>Ga0153924_1000093_pt1 | contig 65604 bp, 61 predicted proteins | sample TSNJ008MetaG_FD_104709 | JGI IMG/M metagenome (GOLD analysis project Ga0153924, IMG submission 104709) | Attine ant fungus gardens microbial communities from New Jersey, USA - TSNJ008 MetaG | ecosystem: Host-associated > Fungi > Mycelium > Unclassified | place: USA: New Jersey, Wharton State...
CAAAACATGAGAAAGTAGCCCGAATAGGGCGGATTTCGAATGTTTTTAGGATTGTGGGAGCACAAAGTGCGGAGCAATCCGTAGGTATCAGGGGTCAAAATACCTTTTGACCCCAACATCATGTAATATAACTTCCCGGAATCCTAATAAATGCTAAGCTTACCATTATATTATAATTTTATAAAGATAAGTTAGTTTCAAATTATGTAAAATTATTTAGAAACAGAAGACAAAAAAGTACTGTAAAAATTAAATAACCATTAGATTATAATAAGGTATGGGAGGAAACGATTCATGAGTAAATACAGTAAAGAATGTCTGGAATATTTTTTAAAGAATCAACTGCAGCTGTTTGACGAAAATGTGGTGGATTCCCCGGAAGAAGCGGAAGAGTTTCTGGAAGACAGCATGGCAGTGGTCGTGAATTCTCTGGGAGAGGTACAGCAATATTTCAATGAAAGCGGTATGGATATAGCGGATATGTCCTTAGAAGATCTTGCAGAAGCGGCAGAAGTTTTCCAATTGCCCAATGGGAAATATCTGGTCGTAGAAGCTTAAAGAATCATATCCATACAATGAAGCAGCCTTGCAAACGTAAGGCTGCATTCGTTTACTGCATAAGTACTACACGGGCAATCCCTGCCAGTAATAAAAGATGTACCGGATAAAACCAGTAGAAAAAGTAGCGCATGGAAATACCACGCTTTCCATTGTAGAAAAGAATCGGCAGAAAGGCCAGCGGTGCAGGGAGCTCCCAGGTTACCGCAACGGCACCTGCTGCCGCCTGTACATATTTATCGAACCTGCAGACATAGATTGCGATAATCAACAGAATACCTCTGTAGCTATAATCCGTTTTCAAGAGATATGCGGCCAGAAGACCTATTGCAAAAATAGGAAGCTGCAGCAAGCTTTTTTGTTTTTCCTGTACATAGGATGCAGCCATCATGGCCAGCAGTCCGATAAAAAGAGTAAAAAATACATTTTGAGCGCCAAATTCCAGAAACTGTCCACGTATAGCAAGGTCAAATGGGATCTCTGAAATCAAAGCAAACAATCCAAGACGGAGCGCATACTTTTTGGAATCCTTCGTGTGAAGAAAGCCTTCCACCAACAAAAAACAGAAGATGGGGAAAGAAGGGCGTCCGATTTTACGGAGCACAATATCTATGTTGCGCAGCGACTCCCAAAGCTCTGTATTCGATCTGACAGTTGAGGAAGCCAGCAGCCCACGTTCAAAAACAGCAGCACCAATATGGTCAATAAACATGAGGATGATGGCAATGATTTTCAAAGTACTTCCGGAAATACCGGAGAATTTTTTGGGTTCTAACGTCTGCTCCATAGAGATAAATTCCTTTTCTAAAATATAAACTAAGTATAACCTATGGTATAGAATAAATCAATAAAAGAAGTTTATGGAAAGTTTATAAAGTTTATAAAAAATTGTTAGCACTCACTATAGTCGAGTGCTAATTTTCTCTTGACATTTGGTATTTCTCGTATTAAACTATATTTCAGAGGCAAATATCTCACAGCAGGCTGCGTGTTATTTGACCATTGCGGCATTTGCTAAATGCAAGAATATTTGTATTTTTGCGCCTGGCTCATTGCCCGCAGGAATAAATAAAACAAAGGAGTGTTTAAAATGGACGTTAAAACAGGAAGTCTTTCTATTAACAGTGAAAACATATTTCCAATTATAAAAAAGTGGCTGTATTCTGATCACGACATATTTTTCCGTGAGTTAGTTTCCAATGGATGCGATGCAATCACAAAATTGAAGAAATTGGACGTTATGGGAGAGTATACGTTTCCGGAAAAACATAAAAACAAAATTGAAATAATTGTAAACCCAGAGGAAAAAACTTTAAAATTTATCGATACCGGACTTGGTATGACTTCGGACGAAGTAGAAGAGTATATTACTCAGATTGCATTCTCCGGTGCAACTGATTTTCTGGAGAAATACAAAGATAAGACGAATGATGATGAAATGATCGGACATTTTGGGCTGGGATTTTATTCTGCATTTATGGTGGCAGATGAAGTTAAGATCGATACACTTTCTTATCAGGAAAGCGCTGAACCGGTACACTGGTCTTGTGACGGCAACACAGAATATACAATTGGAACCGGAAATAAAACTACGGTCGGAACGGAAATTACCTTATACTTAAATGAAGAGAGTCTGGAGTTTGCAAACGAATATCGGGCACGTGAAATTCTGGAAAAATATTGTTCTTTCATGCCGGTTGAAATATTCCTGTCTAAAGCAAATGCAGAACAGGAATATGAAACGATAGATGAAAGTGAGTTAACAGAAGATGATGTCGTAGTAGAGCATATTCACGAAGAGGCTAAGACAGAAGAACAGGAAAATGAAAATGGTGAGAAGGAAACCGTAGAGATTTCACCGGCAGCAGATAAGGTAAAAATCAATAAACGTCCGGTATCTTTGAGTGATACGCACCCCCTTTGGTGTAAACATCCGAATGACTGTACGGATGAAGAATACAGGGAATTCTATCGCAAAGTATTTCTGGACTACAAGGAGCCTTTATTCTGGATCCATTTGAATATGGATTATCCATTTAACTTAAAAGGCATCCTGTACTTCCCTAAAATCAACACCGAGTATGATTCAATTGAAGGAACTATCAAATTATATAACAATCAGGTATTTATTGCCGATAATATCAAAGAAGTAATCCCGGAATTTCTGATGCTGTTAAAAGGTGTCATTGATTGCCCGGACATGCCTTTAAACGTATCCCGAAGCGCATTGCAGAACGATGGATTTGTAAAGAAAATTTCTGATTATATCAGTAAAAAAGTATCAGACAAATTGTCCGGTATGTGCAAGACGGATCGTGAAGCTTATGAAAAGTACTGGGATGATATTAGTCCGTTTATTAAATTCGGCTGCTTAAAAGATAATAAATTCAGTGATAGAATGATGGATTTTATTCTTTATAAAAATTTAGACAGCAACTACCTGACTTTCGCAGATCTGATGGCTGAGAATAAGAAAGAAGAGCCTGAAGTAGAAGTAGTGGAAGAAAACAAAGAAAAAGAAGGTGAAAACCAGGAAACCGAAAAACCCAAGACTACATTGTTCTACGTAACAGACGAAATACAGCAGAGCCAGTATATCAACATGTTCAAGGAAGAAGGACTGGATGCGGTTATCATGAAACACAACATTGATTCTGCATTTATCTCTCATGTAGAACAGAAAAATGAAGACGTAAAATTTCAGCGTATTGATGCAGATCTGACGGAAAATTTTAAAGAAACTGCTTCAGAAGAAGACCTGAAAGAAACTACCGATGCTTTGACTGAATTATTTAGAAAAGTGCTGGGTAAAGAAAAACTGGAAGTAAAAGTTGAAAAGTTGAAAAATGCAAATATTTCTTCCATGATGACACTTTCAGAAGAGAGCAGACGTATGCAGAACATGATGAAAATGTACAATATGTACGGAATGGATCCGAACATGCTTGGTTCTTCAGAGACATTGGTATTAAATGCAAATAATCAATTAGTGCAGTATATTTTGGAACAAAAAGATTCTGAACATATTTCTATGATGTGTGAACAGCTTTATGATTTGGCATTACTCAGTCATAAGCAGTTGTCACCAGAGGAAATGACGAAATTTATTACACGAAGCAATGAGATTATGATGCTGCTGGCAAAATAAATATTATGACTTTTCATCCAAAGGAACTGTCATGCGTGGATTTAAATCACGCATGATAATTCCTTTGTTGTACGTTAGAAAATAGTTAGTTTAGAATGAAATCCGGTATATATGCGTAAACTAAACGAAAGAAAAGAATTGTAGTTAAGAGTTGAAAAGGATTGCGTAGGTAAATCAGAACGCTAGGAAAATAGGAGAAACGATATGAAAATTTTATTCTTTGGAACAAAAAATTACGATAGAAAATTTTTTGAAGAATTACTGGAGCAGGAGAGATACCGTCATTTGGAAATGGAATTTATCGAGCCTGGCCTGACTCCTGAAACGGCACAGCTTGCAAGCGGTTATGATGCAGTCTGTGCATTTGTCAATATGGACTTAGGAAGAGAAACGATTCAGATTCTCTCTAACTGCAAAGTAAAATTGATTCTTATGAGATCGGCCGGTTACAACAATGTAGATATAGATGAAACAAGGAAGCTTGGTATTACGGTGATGAGAGTACCCAGTTATTCTCCGGAAGCTGTTGCGGAACATGCAATGGCACTGGTACAGACTGCCAACCGCCGTACCCACAAAGCGTATAGCAAAGGGCGCGAGAATGACTTTAGTCTCAGTGGATTAATGGGCGTTAATTTGTTCGGAAAAACTGCGGGAATCGTAGGAACAGGGAAAATAGGTGCAGCAATGGCAAGAATCTGTCGTGGCTTTGGCATGCGTGTACTGGGATATGATACGTATCCGAACAAAGAGTTGGATTTTATTGAATATGTAGATTTTGAACAGTTATTGGCTGAGTCAGACGTAATTTCACTGCACTGTCCGTTATTAGAAAATACTTATCATATGATCAATATTGAAAGCATTAATAAAATGAAAGATGACGTCATCTTAGTAAATACCTCCAGAGGAGGATTAATAAAAACCAAAGATCTGGTTCAGGGGATCCGTGAAGGGAAGTTCTTCGCAGTGGGGTTGGATGTATACGAAGAAGAGAACGGCAGCGTATTCGAAGATCTGTCAGACCGGATACTGGGGCATGCCACAATGGCTATCTTGCTGTCCTTTCCAAATGTTATGGTAACGTCCCATCAGGGCTTTTTCACCAGAGAAGCCATGGAAGCAATCAGTAAAACAACGCTTGAAAATGCACTTGACTTTTTGTCCGGTGAAGATAATGGGACTATTTTATAAGCGAATTTTAATCAAACCACATAAGTCTTGGCAAGCTGAGCACAATCATATGCATTGTCCGTATAGGCATCTGCACCGATCTCCACTGCAAACTCCTCGGTAATGGGTGCTCCTCCAACCATAATATGAAAGTTTTTCCTTTGCTCCATTTCATTTAGTGATTTTACAATATGTTTCATCTGATCCATAGTTGTAGTAAGCAGAGCTGAAATGCAGACAACTATGGCATCCGGATGATCCTGCACCGCCCGGATAAACTTCTTTTCAGAGACATCAATGCCCAGATCAATTACTTCAAATCCGGCGCACTCAAACATCAACCCGACCAGATTTTTTCCAATATCATGCAAGTCACCGGTAACGGTGCCCAATATGATTTTTTCATGTTTGATTTTTTCCGTTTCAGAAAGTTCTATATAAGGACGGAGAACAGACAATCCGTATTTCATGGACCTGGCCGCTGAAAGGACTTTGGCGATATAGATTTCATCGGCTTTATAGCGCATGCCAATATCACGCATGGTTGGAATAAAAGAATGGTTTAAAATCTCTTTTGCGGTATATCCCTGCTCAAGAGCTTCTTTTACCAGGCGTTCTGTATATTTTGGTTTTCCGTCTTTGATTGTCTCACTTATGATTTTCAGATATTCCATTATAGTTCCTCAATTAAATAACATGATGTGTAGGCAATGGTATTTTTACCATAATAATAAGGCAGCCGATTATCTTTACATATCTGACTGACCAGCATTCCATAAGCCTCCATGGAAGATGTCATTTTATCCGGAAAGCGGCAGGACGCATCCGGATATGTGCAAGTACTGCATATTTGGCATGTTCCGGCGCCAAGAGGGAGTATCCGGCAATCCTTTCGAAGAAAATCGGCAAAGGACTTAAATAACAGATCGTGTTTGACTTGTGTTTCCTGCATGTTTTCAAAATCCATAGAGTCTTCCAGCTGACCGATTGTCTGGACAATGATACCGGAGGCATATTTCCCAATATTGGCAGCGCATTCTTCCAGGGTTCCGCAGCCGGGAGGGCATGCCCAGTTTTTCTGGTACATGTGACATTTGTCCGCACTGCACATATCACGGACTTCGGGTAACAGCTGTATGGTATTCGTACAAAGTTCTACAGCTGCAGTAAATCCATGCTTTTTGGCAGAATCAATGATTTCATTTAATTCAATTCTCATATGCATTCCCCCCTCCCCATACTATTTATAAACATATTTTATCAGAAATTCCTGTATAAAACAACTAATAGAATCTATCTTCACATAAAAAGGAGATGCCGTCATAATGTGCATCCCCTTTATGGTTTGAATTAGTGATTATGAAACAAAAGATTTTGCAGCCTGTGCAGCAGAAGCAGCGTCTGCGGTATAACAGTCAGCTCCTATTTCATCTGCAAATTCCTGAGTGATGGGGGCACCGCCTACCATAACTTTTATATTTGATCTAAAAGGTTGTTCATTTAAAGCTTTTACGGTTTCACGAAGAGCAGGCATAGTCGTTGTTAAAAGAGCAGAACATCCAACAATTTTTACATCCGGATTATTGTTAACGGCTTCTACAAATTTATCAACAGGTACATCTACTCCAAGGTCAATTACTTCAAAACCGGCGCTTTCGATCATCATGCCAACCAGATTTTTACCGATATCATGCAGATCTCCGGCAACGGTACCTAAAATCATTTTTCCGGCGGCACCGGCACTTCCGGAGGCCAGATGTGGTTTCAAAACTTCAACGCCCTTTTTCATAGCACGGGCGGCCACCAGCATTTCCGGTACAAAGATTTCATTGCTTTTAAATTTTTCGCCGACTACACTCATTGCATCAATCATGCCCTCATTTAAAATCAAAGATGGATCTACTCCTGCGTTCAATGCTTCCTGTACGAGATCCGGGACTAATTTTGCTTTTCCTTTTTCAATCGCTTGTGCAACTGCTTTTAATTGTTCAGACATAAACAAGTACCTCCTATATGTATTCTTTAATTATTGTATTCATTATAACAGATAATAGAAGATTCGTTAATCCAACAAACAATTGACATTTTTATTTTTTTTTCATACAATGTGTATGAAGAAAAAATAAGAAAGGAGGCTTCATAATGAGGTTAAGCGCCCAGGTACTTAAATCAAAATTAGAAGAGGTATATACACTGAAAGCCGGCAATCATATAGGAAATAACCTTTGTTTGTCCCGTCCTATGTTTTATGAGCAGGGGATGGAACTGAAAGAGAATAAAATTTATATCGTAGAAAAGTATGAATATCTTCCGGAAGAGCGTTTGATACCGCAAGGGTCACTGTTATTAGTGATTGGCAAGGAAGCATCAGCCGGGTATACATATGGTTCAGACAATGTGTTTGAATTCCCGGTGAACTGTTCTTCTTTTCAGCTATTTAACAAAGTTCAGGAAATATTTGACTTATATGACGAGTGGGAATACATACTGCAAAGTGCGGCAGATGAAGAAAAAAACTTACAGGTTGTAATGGATGAAAGTGTGGGCATTTTCGGAAATCCACTCACGGTTAGCACGTCCGATTTTTTTATGCTTTCCTATTCCGTTATTTTTGAAGAAAATGAAAAGCTTACGGAATTGATTGATCCGAATAACCTGTTTGAGTACAGTAATGCATTTAAACAAGATCCGGAATATAATCAGGCGAGGACAATACGGCAGCCTTTTTTATTTCCGGAATATATTACCGGTTACCGCAGCCTGTGTATGAATATATTTGATCATGGTATTTATGCCTATAGGATTGCTATTCCGGAGGTACTGCAGGAATTTAAACCCGGCATAATGGAATTAGTTCAGTACCTTGCCGGATATATAGAAAAAGTGCTTCGAAAGTTATGTGTTACAAAAGAAACAAAAGTATTTTCACTGTACCGGATTTTAAAAGAAATATTGGAAGACAAAAATAGAAATCAGGCACAGATAGTGCATAATCTTTCCGAATACGGATGGAATGAAACTCATCAATATGTGTGCATGAGTTTCAAGGTGGCTATGCTGGATCGGAAGAATATGACAGTTAATTTTATTTGTCATCATATTGAATCCCTGGTTCCCGGTGCCTGTGCATTTCAATATAAATCGGATATTGCAGTTTTCATAAACTTAACCGGGTTTGGAGGGACATTAGAAGATGTATGCGGCAGATTAGTCTGTTTTTTACGTGACAGTTATCTGAAGGTTGGTATCAGTAATGAATTTGTCGGATTTTCGGATATGAAATATTTTTATTATCAGGCACAGGTTGCTCTGGATACAGGCAGCCGCAACCACAAATATCAGTGGATACACCGGTTCGATGAAGTGATTTTATTATATTTGCTTGAACAGGGAGTAAAGGAGTTTCCGCCCCATTTGTGCGCTTCCAGAAAGTTATTGGAATTAAAAAAATATGATGCACAACACCATACGGAATTTTATGACACGCTGCGCATTTATTTAGTCAATCATTTGAATGCAGTTCAGTCCGCAAAGGTTCTCTATATTCATCGCAGTACATTTTTATATCGGATGGAGCGCATCAAAGAACTGATCTCCTTAGATACGAATAATCAGGATATGATATTATACCTGATGATTTCATATCGATTATTAGAATCAAAAAACTAAAATTCTAAATACCTCCTTCATTGCATATACTTTACTAGTATAGCGAGGGGGTATTTTTATGCAAGCATTTAACCTGTACAAAGATATACAAGCACGAACCGGCGGAGAGATATATCTGGGAGTGGTTGGACCGGTGCGAACCGGGAAATCCACATTTATACGTAGATTTATGGAAGAAATGGTTCTGCCGAATCTGGACGAAAATGCAAGAGCAATTGCCACGGATGAAATGCCGACCAGCGGCAAAGGAAAGACCATTACTACCGTAGAACCTAAGTTTGTACCGAAAGAAGCAGCCCGGGTTTCGATAGAAGAGTTAGGGGTAAAAGTACGCCTGGTGGACTGTGTAGGTTTTGTAGTAGACGGAGCAGCAGGAGTAGAGGATGAAAATCAGACAAGAATGGTAAAAACCCCTTGGTCGAATGAAGAAATTCCCTTTACTAAAGCGGCGGAAATCGGAACCGAGAAAGTGATACGCGACCATTCTACCATTGGCATTGTAGTTACCTGCGACGGTACATTTGGAGAACTGCCAAGAGAAAGTTTCCTGGAAGCAGAACGCAGATCCATTCAGGAGCTGCAAAAGATTGGGAAACCATTTATTGTAATAGTCAATTCAGAAAGATCTTATGGCGATGAGGCAAAGAAAACCATGGAATATTTGGAGACGAATTATCAGGTTTCCGCATTGGCAGTGAACTGTGAACAATTACGAAAAGACGATATTCACAAGATCATGGAAAAGATATTATATGAATTTCCATTGGTGAAAATGGAATTTTATGTTCCTAAATGGGTAGAAACTTTATCATCAAGCCATCGGATTAAAGAAGCTCTTCTGGAAGGAATAAAGGAGCTGTTAGATCGTATCAGACATATAAGGGATATATCAAATGAATCCATTCAGTTCGAAAATGAATTTATAAGAAAAATAAAATTAGACAGCATTCTACTGTCGGAAGGCACGGCGCATATTCAAATAGAAATCGATGATACATATTATTATGAAATGCTGAGTGAGATGTCGGGAGTAAACATCGAAGGGGAATATCAGCTGATTTCTTTGATTCGTGAATTGTCCGAAAAGAAGCTGGAATACGAGAAAGTACAAGGAGCAATGGAATCTGTCCGTGGAACCGGTTATGGGGTAATTACTCCGGATCAGGATGAAATTACGCTGGATGCCCCAACCGTGATCAAACAGGGCAGCAAGTATGGTGTAAAAATAAAAGCGGCCAGTCCATCCGTGCATTTAATAAAGGCAGAGATAGAAACAGAAATCGCACCTATTGTTGGAAGTGAGCAACAGGCCCAGGATTTGATTACTTATATAAAAGAAAACAGTCAGGGCGATAAAGGAATTTGGGAAACAAATATTTTTGGCAAATCCATTGAACAGCTTGTGGAAGACGGCATACGTACGAAATTAGCTGTTATCGGAGAGGAAAGCCAGGTGAAATTGCAGGATACTATGAAAAAAATCGTGAACGAATCCAGTGGTGGACTTGTTTGTATTATTATTTGACCAATGTATCATTTGATTAATAGCTTAAAAGCCATATATTTTGGTTTTTAAGCTTTTTTTTATGTAAGAATCTAAAAAAATTACAATAATATTAAATTTGTATTGACAAATAATTAATATTTGTTTTATAATAATTTCATAATCACGTATTATTTTCCCAAAAATTGAATGTAGAATAAAACATAAAAATGAAAGCTCTGAAATGGCAGCAAAGCTGCTGGGAGGTTACGAGTAAGCAGCGAAGCGGAGATCTGCCCTAAAGGGTACGCGTGCCCTTTAGGGTATTACGCTTATTCGCTTTGACTTCAAGGAAAAGGATGTGATTGGATATAGAATTTATATACTAAAGAAAATAATTACAATTATAAATTATGGAAAAAAATAGAATGAAAGATTATTTATTATTAAAAACAAGGGGAGAGAATAGATGAAAAAAAAGCAAATGCTATTCATATCATTTTTTGTAATGGTAATTATGTTTTTTATACCATTAACTGCAAAGGCGGATTGGGTTTTAAAGGATGATGGTAATTACTATTACTATAATACAAAAGGGAAATTATTGAAAAAACAGTGGATAGGTGATTATTATGTAGACAGTAAAGGGGCAATGGTACGTAATTCCTGGATAAAAAAACGTTTTGTCGGTGAAGATGGAAAAGTAATTCCAAACTTTCGTGGTGGATGGGTGAAAATAAACGGAAAATGGTATTATTATACAAAAGCAGGTGTAAAAAGAGCCGGATGGATTAAGAAATCCGGGAAGAAATATTATCTTAACAAAAATGGGGTCAGGCTGACAAAGTGGCGGAATATTAAGAATAACCGTTATTATTTCCATAAGAAAAGCGGTTATATGCTTACAGGCTGGCAGGAGATCAGTCAGAAATGGTATTACTTTGATATCAATACCGGAATAATGCAAAAAGGCTGGACTAGCATTGATAATAAAAAATATTATTTTGACGATAAAGGCGTTATGTTAAGCGGACTGCAGAATCTGCAGGGAAATACATACTATTTTAACTCAAAAGGTAAAATGCTTACCGGCTGGCGTACAGTTAACAGCAAAAAATACTATTTTATGAAGAAGACCGGTATTATGGTCAAGGGATTAAAAGTAATTGGTGGTGCGACCTATTATTTTGGAAATAATGGTGTTATGCAGAAAAACAAAACGATTAATCTCAATGGCACTATATACTATATTGATGGAAACGGAAAATGTACGGTCTATGTTCCGGCATCAAACATCGGTGTCACTGAGCAGATGCTTTTCTTTACCCGGTTTGAGTCCGGCTCTGCCGGTTATGCACAAACAGGAGGCGACAATGGAAATGCATGCGGTCTCTATCAGTTTGATTATCGATATTCATTGCTTCCGCTGGTGAAATACTGCTATGTGGCGGATCCTGTATTATTTGCAGAGTTCAAGACTTATGCCAATTATCCGTTAACAAGTAAATATAAAGCTAAATTAAAAGGTAATACGAAATTTTATACTGCCTGGAAAACCATATATAACCGTTCTCCATTAGGATTTGCAAGTTATCAGGATAGCTTTGCAAAACAGGAATATTATGATGTGACGGCTGATTATCTGTACATAAATTATGGGATAATTTTATCAGGCCGTTCAGATGTTGTTAAAGGGGCTGTATTTAGTTATTCTATACAGCATGGGGCACAGACAGCTGCTATAGCCATAAATGCCGCAAAGATCAACAATTCAACTTCAGATAAAAATTTTATAAAAAAATTATATGACTACCGTTGGAGCAGCAAATCCGGCTGGGCAAAAAATGCGGTATATAAACAACGTTACCTGGACGAGAAAGCCCTGGCGTTGAGTCTTTTGTAATTCTTTCACTTCAGCCTTAAGTATTAAAAATTCTTCTTGCATTTATTGGAAAGCAGTGCTATGATCTCAAGTTTGGAAGCAAAAGCGTCCAAAAGCCTGTGTTTAAAGGGCTTAGGACGCTTTCTCTACATGTAACAGAGTTTAAGATAAAGCACTTTCTTTTTTGGGGCTGCCATGGTAAAATAGACTTTATAAAATGATGAAACACGTTAATTGTCTGATAAAAAAGGAGTGACTATATGGAATTAAAATTAGAAAAACTAAGCTCACCACAAAATACGAATGTTAGCATCAAAATTATGAAAGGTCATTTTGCAACGGAACATACTCATGTAAACACCTATATTGATATCTCAACAGTCACCAACCAGTATCAGCAGGCCAGAGAATCCGCAAAGCTTTTGGTGGAAAACTATCAATTATCGGCGGAAATAGATACCATTGTTTGCTTAGACGGAACCAGGCTGATAGGAGCATTTTTGGCGGAAAGCCTGGCAGATGCCGTAATAGGCAATTTGAACAGAGGAGAAAACATTTCCGTCATCACGCCTGAAATCATCAACCGAAGACAGATGGTTTTTCGTGATAACACAAAGAGTATGGTGGAAGGAAAAAACATTTTAATTCTTGCCGGCTGTGTTACTACAGGTGAGAATGTTTTACAGGCAACCAGTGCTGCAGTTTATTACAAAGGAAGAGTCACCGGCGTTTGCGCGATATTCAGTAACATAAGTAAGGTGGCAGGTATAACCGTTCATTCGATTTTTACGGGTAAGGAGCTGCCGGGTTATAAATCTTACAGTATTACAGACTGTCCGCTGTGTAAGCAGGGAATGAAACTTGATGCACTGGTAAATAGCTATGGTTATTCATTATTATAACAAATAGAAGTATTTAACATTGATGGCTGACCTGTAACATAAATTTAATAGGAATTAAAAATTCTTCTTGCATTTATTGGGAAGCAGTGCTATGATAGAAAAGATGATAATATGTTACTAGAGTATGAGTGGGCGAAAGTCCACTCATATTTTATGCAATAGGAAATTTATTATTTTATGAAAAGGAGAGGAAAGAAAGGTGGCGCATATGACAAGGCGAGAAACCTATGAGCAAAAGACGGAAGAAATTCTGATCCCACTTGTAGAAGCTCATAACTTTGAATTGGTTGATGTGGAATATGTCAAAGAGGGCGGAACATGGTATTTACGAGCCTATATTGATAAGCCGGGCGGCATAACTGTTGATGACTGTGAAATCATCAGCCGTGCACTCAGCGAAGCATTGGATGAAACAGATTTTATTGATGAAGCATACATTTTGGAGGTGAGTTCTCCCGGACTTGGCAGACCATTAAAGAAAGAAAGGGACTTTGCCAGAAGTCTTGGTGAAGAAGTGGAACTCCACACCTATCGCGCCATCAACAAACAGAAAATATTTTTCGGCATTCTGAGTGCCTATGATAAAGACAATATAACCATTGAATTGGAAGGCGAAAGCAAGTTAATATTTCCCAGAACTGATGTGGCCTTGATTAAACTTGCATTCGATTTTTAAAAGAGGAGGGAAACGAATCATGAATAACGAATTATTAGAAGCATTGAATATTCTGGAAAAAGAAAAAGATATCAGCAAAGATACTCTTTTGGAAGCAATAGAACAGTCTCTAATTCAGGCTTGTAAAAATCATTTTGGAAAAGCAGATAATGTAAAAGTCAACATTAACCCTGAAACTTGTGAATTTCATGTTTATGCGGAAAAAACGGTGGTAGAAAAGGTAGAAGACGATGTCACTCAAATCAGTCTGGCGAATGCAAAGCTGCTGGATTCCAAATATGAATTTGATGATATTGTGAATATCGAAATCAAATCCAAAGAATTCGGACGAATTGCAACCCAGAATGCCAAAAACGTGATTCTGCAGAAGATTCGCGAGGAAGAACGAAAAGTACTTTATAATCAGTATTACGAAAAAGAGAAGGACGTAGTAACCGGTATTGTCCAGAGATATATGGGGAAAAATGTGAGTATCAATATGGGCAAAGCAGATGCCATTTTGAATGAAAATGAAATGGTAAAGGGTGAAGTGTTTGAGCCTACGGAACGAATCAAAGTCTATGTGTTGGAAGTAAAAGATACGACGAAAGGTCCTAAAATACTTGTATCCAGAACGCATCCGGAGTTGGTAAAGCGTTTGTTTGAGTCAGAAGTCACGGAAGTAAAAGACGGAACGGTGGAAATTAAAAGTATTGCAAGGGAAGCCGGCAGCAGAACAAAGATAGCCGTGTGGTCAAACAATGAAGATGTAGATCCTGTAGGTGCGTGCGTAGGTTTAAACGGTGCAAGAGTCAATAACGTCGTGAACGAACTGCGCGGTGAGAAAATTGATATTATTAACTGGAACGAAAATCCGGCTATTTTGATAGAAAATGCACTGAGTCCGGCGAAGGTAATTTCTGTAATTGCAGATGGAGATGACAAGACGGCAAAAGTAGTAGTTCCCGATTACCAGCTATCACTGGCAATTGGAAAGGAAGGACAGAATGCAAGGCTGGCTGCAAGATTGACAGGATTTAAGATAGATATTAAGAGTGAAACTCAGGCTCGAGAATCAGGCGAATTGGATGATTACTTTATGGAGGAAGGCTATGATGATGAGTTCGAAGGAGAGTTTTACGAAGAGGATGACTATGTTTCCGAGGCATTTGTACAGGTAGAATAGCCTAGTGTACTGTCCGGTTTTACTATGATGAACGGGACGGTACACTAGAATTAGTCAGGAGAATGTATATGGGTCATGTTAGAAAGATTCCGATGCGTAAATGCATAGGATGTCAGGAGATGAAAAGTAAAAAAGAAATGATGCGTATCCTTAGAACGACAGATGAGGAAGTCATCATTGATACAAATGGCAAAAAAAATGGCAGAGGTGCATACATTTGCTTTTCAAAGGAATGTTTTGAAAAGGCAGTGAAAAATAAAGGCTTGGAACGGTCATTAAAAATGGGGATTCCAAAGTCTGTATACGAAAGTTTGAAAGAGGAGATTGAAAATATTGAAACCAAATAAGGTATTATCTTTGATCGGATTATCCATGAAAGCTGGAAAAGTCATGAGTGGTGAATTTTCAACGGAGAATGCTGTAAAAAGCGGGCAGGCGGCGATTGTAATTGTTTCCACCGAAGCCTCTGAAAATACGAAGAAAAAATTTCAAAATATGTGTACGTACTATAAAGTGCCGATTTATTTCTATGGAAGTAAGGTTGAGCTGGGTTCAGCAATAGGTAAAGGGTTTCGGGCATCTTTAGCAGTGTTGGACAGCGGTTTGGCAAAAGCGGTAGAAAAGAACCTGGGAAATGTAAATTAACGGAGGTAGTTAGTATGTCAAAAATAAGAGTTCATGAATTAGCAAAAAATCTTGGTAAGCAAAACAAGGAAATTCTGAATGCTCTATCGGAAAAGGGAATCAGTGTGAAAAGCCATATGAGTTCATTGGAAGATGAGCATGTCAATATGATGAAAAAAATGTTTGGAGCAGTCGAAAAAAGTAAAGCAGATGACAAGCCGCAAGAGACTGAAAAACATAGTGAGCCTGTGAAAAAGAAGAATATATCTCAGGTATTTCATCCTCAAAACAGTAGAAGTGGGATGGGTCGTCCCGGTCAGAGAATGGGGCAAAACAACCCAAGGCAGCGTAAGCCGGGTCAGACGCCCTCAAGACCGAATCCTCAGGAGGCTGCAGCACCAATACCGCCAGCGGGTGGGCAGTCTGTACCACACCCGCAGGATCAGAAAGCTCCGGTACCGCATGCCGTGAGCCAGCCTGTACAACGGCCGCAGGAGCAGAAAGCTCCGGAAGTGCGTGTACAGGAAATATCAGAACCGGAAGTACGTTCCAAAGAACAGGAAAAATCGGCGCGTCCTCTGGATCAGGCACAAAATAACCAAGGCAGAACACAGGATAAGAATACTCAGGGACGTCCTCAAGGTCAGAGTCGCCCGCAGGAGCATTCTGCACAGGGACAGCGTCCGCAGGGGCAATATGCACAAGGACAACGTCCACAGGGACAGAATGCACAGGGACAGAATCGTCCGCAGGGGCAATATGCACAAGGACAGCGCCCACAGGGACAGAATACACAGGGACAGCGCCCGCAGGGGCAGAATCGTCCGCAGGGACAATATGCACAGGGACAACGTCCACAGGGACAGAATACACAGGGACAGCGTCCACAGGGGCAGCGTCCGCAGGGACAGTATGCACAGGGACAGCGTCCACAGGGACAGTATGCACAAGGACAGCGTCCACAGGGGCAGTATCAGGGACAGCGTCCGCAGGGGCAATATGCACAAGGGCAGCGTCCACAGGGGCAAAATACACAGGGACAGCGTCCGCAGGGGCAGAATCGTCCGCAGGGACAATATACACAAGGACAGCGTCCGCAGGGACAGTATGGGCAAGGACAACGTCCGCAGGGACCGGGTCAGTATTCTCAGGGACGCAGACCACAGGGACAGCGTCCGCAAGGGCAGGGATTTCAGGGTAAAGCACCAGGACAAAGGGATCAGGTTTCTATGTCGTCTCTGGATTCCAAACCAATTACAAAAGACTCCCGAAACAGAGGTGACAGAAACAAAATAGAACGCAATTCGGGAAGAGTTGATAAATTTGATAAAAACAGTAAGCGTCCGAATCAGGGAAACAAATCAAATCAAAAGAATAATAACAATTATAGTGGTAAAAATAATATTAAGCCTCCGGTAAAACCTGTTGTGATCGAAAAGAAAGAAGAAGAAATCAAGACGATTACATTACCAGAAATCATGACGATTCGGGAGCTGGCAGACAGTATGAAAATTCAGGCGGCAGCAATTGTCAAGAAATTGTTTTTGCAGGGTACCATGGTTACGGTAAATCATGAAATCAGTTTTGAAACCGCAGAAGAAATTGCATTGGAGTATAACTGCATTGCAGTTCCGGAAGTAAAAGTTGACGTAATAGGAGAACTATTAAAGGAAGAAGAAGAAGATACTGCGAAAATGGTGTCCAGACCTCCGGTAGTGTGTGTAATGGGTCATGTTGACCATGGTAAGACATCACTTCTGGATGCAATCCGAAATACGCATGTGATTGCAAAGGAAGCAGGTGGAATAACACAGCATATCGGTGCATATGTAGTGAAGATTAACGGTCAAAAAATCACATTTCTGGATACGCCGGGGCATGAAGCATTTACGGCTATGCGTATGCGTGGTGCAAATGCCACAGATATTGCAATCCTTGTAGTCGCGGCAGATGATGGAGTAATGCCTCAAACCGTAGAAGCAATCAATCATGCCAAGGCGGCAGGAATTGAAATTATCGTAGCGATTAATAAAGTCGATAAGCCCAGTGCAAATATAGAACGCGTGAAGCAAGAGCTTTCAGAATACGAATTGGTACCGGAAGACTGGGGTGGAAGCACCATCTTTGTTCCTGTTTCCGCCCATACGCAGGAAGGTATTGAACAGTTATTGGAAATGATACTGTTGACGGCTGAAATCGGTGAACTAAAAGCAAATCCCACAAGAAGCGCCAGAGGTCTTGTGATTGAGGCAGAACTGGATAAAGGAAAAGGTCCTGTTGCTACCGTATTGGTACAAAAAGGAACACTGAACGTGGGAGATCCTATTGCCGCCGGTTCCTGTTTCGGAAAAGTTCGGGCCATGATGGATGATAAGGGACGCAGGGTGAAAGTGGCCGGACCCTCCATGCCGGTGGAGATTCTTGGTTTAAGCGATGTACCAAAAGCCGGGGAAATCTTTGTGGCAACAGAAAGCGAAAAAGAAGCCAGAAGCTTTGCAGAGACCTTTATCAGTGAGGGAAGGGAAAGACTTCTGGAAGATACGAAGTCAAAAATGTCATTAGATGATTTATTTACGCAAATCAAAGAAGGTAATTTGAAAGAACTTGGCGTTATCGTAAAGGCGGACGTACAAGGTTCTGTAGAAGCGGTCAAGCAAAGTCTTTTGAAATTGTCCAATGATGAAGTTGTGGTGAAGATTATTCATGGCGGCGTTGGAGCAATCAATGAATCAGATGTTATTCTTGCCTGTACATCGAATGCCATTATTATCGGTTTCAATGTGCGTCCGGACGTGACAGCAAAAGCGACAGCAGACCGTGAAGGCGTGGATCTTCGGTTGTATCGTGTCATTTATGATGCGATTGCAGATGTGGAAGCTGCTATGAAGGGCATGTTAGACCCGGTATTTGAAGAGAAAATACTTGGTCATGCAGAGATACGGCAAACATTTAAGGCATCCGGTATTGGTACAATCGCCGGCTCTTATGTCCTGGATGGAGTGTTCCAGCGGGGATGTTCTGTCCGTGTTACCAGAGAAGGCAAGAAGATCTTTGAAGGAGCACTGGCATCTCTGAAGAGATTTAAAGATGATGTGAAAGAAGTGAGATCCGGATATGAATGCGGTCTCGTATTAGAAAAATTTAATGATGTAAAAGAAATGGATATGGTAGAAGCATATACTATGGTAGAAGTTCCGCGTTAACAAGCCGTATATGCAGTTTACCAAAAGATCGCGCAGCAGTTTTTACTGCCGCAGAGAGCAGGTAATAAAATGAGAAAAAACAGCATAAAAAATACACGTGTAAATGGAGAAGTTCAGCGCGAACTAAGCAACATTATACGTCGTGAAATAAAAGACCCAAGAATTAATCCAATGACGTCTGTAGTTGCTGCAGAAGTTGCACCGGACCTGAAAAGCTGCAAAGCATATATCAGCGTTTTAGGAGATGAAAAATCACAGCAGGATACCCTGGCCGGATTAAAAAGTGCAGAGGGATATATCAGAAGAGAGTTGGCCAGAACCATAAATCTGCGTAACACTCCTGAAATCCGTTTTGTACTGGATCAATCGATTGAATATGGTGTCAATATGTCAATGTTAATAAAAGATGTGAATAAAGAGATGGGTGAAACAGTGAAGGATGACAGTGATGAATAAGATAGCAGATATGCTAAAGGGAGTAACCAGTATAGCAATCGCCGGACATATAAGACCGGATGGCGATTGCGTAGGTTCCTGCATGGGCCTATACCAGTACATAGAGAATAATTTCCCGGATATAAAGGAGTTGGATATTTACTTAGAAAAAATTCCGCTGTCTTTTATGTTTATTCAGGGCACACAACAAATCAGCAATTCCTGTGCGAAAGAGAAAGAATACGATTTGTTTATTGCCCTTGATTCAGGCGATACCGGGCGATTAGGAGATGCAGTGAAGTATTTAAAAACGGCAGATAAAAGCATTTGTATAGACCACCATATCAGTAACCAGGGCTATGCGGATGTGAACTATATTGTGCCGCAGGCAAGTTCCACATCAGAATTGATTTATGAATTGCTGGATTCTGATAAAATCACGAAAGAAATTGCGGAGGCACTTTATATGGGAATAGCCCATGATACAGGGGTTTTCCAGTATTCGCTGACAACCTCCAAAACCATGCGGATTGCAGCAGATCTCATGGAAACAGGAATTAATTTTTCAAAAATAGTAGAAGAAACTTATTTTCAGAAAACCTATATCCAGAATCAGATTCTGGGACGTTCCCTTTTAGAAAGTATCCTGCTGCTGGATGGAAAATGTATTGTAAGCAGAGTAAGAAAAAAAGATATGCAGTTTTATGGCGCGGATTATCAGGATTTAGAAGGGATTGTAAGTCAGCTGCGTAACACAAAGGGTGTGAAAGTTGCGATTTTTATGTATGAGTCCAACTTACAGGAATATAAAGTCAGTATGCGGTCTGACGGTATCGTGGATGTAAGCAAAATTGCATCTTTTTTTGGCGGAGGCGGGCATATATGTGCGGCCGGCTGTACGATGCAGGGATCTTTCCACGATGTGTTGAACAATTTAACTTATGGCATTGAAAAACAATTGTTACGGGAGAATGCACAGTGATTCACGGAATACTAAACGTATACAAAGAAAAGGGATATACCTCTCACGATGTAGTCGCAAAGTTGAGGGGTATTTTAAAACAGAAAAAAATAGGACATACCGGAACCTTAGATCCGGATGCGGAAGGGGTATTGCCTGTCTGTCTTGGAAAGGCAACGAAGCTTTGCGATGTTCTAACCGATAAAGATAAAACTTATGAGACGATTCTGCTGCTGGGAAAGACCACGGATACGCAGGATATTACAGGGAAGATTCTGGACGAAAGGGAAGTGACGTCATCGATCAAAGAAATATATGAGTCCGTGCAGTCCTTTAAGGGAACATATAATCAAATTCCGCCAATGTATTCTGCAGTAAAAATAAATGGAAAAAAACTTTATGAGCTGGCCAGGGAAGGTGTGGAAATAGAGAGAAAGGCAAGAAAGGTAACGATTCATCAATTATGTATTCATGAAATCGTCCCTCCTTATGTCCGCATGACGATAACCTGTTCAAAGGGGACCTATATTCGGACCTTATGTCATGATATCGGTGAAAGGCTTGGGTGCGGAGGCTGTATGGAACAGCTGCGTCGTACCAGAGTCGATAGATTCCAAATAGAAGACAGTCTGCGCCTTCAGGAGATAGAGGTTTTACATGACTTGGGACAATTAGAGGAGCATATTATTTTGATTGATCAAATGTTTGAAAAATATCCTGCAGTAATCGTCCGGGATGCCTACAAAAAGTTCATTATAAATGGAAATCCATTTTATAAACACCATATTGAGAAACCGGATGATTTGAAAGAAGATGGATATGTCCGGGTTTACGATTCTGATCAAAATTTCTTTGCTCTTTATATGTATACAGAAAAAGAGAGCCGGTTTCAATTGGTTAAAATGTTTTACGAACAGCAGCAGTGTTAAAGGTTAAACGGAGGAACCTATGGAATATAAGCAAGGACTGGAAAACCTTTATATAAACGAAGATACAGCAGTCACAATCGGAAAATTTGACGGCGTTCACAGGGGACATCAGAAGCTGGTGAAACGGATTCTGGAGCTGGAACACAGAGATTGCAGAAGTGTTATAGTCACTTTGAATAAAAATAGTACGGGAATGCTGCTGACAGATTCTGAAAAACGGGAAATTCTAAAAAGAACCGGAGTCTCTTTTTTGATTGATTGTCCTTTTGTTCCGGAGATTGTTCAAATGTCACCGGAAGTATTTGTTCGGGAGATATTGGTGAGAAAATTGCATGCCAGATATATTATCGTAGGTGAAGATTTTCGCTTTGGCTATGAGCGGCAAGGTGATTGTAACACATTAATGGAACTGCAGAATAAATATGGATTTTGTCTGGAAGTCATAAAAAAGGAGCAATATCAGGGTAATGACATCAGCAGCAGTTACATCAAGCAAGAACTGAAGAAAGGCGGTATGAAACTTGTAAACACCTTATTGGGATATCCGTATTTTGTTTCCGGCGAGGTATTGCATGGGCGAAAAATAGGAAGAACACTGGGGATGCCAACTACGAACCTGATACCGACGACAAATAAACTTCTACCGCCTAATGGTGTTTATGTATCCAATACTTTCATTGGAAAGGAATGTTTTCATGGTGTTACCAATATTGGATGCAAACCAACGATAGGAGAAGCATTTCGGGGAATAGAAACATATATCTTTGATTTTGATAAGGATTTATATGGAGAAACTATAGAAATACAACTGCTGGAATTTAAAAGACGGGAGATGAAATTTCATTCTCTGGATGAGTTGAAGGAACAGATGCATAAAGATATTTCTTTGGGGAGGGAATATTTTAATGAATAGTTTTATTTGGATATTGAGCTGGATATTTATTATTTTAGGAATTTTGCTGATTATTATTGGATATATAAGCAGCACTTTTGAAAAGAGAAAAGAAGTATACAAAGGACATACCGTAGGAACAGTGGTAGGATTGACTGCCGGCTTACCGGATGAAAATGGTCGGGAATCCGGGGTTCATGATTATTATTATCCTATAATTGCCTATTACGCCAGGGGGCAGTTTTTTAAAGAACGATGTGGAAAAGGGGGCAATCCATGCCCCTTCTCCCTGAATCAAAAGTTATCATTATGCTATGATATAGAAAGTCCCGATCAGTTTATAATTACAGAGCCGACACAATTGTATTATATTTCAAGGATTTGTCATTTTACAGGTCTTGGGCTGTGCATAGCAGGCGGCTTTACATTTCTCATGTTTGCCATGCGGATATTTAGTTGAGAAAATGGGGGACGCAACAGTTGACGTACATTCGTTCCTGTGGTATACTGATCAAGTGTAAAAATAGCCTTTATTCAGAATTCAGGACACTCCGACCTATTCTTAATAATGAGCGATTTTATAAAAAGGAGGAATAAAATGATTTCAAAAGAAAAGAAAACAACGATTATCGAAGAGTATGGAAGAGCACCCGGGGATACCGGTTCGCCGGAAGTACAGATTGCAATTCTGACAGCAAGAATTCAGGAGCTTACGGAACATTTAAAAGTACATCAGAAGGATCATCATTCCAGAAGAGGATTGCTTAAAATGGTAGGTCAGAGACGTGGTTTACTGACATATTTGAAAAATTCTGATATTGAAAGCTACCGTACTTTAATTGCAAAATTAGGAATCAGAAAATAATCGCTGACATGAGGGGACGGAGATTTCCGTCCCTGTTTTTACGTAACTTATTAATTTAATTCAATCCGCATTCCACAGACAGCCGAGACCACTGAAAAGGTAATTTCATCAAGTTTCTTTTTCAGTTGTTTCGGAAAGTGAATGCAGGAATATAAGGAGAAAAGATATGTATAAAAGTTTTTCAATGGAACTTGCCGGAAGAACTCTGACAGTCGATATTGACAGAGTGGCTGCCCAGGCAAATGGTGCTGCATTCATGCATTATGGTGATACGACCGTTTTAAGTACTGCAACTGCTTCAGAAAAGCCACGAGATGGAATTGATTTTTTTCCGCTGAGTGTAGAATATGAGGAAAAATTATACGCGGTCGGCAAAATCCCCGGAGGATTTAACAAAAGAGAAGGCAAGGCTTCTGAAAATGCGATTCTGACATCCCGGGTTATTGACAGACCCATGAGACCTCTCTTTCCAAAAGATTATCGCAATGATGTTACTTTAAGTAATCTGGTGATGTCCGTTGATCCGGAATGCAGTCCGGAACTGCCTGCGATGTTGGGTTCCGCAATCGCAACCGCAATCTCGGACATACCATTTGAAGGTCCCTGTGCCATGACCCAGGTAGGGTTGATCAATGGTGAGTTTGTATTCAATCCGGGCAATGAACAGAAAAATGTTTCTGATCTGCAATTGACAGTTGCTTCCACCAGAGAAAAGATCATTATGATAGAAGCGGGGGCAAATGAAGTTCCCGAGGATAAGATGCTGGAAGCAATATTTGCTGCAGATGAAATGAATAAAGAGGTTATTAAATTTATTGATACCATTGTCGCAGAATGCGGAAAAGAAAAACACACATATACAAGCTGCGCTATCCCGGAAGAATTAATGACGGCAATCAAAGAAATTGTGCCGCCTGAGGATATGGAAAAAGCAGTCTTTACGGATGTAAAGCAAATAAGAGAAGAAAATATACGACAGATCAAAGAAAAACTGGAAGAGGCATTCGCTGAAAATGAAGAATGGCTGGAATTGATTGGCGAAGCACTTTATCAATATCAGAAAAAGACCGTACGTAAAATGATCTTAATGGATCACAAACGCCCGGATGGTCGTGACGTCAAAGAAATACGTCAATTGACAGCAGAAAAAGATCTGATTCCAAGAGTACATGGGTCGGCGATGTTTACACGCGGACAAACTCAGATCTGTACAATTACAACACTGGCGCCGTTATCAGAAGCCCAAAGACTGGACGGACTGGATGAATATGAAACGGGAAAACGTTATATGCATCACTATAATTTCCCATCTTATTCCGTAGGTGAGACAAGACCTTCCAGAGGACCGGGACGCCGTGAAATAGGACATGGTGCGTTGGCAGAGAAAGCGCTGATACCGGTACTGCCATCGGAAGAAGAGTTTCCCTATGCAATCCGTACCGTATCTGAGACTTTTGAATCAAACGGTTCTACTTCCCAGGCAAGTATCTGTGCTTCTTCTATGTCATTAATGGCTGCAGGTGTACCGATTAAAAGGGCTGTTGCAGGTATTTCCTGTGGTCTCGTAACAGGAGAAGCGGATGAAGACTATATCGTATTGACAGATATACAGGGACTGGAAGACTTCTTTGGAGATATGGACTTCAAAGTAGCAGGAACACATGAGGGTATTACTGCAATCCAGATGGATATTAAAATACACGGCTTAACAAGAGCGATTATCGAAGAGGCAATTTCAACTACGAAAGAAGCAAGGACTTATATTTTGAATGAGGTTATGGCTAAGGAAATTGATCAGCCTCGTAAGGAAGTAGGGAAATATGCCCCCAAGATTATACAGATCCAGATTGACCCCCAGAAAATCGGGGATGTAGTCGGCCAGAGAGGCAAAACCATCAATACAATTATTGAACAGACAGGTGTGAAGATTGATATTTCTGACGAAGGTGCTGTTTCCGTCTGCGGTACGGATAAAACGATGATGGATAAGGCTGTCGATATAATTAAGATCATTACAACAGACTTTGAAGCGGGTCAGGTATTTAAAGGAAAAGTAATCAGTATCAAAGAATTTGGTGCATTTATTGAATTTGCTCCCGGCAAAGAGGGGATGGTTCATATTTCAAAAATATCCAAAGAACGTATAAAACGCGTAGAGGATGTGCTGACCATGGGGGATGTCGTGAAAGTGGTGTGCCTCGGTAAAGATAAGATGGGCAGAATCAGCTTCAGCATGAAAGACGTTGTTGATAAATAATCTGGATGTTGACTATTACCGTCTCAGGCGAGAGCTTGAGACGGCTATTTATCTTGGTAGGAGATAAGACTCCCACCCCAAATACGCCAGGCGTATTTGAAATTTACCCGACATAGACAGAATCCTATGTTTTAATTAAAAGAAAAGAGGGCTAAAATGAAAAAGAAAATTTTGAGTGTAGTATTGAGTTTGGCGGTAACAGCAATAGCGATGACAGGCTGCGGCAGTAAATCAGGGGAAACCCAAAAGCAAGAATCTGAAGAGTCAGTACAAGGTTCTTATACCATTGGAATTTCCCAGTTTGCAGAACATGGTTCATTGGATAATTGCAAAGAGGGGTTTTTGGAAGGATTGGCAGAGCAAGGTATTGAAGAAGGAAAAAATTTAGAGATATTATTTGACAATGCCCAGGCAGATACCGGAACTGCAGCCACTATTGCGGATAATTTTGTATCGAAGAAGGCAGACTTGATTTGTGCAATCGCAACTCCCAGTGCAATGAGTGCATACAACAGTTGTATGAACACGGATATTCCGGTTATCTACACGGCAGTATCCGATCCGGTGGGTGCCGGGCTTGCGAATGACGATGGGGTTCCCGCAGGCAATATTACCGGTACTTCCGATGCTCTGCCGGTAGAAGAACAGCTGGAGATGATTCATACTATGATGCCTGATGCCAAGACTGTTGGGATTCTCTATACAACCAGTGAGGCAAATTCAATAAGTACAATAAAGGAATATAAAGAAAAAGCCGGTAATTACGGATTAGAAATTGTGGATACCGGAATTAATACAATTGCTGATGTGGAAATGGCTGCAAAGGATATGGCAGCAAAGGTAGATTGCATTTCCAACTTAACCGATAATACCGTGGTTTCAGCATTACAGACGGTATTGGCAGCAGCAAACGATCAGGGGATCCCTGTGTTCGGTTCTGAAATTGAACAGGTGAAGAACGGATGCATGGCATCTATGGGGATCGATTATATTGCCCTTGGCAAACAGACCGGTATGATGGCTGCAAAAGTATTAAAGGGGGAAACCTCAGCTGCAGATATGAAATATGAAATCTGTGCAGGTGCAAATCTTTATGTAAATACAGCCGCCGCCGAAAAAATCAATTTCGAGCTGGATGATACTTATATAAATAATGCAGCAGAGATATTTGATGAAATTACGGTAGAATAAGCGGAGGAAGACATGGTATTATTGCAAAGCGTTTTGGAACAGGGTATGATATATGCCATTATGGCACTGGGAGTCTATATCACTTATAAAATATTGGATTTTCCAGATTTGACGGTGGATGGAAGTTTTCCTATGGGTGCAGCTATTACAGCAGTTTTGATCAGTAAAGATTTTAATGCACTGCTTACGCTTCCCATTTGCTTTGCAGCGGGAGCCCTGGTAGGAGTTTTAACCGGGTTGATTCATGTGAAATTAAAGGTGCGTGATTTGCTATCCGGTATTATTATGATGACGGCACTGTATACCGTCAATTTAAGAGTGGCGGGAAGGGCAAATCTTCCGATTTATAATAAATCAACCATTTTTGACAACGATTTTATCAATCAAATATTTCCGAATGCAGTCACATCCTATAAAACTATAATAATTATTTTAGTGATAACACTGATCAGCAAATATATCCTGGACTGGTATCTAAGAACAAAGTCAGGTATGCTGCTGCAGGCAGTAGGTGATAATGAGCATATTGTTACTTCTTTAAGTGTAGATAAAGGATTGGTTAAAATTGTAGGTCTGGCGATTGCCAATGGTCTGGTGTCTCTAAGCGGTTGTATTTATGCGCAGCAGCAGCGTTATTTTGACGTTTCCATGGGTACCGGAACAGTGGTAATTGGGCTGGCCAGTGTCATTATTGGAACCAGTCTGTTTAAAAAAATAACGTTACTTCGCGTAACCTCCAGCGTAATTATTGGTTCTGTTTTATACAAGGGCTGTGTTGCACTGGCTATCAGCTTTGGATTTGAATCTTCCGATTTGAAAATGATAACGGCGGTACTCTTTTTGGGGATATTAGTCCTTGGTATGGAACGGAAAAGGAGGGTGAAGGTAGATGCTCGAGCTGAAGGAAATATATAAATATTACAATCCCGGAACAGTCAATGAAATGTGTCTCTTTCAAGACTTTAATCTGCAGGTAGAAGATGGAGAATTCGTTGCGGTGGTTGGAAGCAACGGTTCCGGGAAGACTTCTATGCTGAATGTTATTTGTGGAAGCATTGATCTGGATTCCGGTTCTATATGGATCAATAAGAATGATATCACACATGTAAAAGAATACAAACGATTGAATAAAATTGGTCGTGTCTATCAAAATCCGACAATGGGAACCTGTCCCTCCATGACAATAATGGAGAATATGGCGCTGGCCGAAAATAAAGGCCGGCCTTATAACCTGGGACTTTGTGTGCATAAGAAGCAGAAAGAGAAATATCAGGACCTGCTGCGGCCGCTGAACCTGGGGCTTGAAGATAAGCTGGATGTTAAAGTGGAAACGCTCTCCGGCGGGCAGCGTCAGGCAATGGCACTTCTGATGTCAACGCTGACCCCTATCGAATTTCTGATATTGGATGAACATACAGCTGCCCTGGATCCTAAAACAGCAGAAATCAATATGCAGTTAACAGATAAGATTATAAAAGACAAAAAATTGACTTCTATCATGGTAACGCACAATCTGCGGTATGCCATTGAATATGGGAACCGTATCATTATGATGCATCAGGGGGAAATTATTCTGGATAAAAAGGGAAAAGAAAAAGAGGATCTGAAAATAAATGAAGTGTTGGATATCTTTAACAAAATCAGTATAGAATGTGGAAATTAGAGAGATTCAATTGATCAATAGATGAAGGATGTATAAAGATGCGGTATCATAACATAACAAAAGATGACATGTTAAATGGCGACGGACTCCGAGTGGTACTTTGGGTATCAGGATGCTCCCATGGCTGTGAAGGCTGTCATAACCCAATTACCTGGGATCCTAATGGCGGAGAAACTTTTGATGAAAAGGCGAAAAAAGAGTTATTTACAGAATTAGAAAAAAGTTATATTTCAGGGATCACTCTGAGTGGTGGTGATCCCCTGCATAATAGTAATCGATTTGAAATTGAAAACCTGGTAAAGGAAACTCGAAATAAATTTCCTGGCAAGACAATTTGGGTTTATACAGGCAGCTCCTGGGAGACAGTACGAACACGTGAACTCATGAACTATATCGATGTATTAGTAGACGGCGAATATGATTGTGCAAAACGTGATACCACTCTGCACTGGAGAGGGAGTTCTAACCAACGCGTTATTGATGTTCCCAAGTCTTTGAAAGCCAAAGAAGTAGTATTACACTGCAGATAAATCTGATTAAAAGGAGAAGTATATATACATGAAGCGAATTGCTAAATTTCATAAAGTTAGTTTTAAACAATTTAAAGAAGGTTGGCTGGGAGAATTCCCGGAGACCGGTTCTGATCGTATGCAGGAAATCTACGAGAATATTAAGCTGCCGGGACGTGCAACTACCGGTTCGGCGGGATATGATTTCTTTTCTCCCATTCAATTCTCGTTGCCACCCGGCAAAACAATAAAGATACCAACCGGTATTCGTGTGGAAATGGAGCAAAACTGGGTTTTGAAGTGCTACCCGAGAAGCGGTCTGGGTTTCAAATATCGTCTTCAGTTGAACAATACGGTAGGTATTATTGACAGTGATTATTTTTATTCGGATAATGAAGGCCATATTTTTGCAAAAATTACAAATGATACGAATGAGAATAAGACCTTAAGTGTAGAAAGCGGTATGGGGGTTATGCAGGGGATTTTTGTGGAATATGGAATAACAATGGATGATGATACATCAGAGTGCAGAAATGGTGGATTGGGGAGTACTACGTAATAGTTAGTTTGTATTAGATGTTTTGGGAGGGGGACGCCAGGAATCCCAGCGTCCTCCTTTTCATATCTATTGGAAAAAATTTTCTATCCGGTTGCCTTTATCAAACATATTATTATACTGTAATATGTTATATTTTTTTATACTTTCATAATAAGGGGAATCTGTGTCCGTTAATGAGTAATAAGTTCCGTCAGCGCCCCAATATCCGTGTGAAGTCAGAACCGGAATTTCTTTGGATATCTCTGAAAGAAATTGGTTGTAACCTGACATCTTCATACCCGTACTTTCCAGCATTAAGGTGGAAAGGTAATTACTGCTTGTTGTAATATTCTTTTCTTCAATATCATAATTCGCCCAGATAATGTAAGGCACCTTATATTTTTCCATCAATTCCTCACTCGAAAGTTTATCGGTTGGCTTACCAAACAAGCTTGTATAAAAAGATTCACGAATGGCAGGCTCATGATCTCCGAAAAATACGATCACGGTAGGTTCCGTTTCTGATTCAAAATAGGTGATTAATTTTTCCAAAGCTTTATCAGACAGATGAATCAGATTCAGATAACGTTCTGCCTGATCGTCCTTAAATTCAGGATCCGTGATAGTGATATCCTGAGGAAGATTGTCGAAATCTTTTGTGTAACTGCTGTGGTTCTGCATGGTTACATTAAAGAGATAAAACGGAGCATCACTATCTGCCTTGGCAGATTCATATTCCGAAATAATGCGTTCAAAATCTGTTTCGTCTGATATATAATTTCGTATCAATTTAGGATTCTCAAAATCCGCTGAGGATAAAAAGGTTTCAAATCCAAGCAAAGGATATACCGTTTCCCTGTTATATCCTTTGGGATTATAAGGGTGCATGGCAATCATCCCCTGATACCCCTGTTCCTTCAATGTATAATTAAGTGAAGGAAATGCTTTTTTGATATATAACTGATACGGGGTAGAGGAAGGAGGAATAAAGGCTTTCGAATTTCCCGTCAAAATCTCAAATTCAGTATTTGCAGTCTGTCCGCCAAAAATGGATACATACATATCACCACGGATAGTATTTTCTTCCAAACTATTAAAAAAGGGAGTTACTTCTTTATTTGTTTTAAAATCCTTTATATCCTGAAGTGCGGCGAAGGCTTCGTCCATAATAATAATAATATTTGGGGTGTTCGCATCCTGTGTACTGACTGCCGTATATTTCCCGGCTATTTCTTTGGCTGTTTCTAATGTATAACCTTCTGGCTTTTCTACTAATAGAAATTGAATGCTGCGCGCAAAGGTAAGAATAGTACCATTTTTTGCATAGCTTTTTTGTGGTTTAAATGTATTGATTGTTATATTTTTACCTTTTAAAAAATCCGTAAATACAAGTGTGTATATGGATATGCTTAATAAAAGAAAATAGATGACAATGGCCGGAATACGAAAACGGATTCTAAGTCCTTTATAGCTTCGAAGTTTACATATACAGATACACCAAAAAAGTGTTATTAGAATCAATACGTAGGGTTCATAGCTTAATGTGTAATTATACTCGCTCATAACATTTAAGGCGGTACCTGCGATTGTCAAATCGGTAGCTAAGATCGGTATTCCACGAAAAGAATAAACAAAATAATTAACCAATCCTAAAATGCAAATTAGAATACTTAAAATCAATGATGCTGCTTTCGTACTATTACTGATAACATAAAGACCCGGAAGTAATAAACCCAAAATCCAGAAAGTATAAAGAATTGCTCTATTCCTCAGGGTTGAAAATACCTGAAACAAAATAGGACTCTGCATAATATTGGCATATTCCAATGCCATGAATGTAACGAGAGGTGTTGCTGCGAAAATTATGACAGACAGTATTTTATTCCGTTTATCAGATAATGTATTACGTTTTAGTAATAATAAAATGGAAAAGAATATAATTAAAGTGACGAATAGAATTCTTTTTATTTGAATCATCGAAATCGCTGCTTCGGCTTCCGAAGCTGAAGCGGTGTAATATTCCGGATGAAACCAAAATGCTGTATATAAACCAATTAAGCAAATAATTGTAATATAAGTGAAGATTTTTAATATACGTTCTTTTGGGAAATTAAAGTTGTATTTTATTTTATTCATAAGCGATCCTTTCCTATTAACTAAACAATTATTATACACAAAAAATGAATGAAATGCAATCTATTTAATTAAATTCAGTTGCATATTTTAAAAATGCAAGGTGAGTATTTACAGGGGAACGCGGCAGGAGGGCAAGGAACAGCCTACGCGTTGCCCGGGTTTGCGTAAAGTACCTCTCATTCCACAGCGGCGTCCCAGCTTCCACTATGTTGCAATACCCCCTCTTTTAAAAATTTTCATAGCCAAATAGCAACTGCTTACTGAAAATCAATATTGCAACTTTATGAATTATTTTCTATAATAAAAGAAGATAATAGGAAGTAAAGGAAAATATTAAATCGCTCTTTGAATTCTATTTGAGTTGAAAGCTGCGTTGGATATGTAAAAGGAGGAGCACATGGCGAAGTTCGGATTGAGTGAAGATTTGGCAAAAAAGATTGCAGATAGTATTATGCATGTTGTTCCATACAATATTAATGTCATGAACAGTGAGGGCATTATTATCGCAAGCGGAGACAAGACGCGGATTGGAATGCTTCATCAGGGAGCATTGAAAGCCATCATTAAAAACGGACTGCTTGAAGTGTACGAAGAAACTATGACAGACAAAATGGGTGTGAATCTTCCTTTTACACATGAGAATGAAATTGTTGGAGTGATAGGGATCAGCGGAAATCCGGAAGAAGTCAGAACGCTTGTCCGCGTGATTAAAGTCGTGGCGGAAATGATGATTGAGCAGCAGTATATCATAAACAAGGACCTAAGAAGAAAGTTCAGTTTTGAAAATTTCCTTAGGGAATGGTGTGGTACTCCCCGGGATAGTTACAGTGATACACTGAAACAAAATGCAATTGATTTTAATGTGGATTTTGAGGCAAAAAGAGTGTGCGTGGTTGTAGAAACAGATAAGCCGCGGACTATGCTAATGGATGCGCTTTCGGTATATTTAAAAAATGATGAATATATTTTAAGGTATAAAGAAAACATAAGCTTGATTATGCACTATGGGAATCGGTTCCATGCCAGACTTGAAGCAATAAGGGATCACTTTGAAGAAGTGAAAAATATCGGTGTTGGAATTTTAACCAGTGACGTATTCCGTTCTGTGGTAACTGCGCAAAAGAGCCTGTTTTTTTCTAAAAGGATGGGTGACGTGGATGAAACGAAAAACCGCATTGTTTATTTTGACCGATATTGGGTTCATGACATCGTGTTTCGCTATCAACGGACGACGGTGTTTGAAAACGTTCTTGTTACCTTGGGGAAATACGATAATAACAACGAGATATTGAATACATTTTTGGCATATTTTTATTTTAATGGAGATATTACACAAATCACGGCTTATTTGCATATCCATAGAAATACGCTTTTATATCGTATGCAGAAAATTGAAGAATTGACCAAGCGGAATTTTAAAGATATGAATGACCGATTTTTTCTGTATTCTGCATACATTATATACAAACTACACTGAGGAGTGGAGAAAAATAAAAGCGAAAATATACTAATATGTCCTTGAAAAATAAAATAAATTGTTAAATTGCACAAAAAAGTCTGTGTCATTGAATGATGTGGGCTTTTTTGTTTTGTGCTAAGATGACCATATAAATAGTATACCAAAGGAAAAAGGTAGGTGTGATCAATGAGATTAGATAACAAGGTTGCGATTGTGACAGGTGCAGGAAGAGGAATTGGATATGCAATTGCACAAAAACTTGCGCAGGAAGGCGCTGTGGTTGTGGTATCTGACATTTCTGGAGAGAACGCAGATGGAGCAGTGGAGAGAATTATAAAGCAGGGGTATCAGGCAGTTCCCTTTGTGGGAAATACGGCTGATTACGAGACTGTGGAAAAGATGTTCCAAGATGTGATAAAGCGATTTTCCAAAATTGATATTATGATAAACAATGCTGGAATCAACAGGGACGCCATGTTGCACAAGATGGATTTAAAACAGTGGAACGATGTGATTCAGGTGGATTTAACAGGTGTATTTTACTGCATCCAGTTAGCTGCAAAAATTATGCGTGAAGCAGGTTATGGACGTATCATAAATATTGCATCGGCTAGTATGAATGGAAATATTGGACAGGCAAATTATGCGGCTGCAAAGGCAGGAGTGATTGGGCTGACGAAAACAGCGGCCAAAGAATTGGCGAAAAAGGGCGTGACTGCCAATGCGATTTGCCCGGGCTTTATTGAAACGGAAATGACAAAAGGCATCCCGGAAAAAGCATGGGATATCATGGTAAGCAAAATCCCTATGGGCTTCGTAGGTAAGCCGGTGGAAGTTGCGAATTTAGCGGCATTTTTGGCCAGCGAAGAAGCCGGATATATTACGGGTGAAGTGATCAACGTAGGCGGCGGATTCAAACTTTGATGATCTCTGAAACTCCCCCTGCCTAAAGCAAGGGGCTTTACACCACATTCGGTAATCGGATTCGATAGTTGGAATATTAGTTGATGGGGAGGAGATAATATGTTATCCGGAAATCAATTCTGGGAGGATAATTTTACATCTGATATGGTATGTTGCAATTATAAGGGCAGAAAAGTGTATACTTATGCAGATGTACCGCAAAACCTGTATGCAGATCTTTATCATACAGAATCCAAATACCCGCAGAAAATTGCCATTATAGGTGACGATCATGCAAGTTACACCTATAGTCAATTCCTTGACATGGTGAAAAAGTTTTCTCAATTCCTGTACTTTGAGGAAAAAATTCGAAAAGGTGACATGGTGGCGCTAATTATGCGCAATACCATTGAATTCTGCGTTTCTGTATATGCACTGGCAAAGCTCGGCGCCTTGGTTGTTCCGGTAAATACGAAGTTTAAACCGACAGAATGGAAGAAACTCTTAGATGATTTACCGATAAAGCTTTTCATTGTGGGAGACCAGTATGCGGAAGCGGCAAAGATATTGAGTGATCATGAAAAAGGAAGCTCCTTTGTAGCAGCCAAAAGAAATGATGGATTTATTAGCATGTTGAAGAATAAAGAATATGAAGGGGACCCTCATGAAAATACGGTGTGGGAAGATGACTTTGTGATTATGCACACTTCGGGTACAAGTGGGAGGAGCAAAGGCGTAGTGTTATCGAACTTCAATTTGGTCAACGCCATCAAAAGTTATGAAAAGATATTAGGGGTTACGAATGAGGATAAGACAATTATCGCCACGCCGATTTACCATATCACGGGATTTGTGGCATTGATGATGGTTTTTATTCATTGTGGTGGAACGATCTGCCTTCATGCCGCATTTCAACCAGAGCGTGTGCTGCAATGTGTCATAGATCATGGAATCACGCTGATCCATGCATCCCCGACGGTGTTTATCCTGTTGCTGGAAAAGAAAGAGCAATTCCCCTATGTGCCATCTCTCAGGCTGTTTGCCTGCGGCAGTGCCAATATGCCACCCAAGGTGATCAGGGAACTCCATGAATGGATACCGGGGATGGAGTTTCGAACGGTATACGGACTTACAGAAAGCAGCTCAGCTGGTACAGGTTTTCCGGTAGATGCAGCTCTTAGCAGCAAAATAGGAGCCTCCGGACTTCCGATGCCGGGTATGAAGCTTAAGTTGGTTGATGAGGAAGGTAATGAAACTCCGAAAGGACAAGCAGGGGAACTTTGTATGCTTTCCAGCGTCATATTGGATCGGTATTACAATCTGAAGACGGAAACATTAAACGAGGATGGTTGGTTCAGAACCGGAGATATTGCGCGATTTGATGAGGATGGCTATGTGTATATCGTTGATCGTAAAAAGGATATGATTAACCGGGGTGGGGAAAAAGTATGGTCCAATGAGGTAGAAAACGAAATTTGCCTTATTTCAGGTGTAGTAGAGGCAGCTGTGATTGGTGTGCCGGATGAAAAATATGGGGAAGCCGTAATGGCGGTCATTCGTACCAAAGATAACATATTCATAGCAAAGCAGGAAGTACGGCGATGGTTGGAGTCTCGTATAGCCAAATTTAAAATACCTAAGTATATTGTATTTGTGGATAGAATGCTGAAAACACATGGAAATAAAATTGACAAAGAAAGAATTCGGGCACAATATACGGACAAAGAGATGCTGAAAAAATTCGAAAAAGAGTAGGAGGAAGAGGAATTGAGTGTTTACAAGATTACGGCATTGAGAATCGGAACATTGTACGCCGACAAACATCCATTAACCATGGGACGTGGGTTCGGCGAACCGTATACCACGCCTATCTGGTCTACGGCTATTGAGGGGAATGGCATCAAAGCATTGGTGGATACGGGGATCCATGACGTAGAATGGGTGCGTCAAACAGTAGGTGCAGAGTATCGGGTGACCCAGGAAGAAGATGAAACCATGCAGGGAGCTTTGGCAAAAATCGGTTGGACAACCGATGATGTGCAAATCGTGATCAATACCCATCTTCACTATGACCATGCAGGCTGTAACTATCTGTTTAAAAATGCAATATTCTATGCACAGCGCATAGAATGGGAATACTCATACAATGCGATTGAAAACCAGAAATTATACTATGCCCCTTTCCTGTATGACTGGAGCGCAGTACGGTACACGTCATGGAAGATGTTGGACGGTGAATGTGAAGTAAGACCAGGAATCGTGTGCATACCGGCACCGGGGCATACTCCCGGCAGTCAGGCGGTGCTGGTGTCCACAGAGGAAGGGGTTGTCTGTATCGGCGGAGATGCAATCAACCTTCCGGAAAATATCAACGAGAATGTATTACCTAACATTATCTATAATTGTGAAGCGGGTTTTCACACCCTTGAGATGATACGCAACAGGGCGGATCGGTTAATGGGAGGGCATGATGGTGCCATCCAAAAGTACCAGACGTCCGGATTTCCCAGAATCAACTAAAAAGAGGTGAATGAGATGAAGACATATAAAGTTACCGCAATAAAGATGGGCGAGCTTATTGTTGATAAGGGCAGCCTGACTCGTAACAAAGATACCGGAAAGAAGATCGTAATACCTGTCTGGGCAGCAGCAGTAGAAGGAAATGGTCTGAAGATATTGGTAGATACCGGAATCCATGATCCCGCATGGGTGAGGGCGCATATATGTGAATGTACCCAATCCGAAGATGAAACATTGGAGAAGGTTTTAGAAAAATTGGGATGGTCTGCAAAGGATGTGGATATCGTGATCAACACTCATCTTCACTACGATCATTGCGGCAACAACAAATTATTTAAAAATGCAAAATTTTATGTGCAGAAAACCGAATGGGAGGCTGGAATCAATCCATTACCACACCAGGCAGATATCTATCTGAGTGAACTGTTTAATAGAAAAGCAGTCAACACTACAAACTATGTCCTGGTTGATGGAGAATATGAGTTGGAAGAAGGTATTGTGCTGATGCCCACTCCAGGTCATGCTGTGGGTCATCAATCGGTATTAGTGAATACGGAGGAAGGGGTCGTCTGCATTTCAGGTGATGCGTTGAACCTGTTGGAAAATATTACGGAGAATATTCTGCCTAATATTTTAACAGACAGTGCAAAAGCATATAAAGCATTAGAAGATATACGCCGTAAGTCAGAGTTTGTGATTCCTGGTCATGATCCGGGAATTGAACCGTATATGACTACGGGATTCTTGAAGATACATGGTTGTTTCAAAGATCCCAAAGTGTTGTAGGTGGTAGTCTGCGATGCAATCCGAAAATCATGAAAATGCCAATTCTCTATGTTTCAAAATGTTTGAACAGTGGAGGATGTCATTGATAGAACCAGTCATGATGTTTTACTCGTAACCACAGCTCTTAAGTCAGGTATGATAGGGGGTGAATAGAATTTGGTTTCATTGATAAAGAGCTTTGTGGCAGTGGTTTAGACATCCAGAAAATGAATATAGAGTTATGGTTCACACCCAGAAAGACGGTCAGTAGTGTAGGGAAGCTGCCTAAGAGGGTATAGGATACCAGAGCTTCTATAAAAGGATTATACAAAGGATAATCCGGAAAGGAAAATGTATAATGAATTACCTATATTTACATTATACAAGGGAGAAAAATGAAGAAGAAAACAATTGCACTTATGTTGAGTTTATTGCTGGTAGGTGGAATGCTTGCGGCATGTGGGAAATCTTCTGAGGATACACCTGCCACAGAAACATCGTCTGCCGGCACATCAGCAGCAGAGGATACGACAGCGAAAGATAATCAGGACACAACGGCACCTGCGGCCAGTGGTGAAATTGTTGCAGGGCTTGCAAACGGCTATATGGGCAATACATGGCGTGCACAGTTCGTGGAAGCGTTTGAAACAAAAGCCGAAGAATTGAAACAAGCCGGAGTTTTGAAGGACTATATGACTGCAAGTACAGATACGGATGTGACAGAGCAGATGAATCAAATCAACAATATGATCAGCTCTGGCGTAAATTTGATTTTGCTTAATCCTATCTCGCCTGCATCCGTCACGCCTATCCAGGCCGCCTGTGACGCTGCCGGCGTTCTGTTGGTAATTGACACAGACCCTGCGGCTGTTGATGAAAATTTGATAGAGGTTCTGGTTGACAACAAACAGTATTTTGAGATCATGACAAAGTGGTTTGTAGAAGCTTTAGATGGTAAAGGTAATATCGTGCATATCACCGGTACGCCGGGAATGCCCGCCGATCTTGTGAGGCAGCAGGTTGTGGAAGATATTCTTGCAGATTATCCGGATATCAATGTTCTGGCAACTGCACCGGGCAGCTGGTCACAGACAGAATCACAGGCGGCCATGTCAACGTTTTTGTCTACCTACGACAACATAGATGGTGTTCTGACACAGGACGTTATGGCAGAAGGTATCTTGAGGGCTTATGAGACAGCAGGGAAAGAGCCGCCGGTTATGACTGGAGACTATGTCTTCAGCTTCTTCAGAAAATGGCAGGATATGCCTGAGCTAGAGGCATGTGCAACAACATTCCAGCCCCATGGCTCTGCGGAAGGTCTTCAATATGGTATTCGCATAATGCAGGGTAAAACGCTGAAAGAGGGTATTCTCGGTCCGAACCCATTAGATGAAACTATGATTAATGCAATCAATATGCCGCCGGCTTATTGCGTTACTTACAATGAAGAACCTGCGGACGCCAGCTGGAAACAAGGCTATGAACTCACAGAGTTTATTACGTGTGAACAGGCTGTTGCATTGGGTGAAGGACAGCCGGATACAGCCAGTCTTGGTAAAACATTACCAGATTCTGCATGGGATGATATGTTTGAATAATTATCTAAAAATCTATCTGTGATGCCAGGCTCTGACATTACAGATAGCCCTTTCGGGGGAAGAGACAAATGAATGAGTGCAGTATAAAAATTTACTTTGCCGGGGTGATTAATATTGGAATTGATATGTAAAGAGATTAAAAAGAGATTTGGCAGCGTTATCGCATTGAGTAACGCAACATTGACAGTAAAATCAGGAGAAGTTCGGGCTTTGGTTGGTGGAAATGGTTCCGGTAAAAGTACACTGTCAAAAATACTGGGAGGCAGCGCCTTACAAGATAGTGGGGAAGTGCTGCTGGATGGGCAGCCATATGCTGTGAAATCTCCGATAGAGGCAAAACATAAAGGGGTTATTATTACATCACAGGAGTTGAGTCTCCTTCCCAATCTGAATATTGTGGAGAATGTCTGCCTGTGCAATATGGATCGAAAAAAAAGGTCCGCTTTTTTGGATTATCATAAAATGGAACAACGCACACGAAAAGTTTTGAAACGTCTTGGAAAAGAACATCTGATTGATAAAGAGATCAATATGCTGCCAACGAATGAGCAATATTTGTTGGAACTTGCGAAAGCGTTGGTACAAATACCACGTGTGCTAATTATAGATGAGATCACATCTGCTTTATATAAAGGAGACGTTGCTCTTGTCAAAACGATATTGGAAGAATTGAAACAAAAGGGTGTCGTTATTTTATTTATTTCGCATCGATTAAATGAAGTGTTTGATTTGTGCGACTCTGTTACGGTGCTTCGTAATGGGGATACCGTTGGTACATTCAAAAGTGCAGAATTGAGTGAGATGCAGTTGATATCCTATATGTCCGGACGTGATGTGACGCAGGAGCATGTGGTGGACCGCTCGGTCATCAAGTCAGGTGATCAGAAGGTTATATTGGAAGCAAAAGTGCATCTGGAGGAATTTGACAAAGATATAGAACTGAATGTTGTGCAGGGAGAATTCATTGGTGTGGCCGGATTGGATGGTCAGGGTCAATCGGAGATGCTGCGGACATTGTTTGGCATGGGACAACCCGTTGATCTCACCTTCTATGGACAGCAGCGACGCATTACTTCGCCCTCTAAAGCAATTAAAATGGGATTTGCATTTTTATCAGGTAACAGAGAAAGAGAAGGAATATTTAAAGAGAGATCCATTGCGGAAAACTTCAATGCGGTGAATCATCTTGTGCTGAATAGGAAACAAGATGAAGATGTGGATACCTGTCTGAAGAAGAACGGTGTGAAGTACCATGGTACGAAAGATTTGATCACTTCGCTTTCTGGTGGAAACCAGCAAAAAGTGGTGATCGCACGATGGACGTACACCGGCGCCAGGATCTTACTGGCAGATGATCCAACAAAAGGCATTGATATTCAGGCGCGCAGGGACGCACATGAAACATTTTGCAGGATGATTCAGGAGGGTGCATCTGTAATTATGATATCAAGTGATGACGAAGAGTTGGTAGAAACATCGAAAATGATGCCTCTCGCCAGGGTCATTGTTATGTATGAAGGGCAAATTGCACGTACACTTATAGGTGAGGACATTAATCTGGAGGCGATCGCTGCCAGCAGTTCCGGACAATCAAGCAGTGAGGTGAAAGAATCATGAAGCAAAGATTAATAAAATTAGTACAATGGACGCCTTTTCCTGCGTTGGCATTGCTTATCTTCTTTTTGATACTCAATCAGTTTTTATCTCCAGGATATTTAAAGGGGAATTTCATGTCAAGCTTTTTGGCGGCGAATGCATCCGTTATTATTGTATCTATAGGCACGTCCATTGTACTGATTGGCGGCGGCATGGATATCTCTATGGGTGGTTTATTATGCCTTGTCAATGTGGTATATGTGCTGCTGGCAGAAGCAAAAGTACCTTTGGCTGTTTGTCTGATTATGTGTATCGTAATTGGTTTTGCGGGAGGGCTGTTGAATGGTCTCTGTATCGCTGTATTCAGGGTTACACCACTCTTAACTACGTTCGCTACATCATTTGTTTTCGGCGGTATCGCATTGTGGCTGATGAAGGCGCCTCATGGCAGTATTCAGCGTGAAATCGTAAAATGGTATTTTTCCTGGCTGAAGGGATATGGAGCGCCAATTCTTTTCATAGGGATTACGATCGTGCTCTGGTTGGTCATTAAGAAAACAAAGATGGGCGTGTGGATCTACGCAGTAGGAAAGGATGAGGTCAAAGCGTATGCTTCTGGCGTACCTGTCAGGACGGTAAAATTATTTATGTATGGATTCAGCGGAATCATTACTGGCATAGGAGGAATGGTGCTGACCACGTACATTGGGGCAGGGGATCCACTGATTGCAGTTTCTTATACTATGACGATTATTGCAGCCTGCGTGATTGGAGGTATTTTACTGACCGGAGGCGTGGGGGATGCGATAGGGGCATTGTTCGGATCAATGTTCCTTGGATTGATCATTACTACGGTGTTGTCTTCGGTAAGAGATTCTTTTTATCATAACTTTGTGCAGGGTATCATTATGGTAATGGGAGTCATTGGAGCTATCCTGCTGAGCCGGGTAATTAACAGCGTAAAATATAAATCATTGGGAGGCAGGTGAGCGTTATGGGCGAAACAGAATCAGTAAAGGAATTAAGAAAAAAAGTCTTTTTAAATAATCAAAATGTAAAATCATTCCTGCCTTCCATCATCATTATTATTATACTAACCGTTGTAAGTAATATTTTAAGTCCTGGGTTTGCAAGCGTAGGAAATATGATGACCATCTCAACAAGAGCGTGCATCCTGGCAGTAGCATGTATCGGTCAAGCCTACATTATGATATCCGGAAATGCAGGAATCGACATGTCAGTAGGTGCATTTATGAGTATGGCAGCCCTTTTAACCTCCAAGTTTTCAGGTGGAACCAATCTGGGGCTGGTATGGACGGTTTTAATCTTCATTGGAATAGGTGCATTTTTTGGATTTATCACCGGAGTATGCATCCAATTCTTCAAAATCCCCTCTCTGGTTATGACGCTGGCAATGTCTTCTGTCATCAATGGATTATCTCTCGGGGTGACCAGGGGACAACCCCAGATGACCATTCCCCCGGTGTTGCTTTCCCTTGGAACTCCTGTGGTTGGCGTGATACGAGGTATGATATTCCTGACGGTAATCATCATCACGGTCATGATACTTGTTCTGCATAAAACAAAGTATGGAAAATCATTGTTCATGGTAGGAAGTAACCGCAATGCCGCAGCAGTAATTGGTCTCAAGGTAAACAGGATTGTTATCGGGACTTATATGATATCAGCCATCATTTCCTGTATAGCAGGTTTGATGATGTTGGGTTTTGTGGGCAGCGCACAACTACAGATGGGAGATGAATACACATTACTTTCTGTTGCAGCCGTGGTAATTGGCGGAACGAAGCTATCCGGAGGAAAAGGCGGATTAGTAGGCGGCATACTTGGCTCACTCGTGCTTATTATATTGACCAGCATGTTGACTGCTTTAGGTCTTCCATCCGGAGTAAGGCAATTGATACAAGGCACATTGCTTCTTGGTATCGTCTTAATAAACAGCAGAGAGCTGAAATTGAGAAATTAAAATATAAATTATGAAGGAGAAGATAAGAATGAAAGAAATTGTTATGATAGACGGTGCACGCACTGCAATTGGCAGTTTTGACGGCTCATTGAAAGATTTTCCAGTTACAGATTTAGGTGCGATTGCCATTGAAGAGGCTCTGAAGCGTTCAGGAGTGGAAAAGGAAGCGGTAGACGAAGTGATTATGGGATGTGTTGGACAGATTGCAGAAGATGCTTTTATGGCAAGGCGTTGTGCATTAAAGGCAGGTCTTCCAGTAGAGAGTACGGCATATACAGTGAACCGTCTCTGCGCTTCGGGATTGCAGGCCATTGTAAACGGTGTACAGGCCATTGATACGGAGGACGCTGCAATTGTCGTAGCAGGCGGTGCTGAAAGTATGAACAATCTGCCCTACTATGTGCGTAAAGCACGTTTTGGTCTCAGAATGGGGGATTCCGTTTTAGAAGATGGCCTCGTTACAGCACTTACAGATCCCTTCTCGGGAAAGCATATGGGAACGACAGCAGAAAATATTGCCAATCAATATCACATCAGTCGTGAAGATCAGGATAAATTTGCATATGAAAGCCAAATGAAGGCAGCAAAAGCCAGAGACGAAGGTCTGTTTAAGAATGAAATCGTACCGATTACAGTAAAGAGGAAAAAAGAAGAGTTTATGTTTGACACAGATGAGCATATAAGGGAAAATACAACCTTGGAAAAATTGACAATGCTCCGTCCGGCATTTGTGAAAGAAGGCTCCGTAACGGCAGGTAATGCATCGGGCATCAATGATGGTGCGGCAGCAGTGGTGATGATGTCTGCAAAGAAGGCAAAAGAGCTTGGCTTAGCACCGAAACTAAGAGTAGTCGCTTATGCGGCAGCAGGGGTAGATCCTGGCATTATGGGTACAGGTCCGATTCCGGCGGTAAAGAAAGTACTGGAGCGGGCAGGACTTAAGAAAGAAGACATTGGTCTTTTCGAGCTAAATGAAGCATTTGCGGTACAGGCACTTAGCTGCATCAGAGAACTTGGACTTGATCCCGGGAAAGTAAATATACATGGAGGCGCCATTGCAATGGGGCACCCGATTGGAGCATCTGGTGCGATACTGACTGTGAAAATGTTGTACCACATGACAAGGGATAACATAAAATATGGTCTGGAAACCCTTTGTATCGGCGGTGGTCAGGGTCTTGCAATTATTTATGAGAAGATCGACAGCAGCTATTAAATTTTGTGTGCTTTTCACACATGAAATCGGCGCTTGCAATGCCATAGTACAAAGAATTACGGCATTGCACATAGAAAGGAAATGCGGATGAGTAATTATAAAATATTGGTAGTAGGCGCAGGCCTCATGGGTGCAGGCATCGCACAAGCATGTGCACAAGCGGGCACAAAAGTATATTTGACGGATGTAAGCAAAGAGGCGTCGGGCAGGGGATATGCGAATATCAAGCATTTTGTACATCGCAAAGTGGAAAAAGGAAAAATCGAAAAAGAAAAATATGAAGAAATCATTTCCAATATTTCGGTGATCGAAACTTACGGCGATGCAAAGGATATTGATTTTGCCATAGAAGTGGTATCAGAGAATATGGAGTTAAAAAAGAAAGTATTTGCTGCCCTGGATAGTGCGATACCAAAGAATGCCATTATTGCTACGAATACATCTACATTCTCCATTACGGCATTGGCTTCTGCTACAAAGAGACCGGATCAAGTGATAGGGACACATTTCTTTATACCGGCTCCGGTCATGAAACTGGTGGAGGTGATCCCCGGTATCCTGACCAGTGGCGAAACCTATGACAAAGCGGTGGATTTTGTAAACACCATAGAGAAAACACCAGTGAAAGCACCGGATACATCGGCATTTCTGGTGAACAGACTTCTTGTTCCTATGTGGAACGAAGCCGCATTCCTGGTGATGGAGGGAAATGATCCCTATGCGATTGATGAGGCGATGAAGCTGGGGGCGAACCTGCCTATGGGTCCATGTGAGCTGGCTGATTTTGCAGGACTTGATACGGTATTAAATGTTATGACGGAAATGTTCCAGAGTATTGGCGAACCCAAATACAGACCCTGCCCGTTGTTAAAGAACATGGTCGCCGCAGGCTTGTATGGCAGAAAATCGGGCAGAGGATTTTATGATTATGCCTAAATAAGCGGATAAAGGAGAAAGTAGAATGCGTAAACCAGAATTTATAAGTGCGGAACAGGCTGCAAATATGATATCGGATGACAGTACGGTAGCAACCATCGGTATGACGTTGATATCTGCATCGGAATCAATATTAAAGCAAATAGAAGCACGTTTTTTAGAGACCGGACACCCAAAGGGTCTGACTTTGGTGCATTCCTGCGGGCAAAGCGACAAAGATAGGGGCATACAGCATTTTGCCCATGAAGGTTTGTTGAGAAGGATCATTGGCGGGCACTGGGGACTGCAGCCTAAGATCATGGATATGATATCCGGCAATAAGGTACTTGCCTATAACTTTCCCCAGGGACAATTTGCACAGTTATTCCGCAGCATGGCAGGGGGAGAGGTCGGAAAGATCACCAAAGTAGGTCTCGGAACATACATTGATCCCCGGGTGGAAGGTGGAAAAATGAATGAAGTCACAAAACCGGAACCTGATTTGGTGGAGGTACTGACCATTGATGATGAAGAATATATGCGCTATAAGCCAATTCCCTTAGACTATGTAATCATCCGTGGAACGAAGGTGGATGAGTTGGGAAATTTGACCACAGATGAAGAATGCATGTGTCTGGAAGTATTCTCTGCGGTGCTGGCTGCCAAGAAATTTGGCGGGAAGGTAATTGCACAGGCAAAATATAAGGTAAAAGAAGGAACACTGCATCCCAAACGGGTTACGGTGCCTGGTGTGTTTATTGATGCAGTGGTAATATGCGACAATCCACAAGAGGATCATAGAATGACCCACAGCTTTTATGAAAATCCGGCATATTGTGGAGGAATCCGTGAACCGGATACCGCTCCGCCACCTGTTGCGCTGGATATCCGAAAGGTTATAGGGCGCCGGGCAGCGATGGAAATTAGCAAAAATGATGTATTAAACGTGGGAACAGGTATCCCAAACGATACGGTGGGCAGCATAATTTGGGAAGAAGGTATTTCCAGGGAAGTAACGCTGACAGTAGAATCAGGAATCTATGGAGGTCTGCCTATGGGCGGAGTGGATTTTGGAATTGCGAAAAACTGTTACGCTCTGGTACGCCATGATGATCAGTTTGATTACTATAATGGTGCAGGTGTAGATGTTACCTATATGGGTGCGGGAGAGATGGATGCAGATGGAAATGTGAATGCCACAAAACTGGGTTCTAAGCCTACCGGTGCAGGAGGATTCATCGACATTACATCCAATGCGAAGCATGTGGTGTTTTGTTCCACCTTTACAGGCAAAGGATTGAGGTGTTCTTTTGAAGGGAACAAACTGGGCATTGAGCAGGAAGGTTCCATCATGAAACTGGTAGACCAGGTACAGCAGATTTCCTATAATGGAAAAATCGCCAGGGATAAGGGACAGAAAATGCACTATGTTACGGAGCGTGCGGTTTTTGAACTACGTAAAGCGGGTCCGGTACTGATTGAGATCGCACCTGGTGTAGATTTACAAAAAGATATACTGGATCAAATGAAATTCAGACCAATCATTGCAGAGAATTTGAAGGAAATGCATGCAGGATTGTTTCAGGAAATGCCCTTTGGTTTAAAAGATATGATATTATAGAAAGAGGATATATGCAAATGGAAAATGCAAAAATTCATCATGTAGGGATTATATTCAATGAACTGGAAAAAGCAGAGGCATTTATGGAGGTACTGGGTCTGTCTGAAGAATACCGAGGATACGTGGACTCTTATCAGGCATGGTGCATCTTTCTGCAGCCAAACGGCGGCAGCAAAGTGGAGCTGATTGTACCTGCCGGAGGTAATCTCAAGGAATACAACAAAGGCAAAGGCGGTATTCACCATATTGCTTATGAGGTGGAGGACGTAGAGCAGGTGCGCATAGATATGGCGAAAAAAGGCATTACGCTGTTGGAAGAAAAGGCAGTGCCAGGAGCGGGTAATATCATGGTTAATTTTATGCGGCCCCGTGATGGAAAAGGTGTACTGGTAGAATTTGTTGAAAATGTATAATGTATAGTTTGCCACATCAGTGTGAGGGAATCCGCCCCAATTGACCAGATTGAATGTGAGAATACAGGATAGAGGTAGATATATGCTTAAAGTGGAACATATCACAAAAAAATATGGCAATAAAAAAGCAGTAGATGATATTAGTTTCACCTTGGAGAAGGGATCGGCAGTAGGGTTCCTTGGACCGAATGGTGCGGGTAAATCTACCACGATGAATATCATCACCGGTTATATTGCCGCAACAGAGGGAAAGGTTAGCATTGATGACATTAGCATTGATGACGATCCTATCTCATATAAGAAAAAAATAGGTTATTTACCAGAGATTCCTCCTCTTTACCTGGATATGACATTGGAGGATTATCTGAGATTTATTTGTGCTATTAAAAAGATTGATAGAAACTACAGAGAAGAGATTGATGGGATCATAGAAATGGTCCGGTTAGAAAAGGTTCGGGGCAGACTGCTGAAAAATCTTTCCAAAGGGTATCGGCAGCGTGCGGGATTTGCACAGGCATTGGTGGGAAGACCGCCGCTATTGATACTGGATGAACCTACCATAGGACTTGACCCCAGCCAGATTGTAGAAATCAGGTCTTTGCTGAATGAGTTAAAAGAGGATCATACCATTTTTCTAAGTTCTCATATTCTGTCAGAGGTAACGGAAATATGCGATCGTGTTATCCTTTTGAACGAAGGTAAAATAATTGCAAATGACACACAAGAAGCACTGACTAAAAAACAGGGTGACGGAAATACCATCAGGTTGTGTACTGCATGGCGGGGAGATGAGATGGTAAAGAGTCTTATTTTAGATATTCCCGGAGTACAGTCCTGCAACATGACCAAAGGGGTAGAACAAGGCATGATGGACTATATAATTGAAAGTACAGAAGACCAGGAGGTACGCAATGTAATCTGCAGTGTGCTGATAGCAAATAGTATTTCAATATATGAACTCAGTACGGTTAAAAAGTCCCTGGAGGATATTTTTATCCGCCTAACGAACAGTAGCGGGGAAGGTACGAAATGAAGACTATATTTAAAAAAGAAATGAATCATTATTTCAAAAATATGGCAGGGTATATCTTTTTGGCAATTTTTCTGGTTATTACCGGATATTATTTTACCGTAAACAATCTGCTCGCCCAGAGTAATGACGTGAAAGAATATTTCAATACCATGATATTTACGCTGATGTTTTTGATTCCCATTCTGACGATGAGGCTCTTTGCAGAAGAAAGGAAATCCAAGACGGATCAGGTGTTGTTTACGTCACCGATTAAGATACTGGACATTGTGCTGGGTAAGTATATAGCTGTTTGCGTGGTCTTTTTGATGGGGTTAGCAGTGACTTTTGCTTATGTAATTACCATTGGGGTTTTGGGTGAACTGGAGCTGTTTACGGTGATTGGCTGTTATGTGGGAATCATCTTTGCAGCAGGCAGTTTCATTGCGATGGGTTTATTTGTATCTTCCATTACAGAAAACCAGATTGTCGCTGCAATATTGACCTATGCAATACTACTGGGATTCTATGTGATCAATCTTCTCGCAGATTATGTGAACAATCCTCTTATGGTAGTAATTTTGGACTGGCTGGCTATCTTTCGGCGCTTTTCTGATTTTTCTATGGGAATCTTCAATCCATCGACCTTACTCTATTACATTTCCTTGTCCGGTCTTTTCCTGTTTTTGACGGTATGTTCAGTCACAAGGAAACGCTGAACTATGAAATGATGCAGGGTGAAGAAATAAGAAAAAGTACGATAACGGATCAGCAAAGGAGCGGCGGAATGAAGAAAAAAGACACGAGTAAAATGCGGTTCGCATTATTTATCCTTATAATTTGCATTGCTGTTATTACGATTAATATATTGGTGAGCAATATTGTAGATAAGTACTCACTGAAGTTGGATATGACCCGAAGCGGTCTTTACCAGATCACCCAGGAATCTATTGATCTTTTAAAAACAGTGGATCAGTCCGTACAGATTTATTGTATAAGTAAGGGCAGGGATTCCATCAAAGAGTTTTCAGAACTTCTGGATAAATATGACAATGCAAGCGATTTTATCACAGTGGAGTATATTGATCCATACTCTGACCTTGTATTTATGGATCGGATGGAAGCAGAAGGAGAGAAAATCGGACTGAATACCATTCTGATCGAAAAAGGCAGCCAAAGGCGTGTTTACCGGCTTGCCGATATGTATCGCTTTCGTGCGGATGGAACCGAGCTGGTGTTCTTTGATGCGGAATCCAGGATCACATCGGGTATTCTAAGTGTTGCTTCAGATAAGGATACGAAATTGGGGGTTGCCATGGGGCATGGGGAAAACATGCCCAGTGAACTGCAAAGCCTGGCGATCCAGAATAATTTTGACTTACGGGCATTGACTCTGAATGGGGATATTGAAGAAGACTGTGGTATATTGCTGCTGCTGTCACCACAGACGGATTATGAGCTGGAAGAGATATCTGTGCTGGACCGCTTTTTGCAGCAGGGGGGATGCCTGGTCGTATTTACGGATCCATCCGTAACCGGACTTGATAACCTGAATCAACTGCTAAAAGAGTGGGGGCTTGTATTCCATGATGATGTGATCTTTGATGCTATGAATAACACAGACACCAACCCTGTTAATGTAGTTGCCTTTTTCACAGAACACACGATGAACGAATATTTTGAAACAAATCAGTTTTACCTCGTCTCTCCGGCAACAAGATCTTTGGAAATGTCTGGAGAAGTTACGATAGGACAGAAAAATATAGAGCCTGTTTTGATTACATCGGAGGATGCCTATGGGCGGGACATTGACACGGATCAAAAGACTTTGGAACGTCTGCTCAGTGATGAATCCGGTCCGTTTGTCATGGCTGCAACTTCTACACAGGAACTTCAGGGAAACGATGGCAGTATCGTGAATTCACGCGTCTTTGCCATGGGAAGCAAGCGATTCTATGCAGACGAAATGCTAACCCTTGGATCAGTAGGTAATGCCAAGTTTATGGTTAATCTCTTGAAATGGTGTGATGACAGTACCGATACCGTAGTATCTATTGCTCCCAAACAGGTAGGAGGAAGCAAAATGACAGTTCTGCCCTGGATGGCATATACATTAGGCGTTTTGTTTACCGTGGTCATTCCTGTCATCATTATGATCTCAGGCGTGAGGATCTACTATAGGAGGAAGCATCTGTGAAGATATCAATGAAAAAGATCGTGGCGACAGCGGTTTTTACTGTTGTGGTCATTCTTGGTTGTCTGTTTCTTATAAGGCCGGAAAAAGAGCAGGATGGTGAAGTAGTCAAGATTACTGAGCGTAGTGGAAGATTTTATCCTGTAGCAGTGCATGTTGTAAATGAGACGGGTATCTATGAGCTGCAGCGGACGGAGGATGGAGGTACGGTCATACCCAAGCTCGGAGAGGCAGCCATTAATGACGGATTGGCAGACAGTCTCTTTTACGATATGCAGGCCATGGAAAGTCTGGGAGTTGCGCAGAAAGACAAGAAAAATCTGGTGAACTTCGGACTGAAGAACCCCAAAGCAGAAGTGTCTTTGCGTTCGGAAGAGGGGCAGGAACTTATCCTTTACCTCGGAAATAAATCGCCGTTAGATGAGGGGTATTACCTGAGTACAAATAGGTCAGACGATGGCGTGTATCTGGTGGATACCTATTATGGTGAGGGCATATTACGCAGTCTGGAAAGCTATCGTAACTTACAGCTCATTGATTTTGTATATGAAAGTGATTATAATGATCTTGAAAGTTTTGAAATAAGTGGAAAACATCGGATTTCACTTGCATTTAAAAATACCGTAGATGGTTTTGTAATGACGCAGCCGATAAAATATATGTGTGTGCCAAACGAGCTTCTGGTCAATCTATTGAGTCCGTTGGTACATCTAAAGGCAGATGAATATCTGGGCAAGATGGACAAGGTGGGTACGGGGCTGGAGGTTCCGGATTATACCATTAATATGAATTACCGGGGGAAGGATATTGCGATCCTGGTTGGCGGCGAAATAGGGGAGAAACGCTACCTCGCAATAGACGGACAGGATGATCTCTATACGATAGCTGCAGAAAGCCTGGAATTTTTAAAACTGGACTACCGGCAGGCCATCGGATCTTCTTTGTATTTCAGAACGATTGCCCAGGCAGAGACCGTGATGGTAGAGGTTCAGGAAAAGACTTATGAATTTGACATATTGCCAAAAAAGCAGGAATATCCTGCAAAATATGGAGAGAAAGAGATCAGCAGTCTTGATTTTGTGACTCTTTATAATAAAATCATAGGTATGCCGCTTTTGAATAAATTAGAAGAAACACCCATGGGAGATCCGGAAATGGTAATTACTGTAACATTGGCAGATGGACGGGAAGACGTTGTTACATTGACGAAAATCAACGAAAGGGAATATGCGGTGGATGTAAACGGCAGATGTGAATTTTCCACGCTTGCGTCAGCGGTAGAATCTATCAGGGAAAAGCTTGTGATGTTGTAAGGCTGTATCAGGGAAGGAGAGAAGGTTATGAAGATACTATTGGCGCCGGACTCATTTAAAGGGACATTTACTTCTGTGGAAGTGATACAGATGCTGAGTGATTCGCTTCATAAGAATATGGGACAGCATGAAGTTGTAAAGGTTCCGGTTGCGGACGGCGGAGAGGGAACCATGGAATCATTGGTGCTTGCAGCAAATGGAGTTTACAGGAAAACGTTTGCGAAAGATGCAATGGGTAAAAGCATACATACGAGATATGGTGTAATCTGGGGAGACACGGCAGTTGTGGAAATCGCCTCCGTTGCGGGATTGACACAAATACCGGAAAAAGAACGTAATCCCATGAATCTATCTTCTTATGGCTTTGGTGAATTGATCTCCAATATAATTGATGATGGTTTTAAAAAAATATTATTAGGCATCGGTGGCAGTGCCACCAATGATGGTGGCATGGGAATGCTGACTGCGTTGGGAGCGAAATTCTATGGGAATGGAGTCCTGCTTAATGGACTTGGTGAAGATTTGGAGAAAGTGGATGATGTGGATCTGTCGTGTTTACGAAAAGAGCTTAAAGAAATAGAGATGACGGTTATTTGTGACGTAACAAATCCGTTGTTGGGAGAACATGGTGCCACCTATATTTATGGTCCGCAAAAAGGCGCCACCGGTGAAATGGCTGATCGGCTGGAGGCCGGTATGAAGCATTATGCTAATGTGATTCAGGAAAAGCTCGTGCTGGATATCTGCAATGTACCAGGTGCCGGTGCAGCAGGTGGTATCGGTGCCGCATTGGGTGGTATTCTTAATGCAACTATGAAGAATGGAATTGAAACCATATTGGAAGCAGTACACTTCGATGATCTGATTCAAGATGTAACATTTGTGGTTACAGGTGAGGGAAAGTTAGACGGACAGTCAGTCAAATATGGCAAGGTACCGGTGGGGATTGCCAGACATTGTCAGGCAAAAGGTATTCCTGTTGCGATTATTGCCGGCGTTCTTGGAGAAGGCTGGGAAAAAATTTTGGAAATTCAAAAATGCAGTGTAATGAGTACCATAGACTATCCGCTGCAGCCGGAAGATGTTTTGAAAGATGCCAAAGAAAGGTTTATCAGTGCAGCGGATAGAATGTTTCGTTTTATAGGATTGGTGTAATTAATATAGGATACCTAAAAATACTTCCTTTTGGATTTGCATACCTCTGTGATGAACAATTTATCCAAGTCAGTAAGAACATAACCGTTTCGATAAATTAAAACATCCCGGTAGATTCGTTTGTTTGATTTACATGGAATCTGCACTAAACCGTATTTATCAAGCGTCTGCTGCGGAACAGGTGATACCCACATAAAAGTATTAGGCACTTGCTGCAGCAAATCGAACTGGCTGCCTCTCTCAAATATAAATATCCTTTTATCGATTTCACTGATCAATTCTTCTTCTTTTACCTTCGGCAAGGGCAGCGAAGGCACAGAAGTGTCGGTGTGTGCGATTTCAATAAAACCCGCCAGGTCTGCATAGTCTAAATCTGCTTTACATGACAGCGGATTGCTTTTTGCCATTATCACGAGATAACTAAACTCACAAAGCAGTTCGCTTTCAAGTCCTTTTTCAGTGAGCATATCCTTGAAACGGTCATCAAATATCTGCTGATACCGGATAATACCAAGCTTATAATCCGCAACAAGAATATTGTCAATGACACGAAGCGAATTTGTTTCCTTATAAAAAATTTCTGCCGGTTTTGTTTGGTCAATAAGTTTTGAAAATTCCACAAACGCTTCGGAAATATATGATGCGCGGGGAACAGAAACGGAAAAAATCTGTTTCCTGGTCTCATCGTGCCTATATATAGCTTCTACCTCATCAACCTGGCGAAGAATGTTTGCTGCATAAAGTAAAAATTCATCGCCATGCGGTGTAACTGCGATTCCCTTTGATGTTCTGTTGAAGATTCTGATACCGAGGGTTTCTTCCAGTTCTTTGATCGCGCGGCTTAAATTGGGCTGCTTCATATATAGATTCTTCGCTGCTTTGCTGATGGATTGTGTTTTAGCAACCTCAACGGCATATTTCAAGTGCAATAAATTCATATCGAATAATCCTCTATAATATCAATCGTCAAATTCCATAATTTTCCATAACATTAGTTATAACCGTATCACATTTCAGTTCATTTTTCAATACGGACGTCAATTATTTCGGGAAGAATTGGAGATATATCAATAATTATATAGCGATATATCATTTTAGCATTTCACAAGCATAAAAAGTATTGTTAAAATAATAACGAGCAAAGAGGAAGAAAGGATAAAGAAAGGGGTGTTAAAAATATGAAAATTACGGTATGTATAGGAAGCTCTTGCCATTTAAAAGGCTCACAACAGATAGTGGAAGAATTGCAAAATCTGATTTCCGAAAACAATCTCAAGGGGAAAATTGACCTTTCGGGTACTTTCTGTATGGGGAATTGCCAAAACGGTGTCTGTGTCACCATCAATGATCAGCCGTTTACCCTTTCACCTGCAACAACAACGGATTTCTTTAATAAAGAAGTCTTGGCAAGAGTTAAAGAGGGGTAGGGGGAACGATGTCTGATTGCTTACAATTAAAAAAGTCCAACTGCAAAAACTGTTATAAGTGCATTCGCCATTGCCCGGTTAAATCCATTCGATTTTCCGGCCACCAGGCGCATATTGTTGACAATGAGTGCATCCTTTGCGGCGGCTGCTTTGTCGTGTGTCCGCAGGACGCAAAAGAGATTGTCGCAGAAACCGAAAAAGTAAAGGTGCTTATTCAAAGCAGCGTTCCGGTTATCGCAAGCGTTGCGCCGTCATTTGTCGCCAATCACAGCGGAGTCGGTATTAATTCTATGCGGAAAGCTCTTAAAAAGCTCGGGTTTACCGATGTGGAAGAAACCGCAATCGGCGCAACTATTGTCAAAAGACAGTATGAAGAAATTCTCCGCACAGGAAACCGGAATATTCTCATATCCTCCTGTTGTCATAGCGTTAATCTGCTGATACAAAAGCATTTTCCGAGCGAGTTGCCTTATCTTGCGGAGGTCATTTCCCCAATGCAGGCACATTCACTGGATATCAAGCGGCGAACTCCTGGCGCAAAGACCGTTTTCATCGGTCCTTGCGTTGCCAAAAAGGACGAAGCTGATTATTATGGCGATATAGTCGATGCCGTGCTGACATATGAGGAATTAAGCAAGTGGTTAAATGAAGAAAAAATTGAGCTTATACAGGAAACAGATGCGGAAGAAAAAAGCAAAGCCCGGCTCTTTCCGACAACCGGCGGCATTTTAAAGACAATGGTACAAAACGCCGAATACACATATCTGGCAATTGACGGCGTGGAAAACTGTATTTCCGCCCTTAAAGATATCAAAAAAGGCAAATTGAGCAAATGCTTTATCGAAATGTCAGCCTGTATCGGGAGTTGCATTGGCGGTCCTGTAATGGAAAAACATCACCACTCACCTGTGCGGGATTATATTTCGGTCTTAGGGTATGCCGGCAATAACGATTTTGAAGTTTCGGATTTACCCGAAGCCTTGAAAGAAAAAGAGCTGATTCATATCGCAAACAAGCTGCAATTTCCTACCGAAGCTGAAGTTGTTGATATTTTGAAGCAAATGGGAAAATCTACGAGAAAAGATGAGCTCAATTGCGGATCTTGTGGCTATGATACCTGTCGCGAAAAAGCCGCCGCCATTTATCAGGGCAAGGCAGACCTTTCAATGTGCCTGCCATTTTTAAAAGACAAAGCGGAAAGTTTTTCAGACAATATTATCAATAACACACCGAACGGTATTTTAGTATTAAACGAAAAACTGGAAGTACAGCAAATCAACCACGCGGCTCTGAAACTCATGAATCTGCGTTCAGATACAAACGTTTTAGGAGAACATGTCGTCCGTATTCTTGACCCGAATGTGTTTATTGATGTTCTCGATAGCGGACATGGTATTCAAGACCAAAAAACATATCTTGCGGAATACGAAAAATATGTTGACCAAACAGTTTTGTATGATAAAGAATACCACATTATCATTTGTATCATGCGTGACGTGACTGACATTGAAAAAGAACACGTAAGAAAAGATGAATCTTCTCGTCAAACTATCGAAATCGCAGATAAAGTAGTCGAAAAGCAAATGCGTATCGTTCAGGAAATTGCTTCTCTTTTGGGTGAGACTGCCGCTGAAACTAAAATCGCCTTGACTAAATTAAAGGAGGCGATATCGAATGAATAATCTTTGCGCCGATATAGGCTACCGGAGTGTCAATCATTTTGGAGAGGAGCTTTGCGGCGATCATGTGGACACGGTTGATCAAGATGGAAAAGCTACCATGGTTGTTTTAGCGGATGGTCTTGGCAGCGGGGTAAAAGCAAGTATTTTGTCAACGCTTACTTCAAAAATCATTTCTACCATGCTTGCCGCCGGTTTGTCAATTGAAGACTGCGTGGAAACAATGGCTGCGACATTGCCGGTCTGCTCGGTCAGGGGGGTCGCTTATTCAACCTTTACGATTATCCGAATTGTTGAAAATGACAGGGCGGAAATTATTCAATATGACAATCCACAGGTGATCCTTCTTCGCAATGGCAGAAATTATAATTACCGTAAATCAGAGATAACTATCGGTGGAAAAAAAATATATAAATCGTATATCAAGTTGCAGGAAAACGACATCTTTATTGCAATGAGTGACGGATGCCATCATGCCGGAATCGGTCTGTCTTTTAACTTCGGCTGGAAACGCAAGGATATTATCGACTTTGTGGAAACCTTCGCTATGGCTGGATATACGGCTAAAACACTTTCTACCATTCTGATTGATGAAGTCAACAGACTATATGGTTATATGCCCGGCGATGACGCAACCGCCTGTACAATCCATATACGCAAGCGCAAACCGATGAATCTGATGATTGGACCTCCTTCAAATCGTGATGATTGTGACCGAATGATGGCACTTTTTTTCTCAAAGGAAGGCAAGCACATTATCTGCGGAGGCACAACCTCATCTATTGCCGCAAAATATTTAAAAAAAAGGCTTGTTCCAACGCTTGACTATATCGATCGAGATGTACCCCCAATTGCCAAAATTGATGGTGTTGACCTTGTGACGGAAGGTATTATCACCATCAACAAAGTGCTGAATTATGCGAAAGATTATCTGACGAACAATGAATCTTATCAGCAATGGAGCATTAAGCATGATGGAGCTTCATTGATTAGCCGGCTTTTGTTTGAGGAGGCAACCGATATTAACTTTTATGTTGGCAGGGCAATCAATCCCGCCCATCAAAATCCTGATTTGCCGATTAATTTCAGTATAAAAATGAATTTAGTCAGCGAACTGTCCAAAGCACTGAAAAAAATGGGTAAACATATTAAAGTAAGTTATTTTTAGGGGGATGTGTACGCCATTGTCGCTCCGTCTATTTCCAGCCAGCTCACCTATGCCAAACTCGGTCAGGTTATCAGCGGCATTAAGGCGTTGGGATTTCATACGGTTGTGGAAGTGAAAGCAGGTTAATGAATATAAGAAACTTGTTTTTTGGGTAGAAAAATGTTTTGGTTAAGTATATAATAAATGAACAGACTGTTAAGCATAATTTACGGTATGTCTATAATGGTCAGTAGGTATTTGATGCTGTATTTTCTGATTAAGTTTAAAAGGCAAAAAGGAAAGGAGAAGAGAATTATGAAAACATTGATTTTATTTTATAGTTACACAGGAAACAGCAAAAGATTTGCAGAAAATCTTTCAAAAAAAATTGGTGCTGATATAGAAGAGGTGAAGACCGATAAACGTCCAGGAACAATAGCGGCTTATGTATTGGGTTCACTTTCCGCTATGCGGCAAAAATCTGTAATAATTAAGCCAATTCAAGCAGATATAAGACAGTATGACCACTTTATTTTAATTGCTCCAATTTGGGCTGGCAATCCTGCTCCTGCTTTCAACAGCATGATAGACAAACTGTCAGCCAAAAAGTCAGTTGAACTTTATTTTATATCCGGCAGCGGTAATAGTAATAAGGATAAAATTTCTTCTAATGTTGAAAATAAAGGCTTTAAGATATTCGACTATCATGATATCAAACAATAAGATTTCTGATTGTTACGAAAGTGTAGGAAAAATCTAATGATTGATAAATTATTATCCATAAGTGAGCCATGGTTGCAGTATGCGATTAAATTAAATCTACTCAATGAAAGCAAGGAGAGTCTGGCAAACCTGAAAAATGAGGCGTTGAAGGACAATAAAATCCAAGTGTATTTAAGGGATATTTCTAATTTTCACAGCATGTTAGTAAGTAATCATAAAAATCCCGAATTGCCTATTCACAAACTCTTATTCTTACTTGATCTTGGTTTCGATATGGACATACCCGAAATTGAGAATGCTATAAGCCAGCTTATGAGCCATAAAGATAAATATGGAATATACCAATCCTTAACCAACATACCTAAACACTTTGGAGGAACAGGCGAAGATATATTCAGTTGGTGTTTGTGCGATGCTCCTTTATTGTTCTTAGCACTGCAAAAAGCTAAAGTAGATTACCAACAACATATAAAGCCTGGTGTTGATTATTTAATAGCCTTAAACAGGCCGCAAGGATTTCCCTGCTCGGTATCAGAAGAACTTGGAAAATTCAGAGGGCCAGGGCGAAAAGATGATTGTTGTCCCTACGCAACGTTTATTATGTTAAATTTGCTGTCGTATATTGATGAATATAAAAACAGCGATATTGCCATAAAAGGAATTGATGTCATTCTTTCTTTATGGGAAAACAGTTTGGAAAGACATCCATATATGTTTTATATGGGTACTGACTTCCGGAAGTTAAAAGCACCCGCTATATGGTATGATATTGTAAGTGTTGCCAATTGCCTTAGTAGATTTGAATATGCAAAAGCAGACACGAGATTTCATGAAATGGTTGACATTATAAAAGCAAAAAAGGACGAGAACGGTTTGTTTACACCCGAATCCATTTATCAAAAATGCAAGGGTTGGGATTTTGGGCAGAAAAAAACAATATCTCCTTATTTATCTTTTTTATGTATTAGAATATTGGAACGAGTTAAATACATTTGATAAAGGATATATATGCTGGTATGTTGATCGTTATTGAAGCTGATAATTATTATCGGTGCTATAATGTAAACGTTAGTGTAATGTAGAATTATATACTACGAGGTTTATAAAATGAATGATGAAATAGAAAGAGAACTGCTTGAACGAGGTGCGAATATTGTTCGTTTTGTTGATATATCCGGTTTCCCTGAAAAACAAACCTTGGGTTTTGACAAGGCCATTCTTTTTTGCATGACGCTGTCAAAAAAATATATTCTAGATATGCTAAATAATATGCCTGTTGACGAAAATGACGAGTTTTTAATAAAAGAGCAGAAAGTTGAAGGATTGGCTGATTGGCTTGCGGGTTATATTAAGCAAAAAGGATATTACGCTCATTCCCAATCAGAAAAAAACAATACGGAAAGCGGATACATTGAATGTGCATATATTGATCCTGATTTAAAACAAGGTATCAGCATTTTACCTCAAAAATCAATAGCCCATATTGCAGGACTGGGTTTTATCGGAAAAAATAATTTACTTGTGTCAAAGAAATATGGATGTGCTTTTTGCATGTGTTCAGTTTTGACAGACGCCCCTGTTCTAACAACAAATCACCCATTAATTTCTTCTAAATGCGGTTCATGTGAAGCGTGCGTAAAAATATGCCCTGCAAATGCGATACATGGTAACGAATGGACATTAGACGGCGGACGAGAATCACTTGTTGACGTATCAAAGTGCTGTTGTGGATTAAAGTGTATGACGATTTGCCCGTGGACATTACAGTATGCCAGGTGGGTTTGACGCCATTTTGATGTGACCGAGAGGGAAGTTGATAAAGAGTTTTATTTAAGATATATCTGGAAATGCAGGGTTAAAGATGTATATCACATGGCATTAGTTTATACGTTGGGGATAAGCAGCGATACGCAGAATTGATGAAATCTATGATTTTTCGACGGGATGCGTAAAGACAAGCTGTTTACATACCGGATGGAGTTACTTGAATCTAAAGATCTGCCCTCCACGTGCATAGCACGTGGTTTATTTTACTGTTACACAATAAATAAGGGGCTGTAGCATGAGGTAAAAAATCAACCTCATGCTACAGCCCCATTTATAAATGGTATTTGAATAATAAAATTTATAGTATCAAAATATGTTTTTAGTATTGGATGTAACTGCTGCTTTTTAATATAGCATAAAAAAATATTGTTTTGCAATAGCATTATATAAGAAACTTATATATAATGATAAAAATAATATAATATTTGACTATAATAAGATTAAATGATATAATTTGTAAATAAGGAGGAGAGAAATATGAAGTTAAGAACTTTTGCATGGTTAGAATGTGTCCGTAAACCAGCTAAGAATATTATTCTTTATACTATTTTAACGGTAATATTCACAGGTACATTAGTGGGTTTACGGATTTATATGTCAACGTGGCAAACCCGAAAAGAAGTATTGCATTCTATTGGGGCGTTTATAGAGTTAAGCCTCGATGAGGGTAGTGATATAAACTCTAGTTCGATATCTTCAGATATGATAAATCGCATTATGGAGTTGCCATATGTTGTAGGTGTTAATCAAACAATTGCAGAGTATGCCATTCCGGTTAATTTTAAAAATGTGAAAGAGTATAAAGGAGAGAAGCCAGATCCTAATGACATGAGTTATGAGGAATCGTATGATATAGCACCAGATAATGTTGTGATAGATGCGAATATTGATAATCGTTTTCTTGATTTGTTTCGGTTAAATCAAGCGCGTGTAATTGATGGTACCATTCCAGACAGTCAAAATAAAGGTTTAATGGTAGAAAAGCACCTTGCTGAAGTTAATAGTCTTAAGGTAGGCAATAAGTTGACATTAACCAGTAGCCTAAAACATGAAGTTGCGGCAGAGATTATTGGTGTTTATGAGACAGATGCAGTTTTTCAAATTACAAAGCATAATAGTCTGGGAGAAGGAATTTTTGCTATGAGTCCATATAATCGGATATATGCCAGCCTTGACATAGGAGCGGCTCTGTATAACGAGGATTTAGCTAAACTGAATTTGGATATTATTATTGATTCACCGGAACATGTTGATGTAACGGGAAAATCTATTAAATCTTTTGATTGGGATTGGAAAAGTTATAGTCTGTATAATATGACAGAAACCTTTTATCAAGATTATGGTAGGCATATCGAAAGCCTTAGCAAATTTTCTAAAATTATGCTTTTTTATGTCTTGGCAATAGGCGCAATATTTCTTTCTATTGTTCTGACCATATTCTCCCATTACTATGATTATGATAGCGGTATTCTTCTCTCAATGGGTGCTCAGAAACGAATGATTATTGGTCAATACTTTCTGGCAACTATGTATATCACATTAACTGCTGTTATTACAGCTATCGGCTTGGTATATACCGTTGCAACACCAATGATCAACTCTATTATTAGTAGCAGTAACAGCACGTTTACACTGGGAATCGGACAGTTTAATGATTCAATTACACCAGACTACTCGATTTATTTGAGTTCGCTGGGATTCAGGGGAATCTTACTTTATATTATAACTATTTTTTCGTTTCTTATTTTATCCTGTATTCCTCCAATTTATCATGTGATGCGATTTAAACCAAGGGAAATACTTTCAGAGAAGGGGAGGTAATAATGCTAGAGCTTAAAAAGGTAACTTATAGTTACAGGAAAAATGAAAATATCTTGAACGGTCTGACGTTGGCATTTATTCCTGGCAAGTTTTACACAATATTTGGTCCGTCTGGATCAGGGAAAACGACTTGCTTAAGCCTTCTTGGCGGGCTTGATACACCGAAACAGGGGCAAGTATTATTGGATGGAAAGGATATTAAAGAACTAGGTTATAATAAACTGAGAAGAAAGGAGATTTGTTATATTTTTCAAGATTTTCATTTATTTACACACATGACTGCAGTCGAAAATGTTATTGCTGCAATAAGCATATCGGATAAATCAGTTAGCAGATCAGTAGCAGAGAAGAGAGCACTGGAATCGCTAATAGATTTGGGATTAGAGGAGAAAGAATTACGACGGAGAATAACCAAACTATCTGGTGGACAGCAGCAACGGGTTGCAATTGCAAGAGCACTGGCCACAAACTCAACGTATATTCTGGCAGATGAACCAACAGGAAATCTTGATTTAAAAAACACAGAAAATATACTGCGGATACTAAGGAATCTTGTCGATCAGCAGAATAAATGTGTGATCACTGTAACACACTCTTTAAAAGTTCGTGAAGCGTCTGATATTTGTTATGAAATTGAAGATGGTTATTTGCGGAATCAATCAGAGGTAACGCATGGGAATTGTTAAAAGAACAATATATGGCATAATGAAAAGACCGTTTCGCTCTATAAGTTTAGCAGTTGTATTAATTATAAGTATGATTGGTACTTTATTTGGGATATATCTGGAATCCGTTATTACGCAATACAAAACGTTTATTAATCAACAAATCGGTTATTGCATTAATATTTCTTCCAAGATTGATAATGATGACATACCAGATGAGTTGATTAAGAAAATCGGAAGCATTGATTCTGTTTTAGGGTATGTTACAGAATCATCTATTGAGGTAACACCAATTGACTTTAATAATTATGTACCTCCGGATGCACTTAGTGGTGATTTCGATTTGATGGGTGATAAATCTCAAATCAGATTATGGGGAGCTGTTAATACAGAGTATTCTTCTTATTTTTTTCAAAAACAGGTGAGAATCTTAAGTGGGGATTATCCAAGCGAAAATACGAATGAAGTATTGATAGAAAAAGACTTCGCAGACTATAATAATCTAAGTATATCAGATAAGATACATGTCCCCAGGGAAAAAGACGGCGAAGAAGTAGAACTTAAAATTGTTGGTATTTATGAAATTGACCGGCAGATTTCTGGAAGTATAGTTATAAGTAGTGTTAATGAGATATATAGAAATACGCCATTTAGTTATATTTTTTGCGATTACTATATTCTTGATCAGGTTGCAAGTGTAAGGATACCCAAGTGCACGTACAGTTTTTATGCAAAGGATCAGCAGGGAGCAGATCAGATTGAAGATTATATCAAACAAATGAAGTTAGATCCGGATATTTACGAGTATAATAATTTATCGGAAGATGCTGCCGAAAGTTTTTCAAATGTTATGCTGATTCTTGAAAAAAGTGCTAATTCATATCTGATGTTAGGAAATATATCGATTTATATTATACTCTTTTTAATGACATTACTGTGGATGCGAGATCATTATAAAGAAGCAGGTATTTATATTGCGCTTGGAAGAAATCGTTTGGCGATTATAGTAGATTATTTGATTGAACTTATAGCGATAACTGTTTTCGTGTTTTTTGCATCGTATATATTATTCAAGACGGTCTTAAATTATAGTGGAACTGCATTTATTGGGTTTTTGATTAATGTTAATGCACAGGAATTGCAATATCAGTATATAGATAAGTTATTGTTGAATAATAGTATTACACTTGAAATGTTTATGCAGACCGCAATGACGCTTTTGATTATTCTATTTACAGCTGATCTAACTTCAAGCATTACTATACTATGCTATCGATCAAGAAATTTATTTGATATAAAAAACTAACTGGTGTATAATCGTTTTATAGCCGTAAAGGAGTTTATTAAAAGTGAAAGAAAAAACGATTAAGACCATAAGAGATGGTTTTAAAAAGGGAAATATTGAGCTATTGGTTTTAAGCCTTCTTTCTGTTAAAGAAATGTATGGGTATGAAATTGTGCAGACATTAGAAAAAATGACCGACGGTGTTATCAAAATACCAGAAGGTTCAGTTTATCCGATATTGTATAAATTAGTTGAAAAGGGTTTTTTAAAAGAAGAGCAACGGTTAATAGGTCAGAGACGTCAACGAAGTTACTATGAAATTTTGCCAGCTGGAGAGGAACAACTAGAGTTAATGACAAAAGAATACCATATAGTGCATGAGGGGATTGAAGGAATTTTAAATTATGCAAAGAGAAAACATAGCTAAAGAGTTGAATAGATATTATAGCGAGATTAAGAAACATTTATCAATCGATAAAAAAGCAAAGAGAAAATTTATTTGTGAATTAGAAAATAGTATTGATGAGTATCTTTGCAATAATACAAAAGTGACATATCAGGAAATACTTGATGAGTTTGGAACTCCTGAGTCCATTGCACTATCATTTATGGAACAGGAAGACAGTGAAGAAACTGTTAAAAGAGCATCTCAGAAAAGAAAGCTCTATGGTTTTATAATTATTTCTATTATTCTTTTGATTATCATAACGATTGCAACTTATGCATTTGTAGTATTAGATACATATAATACAAATCATGGCTATTTTTCAGAAGAAGTAATTGAAGAAGAGTACATAGAATCAAACTAACATTTATTTCATTATTCAAGGAGGATTTTCATGAAAACAACCAAACATTTTGTTAATATAATTTTATTTCTTACACTTATAGTAGGTGTTTTCATACCAGTGAAAGTTAACGCTCAAACAAGTGATATAGAATATCTGGAGGACGGCAGCTATATTGTAACAGAGTTGCTTGAGTCTAATGGGTTAGCCAGGACATCTAAATCAGCAACGTTAAGGTTTCTAAAAATTTGACTACTATACCGAAAACATTAACGATTACCTGTAGTAAATCGGGATCTATATCATAAGGTTTATGGAATATTTTCGGCGACTAAAGGCGTAGCTATCCCAAAAAGGCAATATCAGCACCTAATCCACCTCCAACACCCGTGGCAAAATCTTATACGGTCATCTTCAAATGCGACGATACTGTATTAAAAACACGGATTGTTAAGTATGGAGACGCAGCAACAGCGCCTGATTGTACGCCAAAAACCGGATATACATTTGACGGCTGGGATAAGGTGTTCGACAACAGCAGGATATAGAAACTGGATTATTCTTAGAAAGTTCAGCATATATTTATGATATGTTTAAAATAGAAATAAAGAATGGAAAATTGCTTCAGATAGAATTGTAATAACTAAAGTATGTATGCCTATAAACCAACCTGGTCTTATAGGCTTATTTTTATATCCGTTTCAAGTAAAGTTTTTCCAATAAGTTTATCAATTTGTAAAGTGCCATAGCAATTATACAAAGTATTACAATTGACATTAATACCCAATCCATCTTAAAGACCTGGGAACCATAGATAATCAGGTATCCCAGCCCCTGCCGGGCGCCGATAAATTCCCCTGATAGCGATATAATAAGACTGAACTTAGAGACGCCAGTAAAATCAAATGTATCAGTACTTTTTATCCAAAGAAATGTTTGATAATCACATGATTTTATAGGACATGCTAACTTCGGTCTGAAATTAATATGAAACAATAATATGATAGATAACCAAAATGTATCACAGAGCATGTCAAACATGTGAAATGATACATTTTTTTTATTTGTCCAATATCCTGTATTTTATAATTTTTTGAAAAGACTTCTGATTTGTCTTAGTATAAGAAAGGGGTAATAAGAGGATTGAACATTCAGATCATAGGATACTGAGACGTTGGCTCCATTAATTTCTGGAGATGATAAACCAAACAATGAAACCTCAATTTTTAACAGATATCAAGGAAAGGAAGAGGATATATTTTTACAAAAAAATATCGCCATCTTTATTAAATGACGAAAAATTTCTAATTACAAAAAAATAATGTATCATGAAGTAAAGTATACTTGAAAGGTGGTATATTGTCAAGTGAAAATAATTATGGATTTTTGTGCGTTTTCTTGTGGAAGTTCGGTTTCGTACGGAAGCTCGGGAAGGCTTCCGGCTCTTAGATTCATCTCAGAAAGGAAAAACAATCAAACGAACAGAGCGTAGGACAATGCCTGAAAATCCGGAAACTAAAAACAGAGGATGCCATCATTTTTTGCGCCGTCAATTGCGCCGTCAATTGCGCCGTCATTTGAAAGCGTCAATTGAGGAACGTGCAGCATGAATGAAAGAAAGGAATTTTATATGGCAAAGCGTGGAGAAAATATATACAGGCGAGCAGACGGACGGTGGGAAGGACGATATATCAAAGGACGCAGGCCGGACGGAAAACCGGCTTACGGTTATGTGTATGCCAGAAAATACAGTGACTGCAAAGAGAAACTCGACCGGGCCAAAGCACGGCACAGGTATGCCGGGGACACGGTCAAGACATGCGGGAGCGGAACGGTTTCCGATTTTATCAGATACTGGCTTTACAGTATCGTGAGACCGCATATAAAAGCCTCTACCTTCAGTAATTATGTCACCATAGTGGAGAAATGGATCCTGCCATTTTTCGGGGAGAGGAAGCTGCATAAAGTGGAACGGGAGGAGATCCAGCGTTTCATCAGCAGGCTGCCCAAACAGGGGCTGTCTGCCGGAACCGTGCGCAATATCTACAGCGTCCTGCATGCGGCCATGTCAAAAGCAAAAGAATACGATTATCTGTCCGTGAACATCTGCGAGAGTGTACGTCTGCCCAAAATCGAGAAAAAAGAGGCCAGACTGCTCACGCTTTGGGAACAAAAAGCATTGGAGCGGGCGGCAAAGGAGGACAAGAATGGGTTTGCCGTACTGCTTGCCGGCTACACGGGGCTGCGTATAGGGGAGATCTGCGGGCTGACCTGGCGGGATGTGGATTTAGAGAACGGGGTGATCCACGTGTCAAGAACCGTCCGGCGGATCCAGTGCCATGAACCGGAGGCGATATCCAAGACCGCGGTGGTCATCGGGAGTGCCAAAAGCGACCGTTCCGAACGCAGCATCCCCCTGCCTTCCCGCATCATTCAGCTGTTTGGGGAGCACCGGGAAACATCCGCCGGGGAATACGTGTTTAATTACCGGGGGCATCCGCTGGAACCACGCACGCTCCAGTACCGGTTTAAAGCGCTGCTGAAGAAAGCGGGGCTTGCGGATATTAATTTCCATGCCCTCCGCCATACCTTCGCCACCCGGTGCCTGGAGCTTTGCTTTGACATCAAGACCCTGAGCGAGATACTGGGTCATGCGTCAGCTAAAATGACCCTGGATCGGTATGGTCACAGCCAGATGGAGCATAAGCGCCTGGCGATG
>Ga0153924_1000094_pt1 | contig 65537 bp, 60 predicted proteins | sample TSNJ008MetaG_FD_104709 | JGI IMG/M metagenome (GOLD analysis project Ga0153924, IMG submission 104709) | Attine ant fungus gardens microbial communities from New Jersey, USA - TSNJ008 MetaG | ecosystem: Host-associated > Fungi > Mycelium > Unclassified | place: USA: New Jersey, Wharton State...
CTTCGCGACCGCCGAGACGCACTTCAGCATCGCCAAGTCGGCCCGCCTGCTCGGTCTCGACACCGTCGTCGACGTCCCCACCGACGCTGTCGGCCGGATGCGCCCCGCCGCCCTCGCCGAGGCCGTCGCCGCCGCCCGCGCCGCCGGACGCACCCCGGTGGCCGTCGTCGCGACCGCCGGCACGACCGACCGCGGCGTGATCGACCCGCTCGAGGCGATCGCCGACGTGTGCGACCTCGAGGGTGTCTGGCTGCACGTCGACGCCGCGTACGGGTGCGGGCTGCTCGTGTCCCCGACCCGCCGGCACCTGCTGGACGGCATCGAGCGTGCCCGGAGCGTGACCGCCGACCTGCACAAGTCGTTCTTCCAGCCGGTGTCGTCGAGCGCCCTGCTCGTGGGCGACCCCGCCGACCTCCGCCGCACGGCCTGGTACGCGGACTACCTCAACCCGGAGGGCGCCGCCGAGCCGAACCAGGTCGACAAGTCGCTGCAGACCACCAGGCGGTTCGACGCCCTCAAACTCTGGGCGACGCTCCGCGCGTCCGGCGCCGACGCCATCGGTCGGTCCTTCGACGCCGTGGTCGACCTCGCGGCGGCGACGCACGCGCTCGTCCAGGAGCACCCGGACCTCGTGCTCGTCGCGCCGACGCAGCTGAGCACGGTGCTGTTCCGCTGGCAGCCAGCCGGGGTGACGGACGACGAGGCGGACGCCCTGGTCGCCCCGATCCGGGCCGCCCTGCTCGCCGAGGGCCGGGTCCTCATCGCGAAGACCGTGATCGACGGGCGACCGTGCAACAAGCTCACCCTGCTCAACCCCGAGACGACGATCGACCAGCTGCGCGCGTCCCTCGACCACGTCGTCGCGACCGCGGCACGGGTCCGCGCCACCACCACCGCCCCGGAAGGAGCAACGCGATGACGCACCACACGATCGACCAGCGCACGACCGACCAGCGCACCCACGACCAGCCAACCGACACCGTCCACGACCTCGTCGGCATCGGCATCGGCCCGTTCAACCTCGGTCTCGCCTGCCTGACCGACCCCGTCGACGACCTCGACGCGGTTTTCCTCGACGCCGCCGACGGCTTCGCCTGGCACCACGGGATGATGCTCGACGACGCCACGATCCAGGTGCCGTTCCTGGCCGACCTCGTGACGATGGCCGACCCGACGTCACCGTTCTCGTTCCTGGCGTGGCTCAAGGAGACGGGGCGCCTGTACCCGTTCTACATCCGCGAGGACTTCCACCCCCTCCGCAATGAGTACGACGTCTACTGCCGCTGGGCCGCCGACCGGCTGGACACCCTGCGCTGGGGGCGCCGGGTCACGGCCGTCGAGCACGACGTGACGACGGACCTCTTCACGGTGCACGCCGAGACCGATCAGGGTCCCGAGACGTACCGCGCACGCCACGTCGTCGTCGGCATCGGCACGGAACCGGTCGTGCCCGAGCCCCTCCGCGGCATCGGCGGCCCTGCGATCCACTCCGCGCAGTACGTGCCGAACCGGGAAGCGCTCCGGGCGGCGGGGAGCATCGCGGTGATCGGCAGCGGGCAGTCCGCGGCAGAGGTCTACCGCGACCTGCTCGAGGACGTCCGGCAGCACGACTACCGCCTCGACTGGATCACCCGGTCGCCGCGGTTCTTCCCCATGGAGGACACGAAGCTCACGCTGGAGATGACGAGTCCCGAGTACACGGACCACTTCCACGCGCTGCCGGAGGGTGTCCGGGACCGTCTGGGACGCGAGCAGCGTGGCCTGTACAAGGGGATCAGCGCCGACCTGGTGGACGAGCTGTACGACCAGCTCTACCGGATCAGCGCCCGTGGTCCGGTCCCGACGAGCCTCCGCACCGAGACGAGCGTGGTCGACGCCGCGTGGCTCGCCGACCGGGGCACGTACCGGCTGACGCTCCGGCACGAGCAGCTCGGCGAGACGTACGAGCATGAGGTCGAGCGCCTCGTCCTCGCCACCGGGTACGCGCCGCGGCCCACGTCGTTCCTCGACCCGGTCGAGCACCTGGTCGCGCGGGACGCGCGGGGGCGGTTCGCGGTCGCCCGCGACCACCACGTCGACCGTCTCGGCGGCCGCATCTGGGTGCAGAACGCGGAGGAGCACACGCACGGGCTGACCGCCCCGGACCTCGGCATGGGTGCGTGGCGGAACGCGTCGATCATCCGGTCCGTCACGGGTCGGTCGGTCTACGGCCTGGAGGAGCGGATCGCCTTCCAGGAGTTCGGCCTGCCCGCCACCCGGCAGTCCACCCCGCGTCCCGTCACCGAGCGTGCGGAGGTGACGGCATGACCGTGGACGCGACCAGCGCGCCGGCGGCGCGCCGACCCGTGGGCGCCGCACCGGGCCTCCTGTCCGTCGAACCCGTGGACCCGGACCGCGACGCCGCCGTCGTGCAGTCGTGGCTCGCCCACCCGGCGTCGTCGTGGTGGGAGATGGGGCACCTCGACGTCGAGGCGGTGCGCGTGTACCTCGCCGGCGTGCAGGCGGACCCGGACCAGGCCGCGTGGCTCGGCCGCCGCGACGGCGTCCCGGTGTTCCTCGCCGAGACCTACGACCCGGCGAGCGTCCTGCTCACCGACGTCTGGGCCGCCGAGGCGGGCGACGTCGGCATGCACCTGCTCGTCGCCCCGCCGCCCGCCGACGGCCGCGTGCCCGGACTCACCAGCGCAGTGATGCGGGCGGTGGTGGAGCACTGCCGTGACGCCCTCGGTGCACGCCGGGTCGTCGTCGAGCCGGACGTCCGGAACACCGCGGTGCACGCGAAGAACGCCGAGGTCGGGTTCCGGGTGCTCCGCGAGGTCGACGTCGACGGCAAACGCGCCCTGCTGTCGGTGCTCGACACCGACCGGATCGGCGTGCCCGACGACGACGGACCCGCGGCGCACCTGCGGCCCGAGCACCTCGAGCCGGCCGAGCGGCACCTCGTCGCGAAGTCCATCGCGGAGTTCACCCACGAGCGGCTCGTCGCACCCGTGCCGGACGGGGAGGGCTGGCGTCTGGACGCGGGGGAGTCCACCTACCGGTTCCGCGCCCGGCGGCACGCGCTCGAGCACTGGTCGGTCGACGAGGCCTCGGTGGTGCGGACGATCGACGGCGAGCCCGTGCCCCTCAGCGCGCAGGAGCTCGTGCTCGAACTCCGGGACGTGCTCGGCATCCCCGACGAGCTGCTCGGGACCTACCTGGAGGAGATCGCCTCGACCCTGGCGAGCGCCGCGGCGAAGCACCGGCGGGGCGGCCCGTCCGCCGCGCAGCTCGCCCGCGGACGGACCGAGGGGCCCGACCAGGTCGTCGCCTCGTTCCAGGACGTCGAGTCGGCGATGACCGAGGGGCACCCCGCGTTCATCGCCGCGAACGGCCGGATCGGGTTCGGGCTCGACGAGTTCCGCGCCTACGCGCCCGAGACGGGCGGCCGGTTCCGCTACCGGTGGCTCGCCGCACGGCGCAGCTGCACGCACCTGGCGCTCGCCGCGGACCGCACCGAGGTCGACCACTGGACGGCGGAGCTCGACGACGTGACGCTCGCCGCGTTCCGGTCGACGCTGCAGCGGCGGGGGCTCGACCCCGACGAATACGTGTGGATCCCCGTGCACCCGTGGCAGTGGCAGCACCGGATCGCCGTGACGTTCGCGCCGGACCTCGGGCGGCAGGACCTCGTCGACCTCGGGGAGGGCCCGGACGAGTACCAGCCGCAGCAGTCGATCCGGACCGCGTTCGACCGCTCACGTCCGGAGCGCTCGTACGTGAAGACGGCGCTCGCCGTGCAGAACATGGGGTTCCTGCGCGGGATGTCCCCGGCGTACATGCGGAACACCCCGGCGGTGAACGACTGGGTTGCGGGACTCGTCGCCGGCGATCCGACGCTGGCTGCCGCCGGGTTCCAGGTGCTGCGGGAGCACGCCGCGATCGGGTACACGGGCGACGCGTACCACCGGGTGGACGTGTCCTCGCCGCAGCGAAAGATGCTCGCCGCGCTCTGGCGGGAGAGTCCGCTGCCGAGGGTGACGGACGACGAACGGCTGATGACCATGGCATCGCTGCTGCACCGCGACGCAGCCGGGAACGCCGTCGTCTCGGCGCTGATCGCCGCGTCGGGGCTGCACGCCGACGCGTGGGTGCGGCGCTGGCTCGACGCCTACCTGCTGCCCGTCGTGCACTGCCTGACCGTGCACGACCTGGTGTTCATGCCGCACGGCGAGAACCTCGTGCTCGTCGTGCGGGACGGCGTCGTGGTGCGTGCCGTGATGAAGGACATCGGCGAGGAGGCAGCGGTGCTCGGGACCCACGACGACCGGCCGGTGCCCGAGGAGATCGCGCGGATCGTGCACCCGGTGGACGACGACGAGGCCGCGCTCGCCGTGTTCACCGACGTGTTCGACGGGGTGCTGCGGTTCGTCGCGGCGATCCTCGACGACGACGGGGTCCTGCCGGAGACGCGGTTCTGGGAGGTCGTGGGAGAGTGCGTCGATGCGCACGCCGCCGCCCACCCGGACCGTCGGCGGCCCCTGGACCTGCGGGTGCCGACGTTCGAGCACTCGTGCCTGAACCGGCTGCAGCTGCGGAACACCCTGTCGATGGTGGACCTGGCGGACCAGTCGTCGTCGCTCATCCGCGCGGGGGCGATGCCGAACCCGATCGCCCGGTAGCGACCCGACGTTCGACCTCGGATCGCGACCTACGGTTGCACGCGCTCGACGGCCCAGCCGTCCGGGCCGAGGCGGTAGCGCAGGCGCCGGTGCATGCGGTCGCGGCTGCCGTGCCAGAACTCCACCGAGTCGGGTTCGAGCCGCCAGGCCCGCCAGGACCCCGGCCGCGGGACGTCGTCACCGTGCTCGTCCAGCAGGGTGTTCGCGTCGTCGATGAGGTCCTGCAGCGACCGGTCGCCGTACGGGTCGGACTGGTCGGCGACGGCGGTGGCGGCACGCGACTTCGGCGACCGGTCCGCGAACAGCGCGTCGGACTCGGCGTCGGACAGCGGTACGACGGAGCCCTCGAACCGGAGTTGCTGCATGGTCTCGCGCCAGTACACCTGCAGTGCGCCGAACGGGTTCTCGCCGAGCTGCCGGCCCTTCGGGCTCGTGGACGAGGACCCGAACACGAGCCCGACGTCGTCGAGTCGCTTGACGTCGACGGTCCGAGCCGAGACCCGTCCGTCGGCGCCGGCCGTGGCGAGCGTCATCGACAGCGGCTCGGACACGTCGCCGTCCTGTGCGGCGTCGATCCACGCTCGGGCGACGGTGAGCGGCGACGCGGGCGGGTCGGTGAACTCCGGGAACGCGAAGGACGAGTCACCGGACAGCGGGGCGGAGGGCATGCGCCCAGCCAACCGCGCTCAGTCCGTCCACGTCCAGGTCGCCGGGGGACGGCCGCCGCGCGTGGCCGTCGACGCGGCGGCGTCGGAGCGGACGAGCGCCGGGTTCGTCCGGAGCGCCCGGTTGGTGTTGCCCGGGTCCGGGGCCACGCCCGTCAGCTCTGCCTGCAGCAGGGCCGCGTCCGAGGTCGTGAACGTCTCACCGAGGAGCGCACGCGTCAGCGGCAGATCGCGCCAGATCCGGGTGCGGACGTGGTCGAGGGCGGCCGCGATGATCGCGTCGTGGTCGAACGGGAGGCGCGGCTCGTCCTGGTCGGGTCGCCGCCCGACCGCGGTGCGCCGCCAGATCGCGGGCCCCCCACCCGTCGGCAGGGCAGCCACCGCCACGAAGGCGACGCTGATCGCCGCGCTGCGCGGGTCGCGGTCGGGTCCGTCGAACGCGCCGATCTGCGCGAGGTGCCGGACCGCCGCCGCGTCGATCCCGGTCTTGGTCCCGAGTGCGCGTCGGGCACCGTCGGCCAGGAGTTCCGCACCGTCCAGGAGCACGCCGGGCAGTGCCTCCAGGCCGGCGTACGGGTCGTACGGCCGACGCGCGGTGGCGACCCGCAGCCCGTCGCTCGCCGTGAACGACATCGGGACGACGTCGATCGCGATGAGCGGCTGGTCGCGGGCCGCCGAGGGGGCGTCGGTCACGCCGATGCCCGTCGGGCCGCGCGGTCGGTGCGCTCGCGGCGGAGCGTCGCCCGGACGTCCGCGAACGACTGCAGGACCGTGAAGCGCCCGTCCACCCACACGGGCTGGAGGAGGCTGGTGGCCTCGTCCTCCGCCGTGGCCTGGTCGGTCTGGCGGATCTCGCCGCTCGCGTCGCGGTGCAGGGCGATGCGGCCCTTCGCGCTCTTCTTGCCGCTGCCGGTCTTCGGGTCCTTCTGGATGTCGACGGGTTCGCCGTCCACCAGCGCCCACGTCGCCTTCACGGCGCTGCCGAGGTTGTCGCGGGTCATGTACTGGTACGTGTACGACCCGATGCCGAGCACGATGTTGTCGCTCGCGTAGCCCTTCGCGGCGAGGCGCTCGTAGATGCGGCGGGCACGGTCGAGGGTGATGCTGTCGCCGTAGATCACGCCGATGTGCTGGTCGAGGACCTTGAACCCCTGCTCGTTCACGGTGTGGCCGAAGATCTCGTCGAGGAGCTCGACGACGCCCTTCTCCTCGTGGCTGCGGGCCGGGTCGGTCAGCGCCGCTTGGGCGACGCCGTGCACGGTGCCGGTGACGATGTCGACCGGGTCGCCCGAGTCGGGGCGGATCACGAGCTTGCCGTCTCGGGCGGTGATCCGGTCCTTGAGCGCCGGGAGCGTCTCGGTGACGACCTTGAACAGGTCGAAGCCGTCGCTGACCGCCGAGACGATGCCGGTCGGGTACACGTCGAGGATCTGCTCGAACGTCGCGAGCTCGCCGTCGGCGCCGCGGACGCACATCACGCTGTGCTCGGTCGCGGGGACGCTCGCGCCGACCCATCCGTTGTCGCCGGGGTAGTAGCGGTCGATGAAGTCGAGCGACGGCATCGAGTCCGTGCCGAGGAACGAGAGCAGGTGCCCCGCGCCTCCGGCTGCGGCCGACTCGATGCTCGACTGCCCGCGGAACGAGAAGTCGTGCGCCGCGAAGTCGATGCTCGCCGGGTCGGCACCGGTGCGGGCGGCCCAGTCCTCCATCAGGTCGCGGTACTCCAGGGCCTTCGTCGCGACGGTCGACGGGTGCCAGATCGACGCCGACAGCGCGGTCTCGATGTAGTTCGGCAGCCAGAAGAACTCGTCGACGGTGTTCTCGACGGTCAGGGTCGCGACGCCGATCGGGGCGAGGGTGCCCTCGGGCAGCGCCTTGATCGTGAGCGGGAGGTACCCGAGGCGGTGCAGTGCCCGGACGTGCTCGGTGCCGATGTGGTTCGGCCCGAAGTAGCCCTGCAGCGCCTGCTCGAACAGGTCGGCGACCAGGTCCTCGTCGGCGGCGAAGAACGGCGCCCACGCCTCGACGAGGTGGCGCTGGATGAACGCCTGCAGCCCGAAGACCACGGCGTGCGTCGACTCGGGCATGTGCGCGTTCGACCGGTTCGTCCAGTTGATGAGGATCCGGGTGGTGCCGGCGGGGTAGACCTGCCGGTGCGAGTGCTTGTAGCCGTCGACGGCGAGGAGCGGGGCGATCGGGCTCGGGCCGGTCAGGCGGGGCTCGATGCCGGTGGTGGTGGGTTCGGTCTGCGTCATCGGATCTGCTCCGTCAGGTAGGGGGTGAGTTCGATCGTGCGCAGGCCCTCGATGGCGTTCTGCGCGGGGTAGGAGTCCGTCGTGACGATCTCCCCGAAGTGCTCGGCGAGCTGTGGGGCCCGGCCGGAGAAGACGCCGTGCGAAACCCAGAGGCCGAGGCGGTCCTTCGTCAGACCCGTCGCGGCGGCGAGGCCCATGAAGGTCCCGCCGCCGTCGCAGATGTCGTCGACGACGAGCAGGCGACCGGTCTCCGGCAACGGCTCGCACGTGAAGCCGTCGAGCTTGCCGGTGTCCGGGTTGCGGTGCTTCTCGGCGCGGAACACCGGCAGCCCGCAGGCGTCGGCGACGGCGGATGCCCGCGCGACGGCGCCCTTGTCGGGGGCGATGATCCCGACGTAGTCGGACCCGGCGACCACGGCGTCGCGGACGACCGCTTCGCTCGTGACGACGGTCAGGCGTTCGACGAGGTCGACGATCACCGGCGAGTGCGGGTCGAACGCGATGACCTGTTCGATGCCGAAGCCGTTGACGACGTCCGCGTAGACCTTCGCACCGAAGGGGAGGCCGCGGTCCTGCCGAGCTCCGGGCAGGTACGGGATGAGGGCGACGGACCGGGATCCGCGCTGCCGGACGGCGTCCGCCCACATGCCGAGCATGAGGAGGTCGTCGCCGCTCGTGCCGCGCAGGGTCGCGATCTCGATGAGGTCCCCCGCGTCGGCGTCGTGCGCGACCTTGACGTGGGCTTCACCAGCGGGGAACCGCATGGTGGAGAACGTCGGTGTCGCGAGGTCTCCCCGGGTGGTCCGGGTGTTCAGTTCGACTGCCATGACCTGACCGTACCACGGTATTTGTCAGCGTGACAAATACTTCTTCGCCGTCGCTCGCATCGACCGGAGCAGCAGCGGTCCGGGCAGCCGCAGGAGCCACCTCGGGACCGCTGCCCGCACGATCCGGACCAGGCGCACCGCGCGCCGGAAGCGCCGACGCTCGCGCGGGCCCCAGGCGAACCCGTACTGCGAGCGGAGCGCTTCGGGGAGCATGCCGACCGTGACGATCCGCACGAGCGGCATCGCGGCCCGCACCCACAGCGGGGCGAAGCGCGGGTGCAGCAGGTCGCGGACGACCCCGCGGGCGTCGTCGGTCACCTCGAGCCGTTCGAGTTCGGCGGTCCAGTAGCGCTCGAACGCGGCGACCGACGTCGGCCACCGGTCCGCGGGGACCCGCAGCGCCGTGCCGATCGGGGCGTACGCCTCGAGGACCGCCTGGGCGCGCCGGTCGTCCACCGGCTCACCGAACAGCTCGTGCGCGCGCATCGCGGAGTCGTACAGGGTCGCGGCGACCCAGAGCTGCCGGTCGACCTCGTCGGCCCCGGCGACCGGTCGGTGCGCCCGGTGCACGAACGACGCCGCGGTGGCAGCGTCCTCGTCGGTGCCGATCACGACCGCGTAGACGAACATCAGGGTGTGGGCCAGCCGCTGCTGCGGTCGGCGCGCGAAGTCGGAGTGCCGTCGGACCCCCGCCGCGACGACGGGGTCGGCGATCTGCAGCAGGATGGCGCGACCGCCCGCCGCCACCGGTGTGCTGTCGGCGAGGAACCGACGCAGGTCGCGGTCCGCGACGCGGCCGGATGGCGGACGGGAGGCGCGGTGCGCGTCCGGCACCGCGCCTCCAGTCCGGCGGCGACTCACCGATCGGTCCTGCGTCGCGCGGCGCGGACGCGCGGGGCGACGTCGACCACGATCGCGACGGCGAGCGCGATCGTCCCACCCACCAGGGCGAGGACCAGGAACGCCGTGCTGCCCACGGGTCCCGTCGCGGCTGCGATCGTCGACACGACCAACCACATCGCCGGCAGCGGCCAGAGATGGCCGGGGGACCCGGCGACCACGGCGAGCAGGACGCCGGCGACGACCAGCGGGAGCCAGGCCACGTTCGTGCCGCACGGCGGCCCGTACGTCCCGGGGCCGCACACGGTGACTCCGGAACGGACGCCGGTCTGCGCGGCTGCCGCGATGAGCAGGAGCGCGGCGATCGCCGACAGCCGTGCGAGCGCGGGCAGGCGGCGGACGCTGTCCTGGACACGACGGAGCACGGCCCGATCGTACCGGGCCGTGCTCGGTGCGCCCTCGGTCAGAGCGGCTTGGTGCCGAGGTCGTTCCCGAGGTCAGGGCGGTCCTCGTCCTCGTGCTCCCACAGGTCCGGCGACCCCTCGCCGGGCGCGCCGCCGGTCGGGCCGTCGTCGGTGCCGTCGCCGGGCTGCGGATCGACGGTCTCGCCGGCGACCGCGTCGTTCGTCACGGTCTCCAGGGACTCCTCGGCGTCGTCGGACTCGTACGGTCCGACGTGCTCGGTGTCCACGTCGTCGTCGCGGAACTCGTCGGTTCCGTCGTCAGGGGTGATGCCGGGGTCGCTCATGGTGGTTCCTCTCGTCGGTTCCGGTCCCTGTCTACGCGTCCTGCTGACCGTCGAGCTGCAACTGCTGTGCCAGGCCCTGCTCGTCGGTCGCACCCCAGCGCTCGACGATCTTGCCGTCGCGGAACTTCGACACCTGGATGCCGCGCACCTCGAACGAACGTCCGGTGGGCTCGTGGCCCTGGAACGGACCCGTGTGCGTGCCGCGGATCGTGAACACCGCCGTGACGAAGTCGTCGGTCACGACCAGCGGTTCCGGCGTGAGCTCGAGGTCCGGGAACGCCGTCGTGAAGGCACGCCAGAAGTCGACGATGCCCGTCAGCCCCGGAGCCTGGTCGGGCGCCGGGTCGTGGTCGACCACGTCCTCCGCCCACACCTCGCCGAAGCGGTCGAAGGCGCGGTCGCCGATGATGCCGCCGAGGCGTTCCTGGGCTGCCTGGTTCACGTCCGTGGTCATGGGGGTCCTCCCGTCAGGGCCCCGAGCTGTTCCGGGGCCCTCGACCTGCGTACCCCGGCCGGCGTCCGAGGCCCCGCACAGTCCGGGGGACACCTGTCCGGTGGGCGCATCGAGGGCACTCGTTCACCTGGCGGCCACCTCGGGGTCACCCCGGCGGGGCACACTCGCCGTGCTCGGGGGAGTGGAGCGCGGTCGCCGACGGGTGGTCGAGCGACCGCGCCTTCCCGACCGGGCATCTCGCGCATGGACCGGGCGCACACCGAGCCAGCGCTAGTCTGGTCGTCGGCCGTTGTCTCGACATCGAGCGACCCTCGATGTGGAGTGTGGCGACCGGGTAACCGATGCCGATCGCACGAACCGTGCGGGAAGAAGAACAGCGTGGATCTTTTCGAGTACCAGGCCAGGGACCTCTTCGAGTCCTACGGTGTCCCTGTGTTGCAGGGGATCATCGCCGACACCCCTGAGGAGGCGAAGGCAGCGGCCGAGAAGATCGGTGGCGTCGTCGTCGTCAAGGCGCAGGTCAAGGTCGGCGGTCGCGGCAAGGCCGGCGGCGTCAAGGTCGCGAAGTCCCCGGACGAGGCGTTCGAGCACGCGCAAGCGATCCTCGGCCTCGACATCAAGGGCCACACGGTCAAGCGCGTCATGGTCGCCCAGGGCGCCGACATCGCCGAGGAGTTCTACTTCTCCGTGCTGCTCGACCGGGCGAACCGCTCGTACCTGTCGCTCACCAGCGTCGAGGGCGGCATGGAGATCGAGCAGCTCGCGGTCGAGAAGCCCGAGGCCCTCGCCCGTGTCGAGGTCGACCCGCTGACCGGGATCGACAAGGCGGCGGCGCTCGAGATCGCTTCGCAGGCGAACTTCCCGGAGGCGCTCCGCGACCAGGTCGCCGACGTCTTCGTGAAGCTCTACGACGTCTACAAGGGCGAGGACGCCACCCTCGTCGAGGTCAACCCCCTCGTCCGCACGGGCGACGGACAGATCCTCGCGCTCGACGGCAAGGTCTCGCTCGACGAGAACGCCGACTTCCGGCACGAGAACCACAAGGCACTCGAGGACACGGCGAGCGAGGACCCGCTCGAGGCCAAGGCGAAGGCCCACGGCCTGAACTACGTCAAGCTCGACGGCCAGGTCGGCGTCATCGGCAACGGTGCGGGGCTCGTCATGTCGACGCTCGACGTCGTCGCCTACGCCGGTGAGCGCCACGGCGGCGTGAAGCCCGCCAACTTCCTCGACATCGGCGGCGGTGCGTCGGCCGAGGTCATGGCGAACGGCCTCGACGTCATCCTCGGCGACCCGCAGGTGAAGAGCGTCTTCGTGAACGTCTTCGGCGGCATCACCGCCTGCGACGCCGTCGCGAACGGCATCGTCGCCGCGCTGGGCATCCTCGGCGACGCGGCCACCAAGCCGCTCGTCGTCCGCCTCGACGGCAACAACGTGGAAGAGGGTCGTCGGATCCTGGCGGAGGCGGCACACCCGCTCGTCACCGTCGCCGCGACCATGGACGATGCGGCCGAGCAGGCCGCCGAGCTCGCCGCGGCCGCGGCGTAAGGAGCGCTCAGAACAATGTCGATCTTCCTCAACAAGGACTCCAAGGTCATCGTCCAGGGCATCACCGGCGGCGAGGGCACCAAGCACACCGCGCTCATGCTCAAGGCAGGCACCAACGTCGTCGGCGGTGTCAACGCCCGCAAGGCCGGCACCACCGTGACCCACGGCGACGTCACCCTGCCCGTGTTCGGCTCGGTGCGCGAAGCCATCGACACCACCGGTGCCGACGTCTCGATCGTCTTCGTACCGCCGGCGTTCGCGAAGGACGCCGTGCTCGAAGCCATCGACGCCGCGATCCCGCTGGTCGTCGTCATCACCGAGGGCATCCCCGTGCAGGACTCCGCGGAGTTCTGGGCGCACGCGAAGGCCCAGGGCGGCACGACCCGCATCATCGGCCCGAACTGCCCCGGCATCATCACCCCCGGGGAGTCGCTCGTCGGCATCACCCCGGCGACGATCACCGGCAAGGGCCCGATCGGTCTCGTCTCGAAGTCCGGCACGCTGACCTACCAGATGATGTACGAGCTCCGTGACCTGGGCTTCTCGACCGCCATCGGCATCGGCGGCGACCCGGTCATCGGCACCACGCACATCGACGCGCTCGCCGCGTTCGAGGCCGACCCCGAGACCGAGGCCATCGTCATGATCGGCGAGATCGGTGGCGACGCCGAGGAACGTGCGGCCGACTACATCAAGGCGCACGTCACCAAGCCGGTCGTCGGCTACGTCGCGGGCTTCACTGCCCCCGAGGGCAAGACGATGGGCCACGCCGGCGCGATCGTGTCCGGTTCCGCCGGCACGGCCGAGGCGAAGAAGCAGGCGCTCGAGGCGGCCGGGGTCAAGGTCGGCAAGACGCCGTCCGAGACGGCGGCGCTGCTGCGCGAGGTGGTCGCGAGCAAGTAGCGCTCGCGTCCGACGCGGATCGGACTGGAGGCGCGGTGCCGGCCGGCACCGCGCCTCCCGTCGTTCCGACCGATGGCGACCTGGCCGTGGGCGGTGTCCTCGGTCCTTCGCCGGCGGCGTACCTCGTCGACTACCTCGTCATCGGGAAGGAGTGAATCGCGACGCGGAAGCCGTCGCGCGGCCTGCGCCCGCAGGGCGGGGAGCCGATCAGACCAGATCGGTGACGGGGTCTGCGGCAGCGATCGTCGCGATGACGCTGGTGGGCCACGCGGCTCTGATCTGTCGGTCGTTGCCCGAACCGTCGACGTTCGCGTCGGCGAGGGACGCGCCACCGTCGGGAAGGTGCAGGAAATCGTCATGCGTGTAGGTGCCCGTCACCTTCGGAGCAACGCCGAGTTCGACGGCGACCCGGTGGAGCCACAGGTCGTCGGCGGTGGGCGCGGACGCGACGAACTCGGCCTCGCGGCCGCGCAGTGCGTCGAGCATCGTCGGGACTATCACGTGGCCCCAGTTGCCGGTCGCGAGGTGACGCGGTGACGAGGCGCCGCGGTGGACCTCGCCCCAGGAGACGTACGGCTCGATGGTGCCGGTCCGGTCCGTGCTGATCGCCCGCGCGCGGTGGGCGGTGTTGGAGGACGGGTCGGTTGCGTGTGCGCCGAGGAGGGTCTCGAGCCAGTCCGACGGGTACATCAGGTCGTCGTCGGCGGTGACGAGCGGTGCGGAGTGGTGCTCGATCGACTGCACGTACGGGTAGTACTTCTTGTGCGGCTTCAGGTCGGCGGTTGGTCGGACCTCCAGCCCACGGGCGATGAGGCGCCGGACTCCGGGGCTCGGGTCGGCGACGAAGTCGAGGTCGTCCAGCCAGAGCAGGAGGCGTCCCGGGCGGGTGGTTCCCGCGGCGATGCTCTCGAGCGTCAGGTGGACGGTACGGAGACGGCGGCCGTAGCTGGTCATGCTCACCGTCGTGCCGCCGGCCTTGACCGCCGGCCGGTGCGTGCATCGGTTCCGAAGCGCCAGGGCGGCGATCCGCCGGGCCTTGCGAAACCGCGTTCGAGTGATGATGCGCATGGTGATATTTTATATCACATGTGCGAGGGGAACAACCTGCCTTCACCCGCACGCCGCGCGGCGACGCGGGATCGTCGCGCGGCGCACGTATCCTCGCTGCGATGAACCGCCTGGGAACCGCACTGCTCGCCGCGATCGAGGCGGTCGTGACGGTCGGCGTCGGCCTCGGGATCGCCCTGGTCCCACTCACCCTGCTGTGGGGGTTCGAGTACGGCCTGCAGATCGACTGGGACGTCTTCTGGAAGGCCACCGGGAGCGTCTGGCTCGTCGGGCACGGCGTCGACGTGTCGTTCCTGCTCGGTTCGGCGCTGGCGAAGTCCTCCGGAGTGAGCGGTGCCACCGACCCGATCCACGTCACGCTCGCCGCGCTCGGGTTCGCGATCGTCACCGCCTGGCTCGCCGGTCGCGCCGGACGACGCTTCGCCGAGACCGAGCACCGCACGACGGGGCTCCTGGTCGGCACCGGCGTGGTCGCCGCCCTCGGACTCGCGGTCGCGCTCTCGTCGCGGTCCGCCGCGACCGATCCCTCCGTCTGGCAGGCGATCGTCCTGCCGGCGCTCTGGTTCGGCATTCCCGCGTTCGTCACGTCCGAGGTCTGCCGGCGTCGCCGTGGGCTCTCCGCCGACCCCGTGACGCAGCGCGTGCTCGACCTGCTCGACCGGGTGCCGTCCGTGTGGCGCGCCGTGGCGGCGTTCGGACTCCGTGCCGGCACCGCCGCGACCGCTGCGGTCGTCGCCGTGGCGGGCATCGTGGTCGCCTTCCTGCTCTTCGGCTCCTTCGCCGAGGTCATCTCCCTCTACGAACGGTCGCACGCCGGTGTCGTCGGCGGCATCGCCCTGACCGTCGGGCAGCTCGCGTTCCTGCCGGACTTCGTCGGCTGGGCCACGTCGTGGCTCGTCGGACCGGGCTTCGCCATCGGGACCGGTTCGAGTGTCTCGCCGATCGGCACCACGCTCGGGCCGATCCCCGGCATCCCGGTCTTCGGTGCGCTGCCGGCCGCCGGACACACCTTCGGGCTGGTCTGGGTGCTCGTGCCGGTGATCGCCGGGTTCGCCGTGGGCGGGCTGCTCCGGCCGCGGCTCGTGCAGGCGCTCGGCAGCGCGAACTCCGCCCTGCACCGCGCCCTCGGCGGGGTCGCTGCGGGCCTGGTCGCCGGCGTGCTCACCGGGATGATCGCCTGGGTCACGTCGGGCTCGTTCGGCCCCGGTCGACTGGCCGACGTCGGACCGCACGCCCTCGTGGTGGGGGCCTTCGCAGCGCTCGAGGTCGGTGTCCCGGCCGTCGTGGCACTGGCTGCCGGGAGCGACCTCGTCCGGCTGCCCGACCGCGGGTGGTCGCGGGAACGCTGGCACGAGAGCGACGAGTCGGACGCTCCCGAGACCGCGGACCGCGAGACCTCCCTGCTCGCAGCGCTCGACCAGGCCGGCGCCGGCCGGACCACGGACGTGCACCGGTTCGTCGTCGAGGAGGCCCACGGCGGGGTGGCGAGCGCCGCTGCGGCGACCACCGCTGCAGCCCCCGCCGACCAGCCGACCGAGCCGATCCACGACCACGCAGTCGACGGCCACGCAGCCGACGGGCGCGGAGCCGACCACGTGCCGGAGCCGAGCGTGCCGGTGGAGCCGGTCCGCGCCTCCAGGCCCGAGCGCGACCCCGATGCGGACGTCGAGCTGCCGGACTGGGCACGCACCGACGCCGTCGCGGGCTCCCGTGTCACCGACCAGCCGGCGCCGGCCGCCCGTGGCGGGCTCGGCTCGATCCGGGACCGCCTGCGCGGAGCAGCCGACGGCGTGCGCGGACGCGCCGGCGAACTCCGGGACCGCGTCACGGGAGCCGACGTCGAGCGCGAGCAGCCCGCAGCGCCGGCGCCGACAGCACCGGGGACCGAGGCACAGCCGGCGTTCCCGTGGAGCACCGAGGAGTTCGTCGCCGGGCGCGACGACGAGCCCGAGGCGCCCGCCTCTACGAAGCCGGCGGCGCCGAAGTGGGACGCCACCGACCAGATCCCCGAGGACGAGCTGCCCTGGTGGCGCCGCCCCAAGGACGACCGGTAGCGACCGCCGTCGTACGACACCAGGCCCGGTAGGGTTGTCAGCGTGCTCGAACTGGTCGTCCTGATCTCCGGTACCGGCTCGAACCTCCGAGCCCTGCTCGAAGCGACCCTCGACGCCGAGTACCCCGCACGCGTCGTCGCCATCGGTGCCGACCGCGATGCCGAGGGGCTCGCGCTCGGCGAGGAGTTCTCGATCCCGACGTTCACGGTGCCGTTCTCCCGCTTCGACTCACGCGCGGCCTGGGGCGACGAGCTCGCCGCCCAGATCCGCCCGTGGTCGCCCGACCTCCTCGTGCTGTCCGGCCTCATGCGCCTGCTGCCGCCGGCGGTCGTGTCCGAGTTCGGTCCGGCGATCATCAACACCCACCCCGCGTACCTGCCCGAGTTCCCCGGCGCCCACGGCGTGCGGGACGCCCTCGCGGCAGGTGTCGAGCAGACCGGGGCGAGCGTCATCAAGGTCGACGACGGCGTCGACAGCGGCCCGATCCTGGCGCAGGAGCGCATCCCCGTCCTGCCGGGCGACTCCGAGTCGACGCTGCACGACCGCATCAAGCCGGTCGAGCGACGCCTGCTCATCCAGACCATCCTCGACATCGCCAACGGCACCACCGACCTGAAGGGCACCCCGAGCGCATGAGCGTGCACGCAGCCGACCCAAGCCTGTACCGCGACCGGGACACCGTCCCCGTGCGGCGGGCGCTCATCTCGGTGAGCGACAAGTCCGGCCTGCTCGAGCTCGCCGGGGCGCTCGCCGACTCCGGTGTCGAGATCGTGTCGACCGGGTCCACGGCGCAGACCATCCGCGACGCCGGGTACGCCGTCACCGACGTGTCGAGCGTCACGGGCTTCCCGGAGTCGCTCGACGGCCGGGTGAAGACCCTGCACCCGTCGGTGCACGCGGGTCTCCTCGCCGACCTCCGCCTCGAGTCGCACGAGCAGCAGCTCGCCGTCCTCGGCATCGAGCCGTTCGAGCTCGTCGTCGTCAACCTGTACCCGTTCGTCGAGACGGTGGCCTCTGGTGCCGACACCGCGACCGTGGTCGAGAACGTCGACATCGGCGGCCCGGCGATGGTCCGCGCGTCGGCGAAGAACCACCCGAACGTCGCGATCGTCGTCTCGCCGGCGTCCTACGCCGAGGTCGTCGAGGCCGTCCGTGCGGGCGGGACCACGCTCGAGCTCCGGAAGCGCCTCGCCGCCCAGGCCTTCGCGCACACCGCCGCGTACGACACCGCGGTCGCGTCCTACTTCGCGAGCGACGTCGTCGCGGCCGAGGCAGCGGCACCGACCACGGCCGGCGAAATCGAGACGCCCGGCGCCTTCGACGAGCACCTGTCGTTCGGCGCCGACCTCGCCGCCACGCTCCGGTACGGCGAGAACGCCCACCAGGCCGCCGCGCTGTACACGAGCGCGCAGGGCACCGGCATCGCCCAGGCCACGCAGCTGCACGGCAAGGAGATGTCGTACAACAACTACGTCGACGCCGACGCAGCGGTCCGCGCGGCGTACGACTTCGCCGAGCCCGCGGTCGCGATCATCAAGCACGCCAACCCGTGCGGCATCGCGATCGCCCCGGCCGACGCCGCCGACCCGATCGCCGCCGCCCACGCCGCCGCGCACGCCTGCGACCCGCTGTCCGCGTTCGGTGGGGTCATCGCCGCGAACCGCCCGGTCACGGTCGCCATGGCCGAGACGGTCAAGGACATCTTCACCGAGGTCGTCGTCGCGCCGGCGTTCGACCCCGAGGCGATCGAGATCCTCTCGCGCAAGAAGAACATCCGCCTGCTCACGCTGCCGACCGACTTCGCGCTGGCCGAGCGCGAGGTGAAGCAGATCTCCGGCGGGTTCCTCGTACAGGACGCCGACCGGTTCACGTCGTTCGACCAGTCCACGTGGACCCTCGTCGCGGGCGAGCCGGCCGACGTGCAGACGCTCAGCGACCTCGCGTTCGCGTGGAAGGCCAGCCGTGCCGTGAAGTCGAACGCGATCCTCCTGGCGAACCTGGGTGCGAGCGTCGGCGTCGGCATGGGCCAGGTCAACCGCGTCGACTCGTGCCACCTCGCGGTGGACCGCGCCGGTGAGCGGGCGGCGGGGAGCGTCGCGGCCTCCGATGCCTTCTTCCCCTTCGCGGACGGCCTGCAGGTCCTCCTCGACGCGGGCGTCCGCGCAGTGGCCCAGCCCGGCGGGAGCGTCCGCGACGACGAGGTCATCGCCGCCGCGAAGGCCGCCGGCGTGACGATGTACTTCACCGGCGAGCGGCACTTCTTCCACTGATTCGAGGAAAGTGGTTGCGTCCTGTGAGTTCCTCTGAATAGTCTGTAAGGCTCCGCGACAGGCACGCCGACGACCTCCAACCGGGTCGGCGGCACCGCGGACACAACGGTGACGAAGACAACGACTGGAGTGACGATGAACACGACGACCGGAACCGTGGCGACGGCTGCCCGTGCGGGTCTCGTGCTCTTCGTGGGGACCGCTCCCGACGCACGACCGTTCGGCGGAGCACGCGGCGTACGCCCGCGTCCCGCCCACGCGGCCGTCGCGCCGCCCCCCTCCCGGGGTGCGCCCGCCGTCACGGCACCGCTGTCCGCGTAGGGCTGCCTCCCACAGCCAGCGACGAGCCGTCGGCACCGCCCGACGACGACGAGCACGCGACGAGCCGCCGCGACAGCCGCGACGACGACGAGCACGGGCCCGCGCGAGCCCACGCCTGAAACCCGGGGGACGACTGTCTCCCGGTGCACTCCGACCGAACCGACGCCGCTCGACCAGCGGCGGCGGGCGACCGCGACGCGGACCGAGCACGCCCGACGAGGGCGAGCACGGCCCGGGACGCGACCGACCCGCTCGGCCGACGACCACCACGCAACGGACACCGAGCCTCCAGACCGACGGCTGCGACAGCAGCGGCCGGCCCCGGGGCCCCGGCACGACGCACGAGGACGCAACCCCCATGTCCAAGACGCCAGACCAGGCGCGCCCGTCCACCGACCGCCCTTCTACCTTCCGCGCGATCGCGCGGATCTACCCCTTCGTGAAGCCCTACCAGGGCCGGCTCATCGGCGGCATGTTCGCCGCCATGGGCGCCTCCCTGGTGGCACTCGCGATCCCCTACGTCCTGCAGTGGCTCGTCGACGGCCCGCTGTCCTCGAAGGACTCCGCACAGATCTGGCCCGCCGGCCTGGGCGTGCTCGCGCTCGGCGTGCTCGAGGCGTTCTTCATCGCATCGCGCCGTCGGATGGTGATGCGCCCGTCGACCCGCATCGAGACGAGCATGCGGAACGCGCTCTACGCGAAGCTGCAGGACCTGCCGGTGGCGTTCCACGACCGGTGGGAGTCCGGGCAGCTGCTGTCCCGTTCCGTCTCCGACCTGTCGTTGATCCGCCGCTGGCTGGCCTTCGGGGTCGTGCTGCTGGTCGTCAACATCGTGACGATCGTCGTGGGCTTCGTCGTGCTGTTCACCTTCGGGTGGCTGCTCGGCCTGGTCTTCCTGGTCGCGTCGATCCCGCTGTGGATCAACGGGCTGCTGTTCGAACGCCGGTACTCGGTCGTCGCGCGCCGCAGCCAGGACCAGGTCGGCGACCTCGCCACGAGCGTCGAGCAGTCGGTGCACGGCATCCGCGTGCTCAAGGCGTTCGGCCGTGGCCGGTACAAGCTCGACGAGTTCAGCGAGCAGGCCGAGGCGCTGCGCGGCACCGAGATCGAGAAGGCCAAGGCCATCGCGGGCATCTGGCTGTGGCTGCTGCTCGTGCCCGACGTCGCGTTCGCGCTCTGCCTGCTCGCGGGCATCTGGCTCGCCTCGCAGGGGGAGCTCACGGTCGGGCAGCTGTTCGCGTTCTTCGCGACGGCGACGGTGCTCCGGTTCCCGATCGAGTCGATCGGCTTCCTGCTCTCGATGACGTTCGACACGCGCACTGCCGTCGACCGCTTCTTCGAGGTCATGGACTCCGAGAACACGATCACGGACCCGGCGTCGCCGAAGACGATCGCGGAGCCGCACGGTGCGCTGTCCTTCAACGCCGTGCACTTCCGGTACCAGGACTCCCCGCCGCAGTACGCCGACCTGATCAACGGTGTCGAGCTGCAGCTCCGTCCGGGCGAGACCATGGCGCTCGTCGGGCTGACCGGCTGCGGCAAGACCACGCTGCTGTCGCTCGTGCCCCGGCTGTACGACGTCACGGGCGGTTCCGTGACGATCGACGGGGTCGACATCCGCGACCTCACCCGCGAGGAACTTCGTCGCCACGTCGGCGTCGCGTTCGAGGATGCCACCCTGTTCTCGACGACGGTGCGGGAGAACGTCCTGCTCGGGCGTCCGGACGTGTCGGGTGAGGAAGCCGAGACGCTGATGCGCGAGGCGCTCGACATCGCCCAGGCGTCCTTCGTGGACGACCTGCCCGACGGCGTCGACACGCGCGTCGGGGAAGAGGGCCTGTCCCTCTCCGGTGGCCAGCGGCAGCGCCTGGCACTCGCCCGCGCGATCGCGGCGCGGCCGTCGGTGCTCGTCCTCGACGACCCGCTGTCGGCCCTCGACGTCGACACCGAGGCGCGGGTCGAGGCCGGCCTGCGTCGCGTCCTCGCCGAGACCACGTCCCTCATCGTGGCGCACCGCCCGTCCACCGTGACGCTCGCGGACCGCGTCGCGCTCATGGAGAACGGCGTCGTCACCGCCGTCGGCACCCACTCGGAGCTGATGGCGGACAACGACCACTACCGCTACGTCATCTCGTCGCTCGACGACGACGACGCCACCGCACGAGAGGAGGCGATGGCATGAGCCAGCAGACAGACCAGAACCTGCCTGGAGGCACGGCTTCCGTCGACGACACCGCCGAGGGCGCGCAGACTGCCGCGCCCGTCACCGCGTCGATCACCACGCTCGGTGTGCGCGGCGAGGAGCGTGAGGACTTCACCAAGGCCGAGAGCAAGCGCCTGCGGCGCCGGTCCCTCGCCCTGCTCGGTTCCCTCGCCGCGCCGCTCAAGCTCCGGCTCGTACTGCTCGGCATCGTCGTGGTGGTCTCCACCGCGGGGACGGTCGCGGGGCCGGCGCTCATCGCGTGGGGCATCGACAACGCCCTGCCGGCCGTGATGGACCAGAACGACTGGGTCCCGGCGTTCGGGGTCGTCGCGACGTACATCGTCGTGGCGATCCTCGGCGCGGTCCTCACCGCCTGGTACACGGTGCTCGCGGCACGCATCAGCCAGGCGATCCTGTTCGACCTGCGCAAGCGGGTGTTCCTGCACACGCAGCGGCTCTCGCTGGAGTTCCACGAGACCTACACGTCCGGCCGGATCATCTCCCGACAGACGAGTGACCTCGACTCCATCCGCGAGCTGCTCGACTCCGGCCTGAACCAGCTCATCCAGGGCGTGCTGTACATGGTGTTCACCGCCATCGCACTCGTGGCGCTCGACCCGACCTCCGGGCTCGTGCTCGCAGTGTCGCTCGTGCCGCTGTGGTTCCTGATCCGCTGGTTCCAGTCGAACTCGCAGACGCTGTTCCGGGCCACCCGTGTCACCTCGGCGCGTGTGATCGTGCACTTCGTCGAGACGATGACGGGCATCCGCGCGGTGCAGGCGTTCCGCAAGGAGAACCGCAACCGCGACGAGTACGGCGGCTTCGTCGAGGACTACCGCGTCGCGAACACGAAGGTGTTCAACCTGTTCGGCACGTTCGACCCGGTCCTCGTGCTCATCGGCAACGCCACGCTCGCGGCGGTCGTCATCGTCGGCGGCTTCCGGATCGTCGACGGCTCGCTCGAGGTCGGCGCGCTGCTCGCGGTCGCGCTGTACGCCAAGCGGTTCTTCGACCCGGCGCAGGAGCTCGCGATGTTCTACAACGGGTACCAGTCGGCCTCGGCCGCGATGGAGAAGATCTCCGGCGTGCTCGAGGAACGGCCGAGCGTGCCGGACCCCGCGAAGCCGGTGAAGCTGCCGGACGCCACCGGGAAGATGGACTTCGACGACGTCGTGTTCGCGTACAACGCGGGCAAGGTCGTGCTGCCGGAGTTCGACCTGCACATCCCGGCGGGGCAGACCATCGCGCTCGTCGGGTCCACCGGTGCCGGCAAGTCGACGCTCGCCAAGCTCATGGCGCGCTTCTACGACCCGTCGCAGGGCTCGGTCAAGCTCGACGGCGTGGACCTGCGGGAACTCGACGCGAAGGACATGCGCCGGGCGATCGTCATGGTCACGCAAGAGGCGTACCTGTTCTCCGGCACCGTCGCGGACAACATCGCGCTCGGCAAGCCGGGGGCCTCCCGCGCCGAGATCGAGGCGTCGGCGAAGGCGGTCGGCGCGCACGAGTTCATCATGGCGCTGCCCGACGGGTACGACACCGACGTGAACAAGCGCGGTGGCCGGGTGTCGGCCGGGCAGCGGCAGCTCCTGTCGTTCGCCCGGGCGTTCATCGCGGACCCGAAGGTGCTCATCCTCGACGAGGCCACAGCGTCGCTCGACATCCCGTCGGAGCGGCTCGTGCAGGAAGGACTCGAGACGCTCCTGGCCGACCGGACCGCGGTGATCATCGCGCACCGGCTGTCCACCGTCGCGATCGCCCACCGGGTGCTCGTGATGGAGTACGGGCGCATCGTCGAGGACGGCACCCCGGACGACCTGATCGCGGGCACCGGACGGTTCGCCCAGCTGCACGCCGCCTGGCGCGACTCGCTCGTGTAGCGGATTGCCGGGCTGCACGATCACCGTTCGCGCCCCCTCCTGGACATCGCGCCCCGTCCCGACGGGGCGCGATGTTCGTTGCGGGGCGCGATCGACCGGCGACACGTGGTTGGCTTGCTCCATGAGCGACGACAGCGTGCAGCCCGGCGGAGTGGCCCTGCGCGACCCCTTCTACGGGGCACCCTTCACCGAGGCCGTCCGCCGGTTCTGGCGGAAGTACACCGTGTTCACCGGGCGGGCGTCCCGTGCCGAGTTCTGGTGGTGGTGGATCACGTCGCTGGCGATCGGTCTCGTGCTGCAGCTCGTGCCGCAGGCGTTCACGCCGGACACCCCGATGCTCGAGAACCCCGTCGGCTCGTACCTGTTCGTGCTGTGGGCCCTCGCGACCCTGATCGGCTCGCTCGCCCTCGGCGCCCGACGGCTGCACGACGCGAACCTCTCCGGCTTCTGGCAGTTCCTGCACGTGCTCGCCGGCATCGGTTCGCTCGTGCTGTTCGTCATGTTCCTGCTCCCGACGAACCCGAAGGGCGCACGCTTCGACGCGTGACCCCGGTTCAGAACGGGTCGTCCGCGTCCGTGGACGGCGACCAGCGCGCCCGGCGCATGTCGATCCTCCAGGTGGTCGTCCCCTGCACGAGCGGCGTGCCCTCGGCGCGGTAGTGCTCGTGCGCCCGCGCCTCGTGGTGCACCGGCGGCAACCCACCGGACCGGACCACCCGCCACCACGGCAGGTCGGAGCCCTCGTGCGCCATCACCTTGCCGACCGCTCGGGAGGCACGGGAGCCGAGCGCAGCAGCGACATCCCCGTAGGTCATCACGTGCCCGACGGGGATGAGGCGGACGACCTCGGCGACGGCCGCGCCGAAGTCGTCAGGCGCGCCCTCGGTCACACCAGCTTCAGGACCGCGAAGTGGTCGCCGTACTGGGTCTCACGGACGACCTCGAACCCGACCGCGCGGAAGAACGGCTCGGGGCTGTCGTCGCCGCCGGGCTCGTAGACGACCGTGAGGCGCTCGAGGCCACGGCTCCGGGCCTCGTCGGCCAGACCGTGCACGGCGAACCGACCGACACCACGGCCCTGCGCCGTCGCCGACACGTTCACACGCCAGATGGCACTGCGGAGTTCTTCCTCGGAGTTGTCCTCGTCGAAGGTGCCGATGATCATGCCGACGACCTCGTCGCCGTCGAGGACGACACGGGTCCACGCCGAACTGGGCTTCACGTCGGACTCCGCGACGCCGTACGTCGTCGGCTGCACGAACTGTTCCTGCCCGGGCTTGAGCGTCAGGGAGTTCGCCGCCGCAGCGGTCGACGCGGAGAGTTCTTCGAGGCGGAGGTCCGTCATGCCGCTCAGGCTAACGGTGGTACCCGTGCGGGGGCCAGCGCGGCGTCGAGAACGTCACCGCACCGTTGCCGGAGCCGCCCGCGCGGTATGGTCGCGGAATGGCAGAACATCGGCGCGGGGCGAACCTCCCGTCGATCGGCGGGTTCAACCGCACCGTCGTGCTCGACGCGGTGCGCCGCTCGCCCGACGGACTCAGCCGCGTCGAACTCGCCTCGCGCACGGGCTTGAGCGCGCAGACGGTGTCGAACGTGACGCGGTTCCTCATCGAGGCGGGGATGATCGCCGAGTCCGGCACGATCGTGTCCGGACGCGGCAAGCCCCGGACCATCCTGCGGCTCGAGGCAGCCAGTCGGTACGCCGTCGGGGTGCACGTCGACCCGGCCGTGGTGACCTACGTGCTGCTCGACCTCGCCGGGACGGTCGTCGCCTCGACCACGACGTCCACGCCGACCGCCGACGATCCGTCCGAGGTCGTCCGCACCATCGCCACCGCGATCGACGGGCTCGTGCGCGACGCCGAGGTCGACATGGACGCAGTGCTCGGCGTGGGCATCGCCAGCCCGGGCCCGATCGACGTCGACGCCGGCGTGGTGCTCGACCCGCCCTTCCTGCCGCGGTGGCGGGACGTCCCGCTGCGCGACGCCCTCGCCGAGGCGACGGGCTACCCGGTGCTCCTGGAGAAGGACGTCACGGCAGCGGTCATCGGCGAGATGTTCCTGGCGGGGGAGTCCTCGGCGCGGAACTTCGCCTTCGTGTACTTCGGCACCGGGTTCGGTGTGGGTCTCGCCGTCGACCACGAGCCCGTCCGGGGTGTGGGCTCGAACGCCGGGGACGCCGGACACATCATGGTCGACCAGGGCGCCCTCGCCGGCACCCCGGACAGTGCCGGCACCCGGGGTGAGGTCGGCGCGGCCGTCGCCCCGGACCGGCTGGTGCAGATCGCCCGGGACCGCGGACTCCCGCTCGACGCCCCGTCGGACGTCGAGTCCGTGGACCGCGCGTGGGACGGGCTCGCCGCCGCGATCGACGCCGGGGACCCGGTGGCGATCGGCCTGGCGGAGGACGCCGGCACCGTGATGGGCAACGCCGTCGTCCTCATCGTCAACCTGCTCGACATCGACCGCGTGGTCTTCGGCGGGCCGTTCTGGTCGCGGGTGGCGAGTGCCGCGCTGCCGGCCGCCCGTGCTGCGATCGTCGAGTCTCCGCTGCTGGTGCCGAAGCACCCGGTGGTCGTCGACGAGAGCGACCGGGGCGCGGACGTCGCCGCCGTCGGGGCTGCCTGCCTCGTGCTCGACGCAGCGTTGTCGCCGCGCGCCAGCGCGCTCCTCATCCGACGCTGATCGACGGGCTCGCGCCGCGGGGTGGTCGCGACCAGGGGCGGACTGGAGGCGCGGGGCGGGTCCGCACCGTGCCTCCAGTCCGTCATCGGGTTGCGTCCGGTGCCCGCGACACCTGTCGTTCACCTGGTCGCCACCGGGCGGACGCCCGGGTGCTGAACAGTCGTGCAGGTCCGCCCCTGACCTCCCGAGAAGGACCCTGCATGCATCCCCGTGCCCTGCGCTTCGGCGCGTCCGTCGCAGCCGGCCTCGTCGTCGCCGCCGGCGTCCTGGCAGCGACGCCCGCCTCCGCTGCCGTCGGTGACGACGACCCGAACGTCGGGCCCGCCGCCGCGAACGGCCTCGTCGTCAACGAGGTCGAGTCGAACGGTGACGACACCGACTGGGTCGAACTGCGGAACACCTCGTCCGCCGCGATCGACCTGTCCGGGTACGCGTTCCTCGACGACGACAGCTCCCACGACGCCTACGTCCTGCCCGCTGGGTCGACGATCGCCGCCGGCGGGTACTTCGTCATCGACCAGCTGTCCGCGACCGCTCCCGGCTTCGACTTCGGCCTCGGCGGAGCGGACACCGCACGCGTGTACGACCCGGCCGGGGCCCTCGTGCTGCGGTACTCGTGGACGACCCACGCGGCGGTCACCTACGGCCGCTGCCCGGACGGCACCGGCGCCCTCGTGGACACCACCGCGTCGACCAAGGGCGCGGCGAACGACTGCTCCTCGTCGGTGCGCATCAACGAGGTCGAGTCGGACGGCGGCACCCCGGGTGACTGGGTGGAGCTGACGAACGTCGGCACGAGGACGGTGGACCTCGGCGGCTACGTCCTCAAGGACAGCGAGGACGACCACACGTACCCGATCCCCGCCGGCACGACGGTGGCCCCGGGTGGCTTCACGGTGCTCGACGAGGCCTCCTTCGGCTTCGGGCTCGGCAAGGCGGACTCCGCCCGGGTCTTCGACCCGCAGGGCCGGCTCGTCGACTCGTACTCGTGGACCGCGCACGCCGCGTCGACCTACGGCCGGAACCCCGACGGCACCGGTGCCTTCGCGGACACCGCCGCGCCGACGAAGGGCGCCCCCAACCGGTTCGCCGGTGTCGTCACGGCCGAGCCCTGGCCCGGCGGCCCGGACGAGACCGTGCTCGACGACGAGGACACCTTCACGGGCGACCTGAGCGGCATCGACTGGACGACCTCCCCGACCTCGGCGCAGGGCCAGCTCTGGGCCGTGCAGAACGGCGACGGGCTGCTCTACCACCTCGTGTCGGACGGCAGGGGCGGCTGGGCTCCGTCGAACGCCGCCGGCACCGAGCTGCACTACGCCGACGGTTCCGGGACGCCGGACGCCGAGGGCGTCACCGTGACGTCGGACGACCCCGGCGCGGTGTACGTGTCGACCGAGCGCAACAACGACGTGTCGTCGACGAGCCGCCCGGCGGTCCTGCGGTTCGCGACGACGTCCGGCGGGGAGTCGACGCTGAACGCGACGGACGAGTGGAACCTCGCCGCGGACTTCCCGGGGCTCGGGGCCAACGCCGGCCTCGAGGGCGTCACCTGGATCCCCGACTCCTGGCTCACCGCGCACGGATTCGCGGACGAGCACACCGGCGCCGCCTACGCCCCTGCCACGTACGCGGGGCACGGAGACGGCCTGTTCTTCGTCGGGGTCGAGGGCACCGCGAGCGTCTACGCCTACGCCCTGATGGACGACGGTTCGTTCCAGCGGGTGGCCACGATCGCGACGCCGTTCTCCGTCGTCGCGGACGTCCAGTTCGACCCGACGCTCGACGCACTCTGGGTGGTCTGCGACGACGCGTGCTCCGGCCGCACCGCGCTGTACGAGGTGTCCGACGGTGCGTTCACCGCGTCGACCGTGTACGAGGCACCGTCCGCGGCCGACCGCACCCTGGCCAACGAGGGCTTCGCGATCTCGGGCGTGTGCGCGAGCGGCTCACGAGCCACCTTCTACGCGGACGACAACGACACGGACGGGTTCTCGCTCCGGACGGGGACGTACCCGTGCGACGGGTCGACGCCGGGGGACGGTGGGACGCCTGGTGATGGAGGGACGACCCCGACCCCGACGCCGGGTGGTGGTGGGTCGACGCCTGCGCCGAACCCCGGTTCGGATCCATCGGGTTCGCCGTCGGTGCCGGTGGCTCCGTCGGAGTCGTCGTTGACCGACGAGAACCGGGGTTCGGTGTCGGCACCGTCGTCGGCTCGTGCGGGGGAGACGATCACGATCACGGTCGGCACGCAGTACGCCGGTGACCGGGTGAACGTGTGGATGTTCTCGACGCCGACGCTGCTGGGGACGGTGACGGTCGCAGCGGACGGCACGGTGCGGGCGACGATCCCGGCGGATGCTCCGGCGGGGACGCACCGGATCGTGGTGACGGCGGCGGACGGGACGGTGCTCGGGTGGACGACGATCCGCATCGACCCGGCGACCGGTCAGTTGGCGTTCACCGGCGCCGAGGGGCTCGGCACCGGCGCGGCGGCCGCGTTCCTGCTGCTGGCAGCCGGCGCGGGCGTCCTGGTGGCCCGCCGTCGTCGCGGGGCGCGCGCCGCGGTGTGATCGAGTGAGCAGCAATGGTCGGGTTCGCGATGCGGACCCGACCATTTCTGCTCCCTGAACGCGGCGTGGGCAGCCGACCCCCGGGCGCAGGCCACGCGCTCCCGATCGGCCCGCGAGCGACGTCGGCGCCGGGCAGTAGCGTCGGGAGCGTGAGCATCGAGATCCTCCGGTACACCGCGTTCGCCTCCGAGCCGGGCGGTGGCAACCCCGCGGGCATCGTGCTGGACGCAGCCGGCCTGTCCGACGACGAGATGCAGGCGATCGCCCGCGACGTCGCCTACCCCGAGACCGCCTTCGTCGTCGGGCAGACCCCCACCGGCCCGCACGTCCGGTACTTCTCCCCGGGGGCCGAGGTCCCGTTCTGCGGCCACGCCACGATCGCCACCGCCGTGGTCCTGGCGGAGCGCGACGGCCTGGGGCGGCGGGTCTTCACGACGGGCGCGGGTGACATCGCCCTCGATGCGACGGCGGCCCCGGACGGCACCGTGCAGGTCGCGATGACGAGCGTGGAGCCGAGCGTGCGACCGCTCGACCCGACCCTGCGCGACCGGCTGTTCGGGCTGCTCGGCCTGGTGCCGGACGACGTCGCCGAGGGGTTCCCGGTCCTGGAGTCCTTCGCCGGCAACCGGCACCCGGTGGTCGTCCTCGCCGACGAGGACCTGTTCCACCAGTTCCGGTTCGCGCCGGGGCCCCTCGCGGAGCTCGCGCGCGACGCCGGGTGGGCGGGGACCGTCACGGTCCTGCACCGCACGGCACCGCTCGAGTACGAGGCACGCAACCTCTTCCCGGTCGGCCGCATCACCGAGGACCCGGCGACCGGTTCGGCCGCGGCTGCCACGGGTGCGTACCTCCGCGAGGTCGGGGCCGTCGGACCGGACGACCGCGTCGTGATCCGGCAGGGTCGGCACGTCGGCCGCCCGAGCATCCTGCTCGTCGACGTCCCGGCGACCGGGGGCATCACGGTCACGGGCGGTGCCACGCCGATCCGCTGACGGACGTTCCTTCCCAGGACATCTGCGATGGGAAGCCGAATCGGGCGTACCTGGTCAGAACTTCCGACCAGGTACGCCCGATTCGTACTGGTACGCCCGGAAGCGCCCGGCGCCCGGAAGCCCCGGCCTCGCTCCGTGACCGCATCGTCACGAAAAACCTCTTGACAGCAATAAGTCAATACGGTGGACTAAGTGTGCGAGCGGGCGATGGAGCCCGCCACCTGTGCAAAGGAGCACCGATGAAACGCACCCGAATCATCGCCGGACTCGCAGCCGTGGCCGTCGCCGCGGTGGGCCTGGCAGGCTGCTCGAGCTCGGGGTCCGCCTCGAGCGACACGATCAAGATCGCGTACCAGAAGTTCGGCGCCTTCCAGCAACTCGACGCCCAGATGAAGGTCGTCAAGAAGGAGTACGAGAAGGACAACCCGGGCAAGAAGGTCGAACTCGTGCCGATCCAGGCGCAGGAGAACGACTACTACACGAAGCTCGCGCTCATGAACAAGGCCCCGGCCACCGCTCCGGACGTCATGTACGAGGACACCTTCCTCATCAAGGCCGACGCGCAGGCCGGGTACCTCCTGCCGCTCGACAAGTACACGGCGAAGTGGAAGGACTGGAGCCAGTTCTACGACAACGCCAAGCAGGCCGGTGAGGGCGTCGACGGCAAGACCTACGGCATCCCGATGGGCACCGACACCCGTGCCCTCTGGTACAACAAGGACATCTTCAAGAAGGTCGGCCTGCCCGTCCCGTGGCAGCCGAAGACCTGGGACGACGTGCTCGCCGCGGCGAAGACGATCAAGGAGAAGGACCCGGGCGTCATCCCGTTCAACGTCTACTCCGGCAAGCCCCAGGGCGAGGCGTCGACGATGCAGGGCTTCGAGATGCTCCTCTACGGCGCGGACGGCTCCGGCAACACGCTCTACAAGGACAAGAAGTGGGTCACGGGCTCGAAGCAGTTCGAGGACTCCCTGAAGTTCATCAAGGACGTCTACCAGGGCGGCCTCGGCCCGACACCGCAGCAGGCGCTCGACAGCCAGGTCGGCACGACGATCGCGCAGACGTGGCTCCCGAAGGGCCAGCTCGCGATCGACCTCGACGGGTCGTGGCAGTCCGGTACGTGGCTGAAGTCCGGCACCGCGCCGTGGCCCGAGTGGTCCGACGTGATGGGCCAGGCGCCGATGCCGACGCAGAACGGTCAGGACCCGGGCTACAACTCGATGTCCGGTGGTTGGACCCTCGCGGTGGGCAAGAACTCGAAGAACCCGCAGGCCGCGTTCGACTTCATCTCGACCTTCCTCAACAAGGAGGGCTCGCTGAAGTACGACATCGAGAACAGCCAGATCGCGGTCCGCAAGGACGTCGCCGAAGACCCGTCGTACGACGCTTCCAACCCGACGTTCAAGTTCTTCTCCGGGCTCGTGGAACACACGAACTTCCGCCCGGCGACGAGTGACTACTCCCAGGTCTCGAACGCCATCCAGGTCGCGATGGAATCGGTCATGACGGGGCAGCAGACACCGAAGCAAGCCGCCGAGGCCTACGACAAGAGCGTCGTCGGCGTGGTCGGCAAGGACAACACCACCTCCGGCTGATCGCTGCGGTGACCACCTGACGGACTGGAGGCGCGGAGCACGCCCGCCCCGCGCCTCCAGTCCGTCCTTCCCCACCTTCGGAACCCCCTCCGCACCCGGAAGGCAACCAACCCGTGTCCAGCACCCCCCTCGCGCCGACGCTGTCGGCGCCCGGTGCGCCGAAGCGCACCGATCCGCCGGTCCCGCGCAAGCGGAAGCCGCTGCGGAACGTAGGACGAGCGGTCCCGCTCCTCCCCGCCGTCGTCCTCCTCGTCATCTTCCTGCTCGGCCCGGTCATCTCGTCGTTCTACGGGTCGTTCACCAACTCGGCGCTGACGGGTGTCGGCGCCGCCGACCAGCAGTTCGTCGGCCTGAAGAACTACCTCGAGCTGTTCCAGGACCCGGACTTCCCGAAGTCCGTCATCCTCACGATCGTCTTCCTGCTCGCCTCCGCAGTGGTCGGGCAGAACGTGCTCGGCCTCGGACTCGCGCTCCTCATGCGCAGCGCCCACAAAGCCGTCCGCGCGATCGTCGGCACCTTCGTCGTCGCCGCGTGGGTGCTGCCCGAGATCGTGGCGTCGTTCGCGGCGTACGCGTTCTTCAACGACAAGGGGACGCTCAACGAGTTCCTCGCGTCGATCGGGATCAGCGGACCGAACTGGCTCTACACGTACCCGATGCTCGCCGTCATCCTGGCGAACATCTGGCGCGGCACGGCGTTCTCGATGCTCGTGTACTCCGCCGCCGTGCAGGAGGTCCCCGAGGAGATCACCGAGTCCGCCGAGGTCGACGGCGCCACCGGCTGGCAGCGACTCGTGTACATCACGCTGCCCGTCATCCGCCGGTCGATCTCGACGAACCTCATGCTGACGACGCTGCAGACCCTGTCGGTGTTCACGCTCATCTACGTGATGACCGCCGGCGGCCCCGGGACGGACTCGTCCACGCTGCCGATCCTCGCCTACCAAGAGGCGTTCAAGTTCTCGCAGCTCGGCTTCGGGACGGCGATCGCCACGATCCTGCTCGTGGTCGGCGCGGTCTTCTCGATCATCTACATCAAGGCACTCAAGCCGGAGGTGGACTGATGGCACTCACCGCCGACCGTCCCGTGTCCAACGCCACCCGTTCGGTGACCGCCCCGGGTGCGCTCCACATGACCTCCCCGCGCGGCCGGACCATGCGCTGGGTGTCGAACATCGTGCTGCTCGTCATCGCGCTGTGCTTCGCGGTGCCGCTGCTGTGGCTCGTACTCGCCTCGGTCGACCCCGACGCGTCGCTGTCGGTGAAGGTGCCGTCGACGTTCACGCTCGACAACTTCACGAAGGTCCTCACACCGGAACTGTCGTTCATCCCGCTCGCGAACAGTCTGCTCATCTCCGGCGGCACGGCCCTCGTCACCGTGGTCTTCGCGCTGCTGGCCGCGTACCCGCTGTCCCGCTACAAGATGCGCGTCAACAAGCCGTTCCTGTACGGGATCCTGTTCGGCACCGGCCTGCCGATCACCGCGATGATGGTGCCCGTCTACGCGTTGTTCGTGTCGCTCAACCTCATCGACAACGTGTGGGGCTGCATCTTCTTCCTCGCCGCGACCTCGTTGCCGATGGCGATCTGGATGGCGAAGAACTTCATGGACTCCGTGCCGATCTCCCTCGAGGAAGCCGCCTGGACCGACGGCGCCTCGATGATGACCACGCTGACGCGCATCGTCGTGCCGCTCATGCGCCCGGGCATCGCCGTGGTGTTCATCTTCGTGTTCATCCAGGCGTGGGGGAACTTCTTCGTCCCCTTCGTCCTGCTGCTCTCGCCCGACAAGGTGCCTGCCGCGGTGAGCATCTTCAACTTCTTCGGGCAGTACGGGGCGGTGGCGTACGGGCAGCTCGCGGCCTTCTCGATCATCTACTCCGTGCCCGTCATCGCCCTCTACGTGCTCGTGTCCCGGGGCCTCGGCGGCGGCAACGCCCTCGCCGGTGGCATCAAGGGCTGAGCGCCCGTCCCCGCCCTGCTGGAAAGGAACCACCTCCATGCACCACGACGAACCCCTCGTCGAAGCTCGCATCGCCCGGCTCGTCCGGGACCGCATCGACCCCGCGGTCCACCGCCGGTCCGCTCCGGTGGAGATCGCGGCGTGGACCGTGCCGGACGAACCGGTGGCGTTCGACGTCGCGGTGGCGGCCGACTACGAGCCGTTCACGGTCGGCGGGTCCTGGGGCGGTCGGCCCTGGGGCACCACCTGGTTCCGGATCCGCGGCACCGTGCCCGCGGACTTCGGGACGGCGCCGGGCACCACCGCGGAGCTGCTGGTGGACCTCGGGTTCACGAAGCGGCACCCCGGGTTCCAGGCCGAGGGGCTCGCGTGGCGTCCGGACGGCTCGACCATCAAGGGCGTCGAGCCGAAGAACGACACCGTCCCGCTCGAGGTCGGCCCCGGCGAGTCGTTCGAGCTCTACGTCGAGGCCGCGGCCAACCCGGACATCGGCGGCGACACCTTCCAGGGCGCCACCCCGCTCGGGTCGCGCTCGACCGCCGGCTCGAAGCCGATCTACAAGCTGCGCGCGCTGGAGATCGTCGAGCGGGACGACACCGTGTGGGAGCTCCAGCAGGACTTCTGGGTCCTCCGTGGTCTCATGGCCGAGCTGCCCACCGACGGCACCCGCGGCGCCGACATCCTCCGCGGACTCGAACGGGCCGCCGACGCCCTCGACCCGGACGACGTCGCCGGGACGGCCGCGGCCACCCGGGACGTCCTCGCACCGTTGCTCGCCGTCGGGGCTTCGGGCTCGGCCGGACGGGCCATCGCCGTCGGCCATGCGCACATCGACTCCGCCTGGCTCTGGCCGGTGCGCGAGACGATCCGCAAGTGCGCCCGCACCTTCTCGAACGTGCTCGACCTGATGGACCGCGACCCCGACTTCACCTTCGCGTGCTCGTCGGCGCAGCAGTACGCGTGGATCCGCGACGGCTACCCGTCGATCTGGGCCCGCATCAAGGAACGGGTCGCCGAGGGCCGCTGGATCCCCGTCGGCGGCATGTGGGTCGAGTCGGACACGAACCTGCCAGGTGGTGAGGCCCTCGCCCGGCAGTTCGTCGCCGGCAAGAGGTTCTTCCTCGAGGAGTTCGGCATCGACACCCCCGAGGCCTGGCTCCCCGACTCCTTCGGCTACTCGGGTGCCCTGCCCCAGATCGTCCGCGCCGCCGGCTCGAAGTGGTTCGTCACCCAGAAGCCGTCGTGGAACGAGACGAACGTCATCCCGCACACCTCGTTCCACTGGGAGGGCATCGACGGCTCCCGGGTCCTGACCCACCTCCCCCCGGCCGACACCTACAACTCCGACGTCTCGGCCGCCGACCTGCACCGCGGGGAACGGCAGAACAAGGAGCGCGGGGTCGCCAACACCTCGATGCTGCTCTACGGCTTCGGCGACGGCGGCGGCGGACCCACCCGCGAGATGGTCGCAGCCGCCCGGCGCCAGCACGACCTCGACGGTTCGCCCCGGGTCGACCTCGGCACCCCCGCGCAGGTCTTCGAAGAGCTCGAGGCCGCACTGCCCACGCCCGCCGTGTGGTCGGGGGAGATGTACCTCGAGTTCCACCGCGGGACGTACACGTCGCAGATCCGCACGAAGCAGGGCAACCGTCGCTCCGAGCACCTCCTGCGCGAGGCCGAGCTCTGGGCCGCGACCGCCGCCGTCCGACTCGGGCTCGACTACCCGTACGAGGAGCTCGAGCAGGCCTGGCACACCGTCCTGCTGCAGCAGTTCCACGACATCCTGCCGGGGTCCTCGATCGCCTGGGTCTACGAGAACGCGGAGGAGAACTACCGGCTCGTCGCAGCCACCCTCGAGGGGCTCATCGGCGACGCGACGACCGCGCTGGCGAACGGCGGGGCAGCGGTGCTCGCCGGGGTCGGGGCATCGTCGACGTCCCTCGCCGGTGGCAGCAGCGGCCTGCTCGACGCACCGTCGTCCGACACCGTCGGTGGCGGGGCCTCCGTCGGGACGGTCGTGCGGTTCAACGCCTCGCCCGTCGCGGCGGACGGGGTGACCGCCCTGGGAGGTTCGCCGACCGACGAACCGCGAGCCGTGCCTCCCGTCCGTTCCGGTGACCACTTCGTCTTCGACACCGGCCTCGTCACCGCGACCATCGACGCGGCCGGCCACGTCGTGTCGCTCGTCGACCACGCGACCGGTCGTGACGCCGTCGCGCCGGGTTCGGCCGCCGCGGAGTACACCGTGTTCCGGGACACCCCGAACCAGTGGGAGGCGTGGGACATCGACCGCGCCTACCAGCGCAGCGGCACGGTCCTGGCGGCGACCTCGGTCGACGTCGACGGTTCGTCGCTCGTCGTGGAGCGGCCGTTCGGGTCTTCTTCGATCACCACGCGGTACTCGGCCGTGGCCGGGCAACCCGAGCTGACGATCGAGACCGAGGTCGACTGGCACGAGCACCAGAAGCTGCTCAAGCTGGCGTTCCCGCTCGACGTGCGCGCGGCATCTGCCTCGAGCGAGATCCAGTTCGGGCACATCGACCGGCCCACCCACCAGAACACCTCGTGGGACATGGCGCGCTTCGAGACGTCGGCGCACCGCTGGGTGCACGTCGCCGAGCCGGGCTTCGGGGTCGCCGTCGCGAACGACTCCACGTACGGACACGACATCACGCGGAACACCCGGGCCGACGGCGGCACCACCACGCTCGTGCGCGAGTCCCTGCTGCGTGCGCCGACCTTCCCGGACCCGAACGCCGACCAGGGGCACCACGTGTTCCGGACCGTCCTGCGGGTGGGCGCCTCGGTGCTCGACGCGGCCGACTCCGGGTACCGGTTGAACCTGCCGGTGCGGAAGGTCGCGGGTTCTGCTCCGGTCGAGCCGCTCGTGACGGTGTCGTCGCCGCAGGTGCTCGTCGAGGCCGTGAAGCTCGCTGAGGACCGCTCCGGGGACGTCGTCGTGCGACTGTACGAGGCGTCGGGAGGGCGTGCTTCGGACGTCGGCGTGGACTTCGGGTTCGACGTCGCCTCGGTGGCGACGGTGGACCTGCTGGAACGCCCGCTGGGGGACTCGTGGGAGTCGGGGGAGCCGGTCGTGCTCACGCTCCGGCCCTTCGAGATCGTGACTCTGCGGGTGCGTCGGGCCTGAGGCAGCGGGCCCGCGCTGGAGACCGCGGCGCCGGACGGGACACGGGTGCGTTCCGTCCGGCGCCGTGTTGCGCTGTCCGGCGCTGTCCGTCCCGCCCGCCTGGCCTGGCGGCTTCGGGCGTAGCTGGTCGAATCGGGCATACCTGGTCGAAAGTTCTCACCAGGTATGCCCGATTCCGCTTTGCATCACGGCCGACCTGGGAAAGAACGTCTCTCCTCCACAAGCGGGATGGTATGGAGGCGCGTCCACAGTCCTCGCGATCGTCGCGCGGCGCACGTGGCTGGTCGGGCAGCTTCGGTTCCATGAACGAACCGCTGCCGATCCTTCGCGCATCCGACACACACGAGGCCGGACTCGACGCCACGACCCTGCGGCGTCGGACCCGACTCCTCGGACCCGGGCGACTCGTCCGAGCGGGGCCGAACGCGTTCGTGGACGGTGCAGCGTGGGACGCAGCGGGGCCGCGGCAACGGTACGTCACCCGCGTGTACGCGCGCCTCGGTCGAATCGGCAGCAGAGCGGTGGCGTCGCACCTCTCCGCCGCTGCGATCCACGGGCTGCCCGCGCTCGGCGGCTGGGCTGTCCCGGTGCACGCGACGGTCCCGGAGTCGATGTACCGCGCGAGAACCGGCGAGTTGGTCCTGCACACCCGGCCTGTGTCCGACGCTGAGCGGGTCGAGGTCAGCGGCATTGCGGTCACCGCGGTCCCGCGGACAGTCGTTGACGTCGCAATGTCGGGGGATCTGCGCGCCGGCGTGGTCATCGCCGACGCCGTGTTGCGTCGCGGAACGAGCCTCGAAGAACTGCGACGAGCGGTGAACCCGAACGCTCGTGGGCGGGCTCTTGCGGATCGGATCCTCGACCTCGCCGACGGCCGCGCTGGGTCTCCGGCGGAGTCGCTTGCCCGGGTCGTGTTCCGGGAACTCGGGCTGCAGGGGCCCGTGCTGCAGCAGGAGTTCGTCGTCGGGGGTCAGCGCTTCGCCGTCGACTTCTGGTTTCCCGACCAGGGCGTCATCATCGAGATCGACGGCCGGGCGAAGTACACGCAGGAGCGCTACCTCGCGGGGCGGACACCCACCGAGGTGTTCCTTGCCGAGAAACGCCGGCACGCGCTGCTGCTCACGGTTCCGGGCGTCCGGGTGGTACTCCGGCTCGAGTGGCGCGACCTGTGGGACCTCGACGCCCTGGCGCTCCGCCTCCGTGCCGCGGGCCTGCCGTGTGCGGTCCGACCGCTGCGGAGCGCCAGACAGCGGTGAGCGTGCCGTTCCTCCCAGAACGCTCGCGATACGTCTCAGATTCGGGCATACCTGTCAAGAACTTTCGACCAGGTACGCCCGAATCGATCAGGTACCCCACGCGAGCGCGCCCACCGACACGCCCCCTACGCGCGCAGCGCCTCCACGGCCTTCGCCACGCGCCGTGCACGCGTCTCCGGAGCCTTCGCCGAGACCACCGGGTCGACGAGCGCGCGCTGCCGCGAGTTCGAGAGCGTGTCGAACGCCGCGCGGACCCCGGCCTCGTGCAGCGCCGTCTCGAGGTCGGCGGGCAGGTCGACCACCCGGGGCTGGGTGTCGACCTCGAGCGTGATCGACACCTCGTCCCCGGCTGCGACCCCGGCGGCCGCCCGGTGCTCAGCGGACAGCGGCACGAGGAACTGCTCGTTCATGACCCCGACGGTCGACCGGTAGGTGTAGCCCCCGTTGACCGTGACGACCACGGTGGGACGCTTCCCGGAGCCGAGTGCCTCGATGACCGACGGCGGGACGGGCAATCCGGTGGCCGTCTTCCGTGCTTGCAGGACCGTCGTCGTGAACTGCATCCGTGCCTCCAGGGCTGAACCGGGTCGGCACCTGTGCCGACAAGCGAAACCGTACAGGCGAACCCGCTGTTCCGCCGCCGTTCACCGCCGCAGCACTGGCCGGAAACCGGCCGAGTCCACGATCATCCAGGACCCGGACCCCGAGTTCCTCCCGATCACCCGAAAGGCACACCCCGTGCAGCACAAGCGCACCCTCGCCGGCATCGCCCTGGCCGCCGCCGCGATCGTCACCCTCGCCGGATGCTCGGCCACGAGCTCCGCCAGCACGACCAAGGACGACACCGACTGGAAGACCGCCACCAGCGCCGAGTCCGCCGGCGGGATGGACGCCCTCGTGAAGGCCGCCAAGTCGGAGGGACAGCTCAACGTCATCGCGCTGCCGCCGTCGTGGGCCAACTACGGCAAGATCATCGACGGCTTCACCAAGAAGTACGGCATCAGGATCAACTCCGCGAACCCGAACGGCTCGAGCGCCGACGAGGTCGCCGCGGTGAAGTCACAGAAGGGCCAGTCGACCGCGCCCGACGTGCTCGACCTCGGCAACGCGGTGCTGCAGCAGAACCTCGACCTGCTGACCGACTACAAGGTCGCGAACTGGAGTGACATCCCGGAGAACCTGAAGGAGAAGGACGGCGCCTGGACCCGTGACTACACGGGCCTGATGTCGATCGGCTACGACTCCTCGAAGGTGAAGTCCGCGCCGAAGGACCTGGACGACCTGCTCGGCTCCGAGTACAAGGGCAAGGTCTCGATCTCGGGCGACCCGACGCAGGCGAACCAGGCCGCGAGCGCGGTCTACCTCGCAGCGCTGGAGAACGGCGGCTCGGCGGACGACATCACGAAGGGCGTCGAGTACTTCGGCAAGCTCAAGCAGGCCGGCAACTTCCAGAACGTGCTGCCGACGCAGGCGACGGTCGCTTCGGGTGAGACCCCGGTCGTCATCCAGTGGTCCTACAACAACCTCGCGTGGGGCCCGGCCGCCGGAGCGAGCGGGAACAAGAACTGGAAGACGGTCGTCCCCGAGGGTCAGGCCCTCGCCTCGTACTACTCGCAGGCGATCAACAAGGACGCCCCGCACCCCGCGGCCGCGCGCCTCTGGCAGGAGTACATCGCCAGCCCCGACGTGCAGAACCTGTACCTGCAGGCCGGCGCCTTCCCGTCCACGCTCGCCGCGCTCGAGAAGTCGGGCAAGGTCGACCACGACGCCCTCGACGCCGCCGGCGGCGCGCCGAAGGACTCCGTCGAGCTGACCGACGAGCAGGCCACGGCCGCGGCCAAGGTGCTGTCCGCCGAGTGGGCCTCGACGATGGGCTCCTGAACAGCATGACCACCGCATCGGCAGGCGCGAAGAGCGCCGCAGCGCCGGCCCTCGGCGCGACGCTCGTCACGAGCGAGCAGCCGGCCGATGCCACCGCCCGCCGCGTCGCCGGACCCCGTGTCCGGCGTCGCGGCGGCGTCGCGTGGCTCGGCCTCACCCCGTTCGCCGCGTACGTCCTGCTCTTCCTCGCCGTCCCCGCGGTGATCGCGATCGGCAGTGGCTTCTTCGACGCCTCCGGTCGGCCGACGTTCGCCAACCTCGCCGCCTTCGCGGACCCGTCGGTGCTCCGCGCCTTCGGTGGCTCGTTCGCGCTGTCCGCCGCCTCTGCCGTGATCGGTGCCGTCATCGGGGCGATCGTCTGCTGGGCGCTCGCCGCACTCCGACCCGACGGACTCGTCCGGTCGATGATCGACTCGGCCGCGAGCGTCCTCGCCCAGTTCGGCGGCGTCATGCTCGCCTTCGCGTTCATCGCGACGATCGGCGTGCAGGGGCTCGTCACCACGTGGCTGGTGTCCGCCTTCCACGTCGACCGCAACGCGAGCGGCGGGTTCCTGTACACGGTCCCCGGGCTCGTCATCCCCTACGTCTACTTCCAGGTACCGCTGATGGTGCTGACGTTCATGCCCGCACTGGAGGGCGTCAAGTCCCAGTGGGGCGAGGCCGCCGCCACGCTCGGCGCCTCCCGCGCGACGTACTGGCGCCGCATCGGACTGCCCGTGCTCGCCCCCGCCTTCTGGGGTTCGCTGCTGCTCCTGTTCGCGAACGGGTTCTCGTCGTTCGCCACGGCAGCGGCGCTCATCTCGCAGGGCGGGATCGTGCCGCTCACGATCCGCGCGCAGCTCACGAGCGAGACGATCATCGGGCTGCAGAACGTGGCCGGGGTGCTCGCCTTCGGAATGGTCGTCGTCATGGCCGTCGTGATGGGCGGCTACTCGCTGCTGCAGCATCGGGCAGCGAGGTGGCAGCGATGAGCGCGGCCGCCGGTGGGCGGACGGCCGGTTCGCGACGGCCGGGGCCCACGCCGCCGGTTCCGGGGCGACGCGCCAGCGGCGGACCGGCCGTGCCGGTGGGGAGAGGCACGACTCGCGTTCCCCGCTTCGGCGCGGCTCCGTCGCGGGTCACCGCCGCGATCGTGCTGGTCGTGATCGGCCTCGTGTTCGCCGTCCCGCTCGTCGCCCTCGCCCAGTTCACCTTCCGTCAGGGGACGGAGGGGAGCCTGACGCTCGCGCACTACACGGCGATCGCGGACCCGCTCAACGCGGCGACCTACCAGCCGGTGTTCGACGGCCTCGGCGCCTCGCTCCTCATCGCCGTCATCGCGGTGGCGATCGTCCTGCTGGTGCTCCTGCCCGCGCAGGTCATCACCGCCCTCCGGTATCCTCGCCTCCGCCGCGTCCTGGAGTTCGTCTGCATCGTGCCGATCACCGTCCCGGTCGTCGTGCTGGTGGTCGGGTTCATCCCCGTGTACCAGGTCGTCGCGCAGGTCTTCGGGTCGGACGCGTGGACGCTGTCCTTCGCGATCGGCATCATCGCGCTGCCGTTCGCGTTCCGCCCGATTGCCGCCGCCATCACCGCGATGGACATGGCCGTGCTGTCCGAGGCCGCCCGGTCCCTCGGCGCCTCGTGGTGGACGGTCACGTGGCGGGTGCTCCTGCCGAACCTCCGCCGCGGCATCACGGCCGCGTGCTTCCTGACCATCACGGTCGTCCTCGGCGAGTACACCCTCGCCTCGTTCCTGTCCCGCACGACGTTCCAGACGGCGCTCGTGCTCGTGCAGCAGACCGACCCGTACGTCGCCGCGATCTTCTCGCTCGGCGCACTCGTGTTCGGGTTCGTGCTGCTCGTCGTCATCGGCCGGATCGGCGCGCGGCGCACCGGCGAGAAGGAGTCCGCATGACCGTCACCGCCCCCGCCGCCCCGACGTCGCTGTCCTCCACGGGCGCGACCGTCGAGCTCGAGGCCGTCGAGAAGCACTACGGTGCCCACCGCGCTCTGGCCGGCCTGTCCCTCCGCGTCGAACCGGGTGAGTTCGTCTCGCTGCTCGGACCGTCCGGGTGCGGGAAGACCACGGCCCTCCGCGCGCTCGCCGGTCTCGAGGCGATCGACGCCGGCTCGATCCGCATCGACGGCGCCGACGTCGCGAGCACCCCGGTGAACAAGCGCGACATCGGCATGGTGTTCCAGCAGTACTCACTGTTCCCGCACATGACGGTGCGGCAGAACGTCGCCTTCGGCCTGGAGATGCGCCGGGTCCCGGCGGCAGCACGCCGCGAGCGGGTGATCGACGCGCTCGACATGGTGCACCTGGCGGACTTCGCGGACCGGTACCCGCACCAGCTGTCGGGAGGGCAGCAGCAACGCGTCGCACTCGCCCGCGCGCTCGTCACCCGACCCCGGGTCCTGCTGCTCGACGAGCCGCTGTCCGCCCTCGACGCCAAGGTGCGGGTGTCCCTCCGCGACGAGATCCGCCGCATCCAGAGCGACCTCGGCATCACCACGGTGTTCGTCACCCACGACCAAGAGGAGGCGCTCGCCGTCTCCGACCGCATCGCCGTGATGAACGCCGGGGACATCGAGCAGATCGGCACGCCCGAGGAGCTCTACCGCTCCCCGTCGTCGGCGTTCACCGCGGACTTCGTCGGGCAGTCGAACCGACTCCGGGGCGACCTGCGCGGCGGCGACGTGTTCGTGTACGGGTTCCGCGTCCCCGCGCTCGACGCCGCGGCGGCCGACGGCCCGGTCATCGCCTTCGTCCGCCCCGAGGACGTCGCCTTCGCGGCAGAGGGCGTCACCGGAACCGTCGTCGCGTCGAGCTTCCTCGGCTCGATCCGGCGCACCACGGTCCGGCTCGACGACGACACCGTCGTGACCGTCCAGCACGAGGTCGGCGACCGTCGCGTGGCTGGCGACGCCGTCGCCGTGCGCCTGCTCGGCGCCCCCGTGGCGGTCGCCCCGCTCACCTGATCGCGGGGGCGACAGTGCTCGCCGGCCCCTACGGTCGCATCCGCCGGAGCGACAGATGTCCGCAGAACGTTCGCGGGAATCTGTCGCTTTGGCGGGTGCGGGGCGACCGATGACGGACTGGAGGCGCGGGGCGGGCCCGCACCGTTCCTCCAGTCCGGTGGGGTCAGCGCTGGAAGCGCGCCGCCGGCTCGTCGGAGAGGGCCGCGTCGATCCGCGCTCGCATGCTCGCCGACATGTCCGGCAGGGCGTCGAGCCGGGCCCAGAACGCCTCGGTGTTCTCGCCGTCGGCGGGGAACGGCTCACCGGACACGTACCGGCACGCGAACACCAGGTCGAGGTACTGCGCCCGGTCGCCGTTCGCGTAGGTCGTCTCCGGCAGCACCTGCACCCACGCCAGGCGCTCGGCGACCGCGACGACGGCGGCTTCCTCGAGGACCTCGCGCTCGGCGGCGACCGCTGGCTCCTCGCCCGGGTCGACGATGCCCGTCACCGGCGTGAAGGCGTCGTTGTCGGCCCGGCGCACGACGAGGAGCTCGCGGTCAGGACCCTCGCCACGCGTCACGACGGCGGTGACCCCGGTGAGCCAGAGCGGGTCGTTCCCGATCTTCGCGCGGAGGGACAGGACGAAGTCAGGCGTGGGCATGTCGCCACGCTACCGACCCCACCCTGTCGCGGACTGGTCATGACCAGTAGGCTGTCACCGTGGAGATCATCATCCTGCCCACGCCGGCTGAGGTCGGTCGCGTCGCTGCGGCCAAGATCGCTTCCGTCGTCGCGAAGAAGCCGTCCGCCGTCATCGGTGTCGCCACGGGGTCCAGTCCCCAGGGCATCTACGCCGACCTCAAGCGTCGTGTCGACGCGGGGGAGATCTCGTTCGCCGAGGCCCGCGCGTTCGCCCTCGACGAGTACGTCGGGATCCCGCTCGAGCACCCGGAGTCCTACGCCTCGGTGATCCAGCGTGACGTCATCGAACCGCTCGGGTTCGAGCCCTCCCGCGTGCGGGTGCCGGACGGCCGCGCGTCCGACCTGGAGTTCGCCGCGAAGGAGTACGACGCCGCGATCCGTGCCGCCGGCGGGGTCGACGTGCAGATCCTCGGCATCGGCGCGAACGGGCACATCGGGTTCAACGAGCCGACGTCGTCGTTCGCGTCCCGCACGCGCATCAAGACCCTCGCGCCGTCCACGCGCGAGGCGAACGCCCGGTTCTTCGACAACCTCGACCAGGTCCCGACGCACTGCATGACGCAGGGGCTCGGCACCATCCTCGACGCCCGCGAGCTCGTCCTCGTGGCGCAGGGGTCATCGAAGGCCGACGCCGTCGCTGCCGCGGTCGAGGGGCCGCTGTCGTCGTTCGTCCCCGGGTCGGCGCTGCAGCTGCACGAGCACGCGACCGTCGTCGTCGACGAAGAAGCCGCGGCAGGTCTCAAGCTCGCCGACTACTACACGTACACGTACGCGAACAAGCCGGCCTGGCAGCTCTTCGAGTAGTCCGTCCGCGCTCGACCGATCAGCCGTCTGCCCGCCGCGACCACGCGGTGTGCAGGCGGCTGAGTCCTTCGTCGAGGGTCTCCGCCGAGCACCCGAAGTTCAGCCGGGCGAAGCCGACCCCCTGGCGCCCGAAGTCCGGTCCGCTGCCGAGCGCGACCTTCGCCTCGTCGACGAGCAGGGCCGCGGGGTCGTCGCCCCACGGGAGTGCCCGCAGGTCGAGCCACGCGAGGTACGACGCCTGCGGCTGCCGGTACCCGGTGCCGGGCAGCACGTCGCCGAGTCGTTCGGCGAGGGTGCGCCGGTTCGCCGCGAGTTCGGTGAGCAGGGACGCGAGCCACGGCTCGCCCTCGCTGAACGCTGCCACACTCGCGGTGTAGCCGAGGATCCCGGTACGCTCGACGACCTCGCGGGGCATGCCGTCGAACCACTCGCGGGCGCGGTCCGAGGCGCCGATCATCAGCGCGCACTTCGTCCCGGCGAGGTTCCACGCCTTGCTCGCGCTCGTCAGTGCCACGCCGAGACCGGCGGCCTCGGGACACGAGTCGAGGAAGGGCGTGAACGTCGTGTCGGCGTGCACGAGCGGGGCGTGGATCTCGTCGGAGACCACCACGGCACCCCACTCCGCGGCCAGGCGAGCCAGTGCGGCGAGGTCGTCTCGCGAGTGCACCAGGCCGAGGGGATTGTGCGGGTTGCAGAGGAGGACCGTCCGGGCGCCGTCCGCGAAGGCCCGGGAGATCCCGTCGAGGTCCATCCGCCAGCCGGCCGTCGTGTCGAACGGGTCGGCAGGGCCCTCCGGTGCGACGAGGGGCACCTCGGTCACGGAGCCACCGGCCTCGGCGACGTACTCCCAGAACGGCGGGTACACGGGCGGCATGATCACGACCTGGTCGCCCGGCTCGATCACCCGGCGGAGCGTCTCCACCGCCGCGACCGAGACGTCCGTGGTGGTGCGGACGAGGTCGGGGTCGACACGCCAGCCCCACCGGGCCTCCGCGAAGTCCGCGAAGGCCTCGGGGAGCGCCCTGCCGTGTCCGACGTACCCGGTGTCGCCGTTCGTGACCGCCGTGACGAGGGCCTCCCGCACGGGTTCGGCGAGCATACTGTCCATCTCGGCGACGAACATCGGCAGCACCTCCGGCGGGTAGGCCGTGTACTTCTCGCTGGTGCGGGTGCGGTTCGCATCGAAGAGGGAGACCATGACGCTCATGGGGTCATCCTCGCAGTGCCGACCCCTCAGATGCCGAGTGTGTCGCGCATGACGGCACTCAGGCGCTCCGACATCTGCGCAGTGAGGTGCGTCCCGTCCGGGCGGACCAGTGTGCCGTCGACGATGGTGGGGCACGAGCCGTCCGCCGTGCACAGCCAGGCCGACGTCCGGACGTAGCGTGTGTCACCGCCGACCGTGGACACGGCACGTTGCTCCGCCGTCCGCTTCTCCGAGGCGGTGGGGTCGGGGCTACCGGTGCACTCGGTGACCCCGGTGATCCGGTTGACGCACGCGGTCGGGGAGAGCACGGTCGGCGTGCCTTCCAGCAGGACGACCCGGTCGGCCGACGCCGCGAGGGCGGTGAGGGCGTGCTCCGTGGACCGCTGCCACGTCGTCGCCGGCGTGGAACCGGTCGGCACGTGCATGGTGGAGAGGTAGCCGTCCGCCGAGGACGTCACGACGAGGTCCGGGCGAACGGTGGCGACGGCGTCCAGCATCGCCTGCTGTGCACGTTCGCACTGCTCGGGGTAGCGGAGCTGCGTGCCGATGACACCCGGTGTGAAGTGCCCGACCGGGCACGATGCGTACCCGACCGCGATCACGCGCCATCCGTCGCCGAGTGCGGCGACGACGGCCGGTGTCCAGCTCAGTGCGACGGAGTCACCGACGACCATCGCCGTCCTCGGGGCATCCGGATCGCCCCACTCGCACGTTCGCGGTGCTGCGATGTCACCGTCCTGGAGTCCGTTCCGGCATCCGCCCGTGAGCAGTGCCGGGGCGAGCGCGTCCGGTGTCGCCGAATCGACGAGGTCGGCGTCGGTGCGGCCCGCCGCGGCGTCACGGACGGCCCGGGTGACCTCTCTGGGGAGGTCGGCCGGTGCGAAGGGAGAACGGGCAGCCGGCGCGGTTGGTTCGCTGCCGGTGACGAGCGCGGCGAACGCCTGGGGCTGGCTGAACGCAGCCGGGCCACGGAGTTGTCCGACTCCGAGTGCGCCGAGCGCACACACCATCAGGGTCGCGAGCGCGGCGTCGAACACACGGCGACGAGGCACTCGGTCAGCGGTGTCGGATCGGCGGCGCGCCGGGGCCGTCCTGAGGAACGGACGCTCCACCCAGCGTTCACTGGCGGCCGCGAGCAGGAAGGACGCGAGGACCGCGAGCGACATCGGGACGATGCCCGTGCCCGCGAGCGCCGCGACGACCACCACGACCGGGAAGTGCCAGAGGTAGAGCGAGTACGAGATCCGGCCGACCCACCGGAGCGGGCGGTTGCGCAGCACGGCACCGGACCGGCCGACGCGGTCACCGGAGGCCAGCACCAGGACGGTGCCGGCGACGGGCAGGAGCGCGGCCGGCCACGGGAATGCGGAACCCGAGGTCACGAGGAGGGCGCTCGCCGCGATCGCTGCGAGTCCGGCCCAGAAGAGCAGGGCGTGCACGCGCTGCGAGAGGCGGCCGAGCACGGGCCCGGCCATCGCGAGGAGGGCGCCGGCGCCGAGCTCCCAGGCCCGGGACACGCTGTCGAAGTACCCGGTGGTCGGGGTGATCGCACTCTCGACGGCGGCGAAGGCCATCGAGAGCGAGGTCAGCGCGATCGCGACGACGAGCAGGCTGCGTCGGCCGAGCACCCGTCGTGCGGCCGGCAACGCGGCGAGCAGGATCACGATCGGCCAGACGGCGTAGAACTGCTCCTCGACGGCGAGCGACCAGAAGTGCTGCAGGGGGCTCGCCGGGTCGGTGGCGTGTAGGTAGTCCGTGCCGACCGCGATGAGGTGCCAGTTCTGGACGAACAGGGCAGAGGCGATCCCGTCGAGGACGACGGACCACGCACGAGGAGTGAACCAGACGAGCGCCGATCCGGCGACCGTGACGAGCAGCACGACCAGGGCTGCAGGGAGGATCCTCCGCGCACGTCGTCCGTAGAACGCGGTGATCGAGATGCGCCCGGTCCGGTCGACCTCCCGGAGGAGGATTCCGGTGATGAGGAAGCCCGAGATGACGAAGAACACGTCGACCCCGGTGAAGCCGCCCTGGGGCAGCCCGAACGCGTGGTAGGCGAGCACCGCGAGCACGGCGACCCCTCGGAGCCCCTCGATGTCCGTGCGGAACCGCTTCGGTTCGTGCGCCCTGATCGAGACGCGGGGATGCGTGGGTGCGTCGGCGGTCATGCGGCCTCCATCGGGTTCGGGCATCTGCTGCACAAACCATACTAGCCGCAAATATTTTAGTGCGCTACATGATGAGTTTCCCGGCGCCCCACACCCGCCGCACTTCGAGCGACGGCGACAGCGTCACCAGGTCCGCGGCGAACCCCGGCGCGATCCGCCCCAGCCGGTCGCCGAGCCCCAGCGCCGCAGCCGGCACGCTCGTCAGCGCCGCCACTGCTTCGGGCAACGGCAGTCCCGCGCGCGTGACCGCGTTCCGCAGCGCGACGTCCTGCGTCAGCGTCGACCCGGCGATCGTGTCCGTCCCGGCGACGTGCGCCACGCCGTCCGTCACGGTCACGGCGAGGGACCCCAGCGTGTAGGAACCGTCGGCGGCACCGGCAGCGCCCATGGCGTCGGTGATGAGGGCGACCCGCCCCGGAGCCGCACGGATCAGCATCGACGCCACGGACGGGTGCACGTGCACGCCGTCGAGGATGAGTTCGAGCGTCACCCGGTCGTCGGCCACTGCGGCGGCGATCGGCCCCGGGGCGCGGTGGTGGATGCCGGGCATGGCGTTGAACGCGTGGGTGAGCAGGGTCGCGCCGGCGTCGAACGCGGCACGCGCCTGGTCGTACGTGCCGACCGTGTGGCCCACGGCAACGGCCACATCGGCCGCGACGAACTGCTCCGTCGCGGACAGGGCGCCGGGGAGTTCCGGGGCGATGGTGACCTGGCGGATGACGCCGTCCCCGGCGGAGAGGAGCTCGGCGACGGCGGACGGCGACGGGTCGATCAGGAACGACTCGTTGTGCGCGCCCTTGTTGTGCGGGGAGAGGAACGGCCCCTCGAGGTGGACGCCGAGCACGAGCGGGTCGTCCGCCATCACCGCACGCACCCGGTCCAGTGACGCAGTCAGGGTAGGAACCGGGTTCGCGACGAGGGACAGCACCGAGCGGGTCGTGCCGTGCGCGCGGTGCACCGCGAGGGCGGACGCGAAGGACTCGTCCTCGTACGCCGCGCCCGCACCGCCGTGCCCGTGCAGGTCGATGAAGCCGGGGGTCAGGACGGCATCACCGAGGTCGACGACCTCGTCGACCGAGGACGCCGCAGGCGCCTCTGGACCAGCCCCGACTGCGTGGATCGTGTCACCGACGACGAGGACCCAGCCGTCCGCGGTGGAGCCGTCCGCGTCGACGACGCGGGCCGACCGCACCAGGGTGCGCCGCGCCTCCAGGCCGACCGAGGGGACGGACGGGACCGACGGAATCGACCTACCGACGCTCATCGCGTCTCCTTCCGGAACTGCACGACGCCCGACAGGGCGGCGACCACGATGAAGACCACCCCGACCACGGGGAGCCCGATCGAGATCCAGCAGCCGCCGGCGGCGATGACCAACGCGACCTCGACGATCGTCTTGCCCACCACGTCCGTCTGGATCGGCGACGCCGGCGAGCGGAAGAAGTACCAGACCACGGCTGCGAACGCCGGCGCGCCGATCATGAACAGGATCGCGGGCATCGGGAACGGCCACGCGAAGTAGCCCCATGTCGCCAGCGAGAGCAGCCCGACGGTGCAGACCACGACGCGGAGCACGCCCCAGGCATCGACCCGGCGACGACGGATCGCATGCGGGTCCGGGGTGTCTCCCCAGTCGACGGGGGACTGCGGTGCTGACATGCGTGGACCTACTTGAAGATGATGGTGCGGGCGCCGTCGAGCAGGACCCGGTCCTCCGCGATCCAGCGCACCGCCTGGGTGAGGGTGCGGGACTCCTCGTCCTGACCGATCGACACGAGCTCGGTGGGGTCCTTCGTGTGGTCGACCCGGACGACGTTCTGCTCGATGATCGGGCCCTCGTCGAGGTCGCTCGTCACGAAGTGCGCGGTCGCACCGATGAGCTTCACACCGCGGCCGTGCGCCTGCCGGTACGGGTTCGCGCCCTTGAAGCCCGGGAGGAACGAGTGGTGGATGTTCACCGCGCGGCCCTCGAGCGCCGCGCACAGCTCGGGCGACAGGATCTGCATGTAGCGCGCGAGGACGACGAGCTCGATGTCGTGCTCCTCCACCGCCTGCAGGATCCGGCGCTCCATCTCGGTCTTGCTCGCGGCGTCCGTCACCGGCCGGTGCTCGAACGGCACGGAGTAGAACGACGCCAGCTCGGCGAGGTCCGCGTGGTTCGACAGCACGAGGGGGACCTCGATCGGCAGCTGCCCGCCGCGCTGCCGGTAGAGCAGGTCGTTGAGGCAGTGGCCCGCCTTCGACACGAGGACCAGCGTGCGCATCGGCCGGCCGACGACGTCGAGCTGGACGCGGGCGTCGTAGCGCTCGGCGACGGGGGCGAGTGCGGCCTCGAAGGCGGCGCGGTCGACCGGCGCCATGACCTGCAGGCGCATGAAGAACGTGTTCGTGTCGACGCTCGAGAACTGCTGCGACTCGGTGATGTTGCCGTTCGCCGCGACGACCGCTCCAGAGACGGCGTGCACGATCCCGGGCTGGTCGTCGCAGACCAGGGTGAGGGTCCAGTGCGTGGGGCTCGCGGTGCTCGCGGCGGTCGGGTCGGTCACCGGATCAGGGTACCGGGATCGGGGGCTCCGCCCGGCCTGGAGGCACGGTGCGGCCCCGCCGATCGGGTCGCGTCAGCGCGGGAGCGGCTTGGCGAGCGCGCGGTCGGCGATCGTCAGGACGCTGACGAGCACCGCGACGCCGACGATCACCCACGCGAGGACGTGCAGGTCCGGCGTGGTCGGGGCCTGGCCGAACACCCCGCCGATGAGCGAGGACGCCGCGATCGCGCCGATGTAGACGCTCGTGCGGGAGAGGCCGGCGGCCGTGCCGATGTACTCCGCCGGCACGACCCGGTACAGGGCGGCCTGGTTCGACACGGACGCCAGGGCCTGCGGGACACCGAACAGTGCCGGCGCGAGCACGAGCAGCCACCAGGGCGACCCGACGCCGAGGAACAGCAGGAGTGCGCCGCCGACGATCGGCACGACCGCGGCCACGATCAGCGGCCCGCGCACGGCGGTCTTCCGTGCGACGAGGAACGACGCCACCCCGGCCACGACCGCTGCGGGGAGCTGCATGTACCCGGCGACGTCGCTCGGGTAACCGGCGACGTCCTGCACCCACTGGGAGAACCCGTACGTCATCGTGTAGGCCATCAAGTACGTCAGGAACAGCCGGACGTAGGTGCGCGACAGTGCGCCGTTGCGGGCGAGCAGCCGGACGTCCACGAAGGGCTTCACCGCGCGCAGCTCCCACAGCACGAGCGCCACGAGCAGGACGATCGCGACGCCCAGCAGCCACCAGAGGCCGGCCGAGACGTCGAGCAGGAACACGAGCAGCGCCGAGACGAACCCGGTCATGAGGAGCATGCCGAACGGGTCGAGCGCCGTGAGGACGGGCAGGTCCTCGTCGCTCCGCGGGCGGAGCCGGTCGGACGGCAGCCAGAGCGCCGACACGATGATGCCGAACACGGCGAGGGGCACGTTGACGAGGAAGATCGCGTGCCACCCGAACGCCGCGATGAGCGCACCACCGAGCGGGGGGCCGGCAGCGGCGGACACGAGCGACGTGATGGACAGCGCACCGAGCACGAGCGACGGGGTCGGCTTCCCGATCCGGGTGGAGTGCTGGCGCAGGGTGGTGAGCGCCGCCGGGTACGCCGCCGAGGTCCCGATGCCGATGAGCACACGGGCGAACACCGCACCGCCGAAGCCGGTCAGGACCTCGGGCACGACGCCCGCGACGCCGACGATGACGAGCCCCGTCAGGAAGACCTTCTTCGGCCCGAACCGGTCGGCGAGCTTCCCCATCGTCGGCTGTGCGATCGCACTGGCCAGGTAGAGCGCCGCGACGAGCCAGATCGCCTGCGCGGAACCGATCCCGAGGTCACGGGAGATCGGGGCGAGGGCGACCGACACCATCGTGGTGTTGATCGGGTTGAGCAGCGGGCCGACGAGGACGGGGATGAGGAGCTTCGGGCCGAAGCCGCTGCCCTTCGGGGCGGTCGCAGGGGTGACGGGTGTGGAGGCGGTTGCGGTGGACGTGGCGGTCAGTCCTTCAGGGTTCGACGACGGGGCCGAGGATGGCGATCGAGCGCGCGACGGTGGCGCGGTCGTCGGGGTCGAGTGCTGCCAGCCGTTCGGCGAGCAGGCGGGTGCGGGAGCGGTGCGAGTCCTCGCGGGCGGTGCGGCCGGCGTCGGTCGCGCTGACGATGGTGCGGCGGCCGTCCTCGGGGTCGGGGTCGCGGGTCGCCAGGCCGAGGTCGACGAGGGCCTGCACGGTCGCCCCCATCGACTGCGGGCGGACGCCCTCGGCGCGGGCCAGCTCGGCGGTCGTCGTCGCGCCGTCGCGGATCAGGCGGCCGAGCGCTGCCGACTGCGAGGCGGTGACGTCGTCGACCTTGCCGACGAGGGTCGTGCGTCGGATCTTGCCGTAGAGCGTGAGCAGCTCACCGGCGAGTTCGTCCGACGCGCGTGATTCCATACCGCCACGGTACTACTTCGGCAGGTGAACTTGCAAGGCAACCTGTCGATCATCGTGACCGACGGAACGGAGGCGAGCCGTGCTTCCAGTCCGACGGTCCGTCAGCGCGTCAGCGTCTCGACCAGGTGCTCCTGCACGTACCCGAGCCAGTCGTAGACGTCCCGCAGGCCGACGCCCGCGTCGGCCGTGTACGACTGCTCCTCCGAGGCGGAGTCGACGATCCCGAGCCGGTCCGCGATCGTCAGCCGCAGATCCGTCAGGCAGCGCAGCCAGGCCTGCTCGTCCGCCGGCTCGAACGCGCCCTCGCGCGCTCCGGTCGACCACGCGTGCACCGTCGAGGCGTTCGTCGTCTTCTGCGCGACCAGGTCCGCCTCGGTCCAGCGTCGGAACTCCGCACTCGCGTCGACGTCGTCCGGGTAGGCGTCCGGGAACATCCGCGCCGCGACCGGGTCCGACGACAGGTCTCCGCCGAGCACCTGCTGCAGCTGCTCCGTCAGCGACGTGAGGACGGAGCGCTCGCCGGAGGACATGCCGAGGTGCACGCCGTCGGCCCGGCGGACGAACGGGATCACGGGGTGGGGGCCTTGTCCACCGACGCCTGCAGGCCGTAGCCGTGCATCGCCTCGACGTGCGCCTCCATCGCCTCGCGTGGGCCGGTCGCCACGATGGCCCGGCCCTCGTCGTTCACCTGCCGCATCAACCGCTCGGCCTTCGCCCGTGGGAACCCGAAGTACTGCTGGAAGACGTAGGTCACGTACGACATCAGGTTCACCGGGTCGTCCCACACGACGGCGACCCACGGGGAGTCCGGGCGCACGCTCGTGCGGGCGTCGGTGCGCTCGTCGACGTCGGGCGTCAGCAGGGTCATGCACCCAGGGTGACACGAACCGGCTCGCTCGGTACGATCGTCAGGTCGCGACTGGCGTTGGATGGGTCACCATCGGGAAGCGACACCTGACACGGTGCGCGGCCGTACGCCTGGGCCGCGCCCCACCGTCCACCTCGTCGCGCACGCGCGGCGGAACGACAACGAGGAGTCCCGTGTCCATCACCGATCTGCCCCCCGCAGCCACCAACACCGCCTTCAACGCCCCGCTGAGCGAGGTCGACCCCGAGATCGCACGCGTCCTCGAGCAGGAGCTCGGCCGCCAGCGCGACACCCTCGAGATGATCGCGTCCGAGAACTTCGTGCCGCGGGCCGTCCTCGAGTCCCAGGGCTCCGTGCTCACCAACAAGTACGCCGAGGGCTACCCGGGCAAGCGCTACTACGGCGGTTGCGAGTACGTCGACGTCGCCGAGCAGCTCGCCATCGACCGTGCCAAGGCGCTCTTCGGTGCTTCCTACGCCAATGTGCAGCCGCACTCCGGCGCCAGCGCGAACGCCGCCGTCCTGCACGCGATCGCCTCGGCCGGCGACACCATCCTCGGCCTCGAGCTCGCCCACGGTGGGCACCTCACCCACGGCATGAAGCTCAACTTCTCGGGCCGCATCTACAACGCCGTCGCGTACGGCGTCGACCCGGAGACCTTCGAGGTCGACTACGACGACATCCGCGCGAAGGCCATCGAGCACCAGCCTAAGGTCCTCATCGCCGGCTGGTCCGCCTACCCCCGCCAGCTCGACTTCGCGAAGTTCCGTGAGATCGCCGACGAGGTCGGCGCGACGCTCTGGGTCGACATGGCGCACTTCGCCGGCCTCGTCGCCGCGGGCCTGCACCCGTCGCCCCTGCCGCACGCCCACGTCGTGTCGTCGACGGTGCACAAGACGCTCGCCGGCCCCCGCTCGGGCATCATCCTGTCCAACGACGAGTCGCTCTTCAAGAAGCTCAACTCGGCCGTGTTCCCGGGTCAGCAGGGCGGCCCGCTGATGCACGTGATCGCCGCCAAGGCCACCGCGTTCCTGCTCGCCGCGACCCCGGAGTTCAAGGACCGGCAGGAGCGCACGCTCCGGGGCGCCCGCATCCTCGCGGAGCGCCTCACGCAGCCCGATGCGCGCGCGGCCGGTATCGACGTGCTCACCGGCGGCACCGACGTGCACCTGGTGCTCGTCGACCTCCGCGAGTCCGAGGTCGACGGCAAGCAGGCCGAAGACCTGCTGCACGAGGTCGGCATCACCGTGAACCGCAACAGCGTGCCGTTCGACCCGCGCCCGCCGATGGTCACCTCGGGTGTCCGCATCGGTACCCCGGCGCTCGCGACGCGCGGCTTCGGCGACGCCGAGTTCACCGAGGTCGCCGACATCATCGCGCTGACGCTCATGCCGAACCCGGACACCGCCGCGCTCTCGGCCCGGGTGAAGGCCCTCACCGACGCGTTCCCGCTGTACGCGTGAGCGGCGCCGTGGCTGACCTGCCGCGGGCGCTCTGGGCGGGTGAGGGCTCTGCCGTCCGCATCGACGGCACCGCCCTCGCCGCCCGCACGCTCGACGACCTCAAGGTCCGCATCGATCGCCTGCACGACCACGGGTTCCGGCCCGGGCTCGGCACGATCATGGTGGGGGAGAACCCGGGCTCGGTGTCCTACGTCGCGGGCAAGCACCGTGACTCCGCGCAGATCGGTCTCGACTCGGTCCGCATCGACCTGCCGTCGTCCGCGAGTGCAGCGGACATCCGCGCCGCGATCCTGCAGATGAACGACGACCCCCGGGTCACCGCGTTCATCGTGCAGCTCCCGCTGCCGCAGGGGATCGACCCGATCCCGATGCTCGAGCTGATGAACCCGGCGAAGGACGCCGACGGCCTGCACCCGACCAACCTCGGTGAGCTCGTGCTCGCCGTCCCCGGTGGCGCCGGCACCATCGACGCACCCCTGCCGTGCACGCCGCGCGGCATCGTCGCGATGCTCGAGGCGTACGACGTCCCGATCCGGGGTCAGCACGTCACGATCATCGGCCAGGGTCTGACGGTCGGGCGCCCGCTCGGCCTACTCCTCACGCGGCTCGAGGCGACGGCGACCCTCACCCACTCCCTGACCGAGGACGTCGCAGCCGAGTGCCGCCGAGCGGACATCATCGTCGCCGCAGCTGGTGTCGCCGGACTCGTGCAGCCGGACTGGGTGAAGCCCGGCGCCGCGGTCATCGACGTCGGCATCAGTCGGGTGGTGTCCGAGGAGACCGGCAAGGCTCGCCTGCGCGGAGACGTCGACCCCGCGGTGGCATCGGTCGCGGGCTTCCTGTCGCCGACGCCCGGCGGCGTCGGCCCGATGACCCGCGCGATGCTGATGAAGAACGTGGTCGAGGCCGCGGAGCGCCACCTGAAGTAGCGCGCGTGAGTGCGTGCGTCATGCGCGAGCGCGTGCGCGTGCGCGTGCGCGTGCGCGTGCGCGTGCCGCAAGCCTTCGAGTGAGCAGAAATCGTCGGTTTCCGTTGCGGGACCCGACGATTTCTGCTCACTCGACGCGGTCTGGAGGCACGGCTCGGTCCCGCCCCGTCGGTCCGTCCGCGCACGTGGCCGGTTCGGGGCCGCCCCTCGGAGGGGCGCTTCTGCTGCGGTCGACGCCGCGCTACGGTTCGAGCATGACCACGACCGCCGCGGAGCCCACGGCACGGGAGTCGCTCTTCACGAGGGACGCCCGAAAGCTCGTGTGGATCACACTGCTGTGCCTGTTCCTGCAGGTCCTCGCGCAGAACTGGTCCGCCGCCCCGCCGCTGCCCGGCAGCACCGACTTCCGCCAGCTCGGCTTCGTGCAGTTCGAGGCGCGGCCGTGGATCGGGTGGGTGCTCCTGACGATGGGCTTCGCAGTGGCTGGCTTCGTCGTCGGGGTCGCACGTCGCGGTGCTGCGCGGTGGGACCAGGACCGGGTGCTCGCGCTCGGCCTCGCCGGGGTCGTCGGGGTGACCGTCCTGGTGTGGATCGTGTACTTCGTGCAGTGGCTGTGGGTGTTCTGGGCCGTGGCGCACGGCAACCTGCACCCGATCACGATCGGCGACGTCTCGTGGTCGATCGAGCGGCTCGGGGACGCGCCGTGAGCGTGATGGCGCACGCCGGCCGCAAGCTGCGTCCGCGAGCGTGGGGCTTGGTACTCGTCGGCCTCGTCGCGATCGTGCTCGCCCCGGCGTTCACCACGTGGAGCGCCTCGGCCGACTACGGCGGGGTCGATGCCGACGGCCACTGGATCGACAACGCCGGCAACCCGGTGACGAGCGCGCCGCCGACCGTGCAGGTCGAGGGGCACCTGGCACCCGTGATGCTCGCGGTGCTGCTCGTCGTGGTCGTCGTCGGGGTGTTCCTGCCTCCGACGCTCGAACGGTACGGCCAGCGGACCCTCGGCGACATCGTCCGGTACTCCGCGTACCTGGCCGTCCCGGTCGTCGTCGTGGTCGGGGTGCTCGTCTACACCGTGTGGCAGGGCCACGTCGTGATGGCGCAGATCGACCACCAGGTCCTGCACCCGCACGGCTTCCCGGGCGGCGGCGTCACCGTCACCACGGGGCACATGACCCGCTGACGCGCAGGGCCTCAGTCGCGCCGAGCGCCCTGCGCGGCGTGCACGGTGAAGACGTTCGGTTCGCGGTACCCGGCCGCGGCGAAGGCGGCGGTGACGGCGTCCGCGATCGCGCCACGTGCCTCCCGGTCGACCAGCGCGATCGCTGCACCACCGAACCCGCCACCGGTCATCCGTGCACCCTCCGCACCGTGCTCCATCGCGGTGGCGACCGCGAGGTCGAGCTCCGGCACGGAGATCTCGAAGTCGTCGCGCATCGACTCGTGCGAGGCGACGAGCAGCGACCCGATGGCCCGCGGCCCGTGCTCGCGCAGGGTGCGGACGGTGTCGAGGACGCGCTGGTCCTCGGTCACGACGTGGCGGACACGACGGAAGGTCTCGTCGTCGAGGAGCTCCTGCGCGCGGGGCAGGTCGTCGACCGACAGGTCACGCAACGCCTCGACGCCCATCGCCGCAGCTCCCCGTTCGCACGAGTCACGCCGGGCCTTGTACCCGCCGGTCGCGTGGGCGTGCTCGACGCGGGTGTCCACGACGAGGACCTCGAGACCGTTCGCCTCGAGCGCGAGGTCGACGACGGCGGTGTCGAGCGTGCGGCAGTCGAGGAACACGACCGCGTCCTGCTCGCCGAGGAGCGATGCGGACTGGTCCATGATCCCGGTGGGAGCGCCGACGGCGCGGTTCTCGGAGTACTGGCCGACACGGGCGAGGGCCTTCCGGCTGAGCCCCAGGTCCCACAGGTCGTTGAACGCGAGCGCGACGCCGCACTCGATCGCGGCGCTGGAGGACAGTCCGGCGCCGACGGGCACGTCGGACTCGATGAACACGTCGAAGCCGGTCTTGTCGGACAGGTCCGCCCCGGCGTGCTCGGTGAGCGCCCACGCGATGCCGAGCACGTACGCCGACCAACCCTGCATGCGTGACGGGTCGAGGTCGTCGAGCGACAGCGACACGACGCCGCCGGCCTCGTCGAAGGCGGACGCCACCTGCAGCAGGCGGTCCGTGCGTGGGGCGATCGACGCAGTCGTCCGACGGTCGATGGCGAAGGGCAGCACGTACCCGTCGTTGTAGTCGGTGTGCTCGCCGATCAGGTTGACGCGACCGGGCGCGGAGTACCGCACGGCGGGCTCGTACCCGTAGACCTGCTGGAACGTCATGCGCGCTCGATCCCTCCTCGGATGAACTCGGCCGCCTTCTCGGGCACGAGGTCCCCGATCCAGGCGCCCATGGCGGCTTCGCTGCCGGCCAGGAACTTCAACTTGTCCGCCGCACGACGCGGCGACGTGATCTGCAGCATGAGCCGCACGGTGTCGCGGCCGGTGTGCACCGGTGCCTGGTGCCACGCGGCGATGTACGGCGTCGGGTCGCCGTAGAGCTCGTCGATGCCGCGGGTGAGCCGCAGGTGCATGTGCGCGAGCTCGTCCTTCTCGGCGTCGGTGAGGCCTGCGAAGTCCGGCACGTGCCGGTGCGGCAGCATGTGGATCTCGATGGGCCACCGTGCGGCGAACGGCACGAAGGCGGTGAAGTGCTCACCGGCGAGGACGACGCGCTCCGAGGCACGCTCGTTCGCGAGGTGCTGCTCGAACAGGTCCGGCCCGAAGCGGTCGATGCTCGCGAGCAGTCGCTGGGTGCGCGGCGTGACGTACGGGTACGAGTAGATCTGCCCGTGCGGGTGGTGCAGCGTGACGCCGATCGCCTCGCCACGGTTCTCGAACGGGAACACCTGCTGGATGCCGGGCATCGCGGACAGCGCGGCGGTGCGGTCCGCCCAGGCCTCGACCACGGTGCGGGCCCGCGACTCGGAGATCGACGCGAACGAGCCGGAGGTCTCGGGGGAGAAGCAGACGACCTCGCACCGGCCGACGGAGCGGAACTCGCGGTTCAGTCCCACGTCGGACAGCGACTCGAGTGACGCCGGTGCGTCCTCGGCTTCGAGCAGGGGACCGAACGACGGCGAGCGGTTCTCGAACACGGCGACGTCGTACCGGCTCGGGATCTCGGATGGGTTCTCGGCGGTCTGCGGCGCGAGCGGGTCCTGGTCGGCCGGCGGCAGGAACACCCGGTTCTGTCGGCTCGCGGCGATGGAGACCCACTCGCCCGTCAGGACGTCCTGCCGCATGCGGGCCGTCTCCGGCCGCGGGTCGAGCACACGCTGGTCGATGCTGCGCTCGGCGGGCAGCGTCGAGTCGGCGTCGTCGAAGTAGATGAGGTCGCGTCCGTCCGCGAGCTTTGTCACGCGCTTGGTGATCACCGCACCACCCTAGCCGCCATCCGAAGGATTGCGAAAGGCTCCGGAAGCAAGCGAAACTGAGCACATGACGGACGACGACCTCTCCTTCCTCGCCGGCGCGCTCCCCGCGCCGCTGCGTCAGGACCGCATCGTCTCCATCGTCGAGGGCGCGCCCGGCATGGTCCGGACGGCCGCCCTGGCAGCGGCCCTCGGAACCAGCGAGGTGACCGTCCGGCAGGACCTCGCCTTCCTCGACCTGGAGGCGCGGCTCAGGCGGGTGCACGGCGGTGCCGTCCGCCTCGGGGCCGGTTCCGGCGAGCGTCCGTTCGAGGAGACCGCCGTGGAGCACCAGGTCGCGAAGGCCGCGATCGGCCGTGCGGCCGCCGCGCTCGTGCGTTCCGGGCAGTGCGTCCTGCTCGACGTCGGCACGACCCCCGCCGCCGTGGCGTCCGCGCTGGTCGCCCGAGAGGACCTCGTCGACGTCACCGTGGTCACGAACTCGTTGACGACCGCACTCGCGCTCGAGGCCGCGGTGCCGCGCTTCACCGTCGTGGTCACCGGCGGCACGCTGCGACCGCTCCAGCACTCCCTCGTCGCCCCGTTCAACAACACGCTGCTGCCGATGCTCGCCGCCGACGTCGTCTTCCTCGGCGGGACCGGACTCGACGTCGCGCACGGCCTGACGAACGTGAACCTGCCCGAGACCGAGGCGAAGCGCATGCTGGCGGCCGCGGCCCGGCGTACCGTCGTCGTCGCGGACGGGTCGAAGTTCGGCCGGGCCCACATCGGGGTCGTCCGTGCGCTCGAGGACATCGACGTCGTCGTCACCGCCGAGACCACGTCCGACGCCGTCGCCCCGATCCGGGCGGCCGGGGTCGAGGTCGTCGTCGCGGACGGCAGCGACGACACCGCCGGGGTCGACCCGGCACCGAACGGAAGGAACGAGACCGCATGACCGCAGCACCCACCGGGGGCCAGTACCACCTCCGCCACGCCGGACCCGACGGGGTCGTCGAGGCGGTCGTCACCGAGGTCGCCGCCGGCATCCGGGAGCTCCGTGTCGCCGGCTTCGACCTCACCGAGCCGTTCCCCGTGTCGGAGCAGCCGCCCGGGGCGAACGGCATCGTCCTCGCACCGTGGCCGAACCGCGTCGCCGGCGGGGTCTGGGAGCTCGACGGCAAGCGCCAGCAGCTCGACGTCTCCGAGCCGAAGTACGGCAACGCCTCGCACGGGCTGCTCCGCTTCTCGCCGTACCGGGTGGTGTCCCAGACGGAGTCGTCGGTCCTGCAGGAGGCCACGATCCACCCGCAGCACGGGTGGCCGTTCACCCTCGAGACCCGCGTGCACCACGAGCTCGTCGACGACGGCATCCGCATCGCGCACGAGGTCGTGAACCGTTCCGGTGTCCGGGCGCCGTTCGCGATCGGCGCGCACCCCTACCTGCGTGCCGGCGACACCCCCGCCGAGGACCTCGTCGTGACGCTGGACGCCGCGACCGCCTTCACCGTCGACGAGCGGAAGGTGCCGAACGGCTCGGTACCGGTGTCGGGGACGCCCTTCGATCTCCGCGCCGGCCGACGTGCTGGAGACTCGGACCTCGACACCGCCTACACGGACATCACCCCGGATGCCGAAGGGATCCGGCGGACGACGATGCACGGTCCGGAGGGCGACGGCGTCGAACTCTGGCAGGACGCGTCGTTCCCGTACGTGCAGGTCTTCACCTCCCGCGAGTTCCCCCGTGGCGACGGCACCGGGCTGGCCGTGGCGGTCGAACCGATGACCGCGCCGGCGAACGCGTTGAACTCGGGGGAGGGCCTGCGCTGGCTCGAGCCCGACGAGTCCTGGACGGGTACCTGGGGCATCCGCCGCGTCTGGTCCTGACGACAGAGGGCCGAGCGCCCGTTACCGCGAGCGCCCACTTCGCGCGTCGAAGTCGCGCGATCTGCCGTTCGGCTCGCCCCGAAGCGGCCGAACGTGCGACCTCAGAGGATGACCGATAGCGCGTCGTGCGATCTCGGGAGTGATGCCGTGCGGGACGCGGCCTCGCGTGGCGCCGGCTCGGTCTGCCGAAGGGCCAGCATGAAGAAGGCCCCGCCGGTGTGTCCAGCGGGGCCTTCGTGGTCGTCCGTGTCGTCAGGCGCGGCGCATGCGCAGCGCCTCGACCGCGAGGGACTCGCTGGCGTAGCGGCCGACCTCCTGCGCCCATGCCGGGTCGTCCCCGCGGAGGGCGATGAAGTCCTTGCGCTGGCGGCACACGTACCCGAGCACCGCGGTGCCGGTCGCGACCTCGACGAAGTCCTTGCGGATGTGCCGGGTCGTGACCTGCGCGTTGCGGCGGAGCGTGTCGAGCAGGAGCTCGTTGCTCATCGTCGTGTTGGTCGCTGCTGCGAGCTCGACGATGCGGCGCGCGTCCCCGGTGCTGCTGGTCTGCGTGGCTTCGATTGGCTCGATCACGGTGTACCCCGTTCGTTCCTGGTGATGCGGTTCTGCAGGATCCGTCGATCGGATCCGGGAACGACACTATCGGCGTCAGGCCAACAGTCTGCTGAACGCGGACTGAACTGTGGACTGGAATCGTCATGAGTCCGCTGTGGAGGGCTTGTACCCCGATCAGGCGCTCAGAGGCACTGTGGTTCGTCGGACGGCGCGGCGAGGTCATCCAGGGCGTCCGCGACCTTGTCCGCCAGGTACTGGTACCCGACGTCGTTGAGGTGCTGACCGTCCGACGCCGCGAACCCCGGGCTGTTCATGGTCGTGAACCACTGCCGCTCGAGCGGGTCGATGTAGGTCACGCCCGCGGCCTTCGCCCCGGCTGCGACCGCCGAGGAGATCCCCCCGGTGGCCTCGGCGCGCGGCTGCGGGGCCGACGGGCCGATGGCGACGATGACGGCATCCGGCCACTGGCGCTCGGCCTCGCGCAGCGTCGACTCGACGGTCGTCCGGAGCTGGTCGGTGCCGACGAGCCAGTCGTTCTGGCTGCCCTGCACGAGCACGAGCTCGGGGTCGAGGTCGCGATGCGCCGCGATCCGCGCGGAGAACGTCACGCGGGACGAGCCGTAGGTGCCGGTGTTGACGTACCCGGTGCCGCCCAGGCCGTCGATCGTGGCGTCCCAACCGAGGTCCGTAACGATGTCCTGCGCCCAACCGTGTTCGCTCCGGGTCGACCCGCTGCCCTTCGTGTACGAGTCGCCGACGATGAGGACGTCCGATCCCGGCGCGATTGCGTGCCGCACGCGGTCGGCGGAGACCAGGGCCGTGTCCGGTGCCACCTGGCAGGCGTTCGACACGGCGGGCAGCATCACGAGGAGACCGGCGGTGCCGACGGCCATCGCACCGAGCGCCACCGTGGGGAGGGTGCGTCGGTTGCGGAAGCGTCTGGTGGGGAAGGACCGAGGAACGTCGGGCCGTCCGCCGTCGGTTCGTGGAGCCACGCCTGGATTGTACGGCAGTACATCGGGGCAACCTCTGAGGGTGGGCCCCGTGGGGCTCGAACCCACGACCCTCGGATGAAAAGCCGGTGTTCAGGAACGGTGGGCCCCGTGGGGCTCGAACCCACGACCCTCGGATTAAAAGTCCGGTGCTCTACCAACTGAGCTAGAGGCCCTCACCCGCAAGGCTAGCGGGTGAGGGCCTCCAGTACGTCCGGTGTGGGACGAGGTCAGCTGCGACGACCCGTCAGGGTCCGCAGGAGCCACACGATCACCGCGATGACGAGCAGCACGATCCCGACCCACAGCAGGAACTTCAGGCTCGCCGTGAAACCACCGACGAACAGCAGGATGACCGCGATCACGGCCAGGATGATGAGCAGGGCGTTCATGGAGTGTCCTCTTCTTCACGTCCGGGAGGGGTGCCTCCCTGGCGGAGCACGGTACCCGTTCCGAGCCGGTTGCGTTCTCGGCGAACGGGGGACGGGAGTGTCATCGGACGCGCCTACACTGTCGCGGTGCCTCGCGATCACCACCGTCCAGTCCACTTCACCGACCAGGAGTTCGCCGCGATCCAGGGCGGCGAGGACCCCGCGCTCGTGAACCGTGTCGCGCACGAGACCGCGAACGCCCTGCTGCACCGTGTGCGCGAGGACCCGGACCCGGCGGTCGTCGAGCGCCTGGTGACCTACACGGACGTGCACGGCATCGATGCGATCGCGGAGCTGTGGGCGCGTGTGGGGGCGCACACGCTGCCGGGGGCACTGTGGCGGATCTACCTCGTCCGGGTCGTGATCCGGCAGAACCCGCAGGAGATCGCGTACTTCTTCGAGCGCGGCACGGAGCGCATCGGCACGATCGACGAGGCCGTCGCGGGTGCCGAGCAGCCGACGGGGCCGGCGGAGATCCTCACCCTCGCGGACCGCATCCTGCACGGCCTGTACACGGGCGATCTGGCGGTGGCGCTCGATCGCGGAGCCGCGTTCTGCAGGCTGACCGCGGCCGGCGCGACGGCGGTGGCGGATGAGTCCGACCTCACGGCGGACGACCGCGCCGCTGAGCTGACGACGCGTGCCCTGCGCCTGACGGAACTGGCGGCCGACCTGACCGAAGCGGCGGCGCTGTGGCGTCGCGACAGCCTGGACTGAGCGACCGGCGGGGCGGACCCGCACCGTGCCTCCAGGCCGGAACGACAGGCCGGAACGACAGGCCGGAACGACAGGCCGGAACGACAGGCCGGAACGACAGGCCGGAACGACAGGCCGAATAGACACGGCGGACGGCATCCGGGCACAGAAGAACCGGGCCGCAGAAGCGCCTCTCGGCGCGAGGCCGCTCGAAGCGGCGAATTTTGGAGCCCGGGGCTTGCTGCGGCCCGGCGACACCGAGTCTACGAGACGTCTGCCGTGCGCACGACCGTGTTCACTCTCGGTGGACAGACCAGGTCCCGGGCGTGTGACCCGAACAGGGATGAGAACCGCTCCAATCCGACGGGGCGAGGGTGCCGAATCATCACCGTGACGGGCGAACCGCTCGTCACGAAGCGAGGGTCCCGCGCGACCCGGTCCGCTCCCTGGCGGTCAATTCCCTGCGGGTCACGCGGGCCCTCGTCCTGCTCCGACACGGGTGAACCGAACCTGTGCGTCAGGCCACAACGCAACCGAGAGGAGGGAAACCTGCAATGCTTGCCATTGTGGAACGTGACACCGAGGCCTGGAGCTCGACCGAGCCCGCTCCGGCGTCGCCTGACGACCTCCTCGCCCGGGTGGCGACCGGCGACCAGGCGGCCTTCTCCGATCTGTACGACGTCCTGTCCGGCCGGGTGCTCGGCCTCGTGACGCGCCTCCTGCGGGATCGAGCGCAGTCGGAAGAGGTCGCACAAGAGGTCTTCCTCGAGGTCTGGCAACAGGCCGCACGGTTCGACCGGCAGCGCGGGACCGCTTCCAGCTGGGTCCTCACCATGGCCCACCGCCGAGCGGTCGACCGGGTGCGGGCCTCGCAGTCCTCGCACGACCGGGACACGAAGATCGGCATCCGCGACTTCGAGGCGGGCGTCGACGACGTCTCCGAGTCCGTCGAGATCCGGATCGAACACGAACGTGTCAGCCGGGCCCTCGCGAAACTCACGGAGTTCCAGCGACAGGCCGTGCAGCTCGCCTACTACGGCGGCTACTCGCACAGCGAGATGGCCGCACACCTCGGTGTCCCGATCGGCACCGTCAAGACCCGTCTCCGTGACGGGATGATCAGACTCCGCGACGAGATGGGGGTGACGTCATGACCGAACGCCACGACGACCCTGCCCTGCTCACCGGGTCCCACGCTCTCGATGCCCTGTCGGACGACGAGCGCGAGCTGCTCGAGGCCACCTTCTCCGACTCTCCCGAGCTCCGGGCCGAGGCGGACTCGCTGCGCGAGACCGCGCTGCAGCTGGCCTACGCGGTGGACCCGATCGAGCCTCCTGCTTCGATGAAGGCGTCGCTCATGGCGCAGATCGCGTCGACGCCGCAGGCGGCGCCGCTGGCTGCTTCGGCTTCCGCTCCTGCTGCTTCCGTTCCTCAGGCTTCCGTTCCTTCGGCTTCCGTTCCGGACGCCGACGGTGATGCCGGCCAGGAGGCACGGTTCACCCCCGCCACGCGCCGCACCCGTGCAGGTGGCAGCGCCACTGCCGCCGCCCAGCGTCGGTGGTTCCAGCGTCCGGCAGCCGTCCTGTCCACCGCCGCCGCGGTCGCCGTGGTGTTCCTCGGTGTCGGTCTCGGCGTGGGCACGGCGTTCACGCCCTCGAACCAGCCGGGTCCGGGCACGACGCAGGCGAGCAGTGGACTCGACCGGATCTACGCTGCGTCGGACTTCAAGCGGAGCACCGCAAAGGTCTCCGGTGGCGGGACGGCCACCGTCGTGTGGTCGAACTCGCTCGGCAAGTCCGCCGTGATCCTCGACGGTGTCGCCGCAGCACCGAAGGGCAAGACGTACGAACTCTGGTACATCGGCTCGGAGGGCACGGGCGGCAAGATCAGCTCGGCAGGCCTGATGGACGGTGTCGCGGACGGCGTGCACTCGGCGGTGCTCACGGGCACGCGGTCGCACGGTGTGACGATCGGCATGACCGTGGAGCCCGAGGGCGGTTCGGAGCAGCCGACGACGACGCCGATCATGGCGGTCCCCACCGCCTGACGCGGTTCACGTCTCCCCGCTCGCGTGGCACGGTCCGCGGGCGGGGAGTCCGTCGTGCCGCGGGGCGTGCTTGGCGGGTGCCGGTGCGTGCTGCCCCGCGCGGACTCGGAACGACAACTCCGCTGTCGTACGACGTCGAAGTCGTCGCACCCGCGCGCTCGCAACACTGAGCGGACGCAAGGAACGACAAGACCGACGTCGTACGACGTCGGTCTTGTCGTTCCGGGTCAGCGGACGGAGCGTGCGCCGATCACCCGAAGCGGCCCGAGACGTAGTCCTCGGTGGCCTGCACCGACGGGTTCGAGAACATCGTCGCCGTGTCGTCGTACTCGATGAGCTTGCCCGGAGCGCCGGTGCCCGCGATGTTGAAGAACGCCGTCTTGTCGCTCACCCGCGAGGCCTGCTGCATGTTGTGGGTCACGATCACGATCGTGAACTCCTTCTTGAGCTCCTCGATGAGGTCCTCGATCGCGAGGGTCGAGATCGGGTCCAGCGCCGAGCAGGGCTCGTCCATGAGGAGCACGTCCGGCTGCACCGCGATCGCACGCGCGATGCAGAGACGCTGCTGCTGGCCACCGGACAGGCCCATGCCGGGCTTGTCGAGGCGGTCCTTGACCTCGTTCCAGAGGTTCGCGCCCTGCAGGGAGCGCTCGACGATGTCGTCGGCCTCGGAGCGGGACACGCGCTTGTTGTTGAGCTTCACACCGGCCAGCACGTTGTCCTTGATGGACATCGTCGGGAACGGGTTCGGCCGCTGGAAGACCATGCCGACCTGGCGGCGGACGATGACGGGGTCGACGCCGGCGCCGTACAGGTCGTCGCCGTCGATCTTGACCGAACCCTCGACGTAGGCGCCGGGGATGACCTCGTGCATGCGGTTCAGCGTGCGGAGGAAGGTGGACTTGCCGCAGCCGGACGGGCCGATGAACGCGGTGACGGTGCGGGGCTCGATCGTCATGTCGACGCCCTCGACCGCCTTGAACTTCGAGTAGTAGACGTTGAGGCCGTCGACCTCGATGCGCTTGGACACTGTGTTCCTTCGGGGTGGGTGGATCCGCGCGTCAGCGCGAGAGCTTGGGGGCGAAGAGGCGGGTGATGAACCGGGCGAGCAGGTTGAGCAGCATCACGATGAGGATGAGCAACAGTGCCGCGGTCCAGGCCCGGTCGACGAAC
>Ga0153924_1000095_pt1 | contig 65393 bp, 66 predicted proteins | sample TSNJ008MetaG_FD_104709 | JGI IMG/M metagenome (GOLD analysis project Ga0153924, IMG submission 104709) | Attine ant fungus gardens microbial communities from New Jersey, USA - TSNJ008 MetaG | ecosystem: Host-associated > Fungi > Mycelium > Unclassified | place: USA: New Jersey, Wharton State...
CAGCCACAACTACACAGAAACCGGCAACTACCCAGCCACCATCACCACCAACTTCACCGGCACCTACTCCGTCAACAACGGCCCACCCTTACCCATCAACGGCACACTGGACATCACCACACCAGCCAAAACCATCCACGTCTGGAAAACCGAAAAAGCACTCGTCGCCGACACCTGCCAAGAAAACCCCAACTCCTGGGGCTGCCCCGGAGCGTAAACAGCTAAGGCGAAATCTGCGCCGGCACGGTTACTTTCCAACGCCGTCCGCGAGGCCACGGATGAAGTACCGCTGCCCGGCGAAGAACAGCACAATGACAGGAATTGCTGCGATGGCCATGCCCGCAAACACCACAGGGTAGTCCGTACCATGCTTGGACATCAGGTTAGTCAGCCCTACCGGGAGCGTTTGCAGCGCCCCACCGCTGGTGAACACCATGGCAAACAGGTACTCGTTCCAGGTAAACAGGATGTTCAAGAGAACAGTCGACACCAGGATTGGCTTGCACATCGGAAGGATGACCTGCCAGAAGGCCCGCGCTTTGGAGGCTCCGTCCACCGAGGCTGCCTCATCCACCTCTGTGGGCAGATCCATCATGTAAGCCCGGATGAGGAACGTTGTGAACGGGACACGGAACGCTGTGTACAGAATCAGCAATGCCCACAAGTTGTTGTATAGCCCCAGGCTTTGGAACATTTTGACCAGCGGGATCAGGGCAACTGTGGGTGCGAGCATCAGACCCCCCAGGATGAGTACCAACACCACCCTGTTGAACGGGATGTTCACCCGGGTCAGTCCATAGGCAGCCCACGCGCTGATGAATACTGTGGCAATGGTTGAAGCCACGGTGACCAGGACGCTGGTGGTGAGGTAGTCGCCAACCCCTCTATTCCAGGCGGTGACATAGTTGTCCCATTTCCAGGCAACGGGCAGGGCAAACGGATTGGAGAAAAGCTCAGAGTTGGACTTCACGCCGTTGAGCAACATCCACAGCAAGGGATAGATAACCACGACGGCGAGGGCAAGTAGGAAGGCCTTGACGAGGACCCTCCCGAGCACCAGCAGAACAGCGGAGCGCGTCACCATTGGACCCTCCTCTTCTTTGAGATACGAAGCTGGATGACAGCCAGGACCAGAGTGATGACGAAGACGGCAGTGGCAACGGCGGCCGCGTAACCGAAGTCGTTGCGAACGAATCCGCTTCTGTAGAGCCAAGTGCCAAGGACCTGACTGGAGTTGTTGGGGCCACCGCTGGTCATGACCATGACTTCGTTGAATACCTGAAAGGCCCCGGATACGGTGACGATCATCATCAGACCTGTCATTTCACGGACAAGCGGCAGGGAAATGGCGAAGAACCGTTGGAAGGGTCCAACGCCGTCGATGGAAGCGGCTTCATATAGTTCGGATGGGATCCGCTGCAGCGCCACCGAGAAGAGAAGCGTGCAGTACCCGAAGCCCTGCCACTGGCTCATGGCGATGATGGCGAAGATGGCCGTGTTTTCCTGCCCCAACCAAGCCTGCGTGAAGTTACCCAGGCCCATGGAATCCAGCGCCGCGTTCAAGATTCCCATTTCGGGTTCGTAGATGAAGTAGAACAAGAGGCCTGCCACCGTCAGTGAAATCGCGGATGGTACAAAGTAGACGGCCCGCAGGATTCCCCTCCACCGTTGGCTCCGAAGTCCCTCGATCATGGCTGCGAGGATCATCGCTCCGAACACTTGGAAAGCGATGGAGATGACCGCGTACAGCGTGTTGTTGAGGAGCGACTTCCAGAAAATGGGGTCGTTGAACATGCGGACGTAATTGTCCGCCCCTACAAAGGTTTGACGCCCACTGTAGATATCCCATTTGAGGAAACTGAACCCAAGGTTTTGCACCAAGGGCAGGTAGGCGAAGACAGCCAGGAGCAGGACCGCCGGCAGTACCCACACAGCGTTGCGCCAGCGGCCCCGGGCGAACTTGGCGGCCGGGTTCGTCGGCGGTTTTGCGCTAAATGGTGCCGTAGGCGGAGCTGCCGGCTTCCATGCAGTATCTGAAACAGTCATGGACTGGCCTACTACTTAGCTGCACTCGAGGCGGCGCGGACGGAGGCCAGGACCTGGTCCGGTGTTTGCGTTCCTGCCACCAACGCTTCGCCACCGGCCAACCAGGCATCAGCCACTGCAGGGACAGTGACGGAGTCCAGCCAGGTAATCGCCGCAGATGCTTCATTCACCTGTTTGATTCCCTCGATTACAGGTCCGGATGAGTTCTCGGTGGAAACCGCACCTTTGACCGCGCTGGGCTGGCCGTATGGAGGAGCAGAGAGTTTGGCGGCGTTCTGGCTGTTGGTTGCGAACTTCATGAAGTCAGCAGCCAGGGCGGCGTTCTTGGAGCGCGCATTGATGATGTAACCCTCGGGGGAACCTTCAATCGCTTGTGGATCACCCTTGGCGTCCGCTGCGGCCGGAAGCTTGAAGATGCCCAGGCCGTCCTGCTTGAGCTTTGAATCAGCGGAAGCAGTGGAGTCGAATTCAAGGATCTCCTGGTAGTACATCCCTGATTTTCCTTCAGCTAACGCCTGCTGTGCCGTGGTGTATAGGACGCCGTTGGAGTCCTTGCCGCTGCCGGTGCACTCGTTGACCAACCTGGTGAACTGGTCCATGGCTTTCAGGTATCCCTTGTCCTCGAGCTTGGCCGATGCCGGGCTGAAATCGGCCTGTAGCGTCTCTGCCGGAACTTCATAGGCGAAGAGTTGCTGCAGATAGTGGAGCCCCGGCCATCCGTCCTTGTTTCCGAAGGAGATCGGCTCGTAGCCGGCTCCTTTCAGTACCGAGCAGGACGAAAGGAGCTGATCGAAAGTGGACGGTGGGGTTAGTCCCAGCTCCTTGAAAATGCGCTGGTTGTAGCCCATGAACTTACCGTTGTTATAGAGCGGAACTGCGAAGTACTTTCCGTCTTTGGCGAAGGCCTTCAGGGCGGACTCGCCGAAGTTGTTGCCCCACTCGGTGCCGGGTGCAATGACGGGGGTCAGATCTGCTGCGAGGCCACCATCAATGAAGTTGTTGGCCCAACTGCCGGCCCAGGTGAAGTAGATGTCAGGCATGGCTTGGGATGCAGTGAGGGTTTTGGTTTTGTCCTTGATGCTCTGGTCCGTCTCTTGGATGAGATCAAAAGACACTTCCGGGTGCAGTTTCTTGTAGTCCGCAGCCAGGTCCTCAAAGTACGGTTCGAGCGGGTCCCCGCCAAACTTGGTGAGAATGCTGAGGGTTCCTGCGTACTGTGGTTCAGCGTTGGGGTCCAGGACAGCGGCAGGCTGGCTACCGCCGTCGGCGCATCCGGTGAGCGCCAAAGCGGCGCCGACAAGCAATGCCATCAGTGATTGGGTGCTTTTACGCATCATTTCTTCTTTCGGTCGAAGGGCCGATCAGCCGGGGGTTGATGAAGGAGCGGGAAGTCACGGCCGCCGTTGGGGTGAACTGCACCGCTGAGAGCTAAAGGTTCACTGCTGAGTTGGAGGGGAGGTTGAAACTTGTGATACCGGTACCACAGTGAATCATGATTTGGTTCAGCGCGGAAGAGAGCAAGCGGAAATTACAGGAGAGTTTTTGCTAGACGCTGCGGCTGACCCGCACCGGACCGTCCGAGGACCGAGCCACCAATTGCGAGGGCAGGACGTGCTTCTTCGGCGCGGAAGTATCTCCGTCGATCCTCGCAATGAGCTGTTGCGAGGCCACGGCGCCCATCTGACGCATGGGTTGCTGGATCATCGTCAGTGGGGGTTCCATGACCGCCGCCCAAGGACTGTCGTCAAAGCCGATGAGGGATACGTCCTCCAGCACACGAAGGTTCTTGGCTCGCAGAGAATGCAAAGCCCCCACAGTCGCCTCAGTCTCGGTAGTAAAGATGGCAGTTGGAGGGTCCGCCAGAGCCAGCATTCCACTGACAGCCCGCGCCGCCTGGCCCTCATTCTTAAGAACGTGGGTAATCAGAGCGGTGTCGAAAGGAATACCCGCCTCTTCCAAGGCGTCGAGGTAACCCCTCAGCCGCTCACCATCACTCCACAGTGCCTCATCAAGGATGCTGTGCATTTGCTTCAGGTCCGTAGCCGGACTCAGAGTGACGGGCCCCCAGGCGAACGCAATTCGACGGTGACCGTTCCGGATAAGGGATGCAACAGCGGATCGCGCAGCTTCCCGGTTGTCGATCACCACCGAGTCCGCCTGCAGCTTGTCCACCAAGCGGTCAATGAGAACTACGGGAGTGCCGCGATCCATGGCATTTGAAAGATGTGAAACGTCGTCGCTACGCCCCGCAGCGGAGGCCACCACGAGGCCGTCCACCTGCTTGGCCAGCAGAACCGCGATTGCATCGCGCTCCAGCTCCAACCTCTCGTCAGTGCTCAGGATGATGGCATCATAGCCAGCCGTTTTTGCCGTCTCCGAGATACCTTTGAGCACGCCGGAAAAGAACGGGTTGGCCACGTCAGCCAGCACGATTCCGAGAGTCTTGGTAACGCCCGTGGTCATGCTCCGGGCCAGAGTATTTGGCTGATAACCCAACTTTTCCGCAGCCCGCATCACCTTAATGCGCGTGGCTTCACTGACCGATCCATAGTTGCCAAGGGTCCGGGCAACAGTGGCTCTTCCCACTCCGGCAGCTGCCGCTACCTCTGTAATGGTGGGGGCAGCCGGGTGGTTCTGATGATCCGTCGCCATCCGGCCCCCTTCAGTTGTGGAATCCGCACCCGCGGGTCCGTCCGTTGATTTGTCTCTGCATCAGATCCTAGTTGTTACCAGCAGGACTAGTTGTTACCCGCACGACTGGTGGCCACTTGTACAGGCCTGCCGTGACCGAAGGCACCCTCCACGTAGCACTGCTCTGCTGCATTCTCGGAACCTCGGACCAACGCTCTTTGCAAAGCCGCGCCGGACGGCCTTTCCCTCCGGCTCCAGCCGGAGCCAATCAGACTCACCACCAGTCCCGCCAAAAAGGCATCGCCGCAACCCATCGTGTCCGCAAACCGGTGCGCATCCGTAGGGGCCGCTGGCTGCGTTAGGAAGCGTTCGCCGTCGTACATCATGGCGCCGGATTGTCCTCGCGTACCCACCGCCAGTGAGGCACCCGCCGCATGGACTCGTTTGAGTTCATGCTCGACGGCGACACGGGTCATGTTTCCGCACGACAAAAGCGCGAGGTCCACATAGGGCGCGGTCTGCTTCAAATAAGCGCTAGCTCGACCCTCCGGCTCCGATGAGTAGTCGAAGCTGACCAAGACTTCAGTGCCTCGGACTGCAGGTAGTTGGTCCTCCGATGCGGAATAAACGCTCGAGTGCACCAGATCGGCGGAAGCCAGGTACCTGAGGTGTTCCTCCTCGAGTTCGAAGGGATCGCTGGTGGTGACACCGCCTTCATTCCACCCCAGGAAGACCCTGTCACCGTCCACGACCTTGATTTCGGTGACCCCGTTCGGGCCCTCGCGGATGACGCACCTGCTGGTGTCCACGCCCTCCGCATTTACAGCATCAAGGACAAATGCGCCCAAGGGGTCCGAGCCGAAAACGCCCAGATAAGCGGCCTCGACGCCCAACCGACGGGCAAATACCGCCACATTTACGCAGTTACCCCCGGGGTACATCACTTGGCGGTCTAGAAAGCGGTCCACAATGTTGTCCCCGAACCCGATTACTTTCATGTTCTTCCTGTCTCCAACCTGCGGGCCCGGGCGGTGCCGGGCCCGCAGCGCGGCCTTATGCCTACGCGAGGCAATGAGGGTCAGTACTCCACCACCCGGTAGTAGCGGCGCAGATCCAGGGAGTGGTTGCGGACGCGCTCCAGGTGCTTGCTGAACCGGTCAAGGACGGTATCCAGAACCAGCGGAGCCAGGAGCGCGCGGAAACGGGGGCTTACGCCTGGGAGTTCATAGTCCTTGCTGTCCAGCACAGTGGTGTTTTTGTTGTAATTTTCGGCAAATTTGGTAACGCGATCCATCAGCGGGCGGGTCTCGTCCTCACCCACCAGCAGCATGAGGCTGGTGTCTTCTTCAATGAGCTCCAAGGAGCCGTGGAAGAACTCCGCGCCGTGCACTCGAGTGGTCCGGAGCCACTGCATTTCTTCCAAAATGCACATGGAATAGAGGTAGGTGAGGCCCCACAAGTTTCCGGTGCCCACCAGGAAATGGTAGTCAGCGTCCTTATTCTTCTCGGCAAACGCTTCGGCCACCGATTCGGCTTGCTGCGCGACTGCTACCAAACTCTGGGGAACGGTTTGTAGTTCTGCGGCCAGTTCTTCGTATCCTTCAAATTCGCCACGCACAGCCAGAAGGCGGGTGCTCAACAGAATCATGGGGATGTCGAATGGCCAGGTCTTAGGTTCGGTCACCAATGCAACGTCGAGGGCCTTTGCGAAGGGGCTGTCTCCGAATCCGGTGAACCCAATGGTGTAGGCGCCCTTAGCCTTGGCAAACTCGATTGCTTCGATGACGTCTTCAGTGGTGCCCGAGACTGAGGCAAACACAGCTACGGAACCCGGACCAAAGGTGGGATCCTCTGTGAGCATCAGTTCCTTCCCGATGGAAGCCCGGACCGGCAGCGTGGAGCGGGACCTGATGAAGTGCTCGTAAGGCAGCATCGCAGCGTAGGTTCCGCCGGCGCCAATGAGGAACAGGTTAGTTATCCCCCGTTCGTGGATGGAACTGACCACTGATTCGATCTGGCCCTGCAGTGCGAGTGCGCTGCGGGTCTGCGTGAGGAATTCCTCTTCTTTGAAGCCAAGCACGGGTGGTCCTTTCGAGTGACTACTGCGAGTATTGGAACAAGTTGATACCGGTATCAACTTGTGGTCAACATGTTGTCATGCAGATGTGGAAGCGTCAAGAGTTAGGCGAGGTTCATGTCTGAGCCGGCGCCCGGGTGCTCCAGGGATATCGCACTCGGGCGGGGCCCGCGACGGAGTGCTTGGTCAGTTATCGGTGGATCAGTTATCGAAGGATGTCGATACGCCCTGCTGTCCCACGTAACCAGCGATGAGATTTTGGGCGATGTCGTGAAGTTTTCTGGTTACGGTTTTGGGATGCTTGCTGCAGGAATTCGAACGCCTCCCGCTGGGTGCAGTGGTTTTGCGCCATGATCACCCCACATGCCATATCGATCACCGTTCGGCGTTCCATGGCAGCCTTAAGGTCGTGGGCCAGGAGATCGGCCGTCGCTATTCGAAGGGCGAGCCGAAGAGCCTGGTCTGCGATGTCCGCGAATGCGGAAGTTGCGGACACAACGTCGGTCGTGAACGATCCAGTCTCAGCTGAGAAGAACTTCAGCGCGCCAACCGCATCCTCTCCCAGCGACAACGGGACCGCCAGAACGCTACTCACACCGGCGGTGGTCAAAGCCTGGCAGTAGTCAGGCCACCGCGGCTCGGTGCCTGCGTCCGAAACTATCACCGGGGCGAGTGTCGCCAAGGCGAGATGAGTGGGGCCCTCCCCATTGGCCTGCTCCTTCCCCTCGAGCAAGACCGCATCATCGGAGCTGCCTGCGATGGACACAGCGCGTTTGGGGCGCCGCAGCGTTACGGCACACTCGACCGGGGCTCCGACGACCTGGCTGATCGCGACGGCCGCGTAAGACGTCATGCCTTCCAGGAAGCCCTGGACATCCCCTGTGCCGCTGATGAGTTGATGGAGACGCTGAAAGTACTCGCGTTGCTGTTCAGTACCCACCTTGGAGCACTCCGATGGAACGACTGATGTACGGGCCCACGAAAAAACACCTCCGAGTACAAGGCACTGGGCGCCGGACTTCTTCAGCGCAAACAACATCATTATCCAGCAAACGTCACAACTCTACAGACCCAACTGTTGTGGTGGGTACGTTCATGCCGTGGCGTTCTTTTCAGTCGGTCCGCCAGCCAGGACGGGACTTAAGCCGACTGCAGCCAGGACATGGCCTCGTCGCGTGAGGCGAAGAACCTGGTGGGGCAAGGGCGGACCCTGCGGGCCATGGCGAAGTTAGCGATCACGCGGTTAACTGGGTTGGACCCCAGGAGCGCAATGCGGGAAGCTGCGCACTTGACGCTGAACACCGACTTTGCCTGACGCGTCAACGTTTGAGTGTTCGTAATGTCGATCAACATGGGGTACTCGGAATCACCGGCAACCTCATTGACCAGGGCCATCGCGGCATGAACATCCGCAGCTTCCAAAACGGTCCGGGACCCCCAGACAAGGTGCAGTACCCCCTCCGCGAGTTCTACCGTGCCCTTGCCACCATCAACAGTGATCGGTTTCATCCAGCGCTCCCCCAGCCTCTCGTGAACCTTAGGCTAGCCACCTCTTGGACGTTGCGCCACTAAAACCCAAGCCTTTCTCACTACTGTCCGCTGCTTGCCGGCTCCTGAAGTGTAAGGATAAGCAGAACATCCTATCCACGCCCCGCAATCCAGGGCTCCGGAGCACTGAGGAGGATGCGGCATGGCGGAAGAATTGGCTGGAAAGCAGGCCTGGTGGCGGGGCTTCCACGACAAGTTCGTGGTGGAAGAACGCTACATGGAACCCCGCGCCCGGAAACAGCTGTACAGGACGGCAGTGATGCTGGGCCTGGGCGGGCTCGCGATTTTCGTCGCCACTCTAGTCGGCGTATTGCAGCAGAACGGGCTGGCCAGTGCTGACGAGGCAGCCCACCAATGGCTACTGACCACCCGCTCAGACGCGCTCACCGTAGTGATGGTGGCTCTGGCGGTCATCTTCGGTCCGGTCGCGCTGCCCATCATCGTGCTGGGAGTCACCCTTTCATGGGGAATCTTCGCCAAGCATGCCTGGCGGCCCACCCTTCTGGCAGCGGCGATGCTGACCGGCGTGGGGCTGGCGCAGCTCATCAGTAGATCCGTGGAGCGGCAGCGGCCGCCGGTGGAACTCATGATGTTCGGCGCGGACCACACCTTTTCCTTTCCATCCGGTCATGTTCTGGGTGCCTCCGATTTCCTCCTGGTCACCACATTTCTCATCTTTTCCCGCCACCGAAACCCCAAGGCTGCAGTGATCAGCTTCGCGGTGGCCGTCATCGGCGTGTTCCTGGCGGCAGCGAGCCGGCTCTACTTGGGATACCACTGGCTCAGTGACGCCGTGGCCTCCGTATCCCTATCGCTCGTAATCCTCGGCGCAGTCATAGCTGTGGACACTTGGCGGACCGCGCGGATCCCAGGTGAGGAAGTCACCGCCGGGCCGTAGAAGCCGACGCAGCAGAAACCCTCACTGAGCACGAGGGAGAGGGGCAAGCCCGCTAGCGCAGGCCCAACGAGCACTTGCATTGAGAACGATCGTTCTCTACTATGGAGAACATCAGGTGAGAACGACCGTTCTCTCCTTCGAGAAAAGGGACACATCATGGGCTTCATCAAAGTTGGCACCGAGAACACCACGGACATTGAGCTCTACTATGAGGACCATGGAACCGGCCAGCCCGTTCTCCTGATCCACGGTTACCCCCTCGACGGCGGCTCCTGGGAAAAGCAGACCGCCGCCCTCCTAAGCGCCGGCTACCGCGTCATCACCTACGATCGCCGCGGATTCGGCAAGTCGAGCAAACCCACCACCGGCTATGACTACGACACCTTCGCCGCGGACCTTAACACCGTTCTTGAAACCCTGGACCTGCAGGACGTTGTACTGGTTGGCTTCTCCATGGGCACCGGCGAGGTTGGACGCTACATCGGCACGTACGGCGAAGCCCGCATTGCCAAGGCTGCCTTCCTGGCATCCCTGGAACCCTTCCTCCTCCAGACTGATGACAACCCCACCGGAGTCCCGTCCACGGTCTTTGACGGCATCCGCAACGCCGCAATCGAGGACCGCTACGCCTGGTTCACCAACTTCTACAACGACTTCTTCAACACCGACAACTTCCTCGGCAACCGCCTGAGCGAAGAAGCGCTGCGCAACTCGTGGAACGTCGCCGCAGGCTCGTCGTGGTACGCATCCTTCGCAGTGGTGGATTCCTGGCTGACCGACTTCCGCTCGGACATCGAAAAAGTCACCGTCCCCTCGCTGATCGTCCACGGCACCGACGACCGCATCCTGCCCATCGACGCCACCGGCCGCGAATTCACCAAGCGCCTACCCTCCGCCGAATACGTTGAGATCGAAGACGCACCCCACGGCATGCTCTGGACCCACGGCGCGGAAATCAACCAGATCCTCCTGCGCTTCCTGGCCAAATAAACTTCAGGAACCAAAACCACAACACGGACGACGGCGGTAGCTCGCCTTAGGTTCCACAGGAACCGGAGGCGAGCTACCGCCGTCGTTGCGCGCTCCAGGCGTCAGCTCAGTTCCGCGAGTAGACGACGTTCGACGCGTTCCATAACCCCCGTGAACGTCGTCTCGTTACCGTAGGCACGGGTGATGATGAGCCCACCCTGGATCACGGCAACGGCGTCCAGCGCATCGTCATGCGCACGCTCCGAGGTGAGGCCGCCGCGCTGCAGCAGCCCCGTCAAGGCATCTACCCAGTCCACGAAATAGGCCTTGACCTCGTCCGCAAACGTCGCTCTCTCCTCACCGAGTGTCATAGCGGCGAAGAGGCAGACGTTCTCGCGGGATACGAAGTAATCAGAAACAACGTTTGTCATTGCTGAGACTGCTTCAGCGGCGTCGGTCGCGGACCGGAGAGGCGTGAAGACTTCATCCTCAAACCAGCCGCCCACCTGGTCCAGCACCGCCCTGGCCATGTCCGTCTTCCCATCTGGGAAGAAATGGTACAAACTGCCCCGGCCGATTCCGGCCTCCTGCTGGATGATCGACAGGGAGCTGTTCTCAAACCCTCGCCTGCGAAAAACACCGGCCAGGGCACGAACGGCGTCTGAACGTTCGAGCAGGGTGCGTGGCATTACAGACCCAGCTCGCTCAGGCCCGGGTGTTCCGCGGGCCGGGGTCCGGAGGTGTCCCAGAAAAACTTACGCTCCGATTCGTCGATGGCGAGGTCATTGATGCTCGCGTGGCGATGTGTCATGAGTCCATCCTCGTCGAAATGCCAGTTCTCATTGCCATAGGCGCGGAACCACTGGCCAGCTGCGTCACGGTACTCGTACGCGAAGCGGACTGCAATGACATCGCCGGTATACGCCCACAGCTCCTTGATGAGCCGGTAGTCGAGCTCGCGCTCCCACTTATCGGCGAGGAACTCCACAATAGCGGCGCGCCCTTGCACAAAAGTGGAGCGATTCCGCCACCAGCTGTTCTCGCTGTACGCCAGGGAAATGCGCTGGGGGTCACGAGTGTTCCAGCCGTCCTCTGCTGCACGGACCTTTTGAATGGCCGTCTCTTCAGTGTAGGGAGGGAGTGGGGGTCGTGACATGGCGGGCTCCTCTGAGATGCATCACTTGTACCATTCGGTACAATTTGTACTTAAAAGTACAGCTTCAGGTCACAGCCGTCAATGTTGAGGAAACTTAAAGCGGGCGTCAAAGAACCGGGCGTCGAGGAACCGCGGGTTAAAGAAGAAAAGCACCAGTTCCGAAGAACTGATGCTTCCCAGTGGTGGCTCCGACCGGCGTCGATCCGGTGACCTTTCGATTTTCAGTCGAACGCTCTACCAACTGAGCTACAGAGCCTAGGTGACATGTCACCTTGAGAACCGAATTTCTTCGGCGCTCAGAGCGACCCTGACGGGACTTGAACCCGCGACCTCCGCCGTGACAGGGCGGCGCGCTAACCAACTGCGCTACAGGGCCTTGCGTTTGCAGTATCTCTACCGCGTTTTTTTCAAGGCTTCTAGCTTACCAGACTTTTTTCATCCGATTTACCACTTCCTTGCGTACCCCCAACGGGATTCGAACCCGTGCCGCCGCCGTGAAAGGGCGGTGTCCTAGGCCGCTAGACGATGGGGGCCTGAACTCAATTCGGATTTTGCAAAGAAAAGGGACGCTTTACGCGCTCTTTCCGTGTCTCGCTCGTCCGAACTGGACTCTAAAACTTTAGAGCATAGATACCGATATTCCCAAATCGAGGTTTGGTGAGTGCCCTGGACCACAAAACAGGCGTCTCCCGGAACATTGGCAGGATCTTGTCCTGACGCGTCCGAAAACCGCCAGCCGTCCCTGCGGCATGGCGGATAGATTTGCCCTATGACCACAACCACCCCGGCCGAACCAGGCCAGCCCTCCCCGGACCTGCCCCAGCGCACCACCCCCGCGCCAGGAGCAACCATCAGCAAACGCGGCATCGCAGCCGTCATCATCACTGTCGTCCTCTGGGCCTCGGCATTCGTGGGCATCCGCGCAGTTGGCCCCAGCTTCTCCCCCGGCTCCTTGACGCTGGGACGGTTGGCGGTTGCCGCCGTCGTGCTTGGCATCGTGGTGCTGCCAACGCTGAAGGTGTGGCCCAGCGGCCGGGAATGGTTGCCCATTGTGGCCTACGGGGTGATGTGGTTCGGAGGTTACAACGTGGCCCTGAACGCCGCGGAACACATGCTTGACGCCGGGACCAGCGCCATGCTGATCAACGTCTCCCCCATCCTTATCGCCATCCTTGCCGGCATCTTCCTAAAGGAAGGCTTCCCGCGCTGGCTGCTAATCGGCAGCGGCGTGGCCTTTTGCGGCGTAGCCATGATTGCGTTGGGTTCCGGACAGCGTTCGACGGCGGACGTGGCCGGCGTGCTGTTGTGCTTGCTGGCCGCTGTGCTCGCCTCGGTGAGCGCGATCCTGCAGAAACCCGTGCTCCGGAAGTTCTCGGCGGGACAGGCCACGTGGTTCGGGATCATGGTGGGCGCCATCTGCTGCTTGCCGTGGACTGGTCAGCTGATTTCCGAGGTCCAGGCGGCACCGCTGCCCGCCACCCTGGGTTTGGTGTATTTGGGCATCTTCCCCACAGCTATTGCTTTCACCACGTGGGCGTATGCGCTATCCCTCATCTCCGCGGGGAAACTCGCCGCCACAACCTACCTTGTCCCGGGTACCACCATCCTGATCTCGTGGGCTGTCCTCCAGGAAGTCCCCACTATTTGGGGACTGATCGGCGGAGTTATCTGCCTGATAGGCGTGGGACTGACGCGGCGGCGCACCCGCCAACCCCGCAGCTAGCGGGCCATGCCCATCAAGAGTTCCCGGTGTGTGGGCGGGTTGGCCCCTGGTCGGCCCACAGCAATGGAAGCGGCCATGGAAGCAATGGTGCCAATCCGTTCCAAGACGGTTGGCGCAAGTCCATCGCTGCCTCGCAGGAGCAACCCCATAATGAGCGCCGCTGTGTAGGAGTCTCCGGCGCCAATGGTGTCCGCAACATCGGCAGGAACAGCCGGGACATTGAGCTGGATGTGGCGGGTTGCCATGAGCGAACCCTTGACCCCCTGAGTGACCACAACAAGTCCCGTACCAAGGGAGAGCAAGTGATTGGCTGTGTCCTCCAGCGCCTTTCCGGGGTAGAGCCACCGGGCGTCAGTGCCGCTGAGTTTGACCACGTCAGTGAGGGGCACGATTTCTTCGAACAGCGAGAGTGCCTCGTGGTGGCTGCCCAGAAGGGCCGGGCGGAGATTCGGATCATAGGTGACCATGCATCCGCCCTGGGCCTGTTCCAAAAGGCTCCGGACAACGCTGGCGCCGGGCTCAAGGAACGTGGCGATTGAGCCTGTGTGCAGGATCCTGGGCGCATAGGGCAGCGTGAGCGGAGCCAACGACCAGTCGATGTCGAAGGTGTAATCCGCCGAACCGTCTGCGGCTATCCGCGCTGTGGCCGTGGCGGTCTTGCCTGCTGACATGGATCCGGGCAACAGCACCACGCCGGCGCGGTCCAGGTGCGCAGCGATTGCGTCGCCGCGTTCGTCGCGGCCAATGGCCGTCAGCAGGCCCGTTTTCACATCCAGCAGGCCAAGGCCGTAGGAGACATTCGCCGGCGATCCGCCGGGATATTCCTTCTGCCCGTTGGCCGACTGGACAATGTCGATCAAGGCCTCACCCACAACAACCACGTCGAGGGGCTCTGGGGCGAGGGGTGCGGTGCCGGTCATGCGGTTCCTGTGTCTGTTGGAAAGAGGATTAGCTTTAGTATCTCCCATCACACACTGACCCATTGCTCCCGTAGCGGACTAAAGTCGAATCATGCCCGCCAATCTTCCTCCCGGCCTGCCTATAGTTCCTGACGGCGAGCGCCCTTCTTCGCCACTGCCGGAACGGAACGCAGTGCATGGCCCAGACGAAGGCGGGCCCGTTGATGGAAGCCACACCCCTGGGCCTTACCGGATGTCTCCCGAAGATTTTGAGGAAGCCGTTAGTGACGCGCTGCAGCTGATCCCGCCCAAAGCGGCCAGTGCCATGGACAACGTGGCAATCTTCATTGAGGACGATTACACCCCGCAGCCAGGAGAAGATCCGGACACAGTGCTGCTGGGACTCTATGAGGGAGTGCCGCTGACGGAACGCGATTCCTGGTGGGAGGCAGGCTCCCTCCCGGACCGGATCACCATTTTCCGCCAACCCATACTGAACATTTGCAGCACCCGTGAAGAAGTGATCGACGAAGTGGCTATTACGGTGGTGCACGAAATCGCGCACCACTTTGGAATTGACGACGACCGCTTGCATGAGCTCGGCTGGGGCTAGCCTTATAGGCATGGGGCACGACCACAACCACTCCCACGGAGTCACAGCAACCGGCAAACATCGGAAGCGGCTTATCGCCGTCCTGGCCATCACCTTAGGCGTGGTGGGCATCCAGGTGGTTGGCGCCGTCGTCTCCGGCTCCTTGGCTCTCTTGGCCGATGCCGGCCATATGCTCTCTGACGCAGCCGGGGTTTTCATTGCCCTGATGGCTGCCTGGATTGCCGCGCGGCCGCCAAGCGATCAGCGCACCTATGGCTACCAGAGGGCTGAAGTCCTGGCCGCGCTTGCTAATGCACTGATCCTGATCGTCATCGCCGTGGTGATCATGATCGAGGCCCTCCGCCGCTTTGGCGAGCCCACGGAAATCCAAACAGATGTGATGCTGTGGGCCGCCATTTTAGGTGCTGTGGCCAACCTCATATCCCTCCTGATTCTCCAAGGGGCACAGAAGGAAAGCCTGAACGTCCGGGGCGCCTACCTGGAAGTCCTGGGCGATCTCCTTGGGTCCATAGCCGTCATTGTGGCAGCCGTGGTGATCATGACCACCGGATTCAGCGCAGCTGACCCGCTGGCGTCCGTGCTGATTGCCCTGATGATCATTCCGCGGGCCTGGCATTTGCTGCGGGACGTAGTGGACGTCCTGCTGGAAGCCACCCCCAAGGGCGTGGACGTTAACATGATCCGTGAGCACATTGTGGCCGTGGACGGGGTTGTGGACGCCCACGACATCCACATCTGGACCATCACATCCGGGGTACCGGTGTTCTCAGCACATGTGGTGGTGGAGGACGAGGTTCTGAACGCTACGGGAGCGGACAACATCCTGGATCAGTTGGGCTCCTGCCTGGGCCGGCACTTCGATACCGAGCACTGCACTTTCCAGCTGGAGCCCGTGAGCCATTCCGAGCACGAGTCCCACCAGCACGCCTAACCTCGTTTACGGCTAGGTATTTTCCGTATTCACCGTCCCCTCCGCGCCGTCCACGGTGATCTGCTGGCCTGTGCTGATGCGCGAGGTTGCATCCGGGACGCCCACCACTGCAGGGATGCCGTACTCACGGGCCACCACAGCGCCGTGCGAATTGGCGCCTCCCATCTCCATGACCAGCCCTCCGGCGGTGAGGAATAGTGGCGTCCAGCCTGGGTCCGTTGAGGGCGCGACAAGGATTTCCCCGGGCTCCAGATGCGCACCAACAGGGTCCATAATCACCCGGGCAGGTGCAGAGACAAGACCTGCCGACGCCGGGCTGCCGGACAGAGTGCCCGGGCGCTGCGGGCCGGTGCTCCGGACAGCTGTGGCCTCGGGTTCCGTCCCATCAGACAACAGCACCCTGGGGATGTGCCTGCGGCGGAGTTCTTGCTGGTAAAGCTCCCGGCGCTCTGCGACCACCTCACGGAGGTCATCCCCTGCCAAGGCGACCTCGACGTCGTCGAGGTCCAGGAAGAAGACGTCCTCAGCATGTTCGATCCGCTGAGCTGCCGCGAGCTCATTTCCGATCAGGAGCAACTGCTCCCTGGCGGCAGACAGTCCCAGGACAAGGTTGTATTTGGGCAATTCCCGCAGTCCTGCGAAGCGCCGGGTTCGGTCCAAGGCAATCTTCACTACTGCCTTGTGCAGCGGGCTCTTCGCCCTGGCGCGGGCTACGAAATGCGCCACTTGCTCGTCGGCCTCCCGCGCTGCCCGGCGGAACTGTTCATCGGGGGCCTCCGCGCCATCATCGAGGCGCAAGTAGTTGGCTACCACGCCGAGGATGTGTGTGGGGTCATCCGACCAGCGCGGCATACCAAGGTCAATCTCCGCAACGGCCCTATGCCCATAGGTCCTCAGGAACTCTTCCGCACCGGACTGCGCAACCGGTGGAAGCTGTCCCTCCCGGTACTGTTCCAGCAGCCCGGATGCTGTTAGGCCCGCCATGGAGGTAACCGCGCCGGCATCTTCACGAATCCGGGACGCAAGCTGCCACAAAGCCAGGTCCATCTGCGTTGTGACGTTGTTGGGCAGCCCCCTGACCACCGTTTGGAGTTGGTCGTCGGGCGCCTGCTCCCCCAGTAATCGCCTCACCAGGGCAAGCATCGCAAAGCCGAGGGCAGGAAGTGGCAGCACCTGCGGGACGGTGGCGAAGACTTCCTCGCCCAGGATTCTTTGGACGTGGCCGAGCCGCTGATGGGAGGTTGCTTTGCGGGGCACAACCAGGGCTTCATGCAGTTCCGCTGAGAGTGCCTCCACGCGTTTTAGGGACTCGGCGGGACGGAATAACGCGCGGGCCAATGTCTGCGGTACACCGTACTTTGCGGCAACCGGCCCCACATGACGAATCAGCTTCAGGGGCGTCCTGTTGTTCACCGTGAAGCGTGGATCATCGAAAAGGCCCCGCATGAGCGTGGCCGAACGGGTTTCCATCACATCAAAAACCCGCGGAACAATTTCCCGGCCGATCCTGCTCCGCAGCACGGCCGTGAGATCGAAAAAGATGCGCTGGCCGGCCTCGTAATACGGCGGAGGGCCGGACCGGGGATCAGGTACGTGGAAGTCAGCGGTTTTGGCAACACACGATGCAATCAGGCGTATTCCGGCCAGGCCCATGGGCGTCATAGGCCTGGTAAGGCCCTGGGCGAGGCTGAAGTTCAAGAACGCGTGCTCGCCCGGCACAGGTGGGTTCCGTGTGGTTTGCGGGTAAAGGGTGGTAATGGGCCGGGCCTGTGTGAGCCATAGCTTTCCTGTGGCGTCGATCGCCCATTCGGTGTCCTGCGGGGCTCCATAATGCTTTTGGACCTCTTGGCCCAAGGCCGCAAGCGCAAGGATTTGCCCATCGCTGAGGCACGGCTGTGGAGGCACATCGGGCCGAAATCCGTGGCCCTGTTCAAGGCGTTCCGTCCCGCCACCTGGGATGGCGCGGATCTCTACATGCCTGTCCCCCAAGGACCTGCTCACTATCCCGCCCAGACGGGTGTCCACAACGTAATGGTCAGGATTGACGGCACCGGACACCACGGCTTCTCCCAGGCCGGGGCTGGCGTCGATGGCAGTTTGGTGTCTGTTTCCAGTGACGGGGTTGGCCGTGAACATAACACCCGCGGTGGCAGAGTCCACCATTTCCTGGACCACCACCGCCAAAGCCACGGTGGAATGATCGATTCCGTTGGTGGTTCGGTACGCTACGGCACGATCTGACCAAAGCGACGCCCAGCAACGGCTCACGGCCTCCAGGACTGAGTCCAGTCCCACAACGTTCAGGATAGTGTCCTGCTGTCCGGCGAAGCTCGCGAAAGGCAAGTCCTCGGCCGTTGCCGAAGACCTGACTGCAACGGGAACGTTGTCTCCCAGCTCTGCGTACGCGGACCGCACCGCTTCCGCGATCCCGTCCGGCACCCCGGAATGGAGCACCAAGGACCGGGCCTGGGAAGCAAGCTCATTGAGCCGGTCCAACCCTAAGGTTCCGGGCTCTTCCAGAGCGCTGAAAACATCTTCCAAGCCACGGTCAGCGAGAGCCAAACGATAGGCGGATGTTGTGAGGCAAAAGCCGGGCGGAACAGGCAGTCCCGCGCTGCTTAGTTCGCCCAGGTTTGCCGCCTTGCCACCAACGTCCGGAAGCATGGTGCCACGGATTCCGGCGATGTCCATGACGAACACGTGGCCGGAGGCGCGGACCGCACCGCTGTCCTGTGACTGATCCTCCGGCTGATTCCCATCCATGGACTCAGGGGCGCTGGTTCAGGCGGCGCCGAGCATGGGACCAAACTGCGGACGGTCAGCCAGCCGGGGATCTTCCCGGTCCGGAACAACCAGCACAGGGCCCTTGGCGTGGTGGAGGACTCCGTCCGATGTTGAACCGAGGAGCATCCCGGCAAATCCGCCCCGCCCCCGCGTACCCAGAACCACCAGCTCTACGCTGCGACTGATTTCCACCAGGACATCAACAGGCGAGCCGTCACGGAGGTCCGTCTCAATGGCCAAAGAAGGGAAGTGGCTCCTGAGCCACGCGGCCCCTGCGTCCAGTTGAACCCGGATGTCAGCAAACAGGGCATCGCGGTCCAACGGCGCCGGAACCCATGCCAAGGAGCCGCTGTACTGCGGAACTGCGCAGATGACCCGGAGCTTGGCGCCCATGCGCTGGGCTTGCTCGGCGGCCTCCAGCACAGCAACCCGAGCCTGTTCGGAACCGTCAACGCCTACTGCAACAACGTTCTCCACGTTGCGCGGGCCCCTCTTGGCATGCTCGGCCTTGATGTGCTTGTCCTCGGTGTTCTCCCCCAGCCGATCCGCACAGTACAGCGGGACGGTAACGGTGGGGCATTTGGCGTGCGCCGGAAGCGCGCTGCTTACTGAACCGAGAAGCCGGCCAACGAACCCGCCGCGGCCACGGCTGCCAAAGACCAGCAAGGCTGCTTCCTCGGACAGGTCCAGCAAGACACCTGCGGCATCCCCGTTTTCCACTGAAGCATCAACATCGATGGAATAGCCGGAAACCTTATCAAGCGCCTGGCGGACAATCGCGTCAGCGCCATCGCGGATCACGGAATCATCAACAGTGGCGTAGCCGCCATCCAAGCCGGAGGCCGCGAAAATGGGCACGGAGTAAGCCGTGACAATGTGCAAGGGAAGTTGGCGTCGTTCAGCTTCCCGCGCGGCCCACACCAAGGCACACTGACCATGCTCCGAACCGTCAACTCCAACCACGATGCCGCCCGGTTCCACAACCGGGTCCTGGCCGTCCTGTGGCTCTTCACTGTGCCTGCCGTGCTGGTCCATTGGGGCCCGCCTCTCCACCTACTGCTTGATGTTCCGGCTATTCTGCCAGAGGTTCCCACCGTGGGACGTCCTGACGACTTCATTGTCAATGGCCGGGGCAGGAGAAACCCGTAAATTCCTCCTCCCAATGCTCACTATTCTCGGTCAGCTGTAGCGAATCAAGACGACATTGGGCTATGTGCATAACGGTCAGGGCTCGGTTCCGGGCCCTCCGGATTGCGCTTCCGACGAACAGACAAAACGCACCATCGGAGAGGCTATCCATGGCCGAAAAAGTTCGGTAGTGTTCGAGTCACCGAATGACCGGCAAATGTGTCCTACAACACACGCCCCGGTCATTTATGTGCGGCCGCTTGGGGAACCCGGACGCTGTCCCACGCGATGCCGGAAGGCACACACGTCAAGGAGGAACCAAGCAGTGTCACTCACGCCTGATTCCGGCACGGAACGCACCACCACCGTGGTCATCGGAGCCGGCCTGTCCGGCTTGGCAGTCGCCAGTGAACTCAGCCGCTTCGGCGTGGGCTCAATAGTCGTGGAAGGCTTCGGGGCACTATCCGCCACAGGACCGTCCGTCCATACAGGAATGCTTCAACGCACTGACGCCGCCGATCCCGCATCGCTGCAGGAACGCAATGAGATCCTCCGCCACCTGCGCAACTACGCTTCCAATCACCACCTGGACGTTCGCAACACCACGCGTGCCGTCCGCCTTGATTTCCTGGGCTCGGACCCCTCACAGCAAATCGGATACGGCCTGACCGCCAGCATGGCCACGGCGGGGCTGCGGACCGGGCTCCACGTCTCCGGCCCCCTTGAATCAACCTCGCGCCAATGGGCTGTCCACACGGCCCAAGGTGTCCTTCTGGCAGACCACGTAGTAGTGACTCGATGCGCCCAAAGCCAGCTACGGCGGATGTTAGCCGAACTTGGCATAGCTGTTGGGCAGAATTTTGCCGCTGCCATGCGGGCGGTTGGCATGCACCTGGTGGGCGTCGGAGACCTCATCACGCCCTCCCCCAAGGAAGTGCTGCGCCAGGCTAAGGCCGTGGGGCAGGCAATCTCCTCCAAGGTTGCCCTGCCATCAGGGCCCGGAATCGCCTTCGCCTAGCAGAGCAGCAGACCAGGCAATCCGCCGTCGCGCTTTCTGCACTGAAGTTTCTGCACCGAAGTTTCCACACAGCACTTTCCGCTCCGAACTTTTGCGAACAGATCTTAACGTCAAAGGCCGGCACCTTCGAAGACATGAGTCTTCAAAGATGCCGGCCTTTGAACTGTAGCGTGAGGCTTTATGCGCCAGCGCGTACGTAGGTCAGGGGACCAGTAGCGGTCAACCAGCTGATGGGGTGGATACCCGTCTGGTTGCCGTTGATGCCGCCGCTGATGGCCTGGCCGTTGCCGATGTAGATGGCTACGTGGCCGGACTGGACGATCATGTCACCGGGCTGGGGATCGCTGACGACCCGGCCGTAGTTCATGAACTGCATGGGAGCGAGGTCGCCTACCGGGATACCTGCGGAGCCAAGAGCCTTTTCGACCATGGCGGTGCAGTCCTGGAAGATGCCGATCTGGGCGTAAGCCGAGGCAACCATGGCTGCGTTGACGCCACCGACAGCCGGAGCAGCAGCTGCAGGAGCAGCAGCAACCGGTGCGGGAGCTGCAGCAGCAACAGGAGCAGCAGCTGCAGCCTTGGCAGCTACGGGAGCCGTTGCGGCGGCGGGGGTTACGGCCGCCTTCTTGGCTACGGGAGCCTCAACAACCGGAGCCGGCTTTTCGATGACCGGAGCTGCTACGGAAGCAACTGCGGGACGCTCGAAGTTCACGGTGGCCGTTGACAGGGCGGTGACTACCTTGGTGGGTGCCTCGGATACGGTCTCAGCGACCGTAGCGGGGCTGGAATCGCGCTGAACCGGGGTCTCAGCTGCGTGAGCAGCAATGGAGCCGGTCAAAACGAGGCCCGAGGCTGCTGCGATAACAGCAGCCTGACGGCCAGCGCCGGAAGCGTTGCTGGCCACTGCCTTCGAGATGGAGATGAACGGATTAGGACGTACGCTGTCCGCCTTACGACGGCCGCGAAGAATGCGTGAAGACATGAAAGAGCCTCTCCCGATGCCTGCGAGGTTAGCTGTCGGATTCGGATGGGAGTCACCCGGCCACTATCTCCCGCTCTTGAGCGGAAGCTTCGTGACTTCACCCCAAGGCGCGCTCGAAAGCGGCCTAAATTGGGTTCCCCGTCTCTGCCGTAGGTTTGTCTGCGAACGGATTCCGGACTGCGGCAGAGCTAGGCAATCAGGCCGGAAGTGCCTGCTACGTGGAACAGGCACAGGTACTACCGTACGCGATGATTCCCGCGAAGTCACATTTAAGTAACGGGAAGTTGGCCTCTGGCGTGTCGCGGTAACCGATTCGAGATATTCGCAGCTATGTAGAAAACCGCGCTATTCCGCGGCAGCATCGCCGTCGGAGTCGTTGGAGGCCGCCAATTTTCGTCGCGCGGTAACGGCGAGATAAACAACGAGACCTACAGCCACCACAGCCAGCCCAACAATGCTCCAAGGGAAGGGCTGCGAAGCGTCGGCGGCGGGCGCAGTACTCCCCGTCGTTCCCGGTGCTGCGGTGCCCGCGCTCGGTACCGAACCTGAACCCGGCGCAACCGTTGAAGACGCCCCCGGTGAGGCAGACGCCGTACCACCTGGCGTCGTCGAACTTCCCGCAGCGGCCGTGAAGGTAAAGGTGCCCTCAATGGGGTGGGAATCGGAACTGACCACGCGCCACACCACGGTGAACTCTCCTGCCGGAGCGCCCTCGCGAAGCTTTTGAACCGCCTGGTTGTCAATGATTTCAACCGGCCCGTCCGCCCAATTCTCGCCCGCAGCAGTCACCGTAACGCCGGAACCGATCGCCAGGGGGCGGTTATTGAACGTAATGGAGACCGACGCCGGAACCTGGGCCACGCTGGCACCGTTGGCTGGGGTGGTGGACTCTGCGACGTCATGCGCGGATGCCGGAACGGCGGAAAACAGCAGGGCCGAACCAAAAGCAAGGGCGGCGACGACGGCGGCCAGTAGAGGGCGGATGGTGCGCATGGGGCGGTTTCTCCTAGTGTTGGCTTCCTTACAGACTAGGCGAATCGTTCGGAGGGCCAGCACCGGACAACATAGGATTTGAGAGCAAACTCCCCTCGATCCCCGGAGATCTTCATGCTGAAACAAGGTTCTGCAGTCGACCGTTACTTCAAGATCTCCGAACGCGGATCCACTTATTCGCGGGAAATCCGTGGCGGCTTCGCGACCTTCTTTGCCATGAGCTACATCGTGGTGCTGAATCCCTTGATCCTCTCCGGGCCCGACTCCAGCGGGGCATCGCTGGGCTTCCCGGCGGTCGCTGCCACCACGGCGTTCGTTGCGGGCATTCTGACCATCCTCATGGGCGCGTGGGCCAAGCACCCGTTCGCCGTGGCCACTGGCTTGGGCGTTAACGCGTTCGTGGCCGTTACGGTGGCCTCGCACCCCGGCCTGACGTGGCCGGACATGATGGGGCTCGTGGTGCTCTCCGGCGTCACCATGCTGATCCTGGTGCTGACCGGTTTCCGGACTGCGGTCTTCAAAGCGGTTCCGGAAGCGCTCAAGACGGCCATTGTCGTGGGCATCGGCCTCTTCATTGCCCTTATTGGTTTGGTCAATGCCGGCTTCGTCCGCCGCATCCCTGATGCCGCAAAAACCACCGTGCCGCTGGGACTGGGCGTGGACGGCAAGCTCTTGGGCTGGCCCACCCTGGTTTTCGCGGTTGGACTGATCCTGACCATCGCCTTGGTGGTCCGCAAGGTCCGCGGCGCCATTCTGATTGGCATCGTGGCTTCCACTGCCTTGGCCGCGATTCTCGAGTTCACGCTCCACATTGGCCCCAGCGTTGACGGCTCCAATGTCAACCCACGCGGCTGGTCCCTCGTAGCACCGACGCTCTCGAAATGGGGCGCCCCGGACCTCTCCCTGATCGGCAAGGCAAACCCCTTCGGCGCCTTTGAACACCTCGGTTTCATTGGCGCGGCTTTGCTGGCCTTTGTGATCTTGCTGAGCATCTTCTTCGACGCCATGGGCACCATGGTGGGCCTGGCCAATGAGGCCGGAACCGTGGACAAGGACGGGAACATTCCCAACGTGGACCGTGTCCTGCAGGTGGACGCGCTCGGAGCGATTGTTGGCGGCGGCGCCTCTGTTTCCTCCAACCAGATCTTTGTGGAGTCCGGGGCGGGGATCGGCGAAGGTGCCCGGACCGGCCTAGCCTCGATCGTCACCGGTGCGCTGTTCCTTGTGGCCATGTTCTTCACTCCACTCATCAACCTGGTTCCCTTCGAGGCCGTAGCTCCCGCGCTGGTGGTTGTGGGCTTCATGATGGTCTCCCAGGTTGGCAAGATCGACTGGCAGGACTGGGGCGTGGGTATCCCGGCATTCCTCACGATCGCCCTCATGCCGTTCACCTACTCCATTGCCAACGGCCTGGGCGCCGGCTTCATCTCCTTCGTCCTGATCCGCACCTTCCAGGGCCGCGCTCGCGAAGTTCACCCGTTGATGTGGGCCGTGGCCGCCGCGTTCCTGCTGTTCTTCGGGATCGGTACCGTGGAAGAACTGCTCGGCGTCAAGTAACCCACAGAGTGGGCAAGTCCGGAATTTCAGACACCGCCTGAACGGGATGGCTGGTTTTCCGGGCCAGCGTCGGGTGTGCTGGAAGCATGGAAACCAGCCCCCTCGCCGTTGATGTCTCCCCCGCCCCGTGGACCGGCCGTTTTGACGGAGAGGGCAGCCAGCACCGCCGGTGGTGGCAGGCCATCACCCCGCACACGCCGGAGGCTGCGGCGGCTGCGTCCCGTCCCGCCGTCGTGCTTGGCTTCTGCAGCGACGCCGGCGTGCTCCGGAACAAGGGCCGCGTGGGTGCCGCCGCAGCCCCCGCCGCCATCCGCGGGGCGCTGGGTCCGCTGGCTTTCCACCTTGACCGTGACGTGTTCGACGCCGGTGACGTGGTTGTGGAGGACGACTCACTGGAGCGGGGCCACGAGCGCGCTGGACGCGCTATTTCGGGGCTGCTCGACGCCGGAAACCTCACCGTGGTGCTGGGCGGCGGACACGAGACCGCGTACGCCAGCTACCTCGGCGTTGCCGGATCGGACGCAGTTCACGGCAAGCGTCTGGGCGTGCTGAACCTGGATGCACATTTTGACCTCAGGGATGAGCCGGTGCCCAGCTCGGGCACGCCGTTCCTCCAGATGGCCAAGGCGGAAGCCGCCGCGGGACGCGAACTGCAGTACGCCGTCGTCGGGATTTCCGAGCCAAACAACACCCGGGTCCTCTTCGACACTGCAGACCGCCTCGGCGTGAAGTACCTCCTTGACGAGCTGTGTGCGCCAGAAGCGGTAGAAACTTTTGTTGCCGACTTCCTGGCCGGGATAGACGTGCTGTACCTGACCATCGATTTGGACGTTATGCCGGCCTCGGTGGCTCCCGGAGTCAGCGCACCAGCTGCTTACGGCGTGCCGCTGCCGGTGATCAGCGCGATCTGCCGCCAGGTGGCAGCCAGCGGCAAGTTGCTGCACCTGGACGTGGCCGAGCTGAACCCGCAGTTCGACATCGACAACCGAACCGCTAAGGTGGCTGCTCGGCTGGTGAACACACTGCTCGCCTAGGGCATCCGCCCCTTTCCCAGCCGCGTTCCTCCGCTTAGCCTGTGTGGAGGGAAGGATGAGGATGCGTGCAACTCCTGTGCAGGACAAGTGGGCCTGGATAACCGGCCTGGCAGCGGCGGGTCTGGGCCTTGCCGCACATATGGCTGCAGGGGGCAGCGCACCAGCCATCCCGGTGCTCCTGGCTTTTGCCGCCCTCTGCTCCTTGGCCGCAGAACTTATAGCCAGGTGGATCCACGGGCCGCTGCTCCTGCTGTTCCTATCCGGCGCAGCACAGCAACTCCTGCACCTGGGATTCAGCACTCTTGGCGGATACTTTGCGGGAAGCGGACTCGCCGATCACGCCCACACTGCCGGACAGGCACTCAGTGGTCTGCCCGCGGCAACTGCTACCAGCGGAGGTTCGGTCCACCTCATGCTCTACACGCACATGGCAGCGGCCATCCTCACACTGCTTGTTGGGGCAGGGGTATCAAGGATGCTCAGGGCGCGGTCCCAGCGCCGGGTCGGGATCAGCAAGCAGCCCTCAGGGGCTCACGGCTGAGACCCGGATCACGCGTTTGCCGGTCATCTTACAAATTTTGCTGCCATCCCACTATGATTGATGGGTCGCCCTCGCATGCGGCACGTAATAGGAGGCCCCCCAATGACCCCTGCAATGGTTGCAGAACGCGAAATCCGCCTGTCTTTCTCCAAGGCAGATGAAATCCACGACGGACTCGACCGCGCCGTGAACGCCCTGATCCAAAGCGCAGCAGCTAACGCTCACTGCGGCATTTTGGTGACCCGGCATGAGCCCGGCACCTACACCGTGGCTCTGGACGAATCCGTTCCCTTCGGTCAGACCCGCGAAGTCCTCGCTGCCTGATACCCCAACGTATTTCCGGCAGCGAAGCCAAAAACCGGGGCCCGTTCCTTTCCGCATCTACTACCCGCGGAAGGGAACGAGCCCCGGTTTCTGTTTAAGCCAGTGTGGAATGTCCCGCTATGCCCGGCGGAGGGTCACGCCGTCGGATTTCATGAACAGTTCCTTGCCTTCTTCTGTAACGCCCGGACCTGAGTGCTCCAACCACACCACGTTGCCGCTGCTGGAAACTTCCTCGATCAAACCGGCGGCGATCACGTGGGCATATTTGACCACTTCCACCCGCTCGCCAACGTTCAGCGTCTTCCAGTCGTTTACCGTAGCCGTGTGAGCGCTTCGCCTGGACAGGACTGCTCCGCGTGCCTTCATTGAACTTCTACCCCTTTGTGGATGTTCTCTGCATATATTCACTTGACCGTCAGGCCCACAACACCGTTGTTGCGGACGTGACGTACACCATAAGTTCTACTACATTTGCCACGCCCCGGTGATTGCGTTGCGAACAAAGACCGGGGCGTGACAAATATGCCCATCAAATGAGCGTTTTATTCGACGTCAGGCCAAAATCCCGACGGCGGATTCGGCGGCCGCACGGACCGCGCCGGAGCCAACCAGACGGTCAGCTGCTTCGAGTTCCGGCGACAGGAACCGATCCGTCCCCGGCCCTTGGACCACTTCACGAAGCACCTCAAGCACTGCGGTACCGGCAGGACCCGGGGTGAGTTCGCCGTCGGACATCTGCGTGCGCATGTCAATGGCGCGGGCGCTGGTGACAAGCTCCACGGCCAGTACCCGGCGGAGGTTCTCCACGCCCTTGCGGAGCTTACGGGCAGCGTGCCAGCCCATGGACACGTGGTCTTCCTGCATGGCGGAGCTCGGGATGGAGTCCACAGACGCCGGGACGGCCAGGCGCTTGTTGTCCGAAACCAAGCCAGCCTGCGTGTACTGGGCAATCATGAGCCCGGAGTCCACACCAGGGTCTCCCGCGAGGAAGGCCGGAAGACCGTGCGAGCGGGCCGGATCCAGCATGCGGTCCGTGCGGCGCTCGGCGATGGAGCTGAGGTCCGCGATGGCGATGGCCAGGAAGTCCAGGACATAGGCCACGGGGGCGCCGTGGAAGTTGCCGTTGGAGGTGACCCGGCCGTCAGGCAAGACCACGGGGTTGTCGATCGCTGCAGCGAGTTCGCGGGAAGCGACCAGCGCTGCGTGGTCCACGGTGTCGCGGACAGCGCCTGCAACCTGGGGTGCACAGCGCAGGGAGTACGCGTCCTGGACCTTGGTGTCGTTGATCCGGTGGGAAGCGACGATCGGCGAGTCGGACAGGACACGGAGCATGTTGTCCGCGCTGGCGGCCTGGCCGGGGTGGGGCCGAAGGGCAGCGTGGAGCTCGGGCAGGAACACCTGGTCTGTACCCAACAGTGCCTCGACGCTCAGCGCGGCGGTGACGTCCGCCGTCGCAAGCAACATGCGGATGTCGGCGATGGCCATCAGCAGCATGCCAAGCATGCCTTCGGTGCCGTTGACGAGGGCCAGGCCCTCCTTCTCGGCCAGCGTGACCGGCTCGATTCCGTGCTGCGCAAGCAGCTCAGCCACGGGTGCTTTGCCCGCAACACCGTACAGTTCGCCGTCGGGACCTGTAGCCTCGCCCTCGCCCATGAGAACCAGCGCGCAGTGGGACAGCGGTGCGAGGTCGCCGGAGCAACCCAACGAACCGAACTCGCGGACCAAGGGGGTGATGCCCGCGTTCAGGACGTCAACCATGGTCTGCAGGACCACCGGACGGACACCGGTGCGGCCGGAGGCCAAGGTTTTGGCGCGCAGGAACATGATGCCGCGGACCACTTCGCGTTCCACAGCCGGACCCATGCCTGCGGCGTGGCTGCGGATCAGGGACTTCTGCAGCTGGGTGCGGAGGTCGTTTGGAATGTGGCGGTTTGCCAGCGCGCCGAAGCCCGTGGAAATGCCGTAGGCAGGGACATCGCTGGTGGCCAGGCTGTCAATGTGGGCACGGACCTTGGCCACGTTGTCCAGGGCGTCCTGGGAGATGGTCACCTTGGCGTCGTGGCGGGCCACGGCGACGACGTCTTCCGGGGTTACGCCGCTGGAGCCGAGGGTGACGGTGAGTTGTTCGCTGGAAGTAATGGTCACTTTTTCACTTGCTCTCTGGGGATTCGTTCATGGGGATGCGGACGCCGCGTTCCTTGGCGACCTCGACGGCGCGGTCATAGCCGGCGTCGACGTGGCGGATGACGCCCATTCCGGGGTCGTTGGTCAGGAGCCGTTCGAGCTTTTCCGCGGCGAGGTCTGTGCCATCAGCAACAGAAACCTGTCCGGCGTGGAGGGACCGGCCGATGCCGACGCCGCCACCGTGGTGGATCGATACCCAGGTGGCACCGGAGGAGGTGTTGAGCATGGCGTTCAGGAGCGGCCAGTCCGCAATGGCGTCTGAACCATCCGCCATGGACTCGGTTTCGCGGTACGGGGATGCCACGGAACCCGAGTCCAGGTGGTCACGGCCGATCACGATCGGGGCCTTGACCTTGCCCTCTTTCACGAGCTGGTTGAACAGCAGCCCGGCCTTGGCGCGTTCGCCGTAACCAAGCCAGCAGATACGTGCCGGCAGGCCCTCGAATTCCACGCGGTCTGCAGCGGCGTCAAGCCACTTGTGCAGGTGCTTGTTCTCCGGGAAGAGCTCCTTGATGGCCTTGTCCGTGACGGCGATGTCCTCAGGATCACCAGAGAGGGCAACCCAGCGGAACGGGCCAAGGCCCTCGCAGAACAGCGGACGGATGTACGCCGGGACGAAGCCCGGGAACTCGAACGCACGGTCATAACCGCCTTTGCGGGCCTCGTCACGGATGGAGTTGCCGTAATCGAAAACTTCGGCGCCGGCGTCCTGGAATTCCACCATGGCCTGCACGTGGCGGGCCATGGAAGCCTGGGACTTCTTGGTGAAACCTTCCGGGTCCGCTTCCGCTTCGGTGTGCCATTCGTCCACCGTGATGCCCTCGGGCAGGTAGGACAGGGGATCGTGGGCGGAGGTCTGGTCGGTGACGACGTCGAAGGTCATTTCTCCGGCCTTGTGGCGGCGGAGCAGTTCCGGGAACACTTCTGCGGCGTTGCCCACGTAGCCCACGGACCAGCCGCGGCGCTCGTCCTTGGCCTTCTGGACCTTGGCGATCGCGGCATCCAAGTCCGTTTCAACCTCGTCCAGGTAACGCTTGCCCGCACGGCGGCGCAGACGGGTCTCGTCGACGTCGACGATCAGGCAGGCGCCGTCGTTCAGCGTGACGGCCAGCGGCTGCGCGCCACCCATGCCGCCACAACCACCGGTCAGCGTCAGCGTGCCGGCAAGGGGTCCCTCGGTGGAACCCTCAGCAGCGGGCGCCGGGTGACGACCCTCGGCAGCAAGCTTGTTGCCCACCGCCGCGAACGTTTCGTACGTGCCCTGCAGGATGCCCTGAGTGCCGATGTAAATCCAGGAGCCAGCCGTCATCTGGCCGTACATCATCAAGCCCTCGGCCTCGAGGCGACGGAACTCGGGCCACGTTGCCCAGTCCCCCACCAGGTTGGAGTTCGCCAGCAGAACACGGGGAGCCCACTCGTTGGTGCGGAACACACCCACGGGCTTGCCCGACTGGACCAGGAGCGTCTCGTCCTTCTCCATGGTTTCCAAGGTGCGGGTGATCGCATCGAACGCGGCCCAGGACCGGACAGCGCGGCCAGTGCCGCCGTAAACCACCAGGTCATCCGGGCGCTCAGCCACCTCGGGATCCAGATTGTTCATCAGCATGCGCAACGGCGCTTCGGTCTGCCATGACTTGGCAGTGAGCTCAGTGCCCCGGGCGGCCTTGACCGGACGGGCACCAGTGGTGAAATCGGCGGGTGCCATGGTGACTCCTTCGTCTGTGGGAAGTAGGTGGTGGAAAGATCTTCTACCTCTACTAAAGCCCCTTAATCAGGCGTCAGGAATGGCTTTTGAAGTGGTGCTGTCCGGGATTACAGACGAACACAACCTCTCGCATTCCCGCCCTGACAAGCGCATGCTGGAGCTATGGCAACGTATCGAGTATCCACGCTGGTGGCAGCACCACCGGAGCGCGTGTTTGCGACCTGGACGGATCCGGATCGGTTCTCCGAATGGATCGGAGGAGTCACCCGCGTGACCGATCGCGTCGGGCCTATGGACGTAGCCGGAAGTCGATACACGGTGTGGTTTGGACGGATGAAAAGCCCCACCGAAATCCTCGCGGTGGAGCGCCCACACCATATTCGAACCCGCTTCGGCAGTCCGGTCCTCAAAGGTGAATCGGACGTGACCTTCACTCCGGACGGGGCGGGCACGCGCATCCGGCAGGCGTTCATCACCAAGGGACCCGTCGCCGCGATCGCAGGCCGTATCTTCGCGCTGGGATCCTACCGGGGAAGTTTCCAAGGTGAACTGGAGGCCTTCAGGAAACTGGTGGAAAACGACGTTGCCGGGCCGGGTTAGGCTCCTGGCCGGCCGTGGATCCGCACCGACAATTCGTCAGCGGCTTTACGGATGCGCGCAGCCAGGACCGGCCATTGCTCAGCCGGAACTTTGTCCTCCAAGAACGTGACGGCGACTGCCGCCGTCGGCCATCCCACATGGTCCGTTACCGCGGCGGCGATGGAGCAGAATCCCGGCGTAATTTCGCCGTTCTCCGTGGCGTAGCCACGCTGCCGCACTTGATCCAGGTGCGATGACAACGCGGAGTACTTCATGATGGGGAACTCCACCTCATGCCGCGAAGTGAAAGCGGCGGCATTCGGGTACAAGGCGCGCACCTGCGACTTTGGGAGTGCAGCCAAAATAGCGCGGCCGGACGCCGTGAGGTGGCTGGGCAGGCGGACTCCGACGTCGGTCACCAGGCTGGGGCGGTTCTTGGCGCGCTCCTCCACGATGTACAGGACATCCCGCCCATGAAGCACCGCCAGGTGCGCGCTCTCACCGATCACGTCCACAAGGGAAGCGAGCATGGGACGGCCCAGGCGGGACAAGGGCTCCTGCCGTGAGTAGGCCGAGCTGAGTTCGAACGCGCTGATTCCCAACCCGTAGCGCTGCTCCTCGTGCAGATGCAGCACGAACCCGTTAGCCTCCATCACTCCGAGCAGGTGATACACGCTGGACCGCGGCAGGCCGAGCGCTGTGGCAATGTTCGACGCCGCCATGGGACCGCGGCGCGAGGCCAACAGTTTCAGGATGCGAAGCGTGTTCTCCGCCGCCGGGACTTTGGAGGTGGCTTTGCCGGGTGCGGCTTGCGTCGTTGTCATGGGTCCTCGCTGATCGGGCTGCTTGGCGGGATGCCGGACATGGCTGTCCGGTATCCCGTACTCAAGCGTGCACCCTGCAGCGACCAATAACCAGCGCGTGATCAGCCATCCCTGTCCGGGATGCCGGACATGCCGGCTTAGGCTGGCTTGCTACTTCGGGCGGTTGGCGATGAGTTGGGATACGTTTGTCGTGGCCCTGAGCCAGTCGGCCAGATCCCGGTCGAGCATCGCGGCAAGTTTAAGGCAGGCGGCATGTCCGTCCTGAACCGTGAGCCTGGTGCTCTGTCCAGGGAGCGGAAATCCGGACACGAACGGCTCGTGGTGAGCGGCACGGTTCCTGGCCGCGTGAACAACGGCAACAACCCCGTGAGTCCATGATCGAGTGAATTTCACTTTGTCGGCCGCCGCAACGGCTCAGGCACCTCGAAACGACTTCGAAAGTCCATTTATCCAGAGCTGGTCGTGAGAGACATGGAACCGCTGGGGCTCCTTTCCGTGGAGTTGCTTTGCCATTGAGTTCCTTAGGGCCACTTCGATAATCGCAACATCAGCAAGCACAGCCGCTGATATGTCCCGGTCCCAGACGTAGAGTTTCCGCGCTAGGTTCACGTCTTGCCCCGCCGCAGCCAAATACGTTCCCATTCGAATGGGTGTGACTGCCTCGTCCAGAGCTCTGTTGTGCGCCCCGTTCGACCACAGTTGGGAGTTGGACACGAGCTGGCTCCTTGATATGATTGATCCCGAAATCCCCGGACCCGCCTCTCTGGACCAGAGCCATGATGCGGCCGGGGTTATTTTTTTCTTGAGTCTAGGCGAGCCCAGGTGGTGGGCAGAATCCGGTACACTCAGTCGCGGGCGGTCAGCCGCCCTCGCCTGGGTACGCTCCGACCAGTGACCCGCCGGCAAAGCAGTCTTGGACGCCGCTGACGACGCAAACTCTGTTGGCTGGGCCTTGGCTCCCTTCAACGGCGCAGGTCGGTGCGCTCTAGGGAAAACAATGTCTACCCATCATCGGCTAACTCGTCGCGCACGGCTCCGTTCACAAGCCCTTCAAGAGCCGCATCTTCTAGCGCAGGCTCACCTGCTGGCAATCTCCAGCCGTGATCCGATAACTGTTCCTGCCAGGGCTTGGCAACAACGCCTCGAAGGACACCTTTTTCGGCAGCTAGGCTACTTTCACATCGCCGGCAGGCACCAAGGCGGCATGAGAATCACTAGGATCTGCCCGGGCAAGGAATCACTCGAAATCTCTTTCTCGAACATGCCCCGCTACCAGATCTCTAAGCTCGCCAACTCTTTGCCATCCTGGTATGCCGGCGAGCAAGCCTTGGCGAATGGGTACCCGGGCCTACGATACCGACCGTTGCCTCAAGCTCAGGGAATCGAGTTCTATGTCCTCGCTAGGCCCTGCTCAGTAATCGTCAAGGGCGTCAGTGTCCCAGCATTCGAGGAAGCATGCCTCTCGAATTTGGACGATGAGCTCGAGGGAGCCCGAACGGAACAATATCTCCACCGTGCCGAGGCGCTCTCCACCAGGCCCGAGGAACACGAATCAGACTTGGCCGTGAGTGCGATAATCCGTCGCGCTGGAATCTTTCTCGCCAGCAACGCCGACAGCATCGACTTATGGTCAACGAGGCCCGACCGACTCAGCTTAGAGATCATCACCCAAGACCGATCCGAGCCCACGTTCAATAAGATCATTTCGGGTCTAACCTCGGCCGAATTGACGCCACGCTTACTCATGACCAAGACCGAGGGATACCGCGGATACCGGACCACGTTCCGGCTTGAAGGCTCAGCAACGGAAATTGACCTCAGAATCCAGACGCTGTAATCCGAGTGCCATCAGGAATTCGAAGCCCGGATTGCTGACCGGCACGTTCCATCGATCCCTAACCTTTTAGCGATGGACGGACCTGCCCTTAGGCTGAAGCCCTGCCCTTCCGCCGAAGCAGGAACGTGATGGCTCCGGCCCCGGCCAGCACCAGCGCCGCGATCAGCCCGATGGTCCAGCCACTCATCCCAGCAGAGGAAGCGGCCAGCGGGGTTGCTGCCTCTTGGGACTGTGTATCAACTGACGTGGCATCCCCATTAGCTGCCTCAAGGGGCGGCACTGAAATGCTGGGCATGGGCGACGGCGTGGCAGCAGGTGATGTGGCCGCTTCGGCAGGCGTACCGGTTTCGGCGAGCCCGACGGCGGGAGCGTAGTCGCGCGGCCAAGGAACCACAACCGGGGCTACTCCCGTTCCCGATTGTTGGGAAACGTCCACCTGACCGGCTGCGGCTTGCCCTGCCTGTCCAGCCGCAGCGGCAGCCTGTTGTGCAGCAGCCTGACGGGCTGCTTCTTGGCGTGCGGCTTCCGCGGCTTTGGCAGCGTCAAGGACTGCTTGATCTGTAAGCTTCGACAGTTGCGCGACTGCGGCATCGACTGCAGCGGCGTGCTCGGCATTTGCCGCATCCTTTTCGGCGGCAGTGAATTGCTCACTTGATGCAAAAGCCTGGAGTTCTGCCCGTCCGCCGGCCATCGCTACACCAGCCGCAGTCTGCAGTTCAGGAGAGTCGAGCCTGATGAGACGGTTAGCCAACGCAGTGTTGTCCAAATATTGGGCGTCGGCGTGGCCGTACTCAAGGAAGTACCGGACGTCTGCGTGGTTAGCGGACTTAAGGGCGTCCTTAGCGGCCTTCTGTACCTGCTCTCCGCCCGTGCCCATGTGCTGAAAAGAGCGTTGCCTGTCCTTAGTAAAGGCGGCTCCGTCCAGATTGCTCGCGGCGTCATGGCCAGTGGTGACAAAATCCTTGATCGCGGCATCGCCACCGAGCAACGCAGCCTCAGCCGCCTTCCGAACCTCGGGCGTACCCACCAAGGAGAGATCCAAGGTGGCCTGACGGGCTTTCTGAATTTGCGTGTCGAGATCAGCTTCCGGCGCCGTTAGCGCGGACAACAGGTCTGGTATTTCGCTTGCGGCTGTCTTGAACACAGCCTTTGCTTGCTCCTGGGACGCCAGGCGGGCGTTATCCGCCGTCTGCTTGGGCCATGCTAGAGAGAAGCGATAGTCACGCTCCACGAGCAAGCGCCTCAGATCGGCTTGTTTGGGGCCATCAACTGCGCTTCGTGCGCTGTCCAGCGCAGCCCTCGACCGCTCCGCTACGGCTGCCGCACCGACGGGATTTGCCGCGATGTCTGCCTGCACTGAGTGGAGCAAGGTGGTGACAGTGGTCAACTTTTGGTCCTGAGCAGCAGCAACGAACTGGCCGTAGCGCAGAAAAGTAGCGAGCGCGTCGGGATCGTAGGTGTCCAGAGCCGCCTGAGCGCCCAGCGTGACGCCGGTAACGGGCGAATTTGTCAGGTACGTTACGGCCTCGCGGTCCAGGCCCTGAGCAGTTTTCCGCCAGCCTTCAAGAACGAACTTCTCGACTGCCTCAGGTCCCTGGTCCAGGCTCTTGGAAGCAGCCATCCGGATGGGGCCCGTGTAGTTGAGGAACCTGGTGGCGGTGATCCGGAGGTCGACGTTCCAGGTGCTCTCCCAACCGGCAGCGAGGAATTCGTCGATCAATGCGGGGTTGTCGGCGGCCAGAATTTTCTTGGCTTTCGAGCGAACGTGCTCACTCCCCCGCGTCGTTAGCTCAGTGACCAACTCCTTGCGGTCGACTGCGAGCGTGGCGTGTTGTCCGGCGTCGAGGAATGCTTGCAGTGCGTCCGCGCCACCCGTGAGCGCAGTGGCGGCAGCAGTTCGAGTTGCAGGGCCAGCCGTTTTCCACAGCTCAACAACTCCCGCCGCGTCAACGGCCCGCGACATGTAAGGGGCCGGGGCCTGCGCTGCGGTGGGGACCTCGAAGGCCGGGATGTCGTAGGCCTGCGCAGGAGCCGCGAACAGCAACGAAGCCGCGGCCAGGACGGCAATAAGGACAGCAGTGAGAAGGCGCCGGGTAGCGCGGGATGCAGAAATCAAGGGTCCCCCAAGTAACGGATGCGGTGGCAGCACGGAGTTCTATGGGGGCGACGCGGATGCGAGGGATGCCTGACCGGTGACGAGCTGTCCGCGGTCATCATATCTGACGTTGGACTATGACTTTTACCACTACCGAAAATGGGCGCCCCCGGACTGTCTGCGATCAAAGACACCAAACCACCGTGAGTCCCATCACAAGGGCTCCAAAAGTGATGTGCTGGATAGCGATCCCCTCCCAAAGACGAGAAGGTTTTACTATGCAACAAACCAAGCTGGCCGCGGAGAGCTCTGTCCTCCAGGCCGCAGGTACGGCGCTCAGCCGGGGCCTCAACGTCCGTCACATTCGCTTCATGGCACTCGGATCCGCGATCGGAACAGGGCTCTTCTATGGCTCGGCCTCCGCCATCCAGAAAGCCGGACCCGCCGTCCTGCTGGCCTACATCATCGGCGGTGCTGCCGTGTTCATGGTGATGCGGGCCCTTGGCGAGATGGCAGTTCGACACCCTGTTTCAGGTTCCTTCGGCCAATACGCGTCCAAGTACTTGGGCCCGTTCGCGGGCTTTGTGACCGGGTGGACCTATGTGTTCGAGATGGCGATCGTGGCAATCGCCGATGTCACGGCTTTCAGTATTTATATGGGTTTCTGGTTCCCACAGGTGGACCGATGGATCTGGGTGCTGGCGATCATCCTGTTCCTGGGCGCCATGAATCTGCTCAGTGTCAAGGTGTTCGGGGAACTGGAATTCTGGTTCTCGCTCATCAAGGTGGTGGCGATTATCGCCATGATCGTGGGCGGCGCGGCGATTGTTGTGTTTGGTTTCCAAACGGGCGACGGCGGTGGCGTGGCACCGGGGTTGGGGAACCTGGTGAATCACGGCGGCTTGTTCCCGAACGGTTTCGAGGGGCTCCTGGCCGCGTTCGCCGTGGTGATGTTTGCCTTTGGCGGGATCGAAACCATCGGCATCACCGCGGGTGAAGCAGCCGATCCCAAGAAGGTCATCCCGCAGGCAGTCAACACTGTGCCGGTGCGCGTGTTGCTCTTCTATGTGCTGACCCTGGGCGTGCTGATGAGCATCTTCCCGTGGAACGAGATCGGCAGCAGCGGCAGCCCGTTCGTGCAGATCTTCGACGGTTTGGGCATCCCGGCAGCACCCCACATCCTCAACGCCGTGGTCATCACCGCGGCCCTGTCGGCAATCAACAGCGACATCTTCGGTGCCGGCCGCATCCTGTTCGGCCTGGCCCAACAAGGGCACGCGCCCAAGAGCTTCAGCAAGATTTCCCGGCACGGTGTGCCGTGGATGACCGTGCTGATGATGGGTGGAATCCTGCTTGTGGGCGTGGTTTTGAACGCCGTCATTCCGGAGGACGTGTTTGTGCTCATCGCTTCAATCGCCACCTTCGCCACCGTGTGGGTCTGGGTGATGATCCTGGCCTCGCACGTCGCCATGAAGCGTGAGATCAAGCGCAAGGGCCTGCCGGCGTCGGAATTCGGTTCACCGCTGTGGCCCGCGGCGTCCATCCTGACCATGGCGTTCATGGCCATGGTGATTGTGATCCTAGGCGTCTTTGAGGACACCCGGGTGGCTTTGTATGTTGGTGGCACTTGGCTTGTCCTTCTGTTCGTGGCCTACAAACTGTGGGTTCGTGGCGGCGGCCTGCGCCGGGCTGAACTGGTGGACGAGACCGCGCAGATGCCAGTTGTGAAGGCGCCCTAGTTCCTCAGACGCGTGGACTCATGCCCCGGTAGCGGTGGCGCTTTGGATTTGTAGCTATGCCCGGTGGGAGTGCTGACACGGATCGTGTGCATGTCACCGGGCATGCTCTTTGCGGACCAGCCAGGAGTTTCCTTGGTGTGGTTGCAGGCTTCACAAAGCCCCGCCCCATTCTGGAGGTTGGTGCTGCCTTCTGAATGCCAAGGGATGACGTGGTCGATGTGTCTGATGGGTGCATCGCAGTACGGCGTACGGCATGTGTGGTCCCGGATGCGGATGAAGCGCCTCAACTGTTGGGGGAAGAAGCGTGCTTTTGAGTCCATCGTAAGGAGCTCACCGCTGCCGGGAGCGGTATAGAGGCGGCGAAGCAAAACTGCGAACTGGCTGCGGTCCGTTAGCTCCTGGCAAAGGTGCCGCGGATCCTCAGAGCTGCATTGCCCCTCAGACCCGCCTTGCATATCAGACCCGCGCTGCTCCCCAACGAGAAGCGCCCTCGCCCATTCCGAGGGTACGATTCCATAGCCTTCCAGCCGGGCAGGCTCAGAGTCGCCCTGGAAGAGCGTGCGATCGGTCATAACAAGATTGAGGTTGACACCTGAGACACCGCCCGGCGTGCCGGTAACGCGTTCGATCAGGGTGTCCGCCATGACTTGCCCGCGGGTCCGAGGGTCCCCGCTGGAGCGCAGGGAATCGGCTGTCCGGGTCAGAGCGGCATAAACAGCTACACCTTGGGCGACCGGAAGAAGCGCTGTGAGGTACGTCATGGTGTCCGGCGCGGGACGTAAGCTGACGGTCCGTTCCGTTGCGGCGTGACTGGCGCGCTGAGCCACTGATCGCGGATCACGACGATAGGCGGCTGCTTTTGCGGCGGCGATGAGGGCTTTGTCTCCAGCGCCGTCGAAAGTTCCGGAGTCAGGGGCAAGTTCCTCGTCCACTTCGGCCCGGTCCTCGACGGACAGGCAGGCTGTTTCCTTCACTAACAGCGTGGCTCGCCACTCGTTTAACTGCCCCGATTCCAGTGCCGCCATGGTCCGCGGCATCTCCATGACCAGCGTTTTGGCGAGCCCAAAGAACCTTGACCCTTTGCTAGGTGACTCCCGCCGTGCCAGCGCCACCTGCGCAGCAACGCCTGCGTCGGCCTTTCCAGCAGGCACCCCCGCGTGGGTTTGCTCGGATCTCTGCGCAAGATCGAGCGCCACCGCAGCCCGGGCCTGACGTGCGGAAATAGCAGACTTCAGGTCCTCAAGATGGCGGATTTCATTTATTAGCTCCGAAGAAGCTGTGCTGATGGGAAGGGACAGCAGCGCAAGCCTGAGCCCGCGAACACCCAAACCATCAGCAGGCACTTTAGGAGCAACAGAAGAGGAACCCGGGACGCGAGTGGGAGCATCCGGCGGCGAAGCCACCAATAGCTGCTGTGATCCCTGCATTCTGTCCATAGAGCCACTCTGTCAGCTCCTCCGAACCAACATCAGAGCCCAAATTGCCTATGTGGAAAACCCCATAATTACCTGCGCCACAGGATCGCCAAGTGACAGTTAATGCCAATGTTCCGAGCGAACATTGGCATTAACTGTCACGTCACCGCGCGACTCAGATGGCAGAAGCGGCGGAACGCACGGCCTCGGACAGCGGGGTTGAAGGGCGGCCGATCAGCTTCTGGAGATCGCCGCCGGTCACCAGGAGGTCACCACGGGCAATGCCGAGATCGGAGTCGGCCAGGATCTCAGCGAAGGCTTCCGGAACTCCCACGCTGGTGAGCAGGCCAGCGTACTGGTCTGCGGGGAGGTCTTTGTACACCACGGTTTTGCCTGATGCTGCGCTGATTTCTGCTGCGAGCTCGTCCATGGTGAAGGCGTGGTCACCGCCCAATTCGTAGACCTTGCCGGCCTGATCGCTGGCCACCAACACTGCGGCCGCAGCGTGTGCGTAGTCGGCGCGTGAGGCTCCGCTGACCCGGCCTTCACCTGCGCTGCCTGCCAGGGCTCCCTGCGCCAACGTTCCCGGCAGTTGCTCGGTGTAGTTCTCCAAGTACCAACCATTGCGCAAGAGGACAAAAGGAACTCCGGATTCCTTGAGGATGGCTTCGGTGGCCTGGTGCTCGCCGGCGAGCTTCATCCCGGTTGTGTCCGCGTTCGCGATGCTCGTGTAGGCGAGGAGCTCAACACCTTCAGCGTTCGCTGCCTCGATCACGGTGCGGTGCTGTTCTACCCGCTGGCCCACTGCGCTTCCCGAAATCAGGAGTACCTTGCTGGCACCCTTCAGTGCTGCGGCAACAGAAGCGGCGTCGTCATAGTCCATGGCGGTCACACGGACACCGCGATCTGCGAAGTGGGACAACTTCTCTACGGAACGGCCCGTGGCCACAATGCTGTCCGCTGGAACGTTCAACTCCAGGAGGGCTTCGATGACGTGCTGGCCCAACTGGCCGGTTGCTCCGGTGATAACGATGCTCATGGTGGTTCCTTTCGGGGAATCCTGTGGTTCGGTCACTGGTCACAACCAACACTTCTTTGGATAACTTCCCGAAAGAGAGTACGCACTTTAAGGTAAGGTACTGACATGAAAGTAAGTACCATTCCATCGCCGCTCCCGGCCACCCTTGCCGACGGCGTGTTCCCGGCAGGGTGCCCCAGCCGGACGGTACTGGATCACATCACCAGCAAATGGGGTGTGCTGATCCTGCTATCCCTGTCCGAGGGAGACCAGCGGTGGAGCGAACTGCGCCGCCGGGCAGAGGGCATCAGCGAGAAAATGCTGGCCCAGACCTTGAAAACACTCGAAAAGGACGGGCTGGTCCGCCGCGACGCACAGCCCGTCATCCCGCCCCGCGTGGACTACAGCCTCACCGAACGCGGCCGCGAACTCGCCGTCCTGCTCATCCCCCTGGTGACGTGGGCCTTCGACAACGCCGACGAGATCGTCAACGGCCAGAAATAGTCCGGACCCCGCGCGGGGGCTTTAGCGGCGGGGCGCGGCGCGCACCGGGTGTCACCTGGCCGACCAGCCGCCGTCCATGGTGTAGCTCGCGCCGGTGACCATGCCGGCGTCGTCGGAGGCCATCCAAGCGGCCAGCGACGCAACTTCCTCCACCTCCACCAACCGTTTCACAGCGGATTCGGTGAGCATCACCTTGGCCAGGACCTCGGCCTCGGGGATGCCGTGGAGCCGGGCTTGATCGGCGATCTGGCGTTCAACCAATGGCGTCCGGACGTACCCGGGGTTGATGCAGTTGGACGTGACGCCGCGCTCGCCGCCCTCCAAGGCAGTGACTTTACTGAGCCCCTCCAGGCCGTGTTTGGCGGAGACGTACGCGCTCTTGTAAGCGGAGGCCCGGAGCCCATGGACGGAGGAGATATTAATGATCCGGCCGAAGCCGTTGGCGTACATATGCGGGAGCGCGGCCCTGATGAGGAGGAACGGGGCCTCCAGCATCAGGGCCAGGATCCGCCGGAACTCCGCAGGTTCGAACTCCTCGATCGGGGCAACTTTCTGGATGCCTGCGTTGTTGACCAGGATGTCGCAGTCGAGGCTCAGCGCGGCGAGCGCGTCCACGTCCAGCAGATCCACGGCCCAGGCAGTGCCGCCCAGCTCGTCGGCGAGGGCCGCCGCTCCGGAGGCATCGACGTCGGCCACTACTACTTTCGCCCCACGGGCGGCGAGCGCGCGGGCGCAGGCTGCCCCGATTCCGCTGGCCCCACCGGTCACCAGTGCTTTGCGTCCGTTCAGGGAGTTCTCCATCAGATCAGCCTTTCGAGGTAGAGGAGGTGGCGAGCCCGTGCCGCTCGGCGTCCGCCTGGTCCACGGCTTCCAGCGCGATGCCCTTGGTTTCCTTGAGCGAGATGACCGCGACGACCGTGATGGCGCAGGCGACCACGAGGTAGATCGCGGTGGGGAGCCAGGATCCGGTGTCCTTGAGCCATTGGGTTGCCAGGAGTGGAGCGAGTGAACCGGCAAAGATCGAGGTGACTTGCGAGCCGAGCGAGACACCGGAGTAGCGCATGCGGGTGGGGAAAAGCTCGGACATGATGGCCGGCTGCCCGGCGTACATGAAGGCGTGGAGGCAGAGGCCGATGGTCACGGCCAGGACGATGACCACGGCGTTCTTGGTATCGAACATGGGGAAGGCGAAGAACGGCCAGGTTGCGCCGGTGATGGCACCGATCAGGTACACGGGCTTGCGTCCCCAGGAATCGACGAGGCGTCCGATCTGCGGGATAACCAGGAAGTGGATGACGTGGGCGATCAGGAGTGCCAGTAGGAGCGAGGACGTGTCGTACTTGTGGACGCTCTTGAGGTAGACGATCGCGAAGCTCACCACTAGGTAGTACATGATGTTCTCTGCAAAGCGGAGGCCCATGGCCTGAAGGATGCCCTTGGGGTACTTGCGGATGACCTCGCCGACGCCGTAGCGGACGGCTTTGGATTCCTCCACCTGCGCCTTGGCTTCGAGGAAGATGGGGGCTTCGGTGACGTGGGTGCGGATGTAGTAGCCGACGAACACGATCACTGCGGAGAGCCAGAACGCGACGCGCCAACCCCAGCCGAGGAACGCGTCGCTGCTGAGCGTGGTGGACATGACGAACAGGACCAGCGTGGCCAGGAGGTTGCCCACCGGCACTGCAGCCTGCGGCCAGGAGGACCAGAAACCGCGGGACTTATTGGGGCTGTGCTCAGCTACGAGGAGCACGGCTCCGCCCCATTCGCCGCCCAGCGCGAAGCCTTGGATGAAGCGCAGTGCCACCAGCATGGCCGGCGCCCAGTAGCCGATGTCCACGAATCCGGGGAGGCAGCCCATGAGGAACGTGGAGACGCCCACGATCACGATTGTCAGTTGCAGCGTGGGCTTGCGTCCGAGTTTGTCGCCGATCTGTCCGAAGACGATTCCACCCAGTGGCCGGGCGACGAAACCTACGGCGTAGGTGATGAAGGCTTGGATGATGCCGTCCAGTTCGTTGCCTGTGCTCGGGAAGAAGTACTTGCCGAAAACCAAGGTGGCGGCCGTGGCGTAGAGGAAGAACTCGTACCACTCCACCACGGTGCCCACCATCGAGGCCGCCACGATCTTCTTCAGGCCGGAGCCTTTTCCGGCATCTTTCCCGGCTTTTGACGCGGAGCGCTGCTCTACGCTCATATCCATCTCCTCAGTGTCCTCTTTGACCCTTGTGAACGTGATGTGATCCACAACACGAAATGCTCCACTGAGTATTGCTGCAGATTCTCAGTGTCTCAATGACCAAACCGGCACTCTATGTGTGCAAAATTGCAGATATGAACCCTAACCCGGACGACCTCCTCATCTTCCTGACCGTCTCACGTTCCGGGAAATTTACGACGGCGGCCCAAGCCTTGGGACTGAACCACACCACCGTTTCGCGCAGGATAGCGGCGCTGGAGAAGACGCTAGGTGGCCGCGTCCTCGCGCGCGCTGCCGGCGGCTGGGAGGTGACGGAGTTGGGCGCTGAAGCCGTGCTGGTCGCAGAGCGGATCGAGGCCGCGGTGAGTGCGCTGGGACCCAGCGACCGCGCACCGGACCCCATCACCGGCGTCGTACGCATGACCGCAACTGATGGCTTCAGCGCCTACATCGCGGCGCCGGCGGTTGCCCGGCTTCGGCGCGAGCACCCGGGGTTGAGTGTGGAGATCGTGACCGTGACCCGGCGGGCATTGCAGCAGCGGTCCGGCCTGGACATTGAGGTGGTGGTGGGGACGCCGCAGGTGCACCGGGCGGAGGCGATCAGGCTCGGCGAGTACAGGTTGGGAATGTACGCGTCGCGCAGCTATTTGACGGACCATGGGACACCCGCCAGCGTCGAAGAACTCACGCAGCACCAACTGGTCTACTTCGTGGACTCCATGTTGCAGGTGGATGATTTGGATGCTCCGCGCAGGCTGGTCCCCACCATGCGCGACGGACTGAGTTCAACCAACGTGTTCGTCCATGTTGAAGCGACCCGGGCCGGCGCAGGGATCGGCTTCCTGCCCTGCTTCATGGCTGACCGGCACTCCGATTTGGTGCGCCTCCTGCCATCGGACTTCGCCGAGCTCCTCCCCTACTGGATGGTCCTCCGCCCGGACTCCATGCGCCGCCCCGCAGTGGCCGCCGTGGTGCAGGCCTTGCGGGAGGAGACGGAGAAGCGGCGGGAGGAGCTGCTGGGAGTGGTTTGAGCCGCTCCTGCTTAAACGAGGGTTTCGACCTTCAAGAGATCCGTTCGAGCAATTGCTTCGCGGTGCACGTCCGCCAACGCCAGACGCTCCGGATCCTCATATAGGCCTGCAACGCGGACTCACCCGGGAGGTGGATGATCTGGACTTCCAGCGGGCCCTCGCCATTGCTGAGGCTCCGGACCCGACTGACCACCCGGCCTCCGTGCTTCGGGACAAGGGCGAGCACGGTGTCCTCGTATCGGGACAGCGTTTCTTCGTTGCCGTCTGTTGCCCACAGCAGCACACAGAGTTCAAGAGCCACGCGTAGCAGACTATCGGATGGGTGGCCCACCGCCGTCACATTCAAGGACACTTTAGAACCCCTCTGCCGGGCTTGGTTCGATTCCTGTTGGCACCGTGTAGCATCCCTCTACGGGCATTGACGCCCGGCGCTTTTTGGGGGGAAGTGATCATGTTGTTCGCAACGTACCGTGCGCGGTTTGCCGTACCTGCGCTCGACGCCTTTTCCCTAACAGGCGTCCAGTTACCGCACCCTCCCCGCACGCTTCGCATCGCACGTCGGTCAGGTGTCCTCTGAAAGGACTCTCATGAGCCAAGTCCCCAACTACGCACCCTATCCCCCTGCCCCGGGCTATGGGCCGCCACCCCAGAGCAGCAAGTCATTCCTCGTGACCTGGCTGCTGTCCCTTCTCCTCGGCGTGCTGGGCGTCGATCGGTTCTACCTGGGCAAGGTCGGAACCGGTCTCCTCAAGCTGTTCACCATCGGCGGCTTGGGCATCTGGGCTCTCATCGACCTTATCCTGGTACTGGCGAACCAAACCCGGGACAAGCAAGGCCTGCCGCTTGAGGGCTATCAGCAGCACAAGAAAGTGGCGTTGATCGTCACAGGCGTTGTGGTCCTCCTGAGCATCATCTTCAACGCCACCCGCGTTGGATCTGCCACATCGTCCGCGCCTGCGGTTTCCACGTCCAAGGAATCCAGCTCGGCATCCGCAACTAAGCCCTCAACGCAGGCGTCGACCGCCTCGGCGGCTGAGGTGGCCGCGAAGGCGAAAGCCGACGCCGATACCGCAGCCAAGGCAATTGCTGACGCTGAAGTTGCTGCCAAAGCAAAGGCAGACGCAGATGCCGCCGCAAAGGCTAAGGCGGACGCCGATGCTGCCGCTAAAGCTGCGGCCGACGCTGCAGCCAAGGCAGCGGCCGGAACCGTCAGCCAGCAGAATGCCCTGCGGGAAGCCGGGAGCTACCTTAAATTCAGCGCCTTCTCGAGAAGTGGCCTGATCGAGCAACTGGAGTACGAGAAGTACTCAACCGAGGATGCGACGTGGGCAGTGGATCGCGTGAAAGTCGACTGGAACGAACAGGCAGCCAAGTCTGCCGAGAGCTACCTGAAGTACACATCCTTCTCGCGTTCCGGTTTGGTGGAGCAGCTACTATACGAGGGCTACACCCCGGAACAAGCTGAGTATGGCGTGAGCACGACGGGTCTGTAGCGGACTTGTGCCACTTCGCGGGGCGGGCGCGGCGGGCTCAGGCAGCCGCGCCCGAGCCCAGCGGGATCACCAGTGGCGTGTGGCTCACGGGGTCATCGATCACCATGCACGGCAGGCCGAAGACGTGCTCCACCAGTTCCGCGGTCACCACATCGGCCGGACGCCCCTCGGCCACTACCGCACCGTCCTTCATCGCGATCAGATGCGTGGCGTAGCGGCAGGCGTGGTTGAGGTCGTGGAGCACGGCCACCAGGGTGTTGCCCTCGCGATTAAGGCGCCGGAACAGTTCCAACAGCTCAATCTGGTGTGCGATATCAAGGAACGTGGTGGGCTCATCCAGAAGCAACAGAGGCGTTTGCTGGGCCAGCACCATGGCCACCCACACCCGTTGCCGCTGCCCTCCTGAGAGCTCGTCCACCAGCCGACCGGACAACCCTTCAACGTTGGTGGCTTCCAACGCCTGAAGCACGGCCGCCTCATCCGCCTCGGACCACTGGCGCAGCAACTTCTGGTGCGGGTAGCGCCCCCGGGCAACAAGGTCCGCCACGGTAATTCCGTCCGGGGCGATGGAGGTCTGCGGCAACAAACCCAAGCGCCGCGCCACTTCCTTGGCCCCGTAGGAAGAGATGCTCTTGCCATCCAGAAGCACGGAACCGGTAGAAGGTTCCAGCAGGCGGGACAGCGCCCGCAGCAGCGTCGACTTTCCGCAGGCATTCGGGCCAACGATCACCGTGAACTCACCATCCGGAATGCGCACGTCGAGGGCCTCGGAAACTGTGCGTCCTGCGTAGCCGAGGCTCACATTCTCGGCGCTGAGCCGCGCCCCGGCAATGGCGCCGGCGACGCCTGCACCCGCAGCCTTGGCACCAACCGGGTCATCCAACACGTCAGTCAAAGCAAACTCCTTCAATTCTTTACTCATTGCCGCTTCACCTCACGGGCAAGAAGCCACACGAGATAACAGCCGCCGATGCTGACGGTCACCACGCCCACGGGCAGTTGGATCGGCGCGAAGAGGTTCTGCGCCACGATGTCGCTGGCCACCAGGAGGAACGCACCCATGGCGGCGGAGGGAACCATTCCCACGGACGCGGACCTGGTGAGGCGGCGGGCAAGTTGCGGCGCCGCCAGGGACACAAAGGCGATCGGGCCGGCAGCAGCGGTGACCATCGCGGTCAAAGCCACGCCCACCACTGCGAGGACCAGCCGCGAGCCTTCCAGCCGAACGCCCAAGGCGCGGGCGGCGTCGTCGCCCATCTCCAAAAGCCCCAACCGTCTGCCATACAAAGACAACACAGCCAGCAGGACCGCGAACACGACCACCACCGGCAGTACCTGCTCCCAGGTGATCTTGTTCAAGGAACCGGCGCCCCACACGGCAGCGGACATGGCCTGCTCCAAGGACGCCTTGAGGATCATGAAGGTATTCACGGACGCCAACATGGCGCTCACAGCGATGCCGGCGATGATGAGCCGGAAACCTTGTATGCCCTTTTTGTAGGCGAAGAGGTACACCAGCGCGGCAGTCACCAAACCGCCAACCAGTGCCCCGGCCGACACTGCAAAGTAGCCCCCACCCATCAGCAGGATGACCACCAGGGCACCGGTGTAAGCGCCGGTGTTGAAGCCGATCACGTCCGGACTGCCGAGCGCGTTGCGGGTTAGCGACTGGAAGATTGCCCCGCTGACCCCCATGGCCGCCCCCAACAACAGGGCCAGGAGGACGCGGGGCAATCTCCACTCCACCACCACCATGTTCACGGCGCCGCTGGACTGACCCAGCAGCGCCGAAACAACGTCCGGTACCGCAACGCTGAACTCGCCAAGGCCAAGGGCGACGACGGCGAGCGCCAGTGCGGCGGCAAGCAGGACGGCGGTGACAACCAGGGTGCGGACGTCAACGCGAAGCGAGACGCGACCACCAAAGCGGCGGATCGCGACGGTGCGGCGCCCGAAGTTGATGACTGGTGCCCGCTGGACGGGGGTCGCGAGATCGGTGCGCATCACAGGCTGCTCACTTTCCGGCGTCGGATGAGCCAGATGAGGACGGGTGCGCCAACGAATGCGGTGATGATTCCCACCTGCATTTCGCCGGGACGGAGAATCAGCCGGCCCAGGATGTCCGATACCAACAGCAGCACGGGCGAGAGCACCAGCGTGTAGGCCAGGATCCAGCGCTGGTCAGGTCCAACGATCCAACGGGCTACGTGCGGGACCATGAGTCCCACGAATCCTATGGGGCCGGCGGCCGCAGTCGCAGCCCCGCAGAGAAGGGTCACCGACACGATGGTCCAGGCCCGGGTGCGCACAATGTTGGCACCGAGCGACCTCGCAGTGTCGTCGCCCATGGCCATAGCGTTCAAGGGCCGGGCCATGGCGAGGGCGATCACCGTTCCCACGAGAATGAACGGCGCCACGGTGGTGAAAATCTCCCACGTGCGGTTGCTCAATGTTCCTGCGCTCCAACTGCGCATGCTGTCGAAAACGGCAGGGCGCAGGAGCGTGATGCCTGACGAGATGCCGCCCAGCACAGCTCCCAAAGCAACTCCTGCGAGGGTGAGGCGGAGCGGGGTTGCCCCGCCCCGTCCCCGCGACCCGATGAAGTACACGGCCACCGTAGCCACCACGGCACCGGCAAAGGCGAACCAGATGTACTCCTGGATGCTGGTGACTCCGAAGAGCGCCACTCCCAGGACCACAAAGAAGCCTGCGCCCGCGTTGACGCCCAGGATACCGGGGTCCGCCAACGGGTTGCGGGTCAGGGCCTGGATCAGCGCCCCGGACAGTCCCAGGGCAATGCCAACCACCACTCCCGTGACGGTTCTGGGCAGGCGGAGGTCGTGGATGATCACATGTTCAGGCGAGCCGTCGTAGGCGGTAATGGCGGGCCAGAGGGCGGCGAAATCCACGTCCTTGGAGCCCATCGCCAGGCTCAGCCACAGCACCAGCACCAACGCGCTGATCGCTGCGAGAAGCCCCAGCAGCCGGTACCGGTTCACGGCCATGAGCCCTGCGGTCCCCGGACGGGCCGCAAGCGGCGCGGACGCCTGCGACGCCCGCGCCATGGTTCCAGCTGACACTACAACCCCAGCAATTCGAACTTGGCGTCCTGCAGGTCCACGATTTCCTCGCGATCCCGTTTCTCGTTGGACCAGAGATCGTCGAACCAGCGGCGGGTTTCGGCGTCGAGGTTTTCCCAACGCGCTTCCCATGCTTCGCTCTTGTCCGTCCAGTAGCCGATCAGCTTGTACGACTCTGGCGTGAGCTTCTTCTCATGGCGGAGGTACTTGCGGATTCCACGTAGCACCTTGGTTTCGCCGGCCACCCAGATGTAGCCCACCCCGCCAGGCAGCTCCATGGACCGGAGGACTTCGTCCAGCCGGGACTGGCTGTGGCCGTTTCCGCCGTGGATCCAGGCCACCTCGGTTCCGGCGCCGAGCGTGAGCTCCTGCTGGTGGGACGGGTCCTCAACCTCGATCAGGACGCGGGTGCGGACACCGGGTGGCGTCTGCTCCACCAGCCGCGCGACGGCCGGAAGGCCGGTGGCGTCAGCCAGCAGGATCTGCCACTGCAGTTCTGCCGGAGGTTCGTAAAGTCCGGTAGGCGAGTTAAGCCCGACGACGTCACCCACTTGGGCGCGCTGCGCCCAGGAGGCTGCCAATCCGCCGTCGTGAACCACGAAGTCGATGTCCACGGTTCCTGCGGCAGGGTCCACAGCGCGGACCGTGTAGGTCCGCATGGCGGACGGCTCGACGCCCTTCGACCAGTCCCAGGAGTCTCCCGTGGAGATGGGGAGGCGTGCTTCATGGGTGCCCGGGTCCGGCAGGAAGACGCGCAGGTATTCGTCGCCGACGCCCGTTGTTTCAAAGCCGGCCAAGCCGGAACCGCCGAAGGTGATCCGGACCATTCCCGGAGTCAGACGACGCGTGGAGATGACCTCGGCCCGGTAGATGCTCATCATGACAGGAGCGCCTTTTCAAACTTCTCCAGCAGGGCGTACTGGCCGCTGGGCGAGCCGTAGATCATCTCAAGGTCGTACGTGTGGATCTGCTTGTTGGCCACGAAGGGCAGCGAGGTCCACAGCTTGTTGTTGGCCAGCGGAGCGAACGCGTCCGGGTTGGCGCCGTCCTTCTCGGGAACTTCGGTGGTGATGATGGCGTCGATTCCGTTAAGCTGCTCGAGCTGTTCGGCACTGAGCTTGGCGCCTTCACCGTCTGCCAGCGGGGATACCTTCAGGCCCAGGTCCTTGATGACCAGGCACGGCGTTCCGTAGCAGCTGACTGTCACTTGGTCCTGGTAGTAGTCCACGGGGCCAATCACCATGTTGCTCTTGCCGGCCTCGGCCAGACGCTTCTTTACGTCCTCCACCTTTGCCTGGTACTTGTCCATCCAGGCCTGGTACTGCTCGGTCTTGCCGAAGGCCTCGGCCACAGTCTTGAACTTGGTGCGCCAGTCGCTGCCGTCGAAGCCGTTGAAGGTGTACGTCGGGGCGACGTCGGAGAGCTTGCCGTCAAGCTCCTTCTCGTAGCCCAGGCCGTTCAGGATCACGTCCGGTTGCGCCTTGAGAATGGCCTCGAAGTTGAACTCGGGGTAGTTGGTGAACGGCGTGATGCCCTCCAGCGCCTTTTGGTCGAAGAAGTAGGGGAAGCCCTTGTAGCCGCTGTCACGGATGGGCTGCTGGCTGGCCAGGGGGATCCCAAGCGTAATGAGCATGTCCAGGTCCGTGGTGTACATGCCCAGGGCCTTCTTCGGCTCGGCCGGCATGACTACTTCCTTGACCTCGCTCTGGACCGTGCGGGTTTCGGATGTGGTGCTGGCACTGGCGTCAGTGGTGGCACAGCCACTCAGAAGCAGGGCTGCGGAAGCCAAGGCCGCAACGGCGGCAGACATGGTTTTAGAGCGTGAAATCACTGCGGTCCTCTTGATTCTCAGGGGAGACGGAGAGCTCCCGGTAGCGGCCGCAGGTTATCTCGGCAGGCCGCCGAAGTTAGGTATACCTACCCTAACAACGGTGCGCCTTGAGAAGCCGGTGGATTCTATTCCGAACCGGCCAAAGGCTGGTGGTTTCCGGCCTTAAGCGAGGACACATACCAGCCGGGCGTGTGCCCCATCACTTTCCGGAACACCTGCACGAAGGCGCTGGGGTTGTTGTAGCCCACCCTCCGGCTGACGGAGGAAACCGGGTACCCGGCGGCAAGCAGCCCCAAGGCCACACGCACCCTGGCATGGATGCGCCACTGGGCAAAGGTCATACCCGTTTCCTTATGGAACAGGCGGGACAGATTGCGGACGCTGATGGCCACTTCCACGCTCCATTCTTCCAACGAGCGGTCCAGCGCAGGGTCATCCAGGAGGGCCCGGGCAATCAGCTCCAGCCGGGGATCGGTGGGCATCGGCAACAACATGGGACTGGCGTCCACAACGTCAAGCAACCCCAGAACCACGTGCTCCGAGCGCTCCCGGATCGCGTCCTCCATGTCGAAGGCACTCATATGGCGCAGCAGTTCTTGAGCGGCGGTAGGAACTGTGACAGCAACAGTCCGGTTTGCCAGTGGCGGGGCGAGCCGGGCATTGATGTGGGAGCAGTAAAACCCCGTCCCCTGCGCGGATTTCACGGCATGGACAACACCGGCAGGGATCCAGAGCCCCAGCGTTGCGGGGACCGCAAAGAAGCCTCCGTCGGCCTCTACTGTCAACACTCCGCGCGCACCCCACAGCAGCTCATGGGTATCGTGGACGTGTTCAGTCCAGGTTGCGGGAGTGGCGCAATCGAAGTATCCGGTGGAGACCTGTCCGGATTGCGATACAGCTTGGCGGGTCATCTGGCCTTCTCTAAGTTAGGTAAGCCTTACTATGGTAAGCATGCCCTCCAGTTCTGCCACTCCGCCCTGCCCGCCCGGGCGTAACACGCAAGCACCCTGGAAGGTCTCCCGGCTTTTCCGTTTCACCTTGTTCGCCAATGGACGTTGGAAGTTGCTGCTGGCAGGCTGCGCCGGACTCGCCCTGCACCAAATCAGCGAAGCCTTGGTGCCGGTCACTATCGGCGCCGCCGTGGATAACGCCATTGAACCCAACGACGCCGGCGCCCTCCTGTGGTGGATCGGCGCACTGGCCGTGGTGTTCGTTGTGCTGGCCCTTTCGTGGCGCTTCGGCACCCTGGCCACCGAGCGCTCCTTCAATTACGGCTCGCACGATCTCCGCCAACTGGTGATGGAGCGGACACTGCATCCCCGCGGCATGGCTGCCCGACGGGCACCCGGGGAAATCGTGGCCATTGCCTCCTCGGATGCAGACAGGGTAGCCGGGCTCTCCTGGCTGATCAGCGGCGGACTGGCGGCAGCGGCCGGCGTGATTACCTCGGCCGTGACTCTTCTGCTGATCTCGGTTCCCTTGGGCCTGGCGGTTCTCCTGGCCACCCCGGTGATGTTGTTGGTGATGCACCGGCTCACCAAACCGCTTGAGAACCGCAGCGACGTTGAACAATCCACGGCCGCCCGCGCCGGCGCCCTCGCTACCGATTTCATCACCGGTTCCCGGCCCCTTAAGGGTCTTGGCGCCGAGGAAGCAGCCATCGGGCGCTACCATGTTGCGAGCCGGGCATCGCTGACTTCCGCCTTGAAAGCCATCCGCGCCAAGTCCGCGTACACAGGAGCGAGCACCGCACTATCGGCCGCATTCCTTGCCGGCATCGCCTTCTTCGCAGCCTGGTTCGCGGTCCAAGGCACCATCACAGTGGGACAGTTGGTAGCGGTTGTTGGCGTGGCCCAGTTCGTTCAGGGCCCCATGACGTGGCTTGGCTTCCTCAGCGTGGAGCTCGCGCGCAAACGCGCTTCGGCGGCACGCATCGCCGTCCTGCTGGCGGAACCGGACGCTGTGCCCGCCGTGGAAGTAGAACGCACGACGGCGGGCGGCGGCGCAGCTTCCGCCCCCACCCCAGTGCAGGAACCAGCCCCGCTGCTGGAACCCACCCCACTGCTGGAGCTCCGGCCCAATGCAGGTGATCCTCTGTTCCCGCCCTTCACCGCATCTGTCGGCGAGATCGTAGGGGTGGTTCTCCCGGATAGCACCCAGGCACGTCAGCTGGTTGACACCCTCGGGTTCCGCATCCCCGCTCCCCCGGGCCTGATATCCATCGATGGCCAGGACGCTGCCCACCTTGATCCCCTGCACGTCCGTTCCCGGGTCTTCGCGGACAGCCACGACGGCGTCTTGTTCCGCGGCAGCGTGCGCAACAATGTGGCAGCAGCCGAGGCCCAACTGGAGGAACGCGCCATGGCGGCTGCCGCCGTCGGGGACTTCATCTCGCAACTGCCAGAAGGCACCGAAACGGTGCTCACCGGGCCCGGTCAGAGCCTCTCCGGTGGCCAGCGGCAGCGGCTGGTCCTGGGCCGCTCACTGCACCAGCAACAACCGGTGCTGGTCCTGCACGATCCCACTACCGCCGTCGATACCGCCACTGAAGCGGTGATCGCGGATGGCTTGCGGAACTTCCCTGACAAGGCCTTGGTGCTGGTGACCACGAGTCCCACGCTGCTGGCCGTTTGCCACCGGGTGGTGATGGGCGGGGGCGGCGCGGAGCCGGAAAGCGGAACGCACCGCGAGCTTCTTGCCACATCCGCCGGGTACCGCGAGGTGGTGGGCTCTTGAGCGCCGACATTCTTTCCATTGCCTCACCGCGCGAAACCCGGAAGGCCATGTGGCGCTTGCTGGCGCAGCGGCCCGGCAAGCTGGCACTCACCGTCTTCGTGTTGCTGGCCGCGTCCTGCTGCGGACTGGCAGCCCCAGCCATCCTGGGAATCATGGTCAATATTGCCGCCAGCGGCGGAGACGTGATGTCCCTGCCGTGGCTGGCCATCGGGCTGCTGGTTGCCGGTGGATTGGGTGCCCTGCTCGGCGTCCTGGGCCAGAACCTGCTGGCCCGGATCTGCGAGGAAGCCCTAGCCGGTTTGCGTGAAGAAGTGTTCGCCGCTGCCGTCCGGACGCCGCTGAACCAGCTGGAAAAGGCGGGCATCGGCGACGTCGTGGCCCGCGTGTCCGGCGACGTCGAAGCCGTGAGCGAGGCAATTTCGGGGGTTCTTCCGGCGTTCACCAGCGCAGCGTTCACCATCGGGGTGACCCTGTTAGGCCTGGGCGTGATCGACTGGCGCTTCGCGGTGGCTGTACTCATCGCGGCGCCGTTGCAAATTTTCACCCTGCGGTGGTTCCTCAAGCGGACAGCACCCATTTACCGGACCGTCCGGATCACCGAGGCAAACCGGACCGAGCAGATCATCGAGACAGTCCACGGCACACGCTCCGTGCTGGCCTTGGGGCTCGGTTCACGTCATTCCGAGCTGGTTGCGGCCGCTTCCCGGGAAAACATCGGCCATGCACTGCGCGGCGTGGGTTACCTTACTCGCTTTTACAACCGCCTTAACCTTGCCGAACTCATCGGCCTGTCGGCAGTGCTGGCAGTTGGATTCTGGCTCCACTCCGAGGGGGCAGTGACCATCGGCGCGGCCACCGCCGCTGCACTGTACTTCTATCGCTTGTTCGATCCCATCGGGCTGGTATTGGGGCAATTCGATGAACTGCAAAAAGCCGCAGCCGGCTTGGGCCGCATGTTCGGACTGACCATGTCCGCGCAGCCATCTGGCACGTCCACGGCCGAGACGCCGGATACGAACGCAGGGATTGTTCTAAACGCAGGCATTGTCCTTGAGAACGTCACCTTCGCTTACCCTGGCCAGCGCCCGGCACTGAACTCCGTCTCCCTCACCGTCAAGCCGGGTGAACGGGTAGCGATCGTGGGAACCTCGGGCGCAGGCAAGACCACCCTGGCCAAGGTCATCATGGGCTTGGAACACCCCAGCAGCGGGACGGCCTTGGTGGGCGGCCTGGACTCTGCCACGTCCTCCCCCTCTGAGCTGCACCAGAGGATCGCGATGGTCAGCCAGGAGGTGCACGTCTTCTCCGGCACGCTCGCCGAGGACCTCCGACTCGCCAGGCCGGGCGCTTCGTCCGAGGAACTGATGCGCGCCCTGCGGACCGTTGGGGCCGCCTGGGTGGAAACGCTCGACGACGGACTGGAGACTTTCGTAGGCGCTGGCGGCCACCAGCTCACGCCCGAGCAAGCGCAACAGTTGGCTCTTGCACGGCTGCTGCTCAAGGACCCGCTCATTGCGGTTCTGGACGAAGCCACCGCGGAGGCCGGAACGGGATCTGCCACCATGCTGGATCAGGCCGCCGAGGCTGCATTGGCCGGCCGCACATCCGTGGTGATCGCGCACCGCTTGTCCCAAGCTGCTTCAGCGGACACCGTTGTAGTGATGGAGCATGGGCGGATAGTCGAGTCGGGTTCTCACCAAGAGCTCCTTGCTAACGGGGGCCGCTACGCCACTTTGTGGGAGGCGTGGAACAGCTCACTCAGCCGGAGTTGACGGGGGTTCCGGTTGTGGTGCGGGATCGTGCCGCACCGGGATTCCCTTGGCGAACGCGCGCACTTTGGCATCATCCCAAATGTGAGCGGGGACCCCGCCGCCCAGGAGCCTGCGGGCCAGCGTGGGGTCGTCTCCGAAGGGTGCGTGGCTGCCCGCCATGATCATGTTGCCGTAGCGCCGCCCCTTGAGCATGGCGGGATCGGCAATGATCATGGTGTGCTCAAAAGTGTCCGCAATGGTAGCAGCGTCTGCTCGGGCGTTCTTGAGGTCAGGGGCGTCCCCGGAGTTGACCACGTACAGTCCATCGGGGGCCAAAACCGAGTCCGCGTGAGCGGTGAACTCCCGCGTGGTCAGCGCGCGGGGCGTGAAGGCCCCGGCAAAAACATCCCGAATGATCAGGTCCCGGCTATCCGGAGTGAGGGACTCGGTAACCTGCCGCGCCTCGCCAACCCGGATCCGCAACAGCGGCGCCTTGGGGAGGTCGAACCAGCCGCGGACATACTCGGCCAACTTCCCGTCCAGCTCAACAACAACCTGGCGCGCCTCGGGATAGGCGCTGTGGAAATAACGCGCCATGGAACAGGCTCCCCCGCCCAGGTGCAGGGCGCGCAGTTTGGGCTTCTGTTCGCGGGGCCACCGGGATTCCACCAAGGCTGCAATCCAACGCATGTACTCAAAATCCAGGAACAGCGGGTCCGCCAGGTCAATGTGGGAGCTCATGACCCCGTTGATCTTGAGTAACCAGCCGTTGGAGTTGTCCTGGTCCTGAATCAACTCGCAGTCACCAGTATCGATGTAGTAGACGCCTGCCGTGGGGCCGTCAGGGCGTGCGCCTGCAGGTACCTCCACCACTCCGGTGGTGGAACTTAGGGACCTTGATTTGTTGGATTTACGCGGTTTCGCCACTAGTTCCGCCCTGCCTGAGTCATGCTTCAAGCCTAGTGGAGCGCCACATCATCTCATCCGCCCGCAACTAAAGTAAGGCTACTTACAGTTTGCCCTGCAAGAGACCTATGATCTCTACATGGAACTAGGAGCATCCGTCTGGGCGGAGGTGATGACCGTGGGAGTCGCCTGGCTGACAGTGGTCTGCCTCCTCTTGGCACGAGTGCCCAAACCGCCGAGCCTGCTTGACTCGTCGCTGGACGGTTCTCCCCTGGAAGGTTCTCCCCTGGACGTGGATCAACCCGAAGATTCGGAACCACGCTGACGCCTGCCGGGCATCTATCCGCTGGTCAGGGTTCTACACGCTGGTGAGGGTTCTACGCGCTTGTCAGGGCCCTAGGCGCTTGTCACGGAAGTGGCCTGGTAAACCACCACCGACCCTGGCGAGCGTGCCAAGCACGTGAGCTGGCTGGCTGTTGTCCTGTGCGCTTGCAGTTCAACATCGATGTCCGCCGGATAAGGCGGCTTCCCGGCGATCCGGATGCGCCACCGCTCACCCTCGTGCAGGGCTTCCGTGACCTCATAATCATGTCTTCCGGCCGGTCCGAAACGTTCGAGGACAGCCGCGACGGCTACCTGTTGGGGCGAGGAAAGATCAGAGTAGCCCCGCAAATATTCTGAATGGATGCGGCCCGCCAGGTGCGCCTCCATGACCGTGACCGATGACTCGGCGTCGAGGCCTCCGTAATAAACGCCATCCGGGGCCACCACGACGTTAGCGGCGAACCTGTCCCCGCCAACGTGGGAGCACTCCCACACCAACTCCGGCCATCGCTCGCTCAGGGCAAGCCCAACCGGCCGGCCACGCACAGCGCAACAAGGGTCATGGCGGCCGTGCGCGCAAACAAGGATGACAGGCGGAAGTCCAAGGCTTCCGGGGGACTCTAGGGCTGAAGCAATTCCCGCGAGGTCCTCCTCCTGCTCCCACGCTCCCCACAACTGCTGATGGGCTCCCGAGCTATGATAACGCACCACGGCCCAGCGTTTTGGACCATGGCGTGGCCGGGGGCCAGGGCGTCGCACCAAGAGAATCCGCGCACCCGCCGCTCGCGCCGCAGAGGACACGAGGGCCTTTGTCCCAGCCTCGAGACTGAGGCCATCGAAACCATTGGGCGGCCACCCTCCGCGGTGCTCAATCAGGACCCATAGCGTGCCAGGAGATGCAGTGCCAGCCATCGGGTCGCCGCGCAGGCGGGCGCTGTTAGCGCAGAAAAACTCCCTTGGTGGGGGCGAGGGAGAGCTCACTGTCCCCCAGATCACTGCTCAGGAGGATACTGCTTAGGGGGATACTGCTCAGCGGGGACGAGCACTCCTGCACGCAACAGCCTTTCTACCAGCTCAACGCCCAGATCCTGCGCGAGGTGTTCTTCCCCGTCCAGCAGTCGCTCCACGGAAGGCAAGTCCGTTTCGGGGAAATCGAGCCAACCTACGCGGGTTGACAGCCGCGAGTCCTGCAGCCGAGCATCCAATGCGTCCCGAAGCCTCACTAATGAGCTTGGTCCAAGCCCTTGGACAGCTGCCAACTGGGCCACCGGACCCAGTGGCGCCGGACGTCCTTGTCCCCTCCGTGCACGGTGGAACGTGGAGGTTATGTCAGCGTTGAGGACGGCGGCTGCCAGGCGCTCACGTACGGCGGCGAGCTCCTCCCCCGGCCCGTCCACGCCTAGGGGCAGGGACCCGCGCATTTCGGGATCCTCGCACAGGGCCGAGAGGGCCTCCTGCGCTAGCTGTTCAGCCAGCGCGTGGCGGGTCCAGCTGTGGATTCCCAGCGTGAGGTGAATGGACACCTCGCCTTGCGCCTGCGCGGCATGCAACCAACCGCGGGGCAGGTAGAGGACGTCGCCGGGTTCAAGGACAGTGTCAATGTAAGCCTCACCCTGCGCTGCTTCGGCAACGGCGGAGCGCCGATCAGTCCACGGTTGGCTGCGGAGCGGATCCACATGAACCGGCTCGTGGATGATCCAGCGCTTAGTTCCCTCAATCTGCAGGACGAAGACGTCGTGGACATCATAATGGTCGTCAAAGCCACGGTTCTGGGGCGGGGTGATGTAGGCATTGGCCTGCACGGGATGCCCTAGCTCAGCGCTCAGCTGGGAACTGAAGTTCAGCACCGGGTCCCAGGTGCGGTGCAAAGCCTGCAGGACCAGGGTGGCTCCGTCCGCGAATTTCCGCCACAAAGCGGTGTCGTCAAGTTGGTCCGGGATGGTGGCGCCCACGCCGGCAGGGGAGGTGAAGGAGGACTCGGGAAGGGTGGCGCCGCCCTTTGCCACGCGAAGAAACGGAGTGCGCAAGCCTCGGCTCGAAATCAGTTCGTCAACGGCGCTGGCAGAAAAAACATCGGAAAAGTCGCTCACACCGCGACTCAGCAGTGCAGTGCGCCCCCAGACCTCGCTGGCAAACCTCTCGACGCCGATGTCTATCAGTCGTGTTTCCAGGACCCCGGCGCCCTTCACTGCGCCCGGGTCCTGGAAATCAGTGCTGGTTGAACTCAACCTCAGCTGCCCTGATGTCCGGCACCACCATCAGCGCCGCCATCGGCACCGCCATCAGCGCCGCCATCATGGACACCCGGTGTACCGTCCGCTCCACCATCTGCTGGACCTTCGGCACCACCATCAGCGCCGCCGTCGGCACCACCGTCTGCACCGCCGTCGTGAGTACCTGGAACTCCAGACGCGCCACCGTCTGCGGGGCCTTCGGCACCACCATCAGCACCGCCGTCGGCACCACCGTCAGCACCGCCGTCGTGAGTACCTGGAACGCCAGACGCACCACCGTCTGCGGGGCCTTCCTGCTGGTTTGGATCCTGCTCTGGATCAGACATGCTTCCTCCCGAGAATCGAATGGCGTATGCGGACCCCGGGGCCGGCGCCCGCTTTCAACCGGGGCGATCGTCAGCCGCACCGCCCGTGATCACCATATCCACATGGCTCAGTTGTGGGAACAGCTTTGGCGCAATTGAACCAGCGGTATATGCCTAGCGGTCCCCGGCCTCGTCATCATCAAACCGGGACGCCGGGACGCACCATCCGGTGTTCGGGCAGTGAGTACCAGGATGGGTCGCAAAACTGCCGTTTTCCGTCCGGTACGAACCCGTTGCGCCGGTAGAAAGCCTGCGCGCGTGGGTTGTCATCGAGCACCCACAGATACGCCGGGCCGTGGCCGATCAAAGCATCCACCAATGCCTGCCCCACTCCCCTGCCGTGGACCCGTTCCAAGGTGTAGAGCATGTAGAGTTCCCGTTCGCACGGCCCGTCCTCGTCTTGGCCGGGACCGGTCGCACCCAGGCCCACCAAGCGATCCTCGGTATCAAGGGCCAGCATGCGGGTTTGGCCGGCAGCGATGAACGCGCGGTATCGCTCGATTCTGTCCGGCAGGGCGGCTTCCTGCTGCGCGAAGAACTCAGGGGGCAGGAGGCGTCCGTAGCTCTCCTTCCAGGACTGGATGTGCATATGGGCCATGGCCTCGGCATCGTCAACCGTAGCCGGCCGGATGGTGAAGTCCATGGGCTAACGCACCCGGGCTATGGCGAAACCATCCCAGCCCTTGCTTCCCACCGTCTGGAGGGCGGTGGCGTCCAGACGCGGATCCTGGCCCATCTTCTCCAGCATGGCCACGATTCCGGGCGCATTTACCTCGTCCCGCTCCGGCTCAAGGATGGCGCCGTCCCAGATAACGTTGTCCACCACGATCACCGTGCCCGGGCGCCCCAACCGGATGGCCCAGTCCAGGTAGTTGGAGTCGTTTTCCTTATCGGCATCAATGAAAACCAGGTCAAACGATTCCTGACCCGCCAGTGTGGGGAGTGTGTCCAAAGCAGCACCAACCCTGATGTCCACTTTGTGCCCCACGCCGGCGGCGTCCACGTTGGCGCGCGCGAGGTCCGCATGCTTTTGGAGGAATTCGCACGTAACTATCCTGCCGTCATCGGGCAGTCCCTGAGCCATCCAGATGCTGCTGAATCCGGCCAGGGTGCCAATTTCAAGCACCCGCTTTGCCCCGGAGATCTGTACCAGCATCCGGAGCAGTTTGCCGGCGTTCGGGGCTACTTCAATGGCCGGCATGCCGGCTTCCACGGCCGACGTCAGGGCGCGCTGGTGGGCGGGCTCGGGACGCACGACGACGTCAGTGAGGTAACGCTCGACGTCCACCCAACCGGGCTCGGTAACGTGTTCGATCATGGCCCCCAGTCTTGCACTGGGCGCAGCAGGAGGGGAAGAACCTAGTCCGTGGCGGAAATGGCGTCTTCGAGCCGTTCAACCTTGCCGGTCAACTCGCCACTGTATCCGGGGCGGATATCGGCCTTGATCACCAGGGACACGCGGCTGCCGAAGCGTCCCACGGCCTCGGTGGCGCGCTTGACCACGTCAAACACCTCATCCCATTCGCCTTCAATGGTGGTGAACATGGAGTCCGTCTTGTTTGGCAGTCCGGACTCGCGGACAATCTTGACGGCGGCAGCAACGGCGTCGTGCACCGAAGCGTCAGGGGTGGGTCCGCCATTGGCGGCGGATGCGGGCTGGCCCGAAGGCGCGACTGAGAATGCAAGCAACATGAAATCCAGTGTTTCACGTACCGGTTTGTCATATAAGAACGTACTCCCGCGTAACAACGGCCCCATGGCGCTCCGTTGCTACCCTGACAAGCATGGAACAGCCCTCTGAACGCAAGCCCCTCAGGGCCGACGCCGCACGCAATGTGGACAAAATCATCACCGCCGCCCGGCAGTGCTTCCGGGAACACGGCCCCGAAGTACCCCTCCAGACCATCGCCGCTACCGCTGGAGTTGGTCCCGCAACACTGTTCCGCAATTTCTCGGACAAAGAACAACTGGTACTCGCAGCACTGTCACGTCAGCTCCGCTTGCACGTAGATCCTGTGGCTGAAGCCGCCCTTGACGGCATGGACGCCGCCGAAGGACTGATCCACGTCATAGACGCCGTGGTGAAGGTTGCCAGCGACGACGCCAACCTCCTGGATGCCGTAGCTGGCCGACGCGGACTCCTTGTGGGCATCACCGGCGGCCTGATTGGGTCCATGAATGTTCTTCTGGAACGCGGCCAAGGCCAGGGATCACTTCGCCGCGACATCACCATAGAGGACATGGTCCGTTTGGTGGCCATGCTCATTGGCGCAGTGGACACCATGGAGCCGGGGTCTGAAGCATGGAAGCGTCCTGTTGCGCTGATCGAGGACGCCATCCGCACGGAGCGCCCGTCCCGCCCGCTTCCGGAGCAGTCCGGCATCCCGGGAATGACGTTCACCGAGGCCATATAAGCCCACTGGGTGGTGACTGCCTATTTCTGGTGACGCCCGCGCCTAGTGACGCCTGCGCATGGTGAGTCCTGCCCATAGCGGGACCCCGGCCCCCACCATAAGGTCAACGTATGAATATTCCCCTGAGCTCATACTCTTCCAGCGGAGCTGAGTCCGCTGCTACGGCGGGCCTCGCCCTGCTGTTCATGGTGATCTACTTTGCCGTGATTTTCGGAATTGTGGGCCTGCTCTATATGGGAATCTTCACTAAAGCCGGCCAGCCAGCGTGGGGCGCCTTCGTGCCGGTCTACAACAACATCAAGCTGTTGGAAATCGTGGGCCGCCCCTGGTAATGGTTCCTGTTCTTCCTGATCCCGTTCGCAGGAATCTACTTCAGCATTGTGTTCTTGAACGACCTCGCGAAGTCCTTCGGCAAGGACTCCGGTTACACCGTTGGTTTGGTTCTCTTGCCGGCAATTTTTGTGCCAATGCTCTCTTATGGCTCCGCCCGGTACCTCGGACCTGGAGCTGGACAGCAGTTCATGGTGTACCCGCAGGGCTATGCCCAATACCCGGGACAGTACCAGCAAGGCTACGGCCAGGCTCCGGCGCAGTATCCCCAAGGCTACGCGCAGGCTCCGGGGCAGATGCAACCGCCCACACAGCAGTATTCGATCGATCAGCAACACTCAGGCGATCAGCAATACCGCTAACCCCAACCCAGCAGCCGCAGCAATGCTGCGGCTGCTGCCCCTGAGATCACCACCACCAGGAACGGCGCACGCAGCAAAAGGGCGACGGCGGCAGCAACCAGGGCGCCCAAGCGGGCATCGAGGACCAAGCCTTGCCCGGACGCTACGGCGTTGACAACAGTCAGGGATGCCAGGAGCCCAATGGTCATGGTGCCGGCCACGTGCATGATCCGCGGGCTTTCCAGCAGTTTGGCCGGCACGAAGTAGCCCACCATTTTGGTCAGATACGCCAGCCCGCAGGCTATAAGGATCCACAGCCAGAGGTTCATTTCCTACCCCCATGATCTCGTTGAGGTTTCTCCTCGTACGGATCCACGTCCGGCTCCAGACCCTCATCCAACCGCGCATGGCTGAACCAGCCGATCACTCCGGCCACCACAGCTGCCACCAGGATGGGCACTCCCGAGGGCACGAAGGGGACGGCCAGGATGGTTGCCAGGGCGCACGCGGCAGCAATTGCCCACGGTTCGCGCCCCTTCAGCCGTGGCCACAACAGAGCCAGGAACGCCGCAACGGCTGCACCGTCCAACCCCCACTGCTTAGGGTCCCCCATCGCGTCGCCAGCCAGCGCCCCTATGGCCGTGAAGATATTCCACAAAATGAATATCCCTATCCCGGCTGTCCAGAAACCTCGGCGTTGCTCGTCGGGATCCGACTGGCCGGACGCCGTCGCCGTCGACTCATCGATGGTGACGTGTGCGGAAACGTAACGCTTCCACCCGCCCGGACGGAGCATGGCGTTGATCTGCATTCCGTAGATGCCGTTACGGAGACCCAACAGAGCGCTGGCCGTCATAGCTGCCACCCCGGAGCCACCTCCGGCGATCACGCCGATGAAAGCGAACTGGGAACCGCCGCTGAAGAGCAGGAGGCTCAGGACCATGGTCTGCCAGAGATCAAACCCGGATGCCACCGCCAGGGCTCCAAAGGACACGCCGTATAGGCCCGTGGCAATGCTCAAGGACAGTGCCACCTTGAACGCCGGGGACTCCCGGAGTTTCACGGGAGCCGGGCGCCCGTTCATTTCCTGAGACTCCACGACCAAAGGATCAGTGGAATCTGCAGAGGCAGCCGGACGGTGTGGATGCGGCGTTCGGCAGCGGTACCTCTGGGGCCATAGGCGCGGCGAAGGGCATCAATATGTCCTGCGAGGAATGCAGTGAACATCGCTGTGGTTGCGTCAGCGGACAACTTGCGGGTTGCAGGGATCAAAAGCCCGACGCCGGCAGCCACCTCGAGCAGGCCGGACGTGGCGATCCATTCCTCCCGGGACATAACTGCCAAGGGACCGTTGGGGCGGCTCCCGGGCTCGTCCTTACGGCACAAGTACTCCGGCACCACCGGGTAATAGAACTTGGGCGTCCTGAAGTGCTTAGCGGCGCTGGCCAGGAGCAGTGCGCTCAGGGCTACTGCGGAGGTGGTTCGGGTTGCGTGGGCTGACCAGCGAAAAGACATGAGACCACTCAATCACAAGCGCGGTTGCCCCCAAAGCCGAACCCAACTATGTAGCGGTCAGCTGGAGACCATGAGCTGCGCGAGTACTTGGGCCGGCTTGTTGGTGGTAATTTCCTGGATCCCTAGTCCTTGGCAGAGGGCAACGTCCTTTTCCGAGTCGACGGTCCACACGCGGAAGACCCGTCCCTCTTCCAACCAGCGCTGAACGTTACGGGCGTGCTCCCTGACATAATCAATGCCGGGTCCGGCAATCTGCACTTCACCGGCATCAAGGACCCGCTCAGCCTCGAGCTGGGTTGCCCGCATGACGTTGGCCACCGCACCACCGGTCAGAAAGCCCAGGCCCAGCTCCTCCCTGATTTCCTTGACCGTGAAGTCGTCCACCAACTGGCAGATGTATTCCTTGGGCACGCTCTGGAGTAGTCGCTGAACCGAATCCGTGTCGAAGCTCATGAAGGAAACCTGAATGTTCTCCAGCCGTGACTGCTGGGGCGCCCATCCCTCCTCTTCCAAGAGGGCGAGGACTCGATCTTCCAGCTTCAGCCCGTAGGGGCTGGGGTGCTTGAGTTCAATCGCCAAACCAATCTCACGCCCTGCGGCGCGAAGAATGTCCAGCAGCTCCGGCAACGTCAGGAGCTGATCAGCAACTCCCCCGTAAACATCCGGGATGCGTGCGCCCTTCCACGACGAGAAGTCCAAAGCCCGCAGCTCCTCCAAAGTGTGCTCACTGACAGGTCCGGTGCCCGTTGAAGTCCGGTCAAGGTCGGCATCATGGAGCAGCACAATGTGTTGGTCCCTGGTCAAGTGGACATCGCACTCCACACCGTCGGCGCCATCGGCGATGGCCTTCATGTAGGCAGCCCGGGTGTGCTCCGCAAAGGCTGCGCTGGCGCCTCGGTGGGCATAGACCTTGGGCCGGCTTGGAGCGTAGTGGTCGCTAGTCATGCAGACACGTTAGCCCACGCCGCTGCACGGACGGGGGCTACGCTGGGCTAATGCAGGTGAACTCTGAACAAATCCCAGCCGAAGACCTCACCAACCCAACTCCCGCCGCCGGTACCGCGCCCTCACGGAGGGCACCGGCCGCCGTCGATCCCTCAGCGGGAGACATGGAAAAAGCTGCAGCGCTGCTCCGCATGAAACGGCTGGCCCTGGCGTTGCTGATTGCCATGGCAGTGATTTTCACGGTGGCGTTCGCGCTCCAGAAGCAGTACCCGTGGCTTGAATATGTCCGGGCGGCAGCTGAAGGCGGAATGGTGGGTGCGCTGGCGGACTGGTTCGCCGTCACCGCGTTGTTCAAGTACCCCATGGGCCTAAAAATCCCGCACACCGCCATCATTCCGCGCCGAAAAGACCAGATCGGGGAATCGCTCAGCGATTTCGTGGAAAGCAATTTCCTCTCTCAGGAGGTGGTGCAGGACAAGTTGGCCAGCATCGATATCGCCCGGAAAGCCGGCCAATGGTTGTCCGGGCCTGGCGGTGCGGAGCGTGTGGCCAAGGAAGGTGGCGCAGTCATCCGGGGCGCTTTCACCGTCCTGAATGACGACGACGTGCAGGCAGTGATCGAGGGAATGGTCCGCAAGCACCTGCTCACCCCGCCGTGGGGGCCGCCCGTAGGCCGGTTGGCCGAGCGGATCTTCGCGGACGGCCACCACCACACGCTGGTTGACCTTTTGGTTGATCGCACTGCTGACTGGGTGGACGCCAACCATGCAACAGTGAACAGGCTCGTCTCGGATCGCTCTCCGCTGTGGGTGCCCACTTTTGTTGACGGCCTGGTGGGCGACCGCGTGTACGTGGAACTGTCAAAATTTGTCCGCGCAGTTCAGGCCGACCCCAACCACCAGGTCCGGCAGTCGATCGACGCTTACCTCGCAGATCTGGCCCAGGACCTCCAACATGATCCCGCAATGATCGAACGCGCCGAGTCCATCAAAGCCCAAATCCTCGGCGACCCCGAGGTCCGCGAACTGGCGTCCCGCACGTGGGGGACGGTGAAAACAGCGCTGCTCAACGCCGTCGATGATCCCACCAGCGAGCTGAGCCTGCGGTTCAAGAGTGCTGTCCGCGACTTCGGTAACCGCTTGGTCAATGACGAGGAACTGGCGGGGAAGGTCAACACGTGGATCGGCGATGCTGCCGGGTACCTGGTGAACACCTACCGCTCTGACATTGCCGGCGTCATTTCGGACACCGTGGCCCGCTGGGACGCTGAGGAAACCTCGCAAAAGATCGAGCTCCAGGTGGGCAAGGACCTCCAGTACATCCGCATCAACGGCACCGTGGTGGGCGCGTTGGCCGGCTTGGCAATCTTCACGGTGGCACATCTCTTGTTTGGCTAAGACTCTGGAGCTGATGCTCTGGAGCTGATGCTCTGGAGCTATCCACCGCGCCTTGGTAGCTTCAACGCATGGCAATCAAACTTGAGAACGTCGGAATAGCGGTCCGGGACCTTGAAGAAACAATCGCCTTCTTCACGGATCTGGGCCTTACCGTGGCGGGCCGGGACACAGTCAGCGGCGAGTGGGCCGATACCGCCGTTGGGTTGGATGGCAACCATGCAAAGATTGCGGTGCTCCAAACCCCGGACGGCAACGGCCAACTTGAGCTGTTTGAATACCTGCACCCGGACGCGATCGAAACCGAGCCCACGCTCCCCAACGAGATCGGGATGCACCGCGTGGCCTTCTCCGTTGACGACATCGACCATGCCGTGGAGATCGCCGCCAAGCACGGATGCCACCCGTTGCGTGGCGTCGCGAACTACCAGGATATCTATAGGCTGACGTATCTCCGTGGTCCCAGTGGGATTCTGGTCATGCTGGCCCAGAAGCTTTAAAGGAGCACTGGCGGCGATCAGGCGGGTTGGATCAGACGATGGAGGTCATGCCGTTCCAGCCCTGACCGGCTTGAACACGCGCAAGCCAACCACCGGCACCATTACCCGGATACAACCACAACACACCCGAGGAATCACGAGCCAAAACATCCGCACGACCATCACCGTTGAAATCCCCAGGACCCGTAATGGACGTCATCACATTCCAACCCTGACCGGCCTGAACACGCGCAAGCCAACCACCGGCACCATTA
>Ga0153924_1000096_pt1 | contig 65178 bp, 71 predicted proteins | sample TSNJ008MetaG_FD_104709 | JGI IMG/M metagenome (GOLD analysis project Ga0153924, IMG submission 104709) | Attine ant fungus gardens microbial communities from New Jersey, USA - TSNJ008 MetaG | ecosystem: Host-associated > Fungi > Mycelium > Unclassified | place: USA: New Jersey, Wharton State...
GAACACGAACACGAACATCCACAATCGTGATGTGGGAATTCAAGGGAGTATCCCAAATGGAAGGTTTTCATTTTATGATGCGGGTCTTGGTGCCTGTGGCGTCTACAACTCTGGAAATGACTTCGTGAGTTTTGAATGGATATTGTGTTTTTTTTGTTGGGTAATTGAAAATGCTGATGTTTTGTCTGTCCGTCTTTTTTTTTTAAATTAGATTGTCGCGTTGAACTCTGCTGTATGTTTAGTTTTTCTTCATTGTGTTTCAGAAGGAGGGACTTATGATAGCTTTTTTCTTTGGTTGGGCGGGGTCCTTCTTTTTCTGTAGCAATTCGACTTGAAAGATTATTGTTTTAAGAAGATCACGATCACGGTCAATGGTAAAACTACTCAAGCCACGATTACGGATAGGGTAAGTGAAAGTTCTGCCGGGGAGGTAGTTCGAGAAGAATCATTCCTTTTGGTAGTGTCCAGGGTGTCCTTATGGTGGTCTTGACTTCTCGCGTGGTCTTTTTAATTTCTTTGCTGAAGAGGCTGTTGGTATTATTTATGGCGGCTGGAGCATTGGAGGAGATTCAAATCCACCACCACCTTCTCGCTCAAAAGTAGAGGTTAAGGTAAAGGTTGAGGCATCCTCGTCTCCGCCTCCTCCACCGCCTCCTCCACCACCACCACCATCACCATCACCGTCGCCGCCGCCTCCTCCTCCTCCTCCTCCTCCTCCTTCTCCTTCTCCTTCTCCAGCCGCAGCAAGCTCCTCGGCTACCTCGAGTAGTATGATCTCGAGCAGTGCGAGCTCTAGTTCAACTGCGCTTAGTAGCTCGGAATCCATGGCGTCGTTCAGTCCTACTAGTGCCTCTGGTATGTCGCCTGTTTTCAACCTGTGATCTGATGCATTGCTCAAAATATTGCTCGCTTGACCTCTTTTATATAGCTTCTGTTGAGGTGCCATCACCAACGTTCAAGCCAGTAGACCACAAAGGGTGTGTTGAAAACCTAGATTTAGCCATGGTACATTTAGGTGCTATGATAGCGAGTGGAGTACAGCCTGGCCAGATTGCAAACTCGTCGCCGCCACTGGTTGCGTCTAGCACCAGCGAACCGACTGCTTCTCGTTATTAGATTGAAAACAAAAGGGGTCCTGACTGCCGCCAACGCAATTTCGTCGTCACGCGCGTGGTATTGACCGCTATAATGGACTGTTTTCAAGTCATTTTATGTTGAGAATCCTTGATTATTTGACACTAGATGTGGAGGGTTTAAGTGACTATGAAGGTTGGAAGACAGGACCATCGAACACTGGATATATATATTCCACATCATTGTCGACACGTGCCCGGCATGCGCTTTCCAAAATCTTACACTATATTTCTGGACGATCTGCATTTGTTTAATACCCGTTCTTCTGCAATAGCATATCGTTGATGCTTGATCCCAATCGTTCTACAGATTCTAGTTCTTGGCATGGGCGCTCGGATAGTGGAGGGTTGCCTTATGGCCTTATCAGGATCCTGGGGCTTAGGGAGGGGTTACTCAAAGTACAAAACTTGCCACCTCGTCTCCTTTCTGTCTCTTCCCCTGCTCTTGCCCCTCTCCTTCTCTCGCTCGTCCTTTGCACTGCTGTCTATTTTGTTTCTATAGGCCTTGAAGGAAGTCGGACCTTCAACGCTGCTCTACGTTCTTTCTACTTAATATCGAGGCCATTAGCTTAGTGTGAAGAATGAAGTATTCTATGTGGCTTTTGGTGGCTGGCCTTTCCCTTAGCATTGAGGGGTGTACTCTGCATAGCCGGCAAGCTCGCAACCATCAGAATATATCCCATGGGGACATGCACTTCTGGAAACGCGACTATTCTGATAGTAGGTGGACATATTATGATGTCGGCCTGTAAGTCGCTGCTCTTTTTTCACATAAAGACTTGCTCTTGCGAGCCAAAGTGCTGACGGGTTTGTTCCGCAATGCAGAGGTGCATGCGGAGAGACTAACGGCCCAAGTGACTTTGTACGTGACATTTTCGATGTGATCCATGCGCAAGTTAAGTGTCGTTGCGCCTAGATCGTTGCCTTAAACTCGGAGGTAGGTGTCAGTGAAGGACAGCCAGTGTATTTTTGGCTCACTAGTGCCCGCCAAGCAATTTGATGTCGGAGGTGGATATCCCGGACCACAATGCTTCAAATTCATTACCATGAAGTACAAAGGCAAGACCGCCAAGGCTCAGATCATGGATCGGGTAATTCGGCACTAGCATTTTGAGCTTTTACTGATATTGCAATGCCAGTGTCCTGGTTGTCCATATGGTGGTCTGGACTTATCGGAAGGCCTCTTCAGTCATTTTTCTGACCTGGGTGAAGGGGTCTTATCTGGCTCCTGGTCATTCACTAGTACTGGTCCAGAGGATGAAGGTGACAATTCAACCATTCATGAGCGTCCCACGACGACCTATCACGTTATCAACGCGACGAAAACACAGACTCCACCTCCAAATTCTAATCCACACTACGAGATCACAACGACTGACTCAAGCAGCTTCACGATTCATGCCTCCTCGTCATCAGCTAGTTCCAGCACGTCGGTAATTGGTTACTCTATCCCCAGCAGTTCGGCCGTGCCCATTCCTACAGGCATCTTCAATGAACAAGGAGAAAACATAGACAGCATCAACGCTGTCCTCGTTGGCTTGGCTGAACTGCTCTTTGCTGGCCTACACGCGGACTAGCACACGTTCAAGTGTTATTCTGGTCATATTCTTGATTGTATATATTGTTACATGCACGAGTGCAGTGATTTTTTTGGTGGCAAGATATTACAACGATTCACTGGATCTTCCATTGACTTTTATACAGGAGCTAGTATCTATCTCCTGTCCTGTTTATGCGTCCGATCAATGTATTTTCTTATTCGAAACGCGTGCAACGGAGCTGACAGTTACTATATTCGGATGCACATGTGATCTGACATGAGAAAGCGGTTGACCTTAAAATCATTTCATTCTTCCCGTTGTTAGCCACCCTTGCACCTCTCAAAGCCTCGTGCTTGTCGTTCTCTAACGTACACACTCGTTTATTCTGTATCAAAATCTTAAGAACGCCTAATGCGTCTTGGTATCACTCTCCTCGCCCTAGCCTCTCCTTTGGCTGTCCTTGGTGATCTGCGCCATAGTCACCGTAGGACTAGTTCTCATGTCGAGATTGCGAAGCGCGCAGAAAGTCACATTCAGTTGTTCAAGCGCTTTGATGATGCTCCCTGGACTTGGTATGATGTCGGAGGAGCTGCGTAAGTGGCCATTTTTCAGGATACTTTCCTTTTCATTTTTATTGGTGCAGCGGTGCCTGTGGTGAGGTCAATTCTCCGGACCAATTCGTAAGCTAGATTTCATACCCCTCCCAACGGTTCAACTGATTGATGATGCCTTTGCATGTCAGATCGTCGCTTTGAATTCGGCCGTGGGTTTTTATTTTGAAATCAGTCCAAGCACTGAAGTGCTCACACTGTTAACAGCAATACGGCAGTGGTTACCCCGGTCCCAACTGTTTCAAAAAAATAATAATGCAAATCGGCGATAAGCAGACCACTGCCACTATCACCGATGAGGTATGACCCTTCTACAATTAATTTTGACCCCTTGAATAATTGTCATCCAGTGCCCTGGCTGTGGACCTAACGGTCTTGATCTTACTAGCGGTCTCTTTAAGTACTTCGCACCCCTTGACACAGGTGTGCTTCATGGGAAGTGGTGGTTCGCAGATGAAGCTTCTCCGAGTCCCACAACTTATTCGCCGCCTAAGACAACCACAGCGAAGCCCAAGCCGAGTACCACTCATCAGACCGAGCCAACCACTTCCACCACTGTCAAGCCCAAGCCGAGTCCCGTCCAATTGACAATTCAGAATCCGAAGACCTCGTCGACCTCTTCAACTTCTTCAACTTCTTCAACCTCCGCTGAGAGAGCTACGATCTTATCCTCGTCTTCATCCTCATCCCACTCCTCGAGTTCAAGCTCTCATCCATCTTCTGCGGCTTCCTCATCCGCTTCGTCTTCAGTCCCTTCGGGTACTGCGACCAGCGGACTTGCTGTACCCTCATCTGTGGCAACCACTAGCAAAGGTCAAAATATTCTAGCTTGCAATCAGGCACTCATCGGTCTCGGTGAACTTGCAGCTGCTAGCACTAAGGCCTAAGAGTCCGGTAAAGCCAACTCTGGAGTAATATATACAGCGGGAATTCTTTTGCAATCTGGTCTGTCATAATGTCGTTTCGTGCCTTGAGTAAAGCTTGGAACTTTAATCACTGACTTGATGTTTAATGTATCGAAATTTCATGGCGTGTAGAGGCAAGCCTCCTGCTGTTGATTCCTATACCCTGCTAGGTCCATTTTTCCTCTAGTTCATGTCTATCTCACTCTTTTGTTTTCCAACTAGAAGCAGGCTGTTTAGTTCACCTCGTTTATCTATGTAATCGGATCTACAATGCATTGATATACGCTTTTTCATCACTTGGAAAAAATAGTGCATGCCCTTGCCTGCCGCTGCTTGACAGGATTGCGAATCATCGTTGCGACGTACTGTGCTATGATGGGAAGTTGTCTCTAAGCCAACGACCGGATCAGTGATGCGCCAGCATTGTTGTTGATTAGCCTGCAGCCCTATAGTTGTCACCTCAGAGGTCGCCGCTAGTTGACGACACTAATGACAGGAGAGACAGGAGAAATATGACAGCAAATGTTCTCGTATACAAATTGCTGAAAGGAAAAAACTGAAAAATACACCAAAAGCTGAGATCAAGCTGAGATCTTCTGTCAAATCCACGATCAAAAGATACTGACCAACCTTACCAAAGAAAAAGCACTCGTCACTGATGATGTTTATTAAACCCCGCAGTTGATATAATCCCTGACCTTGAGGGAAAACGGGGATTGACGAATTTCTTCATGATGAGTATGAGCTCCATTATGAGGAGATGAAAGTGACAAAGTGATATAAAATTACAAACTAGAAAACTAGCGGGGAGAAAAATCGCGTTCATATGGCCTGCAGGTATCAGTGAAAGCTCACCTTCGGTGAGCGCCAGAGAAGAAGAAAAGGGCGGGGCCAAGACCTAGTCCAGAAATATCGTACTATCAGGTCCATGCACACTGATGCTCGTCCTAATATTAATCGCAAGTTTATTTGGATACCTTGGCGACGACTGTCCTTCTCAGCAACGAAAGAGTGTCGACAGGACTCTGCTGAGGAGGAGCCATTCACTTTGATTCTTTTTTCTGCACCTGTTGAGTTTAGATAGAAGAAAGCGAGCGAGAACTCGTAAATGCCCAAAATGAGTCTTGTCTCTACCGTATTAATCTCTATCTACCATCACAAACATCTGATCATCGGGAGATGAAGCCTCATTTATTTTGAGTATAGCGCTCGATATTCCAAGACGCGTTGAGTCTTAACTAGGTCCAGAAGGATGAGATACGAGCATGAGGACAGATGTTAGTCCTGAATGACAGCGGACCCAGGAGTAATACAGATGTCGGCAGTGATGCTTGAAGAACGCAGGAAAGTCGCTGTTGATTTGTTCACCACTAATTCAGGTACAAATCATTAAGCTGCTTGGATTTCTTTTTCCTCTTCTCTAGAGCCCTACATTTCTTCATCTTCTCCCTTCTAGCAAAACTCAAAGGATACTTATCTCATGCTTCACCACAACGGACATTCTCCTATCAAAGATCCTGTATCTATATTGAATTAAGCCAATTCTGCTGCAGGTTCCGGAGCGGCGTCCTTGCTCGAAGCTTTCATTAGTACCAGTCCCCTGTTATGAGGAGCAAGGGTGTGCTATTGTATTGTTGATAGCACCTGTCTGGCTCCCATTACTCGGAAGTCCTGGTTCTGTGCCTTGAGCCTGTCTCAGGCAGCTGGATCCAATTAAGCCCAACAGAGAAAGCTTTTCCCTGACCGTACTCACAGAATTCTCCAAGTCCTCGCTCGTTGACAAGCCCCAAACAATGTCATCGTCAGAGTCTTCCCCTGATGGACAGGAATGGTTGCAGGACTGACGGCGGTGTCGTCGCCTTGCCCCACGTAATTGAATCCAGATGAAGGCAGATAGGGTTAGTGGGGTGATAGCAAGGGAATCTGAAAGGCTCGAGACACCAGTTGACTTAATGAAGTTGCCACTGTGGCTATATCATTCTTTCATGAAATCGACTACGATAGTCAATCGAAGTTAATCGCGAGCATAATATTTTGGATTTTGATAATTTACGGAACTTTGGTGAACGGAATGAGAGTTGCACTTCGGTATTACTATGTGTGGCGGCATGACTTGATTTGAATAAGAAACAAAACGTTGTTTGAATTGTTTGCGGGGACTACGCAGGTCCGGGTACAACATTAGAACTATCTGACAACTTATGTTTCACATTGAAGACGGAGAGAATTGATAGAGAATTGATTTAACTCACGGACTAAGATCAAGCACCGTGTAATGAATTTTTTGAGAATGAATTGACTCAACTACACTTGGATAATTATATTCTGTTGATAAAAGCCGTCGAGTAATTCAATGGCAATGGACATCTATGTCACGATTTTCCAATAGATTGCAGAATTGCCATACCCAGCAACCGGCCGCTGTTCAACGACAACACCCCGCTTCCAAAGCTTCCCGTCAAAGTCCATCACCACTTTCGCTTTCTTCTTCATCAGCATGAGACGCTCGCCATCGGGCGCTTCGACTGTGACAGGCATTGGGGAATTCGACTTTTTGCCGTTACCAAGCTCGTAGTCATAATTCTTTCCCCACACCATGAGATCTTGACCACCGACGCTGCCAGACTCAGCCGAGGAGTCAAGTGCAACGAGGACGTGGCCTGTGGGCGAAATGATTACTTCCGTCGGCCTTATCGGTTCAAGCTGCCTCGTCTTATCGTTATCTATGCAATATAACAGCAGAATCAGCCTAATCTCCAAATGAGATAAAAAAAAGAATGCCTACACTGTTGAAGCCCACTCATAGCTTTAACCCGAGCTGGATTGCCTTGAGAGTTTGAAAATATATTATTGCCCAATCCGCCATTTTGGCCATTGCCACACATCAGTAGATCCGTTGTAGTGGGGACACCATCGCCGGAGCGTTCCATTATGAACGAAGTGAGATCACCTCCTATATTTTGATGTAATAATCAACCTCATGAACGATTCCCATGAACGATACCACGGGGTATTGGTAACCGATACGTACGAGCCGTTATGTCCAGACATTTACTACGTGTATTTTTCGGAAGAATCTGCCATAAAACAACCTCCGTTGGAATCGTGACTGTGTCCGCGGTCGTATTGGCTCCCAATCCGATCTGGCTTAAGACGGATGAGAGAAAACCCGGTGACAGGATAAAAAGAATCTCACCCATGATCATTTGCTCCCCATCCCAGCACGCGACCAGTAGCAGTGCGAATGAAACTGCTTCTAGCACCGGCGGCAATTTGACTTACCTCAACCCCACAGAGGGCAGGAATCTCGTACAGGCGAGTACACCAGTGAATTGTAGAATCATCGATATTGGAGAGATCTGTCGTCACATCCGAGGAAGGGGTAATGCGAGCGGTTTTTCCGGATGCATTTCTAATTGATTTCGGTCGCAATTCAACCTTGAGAATTTTTGGCTTTGTTTTCAAAACGACTGCAGCTGGATCGGAAATCTCAAAGGAGCGGAAACCTAGCTGCCCATATTGATTCGCTTCTTTGTTCACAGGATGAGCAAACGTGCGTCCTTTGTTTGTGAGTGCAAGAAGGTGGTTATCTCCTGCAGCGATCGAGATGAATCTGAAGCAGGATAAGGAAAGACTCAAGGCTGAGGAGGAAAGTGATACCTTTCGCTCCAGCCGAGCCCTTGCTGCGGAGAAAGCTCTTCGTATTGAATCGTCTTCCTCCCTTCCCAAAGCCAATTAGTCCATGACCCTGTGGACTGAGGACCGCTCAAAGGGATTTCCTGACTCAGTGCATCTGCAGCTAGAACGTACACAGCCCCTGAAGAGGAAAGCGCATAAACTTTAGATTCTGTCAACTGAAGTTTCTTTATGTTCTGCAAGAAATATTGGATCAACGGAAAAATTCTCAAATCACAGCCACCACTGACACTAACCTTTCCCCTCAGGGTTGGAATAGGCCCTGCTACACCCTGCACTGCAGATCCAAAAACTCCATCGCCCCATTGATACACATCACCCTTCGCGTCAACGCAAGCTGAGTGCTGCTTGTGCAACTGCATATCTCTCAACGCAATATTATCCAACCATGGGACGATAGTTGGCAACCGAAAAACCTTCTCATTTTCTGATGTAGCCATGCTGGAAGTCGTAGGCTCTAGTATCTGATGTCTTCAAGATGTCAGCATTGAGTACTTTAACAAAGGAAGCTCGACACACACCTATTTGAACCCCATACAAGAGCATGGAGAGTGTCCAGATTTCGCCAAGCTTTGCCTTCAGGCGAGGCATGTTTATTGGGAGTTACGAACGGGATAGCAGTTGGAATACCGCTCTGTGAGACAGTATCATTCCGAGAGCTAGTGTGCCACAGATACGACCCGACAGTGATACCAGAAACAAGTGTAACTACCGCAGCCGTTTTTCGCCGAGAACGAGGGACAGTATGAGCCTGGTTATACGACCTCGAAAAATACGGTCGTGTTATCCGCCCCTGACTTACAAGCTTCAGCATGGTGGATGAGCACAAAGATGTCTACTTACACTGGAGCTCGGCGAGACAAATAACTTTGTCAGAGAACCACAGCTGGTATTCCACGTGATGTCATATCAATACAACTAAAAATAGCAATTACACCTTCTCGGAAAGAGCGCACTTGAAAGTGCTCTCAAAAGTAGAACACTCTATACTTTCATCGTCATCTTCCATGGCATCTTCGCAATGCTGAAAATCTAGCATTTCCAATTTAAACTCTGTTTCTCTCTCAAAATTTGCCTTTGACGGTGTCGGAGGTGTTATCATCAGCTTCACGACTCCTCCTTTCTGACTTTCACTTCCAATCATGACCGGGTGCGACGGTGATACGGATATCGTGTCATTGTTGAATGACTCGGATGGATTTTTGTAGATGCTAAAAGTTCCTTCGATGCCGCCCCTAGTGAAAGATGAATCTCGGCGTAGGTTGCAAATACTACTTGCGTATGAGGGTGGGCGTGTGAGTCGGTTGTTGCTGAAGCTGCGGCGTAAATCTGAGCTACTTTCCGAGGTGTACCAGACTTTAGGTGTAAATTTTGTCACTCTGGGAGGCCTTGAGCATAGAAAAACGATCAAAGCGGCTGTGAGGAGAATGACACCGACAAAAATTGCGAGGAGAAAAAGGGCCACTAGTGCAGCGTATTTAGCTGGAGTCATGTACTGAGCTCAATTACTCACTCGCAGTTGCTTGCTTCATACTTGCTGGTCTGTTGATCAAGTCAAAGAGGGATTTAGGAGAATCTAGTCAGCCTCATAATTTCAGACTGACCAACCAATCTCTAAGAACGAAAGTGATGGAACGGGTATAATCTTACAACTTAAAGTAGAAGTACGCAGCGATGCAGTGAAATCAGGTCTAGATCTAGATTGTGTCAGAAGTAAAATGACAACAATTTCAATGATCTTCCTCTCCCTCCTCCTCCTCCTCTTCCTTCTGATAAACAAACTCGGATGTGTGCCTGATTTTTCTCATGCCGAAAGCACCTTCACCTTCTGCTGGCACCACATATACATCGCCAACCATCTTAGAGTCACGTTCCTTTTCTTGAACATGAGATACATATTCAGTCCCACCACCGCCAGCATGCGAAAGTACAGATGAGGAGCAATCTGTCAACTCTATTCGTATCCCGGCGTCGGCCCGGTCATATTCTCTTGTCCCCTTCTGATCTCGCGTTTGGGCCTGGTCTAAAGCCATCCCGTCCTCTTCCTGGGGTGTATCGTCGCGCGAGGGTTCAGGAGGTTCAGACGTCGTGAAACGTTCCCCGGCAGCTGCGACATTCGTTTCAAGATCAAAAGCTGCAGCCTCAATCTCCCTATCTAAATCATAGGCTGCCGTTGAGTACCTTAGCGGACTTGGACTAGGGTATCCCGAGCTCGTATACCCGGAAGTAAATATGTTGGCCAAACCACCGTGTTGGTTAGACGCAACAAAGGCCCCGTCCTCCTTCGGTAAACCCATGACCTCGCGCTTCCTTGCTTCAGCTTCAGCGGCTTTCTTTGCTCTCCGTTTCGCATCTGCCTCTCTCCTCTTCTGTCTCCTCTGCTCAGCTTTCTCCTCCTCGCGCCTTGTAGTCTCATTCCACTTGGTGAACTCTTCCTTCGCTTGCTCCTCTTCTGTCACATCCAAGTCCCATTGCTCCTGCATAAATTCTGCGTATCGTTCACATGCAGGTCTCCATGTTCTCGTTGCTTTGACATCTACGTCTTCGTCTACACTGATCCCATTAGGTGCGGAGTTGGTAATATCTGGATCGAGTTTTGGCTTCTTGTGTAGAAAGGGAGGAGCAAGTGGATCCCTCCCCTCCAGTAGTGCGTCAATATCTGGAGGGGGTGGGTATTCAAAATCAGGCCCAGGGTTAATGCGTACTGCGCCATCGTTAAATAGTGAGATGAATGGATAGTATCCTAACCATCCATCGTCGAATGGGTTCTGTCTATGTTCCTTCACACCCTCCCTCGCTCTTTTCTTCTCCTTTGCCTTTTGCAGCTTGTCCTTGGGTTGTCGAGGCTGTAGGTAGTCGTACAAATCTTGGAATGCCACACCTTGGCATTCGCCATTAATGAAGAATACAATTTTAGATTCAGGACCGAGGGTGGGTAGAGGTCGGAGAGTTTGTGGGGGTTTTGCGAGTGGACCATCTGTCGTCGCTTCTGGAGGTTTACCGGCATTAGGGCCGGCTTTTTTGTTCGAGTTGGAAGGAACCGACGATGACTGAGTAGATTTCGCGGACAGCTCCATAAGATTTGTCATTTCTTTGCTCTGAGGATATTCAAGGATTTCAAAGACCTCCTGACCTTTGAGATCGATGGGTATCCGTTCGCGGCGCATGTGCGCAGGATCGCTTGAGTCTTTTGAGTTGGGTTTACGTCGAGGTGGAAGGGAGATGTACATGCCAATGACGTCTCCTGACTCAAAAGTTTTACCGTAAGCCCGTGAACGGCCTAATGTTGTTTTAGCGCCTGTTTTGTCGCAATATCCATAACTGTACCCATCGGCTCCTATGGGCGTGTTCAATGAGGCTTCGCGTCGTCCCCAACCCAACCTCACGTGCGAACCCTCTCTTCTCACATGCACTGGCCTACTGCCTCCGTTCTCGTCTGAATGTCCAAAACTGTGAGCACGTTCACCTCCCCCACGTAAAATTTTGACTTCCAAGTACCACCGCCCCTCTCGCATAGGTGCATTGCACCGCGCACTACGATAACCACCAGCGCCAGCCAGCCCAAGGCCATCCTTTGTGACTTTGATATTTGCATTGCGATCTTCCCAGCTGACACGAAAGCACGTCGGGTTGGATTCAATAGTGCGAAATGCTGTAGCATGCCCTGGTGGATTGATACCCGCTGGCACATAACGGAAACCCACGCGATTTGAGCAGGCAAGATCCGTTTTGAAATAGGATTCAGTGTGTGGATTTGGCGTGTCTGTGCACGGGACAAAAACAGGTCCTCGAGAAATAGCGAGAATTGGTCGACCAGTGAGGTCACCTCTGTTAGTGAGACTCCTACATAGGAACATTTGAACGTCAGTAGTCGTAGGTAGATGACGTGGCCGTACTCATTTGTGGGTGCATTCGGGGTTGCTAGTGTAGATGTTGAATCTGACGGTGCTGGAGAAGGTGCAGCCGCTGGTGCACGCTTCCGCTTTTTTGAAGGTTGTGTATGTAGTGGCACAGAGCCATTAGTACCATTGGAGTTTCCGCTGAAGGTGATTTCTGGAAGAGGAGAGGACATAACAGTATATGTTGATCTCATCTGCTTAATTTGGCAGTTGCGCTGTCCCTGCCAATCTCGTGCTTTCTGCTCGCTTTCTGCTCTTGCGTCCATGGCCACTCTTAGGTTCGTTGCGATATTTTCTGCTCAGAAACTTAATTTACTTCTTACTCAGACGGATACAAAAGGTAGACTTCTACTATGCTGGACCCGGGAACGTTGACCCCATGATAAAACACCAAAGGAAGTTACCGATATCAAGAACAACCCAATCGAGGTGTGTAGACTGGTCTTTAAGTGCAAGAAAACGAACTCAAATATGTATGTACGCGAAGGGTATCACTGTAGAACCTCAGGAGGACAACCTGTTTGAGTGGAAATGCACAATCAAGGGCGCTGTATGACATCTCCCTGTTCAGACTTACAGTCAAATGACGAACGCTCCTATCCATCTTGTCATTTTATGAATGGGCGGATGACTTTTTACAGGCAGATTCTCCGTACAAGGGAGGGACATTCTACTTTGATGTAAGCTTACCAGTCAACTACCCTTTCAAAGCTCCTACCGTGCGTCGTGCCTACCTTTCACGGTGACTGGTTTAAATTGACACTTCCCATACGAACGTTCTTCATCTTTGACTGTGAAGGTTACGTTTACGACTAGAATTTACCATCCTGGTATTAATGAAGAAGGCGCCATCTGTGTTCCTGTCTTAAGGGACGAGGTACTTTGTCTCACCCTTCTATCCTTCTCGGACTGATCCGTCTTCTGTCTCGTACACAGTGGAAACCGACCGTTTCACTCTCATCCGGTGAGTGTATACGACCTGCTTTGTATTTTGCTTTTGCTGATTGAGGATCTGCTTGCTTTTATAGTGCTCCTGACAATCAGGGAGAAGGTCAACAACCCTAGCACTGATGATCCTTTTGAGCCTGAAATTGCTGCGGTGTGTGATCCTAATGTTTACCAGGAACGCGGTGTTCATATAATTATTAGGTATTGAAGAACGATAGGACCAAATTTAATCAAACGGTAAAGGAATGGATCAAGAAGTAACGATTTTTCAGACTCCCTGTTGCTGTGTTGTTGATTTGACTCCCTACAGGTATGCGTCCACATAGCTATCCTGCACTGTACCCAGTTGGTTTCTCACTCGGAAAAACTTTGAGCTGTCTCTGGCATACAGCCATTGGAGTTCCTCCATGAAACCAATCAATCTGTTATCATATCGCCTCAATGGCTTGAGCATTTCGATGCCGTAATTAGGATGCCTAGTTATGATGGGTACAGGATTCCTAAATGGAGTCGCATTGCTTTGAGCTGAAGCAGTCCACGATTATGGAAAGAATACCAGCTTCTAGTGTTGGAGGACGACTATATCCTGACTGATTCCCATGCATCAATGATACTTCTCTTCCAGGATTTGTTACGTGGAGTTTTGATTGACAATAATGGCAACCATGGCAATTTCACTCATATGTTACTGTCCGATGTTGGACACGCAGTCGTGGAAGGCGACAAACGTTCGTAGTTGGATTCCTGTCTTCAGTACTATACCTGCCCTATACCTGCCGTGATTGAGTGTCTTCTGAAAATTGGTATCCTGGGAGCTTCGGAAGAACAAAGATAACGGTAAATCACACAGATCAAATGTAGATCCACAAGTATATCTGTTTACTGTGTATGCATTGTTCAGGTTTGACGACAGAAGATACCACGCCCTAATCATTTGAGAATCACGATCACGAAAGTTCTGCAGCATGTGGTTTGCTAATTGTTCCCAAAATTTACAGTTGTTGGTTTCTGCCTTCTAGCTGTCACTTCGGTAGTTGAGAGCTGCTAGGTAACATTTGATGTTTGCTTGTACTGGGGAATCAGTGGCTGGACGGACATTAGTAGAACCCTTGAGGTAGACGGGGAATTTAAAAAGACGGAAAATAGTGGGTCCCGTGGTAACAGAACATTGACTATAGTAGTCACAGCGGGATCTGTCCAACGGGGATTTGAATCCACGATCTAGAATAACCTTCTGATCACATTCCTATTATCACCATACTTGTCTGTGCCAGAAAGGGACCCTCCTCGTGCTCACCACGTTGTCTTTCCATATCTGTCTTCAATTCCCTGCTCATCCTACCTACACGCTCGAGCGTCTCGAAAAGCGCATTAGTTGAGTCGAGAGATTCTAGCTGAGAGTGCTAGGCGCTGCTTTATCACTGAGATAATCAGCGAGCTCTTGCCGGTTGCACAAGAGAAGTGTGAAGTGGAGTAGTCTAGTATTCTTGTCAGTTGACAACCATTTGCAGACGCAGTCCAGAACTGAAGTGGAGTGGGACCTGTTCCTTGCTTGATTGGTCTCTGGAGTTGGCTGCACGCAAAAGGAAAAGTGTTCAAGGGCGAAAAGGCAGGAATAACCCAGCAAAGCATTGGTGTTTGATATCGCAGAAGAAGGAAATAAGAGACCGAGAGCGAGGTGCCGGTGGCTGAGGAGCAACGTTCCAAGCCATTACCATTGTGTTATCACCGACGCCAGATTACCTGACGAAGACAGAGCATAAGTGCAGAGAGAGAGATGCAGAGGTTCAGGTACGTACAACCCTGTCTTTAGTATTCTGTTTGTGATCGTCCCTGCACAATTGGTCTCTCCAATTTGGTATTTCAAATCTTCTGTCCCCACTCCTTGTCGACACGTCGCTCAAGCCAGGACGAGACCCAGAATCTCATCCAAAGACAGCCTGTATTTCATTTCACCACATTTCCTTTATAATTGCCTTTCTCGTCTTCCAATTCCGATCTCTTCGCCACGTCCTGACACTCCACGCGAAATACACGTTGGGTTCTCATACGAAGCCACCTTTCACTAACTAGAAGGTGTATAATTTGTTATCACTCGCTTGGCAACGGCGTTTGCCAGCCTTGCTTGTTGACTGGTTAATTCATTTGATGAAATCCTTCGTTTCTATCTCCTTCTTTCGTTACTTTCGCCTCCGCATCCTTTGCTTTTAACAGGTATCAGAACGCTTTCATTGACGGTGAGGTGACATCCACCCAGCCGGACGCTCACTGAATACCATTTCCCAATTCGTCTATCTCGTTCGTTATTGTTTTTTCCTCCCCTTCCTCGTACCTTGGACTGGCGTGACTGATAAAGCTTTCCTTCTCTATCTCTTCCTTTCTCTAGGAGGAAATCCGATTCAAAACAGAGCTTACCAGCAGCACGACAGAGCCGAGACCAACTTCTGGCAACATCCTCTTCAGGTCGATCGCCCACCTCGCCAACTCTTTCCAGTCTGCGTCCATTTCAATACTCTCCCCGATCACGATATCCTAATTCTATACCATCTTCACAAAACCCACCCCGCGTACTAGGAGAGCCCCCTACTGTTGGAATTCTTTCTTCATTGCAGCCAAACGATTTTCGGGCATCGGTGCTCATATCGGAGTGCGTTTGTAATCTATGAAGCCAATGTTTCTTGACTGACTTGTAGACTGATATCTTGTGCTGCGCCTTCGGTAACCCTAATGGCCTTGGGCTACGTCATCCATCATTCCATTTACTCGTTGTTTCCCCTCACTTGCTTCTGCCATGACATACGGCCACCCACCATACATACATACTTTGACACGAATCTGGATATAATTACAGATTTTCACAACAGTTCCCCGTTCTTCGCCCAGGGGTGCAAATAAACATTGACGATCTCAAAGTTCGCCTCGCAGACCAGAGAGCACGAGGTTCAGAGAACCACATAACAGAAGAAGAAGAAGATATGATTCTTGGCGCATTACGTTTTCGCTCGAGAGGCTCGAAAGAAACACTTTCGCCTGATGACAGGTCGCTTTCCTCGTCCTCCAATTTGACTGCATCACCGAGCAGCAGTCGATCCAAACGGTATAGCAATAACTTATCTTGGTCCATGCGGTTGAGGGATCACAGATACATGAAGAGTATCTCAGGGAGGAGTAAAACAAGCTTGGCTAGTTCAACCACTTCATCTGTGCCATCGACGGTAGTTGGAACGATAGATTCTATTGCTGACAATTCTAGTGTATCGAGTTTACGACCGATGACTCCGGAGGCAACGGCCTCGAATGTCGCTCTGTCGGCACAGACGGGTTCACCCATGTCGCAGCAGGAAGTGGGGAGTTCGACTGATTCCTGTGCGAGCCATATCCAGAGTTCCGGCTATGGTGCAGAAGAAAGTTCTGAGACCTCAGCTTCATCTACTGGGATGTCGACCGCTACTTCAATCGAGTGTAAATTAAAGGCGATGAATGCTGCAGCATTGAAGAGGGCGTCATTGGCGTTGCAGGCTGCTATCAAGGAGCTAGAGGATGAGACCGAGGATGAGATTGTGCTACCCCGTTCACGGACGCCACATGGCGTGATAAACGATTCGTCTAATCTGGTGAGTGCTTATTCATTATACAACACAACTTTTTTTTTCTTGTTTATCTCATTATTTTGTTTTTCTTCGTGATGCTGATGGTCTTGTTTTTACCATGCATCTCAATTTGGCCTTTTCTTTCCAAATTTGCAAATAGGCCATGGACGATCTTAGCTCCGGATCGATTCGCCCTCTATCTCATGAGCCCGGGGTTGCTGTGGCTATCAGCACCGTCGGCAAACAACTACCATCTGGAACAGAGGGACGTCGTGCCTCACCTCTTCCTTCGCGTACCCTACCAGGCTATATTCCAGGGATGAATCGACCGATGACACCTCGTGACTTTGACCTCAATGACCGTTCTCACTCCATCACCCCTCGTGCAACTTCACCAGCCATGAATGTCTTTCACCCAGAATCTCTATCTGCCTCGTTGCCTGTATCAGGAACGCAGTCGGGCTCAGAGCTAGGGAGGAAAGAATCAACCTCAGCTGCAACTGTGAAGCATAGTCCAAGACCAAGCACGCCGTCTCCTTTGTTTTTACGAAGAACTCCCAGTGCTGGTGGTCGCCAGACCCCAGAGATGCAAGAAGGGACTAGACGGAGTGGAAGTGGAGGGAAACAAACAATCGAATTTGAGAGTCCTCTGGGTTCATCGCTGTTATCACGCAGAAGACCTATTTCCCCGCTTTCGAACGTAGCAGCGTCGGCACCCAGCAGTGCGAATGCGACTGTTGTCGGTAATACAACTTCCTCAAGACCAAGTACACCTTCAAATGTCATCTGGCATCTCAGTACAAGTGGAAATACGAGTACGATGAGGTCGATGCACATGCGGAGTGATAGTTGGACAAGCGATGCCGCTAGTTCAGAGATCGTAGTTGCTAATGGGACCCCGAATCGGGTGCAAAGGAATGTTCAACCACCACCGCCACCCCCTGACTCCTCATCGGGACCCAATACTTCTGTTTCTGTTAGTGCTGCACGAGTTGTGACCCCGCCTCCTGATCGTGCCCAGGTCAACTCCAGCGGAACGATTCATGACAACAGAATAAGTGACGTATTCTTTTCCAATAGATCACAACGATCGCCAACACCGACACAAAACGCTCCTCGGTCACCATCTTCACCGGCATTTGGACTCATCAATGGTGGAAGCCGTAGGTCATCGAGGCAAACGGCAACCTCACCCTGGGGGTTTGCCAGTACATCCTATACCCCTCCAATATTCAATTTATTTGGGAATAGCTCCAGAACATCGGTTGGGTCAACAGGCTCGAGTTATCATTCTTGGGAAGGAGATAAAGATGACAGGGAGTGGTACGATCAAATTCTGAGCGGTGAAGAGCCCCAACCCATGTGGCATGACCTGAGTGTTGGGAAGACGGACCCGCCTTTTCCGGAAGACCAGGCAGAGGAAATGTTCAAAAAGTACTTTGGATTAACAGTTACTGATGTTACCACGATTCAAGAGAAGTTGGTGACTTTTGCGGGCACGAAGGGAGATGTGGTCAGGAAGAGGAGACCGTCAACATCGCAGTCGAACTATGTGGCTCCTGGCAGAGTGTATCACCCCACTGATTCAGTGCCGGTCCCACTTGCGCCTTCCATCCAGGCCAGTAGCCCTGCCCCACAACTCGTTCAATCTGCGATACCCTCCTCCAATCCGATAATTACCTCACCTTCGGAGCAATATAACCAGAAGGCTAGTGCACTGTTGGATTCAGTTGTCAGTGACATTCAAGCTAAGCATTCTCCGCTCCCGTCGCCTCTCGACACTTCCAGCGCTATTGTCCAGAAAATTCCTTCTTCAGAACCTTCGCCGGGCACTAAGCGTAATCACTCACTTGCGGACGTGCTTTTCGGTTCGCATGACCCCAGGTCTACTGATCCGCAGCTGGATGAACCTGAGCCTGCTCCTGACGAGTCAGCCGTTGACACGACAATTGGATCTAATCAAGACCCGGTCGAAGACGATAATTCAGCTACTATGCTGACTGATATGCAGACCGAATCTCAGAATGCTACTGCATTGCCCACACCATCTTTGGCCGTTAATGCTCAATCCCCTCTTCAGCTGTCACAAAACATTTCATCTGTGCACATGCCGATGTCCCCCAAGGACAAAAATGGGGCAGATTTTCTGAGAGAGTACCAGGAGAAAATTGCACAAGCTGATGCGACTATAAAAAGCGCGTCAAGAACCAACCTACCTGTGGAGGGCTTGTCTCGTAGTCCGTCTATTCCCCGGAAGCGCATTGATACGAGCAAGATCTCTTCCCCACAACTCCTCTCGCACTCCAATCCAGCCAGCCTAGAGACTTTACAAACCATACCTTCTCGTTCGCCTACGCTGTCAACCAGCAGTCCGGGTAATTTCAGTATTGGATCACGATTTAAGAAGTTTCGTGGTACTCTCCGTGCAAAGAATACTTTACCCTTCAACAATGAAGTCTCTGCTCTCACATCTGTGTCACCGTCTTCCCCCACTCCTTCCAGCGTCAAGACACCATCATCGTCGCGGACAGAACATGATGACTCTGCGAGGTTCAGGAGTCCTGAAGCCACAGTCTTGACTTTTACGGGAACAGGGCGCTCCAAGCCATCGTCTCCGAGCTCTCCAGCCTTGGCTAGCCCGGGATTTAAAAATTTCATCTCACGTTTTCGTGGCAAGCAACGTACGGTTGAGTCGTTGCCTGCATCCGGTAAACAGCTATCGTCTCAACTAACAACCCATCCTCCTCCTTTGATACCCCGGCATCAAGATACACTGAATCCTCGGACTCCAACTACCACTGAACCAGTATTGGATCTTCCAGTCAAACACGAAAGCGTTCCATTTTCTTCTGTCGTGCCAATTGACGTGCCCTCTTCTCCACTTCATGTTACCTCGCCTTCTACTGGCAGCCGTCAGTCAGTCATGATACAACAGCTATTTGACGCTGCCAATAATCTCGGACTTGACCAAAACGCCCTTAATGACCTATTAATGCGATCCGGATCAATAACGTCTCGGCCAACTAGGTTGGCAAGGACCAACACACAGAAGTCAAGATCTGCTTCACGTCAGGGGCAGCGCGACGAGGTTTCGGCTGCTCATGAACAATCGGGATCTGGGGATACATCGCATCTTACCGTCCAACCTCTATACCGTCCGACATCTCGACCCTCACAGCCTACGCCTGATCAAGGGTCCACGAGGTCACTTGTCGTCAGACCCCTGGAGCAAATGCGAAGGGCACAAGAAAACCGTGGAGACCGAGCCGCTAGCACGGTCATACGGCGAACTATCGTTCTACCTGATAGTGTCAAAGGTATCAAAACAGATGGTCAGTGTCTTCACCGAGCTAATTCCGGAAAACGACGTCGAGGGAGTGTGAACTCAGGTTCTCTCAGAGATCGTGCGCCCACCCCGCCACCGCCCCGCTCTCCTATATATCAGAGATTCTCGAATGACGGGTCACCGCCTGTGCCTGTGCTCCCACATTCATTGAACCCCGATGTGTACTTAACCTCACCTGCAGTCCGCCCAAACATGAATTCGATGTATGATTCCTCAATGTAGGTTTACGTCTCCCCTCAAACCTAGACATACTCAATGTTATAGTAGATACGAGATGTATGCGAACGAAGGCCGGATGCCAGGTGCATTGAGCGTAGACCCTCACAGCACGGAAGGCACATCAGGGCACGGCGAGTCGGGGCCGGCGCTCGAGTTCATTGAATACGCGAATGGTGATACTATTTGGTAAGTGTCTTGTATCCAATCGATTTCAGAAACTGACAATTTCTAGGTCGATCGTAAGCGGACTACGTAGTGAGGACGATGAGGAGTCTATTTATAATGGAAGGACGAGCTTTTCGTCTGAGTACTCTACTGGAACTCAAGGTGATCGGGAATGGGAAAATGTTCAAGTGTCTGTAAAGGAACAGGCGCGCTCTAATTCCAGGGGAAGTTTTTCGTCATCCGCGCTCAAAAGCAGGAAGCAGACTGCGCAGAGTAAAAGTAGACCCGAAACCAAGGTGAACAATTCAAGAGTCTTCTGAGCTGTCGTAACTCAGGCTATAATTATTTCAGGTTTTCTATAGTACTTCTACGCAAATAGGGCAACTCATCGAGAATCTATCTCAAAGAATGGATGCTGGCGTTTTCAATTTTGTGCCCGGCCCGAGTCGAATTGGGCATTCCGCACAATCTTCTTCATCCACTAACGATATCAGCATGGAAGATCGGTTGGAGCTATTGCTGGGCTCGCTCAGCCACAATTCGTAGATCTCTATTTCATTTCAGCTTGCGAACATATTATATCTTGCTGAACTTTTCATATCTGAATTTGGTCGTCTTTCATTTTTTTTGTCCCCTTTCTTTATTCCATTCAAGGGTTCGTTTTCGAAGTTCGTTTGGATATAATTAGTCGTGCATGCTCTACATACCAATGAGTAGGAACCATAGTCACAACTATACATAATGAGCTAGGACTCATCTCCGATGGTGAGATAACGAGCGTGTCATAAGAGTATTTGATAGATTAATATTGAGGAGAGAAAACAGACAGGCAACGTCAAATAAGCAGCGGCAAGGAATACGGAAAGAGATAAAACCCCTGATTTAGTCTAACCCGAGAATTGAATTCCATTCATATCTATCCATCGGTTCAGAAGTAAGGCAAGCAAAACCTCGATGAGTAAGACATCGTTGCTAAACGTGTATTGGATCAGCCCATGCGAAGGCCCAATGGCGGTGAGCTGGTTGTATTTGCGGAAGAGAGCGATGCGAATGTTTGGCGCCATAAAAAGCTACAGATGGTGGATGATCAAAAAAAAGTTTACTCCGGAGACGGATGACAAATTTTTGATCCACATGGTAATGACACCTGGAATCAACCAATGACCGGCTAGGATATAAGCGGTTTCTCACTTACGGCAGGTCTCATGTCAACAGGAATGGAAGAAAGCTCATAACCAAAGAAGATCACGAAAAATTTAACCACTCACATCATAAGCTGACGTATCATCGCGGATCCTGCGCCATTCAAATTGCTTCCCATCAACGGAAGTAAACCCCCGCGCCCTTGGTTTGGAGAAAAGTCATCAAAATCAGTATGAATCAGTATGAGACATCACAGGACAAGAGAGCATATTACTTTTCATCTGTGCCAGGGAGGACGAGATGAGCCATTGGAAATTGGCGATTACCAATCGTCGCTGTGCCCAGAAATCCACCTGTGCCCCAATCCAATTTTGCACAGAGATCTTGGGTATCCCTGTAGACCTACGTACTCAGTTGTTACATCTGTCCAAAATGGATGTGTGAAATGGCAAACGTACACTGGTTCGTATCAGCTGATGAGAGTTGGTCTCTTGCGTATCAAATGAGAGATACACGGGCTTCGTATCTTCACCAATCAACATACAGCAACGCGGGTCATCGCGGCCCGTGAAGAAAAGCTGATAAGTTCCGGCGACCTCTCCAGACGAATGACGTGGCAAATGACTCGATTGCTGCCCCGGCTGCTGAGATACATGCGATGTCTGCGGTTGTGAAGGGTAAGGTAAGGATTGGGAGCGTTGCATCGGCTGGTCCGGCAGGGGGAACGGAGGAGCCCGATGTTGTGTCATATTTAGATACTGACTTTGGGGTCGGAGGTTCTGCTGGAAGTACTGCTGTCCAGGTTGTGTTGGCTGAGTGAAGCCATTAGGAATATTCAGAGCGCCTGATCCAGTAAACTGCGCCGCTGGCATCTGCTGAGGACGCAAGCTCGGCTGAATTGCCTGACTCTGCTGATTATAAAAATTCTGCTGGGCTGAGGAATTTCGCTGTTCGAAACGTAAGACAGCGCTTGGAATAACCACGTGCAGAACGTACCTGAACACCCTGATGCGTGTATGTATTCTGACGGACTGGTTGAGTGGACTGGCTATGGGGGAACTGGGGCTGTTGTTGCGTTTGTTGAGGATATTGCGATTGCGGACCAAGTTGCTGGGCATATTGAGGTTGTAGTTGTTGTGCTTGTTGCGGAAATTGCTGCCTAACTGTTTGACCTTGACGTGGGTTTTGCTGTAGAAATTGACCCAGCTGTGGGGCAGAGTTCGCCTGGTTAAGAGATGACTGCAGAGTATATGGCTTTTGTTCTTCAACAGGTAATTGAAACTGCTGAGGTGAGTCCTGAGAAAAAAGGTTTTGTTGTGTCCAATTTACATGCTGCAGATCACTCTCTGCAAATTGCTGAGGAAACGTCTGGGTTTGAGTTTGAGAAGGGAATTCTTGTTTTATATATTGATCTGACTGATATATGTTTTGGAGGGATTGTTGCAACTGGGGCTGCTCCGGAAGTGGGAAGTTGGAGCTGGATGGGTAAGCCATAGCAGTTTTGGATTGGAAGGGAAGTAGCAGTTAAGTACCTCCCCGTGATTTACTTGCATGGGAAGATATCCAATCAATCGTGGCGTCTAAGGATCTTCTCAGCGCTTACTTTTCCCGTTCATATGATTCATGCCACGAAACAAAAAATCATTCTAACGTGCGCTACTTACATGCTAGTCTAGGAATTGACTTTCCACAGTTGCCGTTTGCGCATTTTACGCGTGATGTGCACAGCGCTAGACCCAAAATTCTCACCTCCAAACGCCAAAACTACGGTTTCTTCGGCACCTGAACCCCGTGAGATCCCGCGTTTACGCAGATCAATTGCGTCTTTAGCAAATTTAAATCGTGCTTGGTCAGAACCTGAATACAAAAGCTCATCAGGAAAAGCGTATGATAAACGTTAAGACGTAACCATCAGAAACAACTCAGGAGCAGAAGACTTACCGATTCGGAAGGTTGGAGACTCTATTGCCGATTTAAATAGTTCATATGGTACCTGTGCGTATATCTCCAACAAGACATCACGCGTACTTGATGCTGCACTACCCGAAGGCGCATCCTGCTGTGGGGACTCAAGTACCTCAGGAAGTGTGACAAGGAATTGGAATACATCGTCACGCAACCTCTGAGCATACAGCCCAAACACAGATGTCTGCGACAGCTCAGGTGTCCTAGACCCATCTACCAATGGAGTGGCATTGTCGGCGAAGCGGAGCCATTGATCAATCGTCTCAACTGACAAAGAACGCCTGCACATATCATATGCAAAGGCGCACAGATCTTCCATCCCTCCAAGTAAACAACCAGCGGCGAGCACAGCCCGGGCATTTGAGGACTGAATCATGTTCATGGAAATCGACGAATAAAGATAACCAAGAGCTGAATAAATGACCCCAGTCAGATATACACAAATATTAGTTGCGTAGAATGTTTTTAATGGCTAACCTATAGCAAAACCCTGTCCGGGAGTGTGTATTATAGATATGTTGCAACATGCAAGAGGGGCTGTGTGCGTACCTCTTCGGTTACCTCGGGTTCTTGTTCAAGGTTAACATATATGACACGCTGACCAGAGGTTTGAGGCGATGTGGACATGAGGTGTGCGAGATAAGGAGACCGAGATAGTATGATTGCATGGAGACGATATGCATTTTGGTGTACATGCTGGATGAAGAAACAAGTAAGAGGGCGACCGCCACCACAGAGGCGAGATTCACGTACAAGAATGGTATCTGCATAATTCTAATGCCCTCCACACGTCAGAACAACTCATCAAGATGTGAACACCACAAAGCAAGTACTGACACCTGTCTGAAAGCCGGAATGATACAAATGGCCGACAATCTCCTCATTATGATTTCGTGGATAAGGTGTCCTGGGAGATGAAAGAGTCCATCAGTATGTTATTTACTGTGTTGCAAGATGCAATCAGAGAGCCAGATGGAGAGAGTATTAGACAAACCGAGCCCAGAAGATTGACTTACGGAGGAAACCCGTTTTCAGGGTAAGTAGGATTGACTTCGAAAGTTTCTGAACCTGTCTGAGAGGATGTTGGTTTTATATGGCCATTACGGCCATTGATCGAGGCAGAAGATGAAGGTGCCGAGCTCATGACAAGGAAAAATTGTTATGAATGTAGACAAGAGGAAAAAAAGGAGAAAAAAGATCGGAGTTGGTTGCAAACAGTTCTCGACCAGGAATTCAGAAAAGTATTTAGGTCACGTCACAACCATACTTTCATGTCACACCTCGTACAACGCTGCCAGATTCACCTCCACATACAGGTCACATCTGCTTTCTTGGAAAGCTCTTTACTACTTGGTCCATATGCTGTCGGTCGTAGATCCCATGATCGAACTTCGATTTCTGCCAAGTAATCATTCAGGCCAATATTCGAAGCAAGAAGTTGATTAATGTGAAACCAGCTTGACCTGTCCGAGATGAAGTGTTTATTTAACAATCTCTCTTCAAATTTCACCTGAAGATCAACTATTCCTGTGATGCACAGAACAACAGTGATGTCCTGGCATTACGGCATCAGCTCGCATTATATGAGAATTTTGAGTCCCTTCTGCATGCAGTTGCCTCATGTCTGCCTCATATGACTGAAGTATTCTGAGTGACTGAACTTAAATTAGTCTCCAGCTGGTCAGCTTATGCTAAGACTAGGACTCTGATATTTAGACAACTCAAAAGGATGCATTCTAATGCAACCTGAGGTCTTCAGACCTTATTTGTATCCCTGGTTATTGTATTGTGATTTCCAGAATACTGCATGCACCAGGAAAGGCTGGGGGATCAAGATGACACAGGGTGTGGCTGGCTTGAAGTCTAGTATTTCAGGGATTTGAGTTGGTTCGTCGCTTTCTCTGCACGTGGTACGCGCTCCTGTTGGATAGGCATGTTCTAAAGGATTATAAGCAATATATTTTATTTTGTAAATTTGCACACACTTGGTCAAGCTCCTGGGCGATAACCGAGGTCATATGGAATTCTTCGACAATCTCAGACGGCACCAGTGTCGATTCTGGACGTAGCTATGAGGTTGTCTCAAGGGCTTTTTCTAGAAAAAAATCTACCTTCTGGCGCTAGCGGTTCTTCATCTTCCATAGCATCATCCTCGTCGAGCTGATTTATAACCCGATCTTGTTCTTGGCTTTTTGTGAGGAGGCTAGACATATGAGTCTGAATTTCTGACGGAACCTCGCGCCGAGTCTTCGCCATACGTTTGTGCCATTGCAGGCGAGTATCTGCAAGACTCCATATTCTTCTATCAAGGGCCTCATCGAAAGCCTCAACGTCTGCTAATACTGAATAACTGATCTCGAAAAGAGCAAGGATACTGACCTTGACTAGCAACATCTATCGAGTCAAAGCTGTGCCCATTGACCCTCAAGTTGGCTTGCGTAATGGCAAGGGTAGAATCCACGAACTCGAAGGAATGAGCAGGGGGGAGGACGGTGGGAAGGAAAAGCTCACATGGGAAAAGTGAGCAAGGATGGCTTCACGCTCGTCATGAAGATCATGGTTGTCAATAGCAGAGTTTATTGCATTTGTGGCAGCAGAGGAGTAGTTGTTCTTGACACGAATCCAGTCCTGCAACGAATCAACAGAGATGCGCTCCATCAACAACGATTGGTGTGACGAGTTGGGAATTGATAATAGTGATGGCTGGGGAAATGAGGCACAAATGAGGCAAATGAGGCACAGCAACAATGGAGGAACAAATATTTTTGTACTTCTGATATATCAGCACTTCGTTCTTATATAGGGGCATCCAATGTAATTAATCAGGTTTTCTGGCGCTCACATGGCAGTCCAATTCACCACCACTACCCTGTTCACCACCCCTACCCCCAGTCATACAGGTTCTCAGGTGCATCCACTTTCGTCGATTTCCATCGGAGCGATAGTGGGTGGAACCATCGCTGGCTCAGCACTCGCTGTCCTGGTGGTGGTAACATGGATTTACTGGGGCAAGCAAATTCAGAAGACCAAGAGAAAGCAGGAAGAAGAGCTGGTATGTGGGTCGTACTCTAAAAAATGGGACTCGCCACTGATCATGATTGCTACTATTGTAACAGGACAAGAACCGCAAGACGAGATACAACACGCTACGCAATGCGCAGATCAGTACGCCAAAGATTCATAACTATCGCTCGTCATCGAGGCCACCACCTCGAGACGATAAACGTGTCAAATTTGCAGGGGAGGAGAAGGCCACACAGCCTCATTTCGAGAGTAGAGGCACTGTACCCCTGCGTCCTGCTTGGCTTCCAAATTTTTCTATCCGCCCGACTGGATCCTGGTCTCTGCCTCTTCACAAACTATCACAAAACTCCATACGGAGCACTCATAGTGCCCATAATAATACCCACGACAATGAGGCCCATATCAATAATGACACCCAAGATTCGTCTTCTCAGCCGATAAGCAGCGCTGTTTCGAGGGAAACAGAAAGGCCTATTCCACACAAAGCATCCAATGTTAGCACACTATCGAACGCAAGTGGAGAGTCCCGTCTTGGCCGGGTTCCCTCCAGTCTTATTCTCGCCGCTCTTGGTGGAAACACTCGCAGTCAAGATTCACTGCATACGGAGGATCGGCAATCTAGTGCTTCGTTCTGGAATCATCTGTTCAGAGCTGCACCAGGGATCTCTCGCCCAGACCATAGTGAAAATGGTTACTCCGAGGGTGACTTCCCAGTTGGAGCAGCGGTTTAGGCATGATTTGGACCATGGTCATAGACTTTGATGTACTCCTATTGAGTGCTTCTATTGGGCGGATGAGAACGTTTTGATCCCTATAGTTTTTTGAAGTAGTCCTGGCGGATGAACAGCAGTGTCAAAAATTTGAGTAAATGGACACTCTTGTAATTTTACGACAGAAGATTTGAACTGGTCAACGTCTTTCCATAGTTCAAGAACGAGTAAGCTCTTGTCTACCATCATGTCCGAGAAAGTGTATTATCTGGCATACTCATCACATTCGACGGGGTATTCAATCAGCTCCTTCTGCGATCGATATTCACTAATCTTCCCTCAAACTTCTTCCAGATATTCTCAAAGCAGTGCTACTTCTAATCTCACTTGCACGGCTCCTGCTTTTTCCCGCGGCATTTTTCCAACGCTTCCACCGCACGCTCAATTCCACCCTAGACAAGGTCTCCCTCCCATACTGTATCTGGGCGTGGATGCGAGTGTCGATAACATTTCTTTTGAGGTTAGTTAGGAGACTCTAGTCGGTTCTAGATCTGGTTGGCAACATCTGGTAGAAGCTGGAAAAATAATTTACAGAAATCAGAGTCTCGCTATGGAAAATAGTTAAGAGGCCTTCCCACATTGTTGTCTATAGCAGAGATTATATCGGCTTCATCTTGGTGTTCGTGCCCGTGATCGAAACCTTAAAGTATATCATCAGAAGAAACCTAAGTGACAGTCAATGACCCATTGACTCTCACACCAGTTCTATTTCCGTCCAGATCCTACTCGGTGTTTCGAAAAACCAAGTAATTCTACCGTGGAAGATGATACCAAAGACGGGTAAACACTCTAGACATGACATTAGCCGCTGCAATGCAATAAACCTGCACCTTCGTTCCTCACAGACTTATGTCCCATATGCCATCACCCTACCGCCGTTCTGCCAGTCATCGCTCATAAGACATCGTCTGACACGATTAGAACTCTTTGACAGCTTTCTCAGGGTAAGTTTAATCATTGCATCTATCTTTTTAATTGTGTCGGATGGAGACAATTCGGAGACAGTTTTTGACATTGCGCGGAAATTGCACATGAATCCATATTCGTAAGGGCGTTATTAGAAGACAGTACGGTACTCACACTGGGGTCCATAGTAGGTGATACGATGCGACGTTCAGTGTAGGTGACAAGAGAGAGGTAAAGCTATAGTTGATGCAAACCCCTTTCTCGACGGTAAACTTTCGCCGCTGGAGTTCATGGTACTCCTTGGATTGGAATAACTGGTGAATGTTGATATGAAGGATCGAAACTGAGACGTTACGTTAAAAGTATCGTTGAAAAGTGTTAATATACCAATCGCACTTTGCCAACTTACGCTGATCATTTGCCACTTACTTACTCATGAGGTGGATCAATCGTCGTTATCAATCATATTCGTACCATGAAGACGTTCCAGTGCTTGCAAGACTGTTTCAGCCGGGGAGCACAAATTTCATGAGATCATTGAAACCAATAAATTTAGGTGTCGGTCCTAGAGATTTATGGCGGTGTAGAGAGGCATGACTAGAGCATATTTAAGATACGGCCTTTCGTAAAGTCTTAGGGAATTATGCTTTTCCTGCGCGCCAATCATTGACACAACACAACCTGTGTTTAAAGAAATTGTAGCGGCTGCTGGATTGTAGACACAAGTCTGAAAGTTATGATGCTAAGAACACTTCGATAAAGCCAGGACCCATAACATATTGAACCCTCTCTATCACCTAACTCGAAGGGTAAGAAGGGTCAGAAGTCCCAAAGCATGATGGGGTTCTGACATATTATAGACCGCTACAGGACGCGGTCCGGACGGGGTGCAGCTAGTAGATCTATGTGTGGAACTTGCCAGTAAATTTGTGCGCTGCCGAAGACAGTATGTTAACCCAGGTATAATGCACAACGCCTGGACATTGAAATGAGTACTAGAAAGTGACCGACGTCAGAATTGGAATCGATGAGATTTTTTAAACTCAACAATTTATTACGCGGTGTACGAACACAGTCCGCGGGGAATTAATGAGATGTAGAATTAGCAAGGCGTGACGTAGTGTGACGGTCAATTTTCTGAACTCCACATACCTCAACCTACAGTTCTGGAGTATGGGAGTACGTTCTGTAGGGAGAGATGAGTGAATGGAATGGAGGAGAGTCCTCTTGTTCAGAGCTCTGGGCAGTCGGTCTTGATACAGCTGATCGTTGCCGCCAAACAAGACCAACCAAGAGTTACACAAACCTAGCTCCACCTTAATCCTTTGATCTACATCCACCATGTCCGAGCGAAAAGGTTTGCATTGCAGGCTCATTCGCTACTACACTAACACGTCGAATAGTTCTCAATAAATATTTCCCCCCGGATTTCGATCCAGACCTCATCCCGAGGCGGAAGGGGCCCAAGAATTCGCAACAAGTTGTGCGTCTCATGGCACCATTCTCGATGTATGTTGGTTTACTTGATCAACCTTGATCCTAAAATGATGTTCAGAATGCAGGAGGTGCAATACTTGCGGTGAATACATTTACAAGGGAAAGAAATTCAATGCTAGAAAGGAGACCGTCGACGGGGAAGATTATTATGGGATCAAGATTTTCCGTTTCTATATCAAATGGTAAGCTCACATGTTGATGGTCAGTCGTTCGCATATTTATGTATGTAGCACATTATGTTCTGCAGAAATCACATTCAAGACCGACCCTAAGAACACAGATTACACAGCAGAACATGGAGCATCCCGCAATTTTGAGCCGTGGAGGGAAGAAAAGGCGGTAGAAGAGGAGGACAGATTAGCGAAGCTGGAGGAAGAGGAAAACAACCCAATGAAGGCTCTAGAGAACCGGACGATTGACTCGAAGCGAGAAATGGAGATTTTAGATGCACTACAGGACATCCGAGCTCGAAACGCACGAAACGAGCGAGTAGGACAGTCAGTGGATTTGCTTGCGCGAGTCAATACACAGGAGATTGAAGACGAGGAGACAGCGGAACGAGAAAGATTAGAGGATGAGGATGAGAAGCTGGTGCAAGAAGTGTTCTCCAAGGTGGCGGTACCATCAGGGTCGGAAGAGACAAAGGTAGTGACAGTGAAGCGGAAGGCAGATAATGTCGAGCCATCACTGCAAAGCTTACTGCCTGACTCTGCGCGCGCGTTGATCACTTCTGTGTCATTACAGCCAGCAGCGAAGAAGAAGAGACTGGATGTGAAGGGAAAGACTGCACTTGGAATCAAAGTTGTGAAGAAGGTGAAGACATAAATGTCTTTGATAGTTACGTTGCTCGATAGCGCGTCATAAACGAAGGAACGAACATGTTCTAGCAGCAAGCAAATTATTGCAGAGACAGCTTGATGCAGATAAAATTGTTGGAAAAACATCACAGGATCCCAGAAGATGGCAGCAATCAGGTATTTATCTGTAGAAGTCCATGCACGCCTGTATGAGCATTTGAGACCTAAACACTTGTCACTATATACACCTTCATGTTAGTTGAGGTGATCAAAACAAGTGTCACTATGTAAAGTACAAAACAAAACAATCAATAACTTCCCTTGTCGATCCTGGACCTCTCCAGACCCATTTGTATGAATAGGCCACAAGTTTCTATCAGCTCATGCATCGATATCACCAGTCCTGAGCACTGTAGGTTCATGTTTCGAAACAGAGAATGTCAATATGGAGGATGCATCGCAGTTGAATCTTATGTCTAGTATCTTGTCAACACTCAAGCATCTACATCAACCGCTATCATCCAATTATTCCAAAGTAGCTTCACATTGTCGAGTACCATCACTCTTCTAATACCATAGCCTGGTGTAACTTCCAGATTGAGGTCCAGTTCAAGCCCACACTCCATCAGTACCTGCAGATCTTGTGAGGGACTGACAAGACGAAAAGCAAGATGGTCAAGAGAGTCGTCGTGAGGTGCGGCAGTTAGAATAGGCATCTGACAATAAGTTGCCCTTGGCAGGCAATGGGAGTGATGATTTTAGCATAATTAAAACAATTCAGAGCTCTGCAATTTTTTTCCAGAGCTGCTGAATTGCTTTTTAGTTTTTTTAGTTTCTTTTTAATTCTTCACACATTTTGTGTGGAATTATTTAGTGGTTAAGATGAGGTTCGAACGTCCAACCTGTTGCATCGGTCATGAGACTTTCTGCATTCAGGTCTCATGCTCAACAGCTCAGCCATCTCTCCAGCTGAAAGTTCATCAACTTCTTGTCATAAAACACCTTTCTAATCCATCACATGATTTGCTTTTCATTTTCTGCATTGCAGCAAGCTAAGCGGGGCCTAGCGTTATTACAGAAGGCATGTGGCCATAGGGGGAGGGTGTAGGCAGAGTTTGCTAGTGATGTTTCGGGTAGCGGCAAATCTAGAGGGAATATGACTTTATCAGAGGTTCTCCGAATGTATCCCCAGCTGCATGTCATCGTACTTGATGCTCGGCCCTCTACCATGCTGGTGCCTCGGCTGCTGCTGCTGCCATACGTATTGTCTCGAAGCACCAGTTTCCGCTCAGGACAAGGCCTGTGTTTGCATTACCTCTCAGCTTTACGATCGCCGCAGTAACGCTAACAAGAGCATTACAAAGTGCCGCCTAATGGCCCCCTGGAAATCAACTTCCGACTAGATCACAAGACGACGAGGTCAGTACATTTGTTTATGCTCCTCCTAGGCATTGATTTAGTTGTTAGGATGAACCGATGGATATCTCATCGACTGTCCCAGATGATAGGAGTTTCCCTCCCATGGGATCTACCACTGCTACTGCGGCTAACTCTTCTTTCCTTGTCACTCCCATTCGTCCATCTCTTGCATCGACTACTTCAATCTCGGTTTCTGCATCCGCCAGTGATGCTGATATCTCTCCAATTCTGCTGCTGTTACTCTTTTGGGAACCAGTGTTCCCAGCACGACGACGACAGTCACGTTCTTATCCCTTCCTGCCAGTCGGAACGCAGTGGAACGGTCATTGCGCGAAATTTCTGGGATGTCAGTGGATAGCAAGACCAAACTGTTGCACCTGTGATAGTTCATCTTGCCAACGACCCACAAATTTATCCATTGCAACGATTGTAGACCAACATGCTGGACGACCTTCATCTTCAACCATCTGCAACTGCATCAACAGATACATCACGCTCGTCCTTCAATGTCCATCACTTCCTTTTGCAGTACATCCAGCAATGCTACCGCAGCCGCCAACAACACTATAAGTAATAGTAACTTTACATCTGGGACCAGGACCGGTGCGACCAATACACCATCTACTGCCACAGCATCTGGTACGACGCCCACTTCCGTGATTGCCTCGCAGCAGTTTCCAGGACCATATCGCGATGAACATGTTTTGTTAGGACCACAGCTACTTGCATATTTGAGTAAATATCCACATGTGAGACAGGCATTTTATAAGACTCGGCCGAGTTTTCATCGTGCGATATTCTTGACGCGGAGAGCTGTAGCAATATGGTTGCCGGAGGAACCGCGGGAAGTAGCCTCAAAGGCAAGGGTGCGATGGGTATGGGGAATTTGTGGACAAAGTCAGATTTCACTGTACAAAAGGATAGCAGCTACTTCAAGACGTTCAATGGGAGTGGTGTCCTACTATTGGAGGCTTGTTGGCGTCGGGCTCATCGGCATCTACGTCAGGGCTGAAGAACGGGAAAGCAAAGGTTTTGCTCGATCCCACACTACTTACCGTCTTTGCATCCAATTCCTCCTATAACAATGTCAACTCCACTGGCCTTGGCACTTCGACTCCGAGCTTGAGTTCGGGGGTGAGCAGATAAACGTGTTCCAGTCTTGCGGAGAGATTTACGTGTCAGCCTTCGTCGAGCGAGTTGGCTAATGGTAGTGCCGGTGTGGAAGTATGGCCTAGGCTACCGCCTGAGATACAGTATTGGGCTGCCGTGGTTATGAGGAATGCATGTAGAAAGGATGATTTCAGAGGAGTCAGGCAGTGTGCAGGTAGTAAGTCAACATGCTCGCACTTAAGATCTTCTGCCAACAAATCACTATTTCTCTTTTTCTATATTACCCCCTTCCGTCAATTTCTTTGTGAACCATGTTCGTTCAGTGTTGCGCAGTCGGTGGGAGGCCTAGCCTCGAGAATCGAAGTGCAGAAGGTGTAGAAAATGGTGGGAAGGATTTTGGTATAGTGCAAAGGATATTGAAAGGATGTTGATGAAGATGGACATGAGAAGGAGATTGACGAGAGAGGGAAAGGGACAGGGGAGATGGAGCCAGCCTGGCAGGCTGGCCACGACACAGCCATGACCACAATCATCACATTGTATTGAACTACGTCTCACTGCTCTCAATGTCGCTCATTTTCCGTTTGCTTATATTTTCTACATCTTTGATCTTTGATCTGTACCTCAAACATTATCACCTCCCTGGTGTGATAATTCTTACTAGTTCTAGGATTGGCATATCAAGTGATGGTGGCATGTCAAGTGATGGAAATCCCAGACTTTACTGGGGTAAAATATTGGTTCTGATGAAGATAGTATATTAGTGGTCCTCTTCAACAGTCAAGCGCTTTGAAAACAAGCTCAGTCTTGCCATAGTTTGAGAGGGGCGGAAAGTAATTAGTACAATATCTAAAAAGTTTAATTATAAAAATTATGGGAATAAGGTAAAATTAATTTGAGATATACATTTCACATCGTACCGCAAGATGTCTTCTTCTGAAGGCTTGTATAGATTTGCTACGTGTCTCAAGCGGTGCGTCGCAAAATTTTGGGTCATGGAAGTCTTAGTCTAAAGAGACCATAGATTGGAAGCTATTGCCTCACGCCTTGAGGATGTTGCAGCCGCTCAATCCATTTCTGAGCCTACATCCTTCAATGCCACTGCTGCCCCTCCTCCTCCGCCTCCACCACCACCACCTCCTCCGCCGCTGCCGCCGCCGCCTTCTGCCCCCGTAACTACCACATCTGCACTCTCCCCACTCCCACCAAGTGTCGTTGCGTATGATGAGATTGTTGTAGCGACCAAGATCACACCTTGGGTTGAGCTCTCAAAAAGTCTAGATGTCCCTCTGATTACCGAGATCGTAAGCGCTGATTGTATCTGAAAAATTTCATCTACCGATCTTTTTGTTGTTAAGGCAAACCTAGTTTCGAAGGAGTACGAAGAACTTCGCAACTTCTTGGTGGTCGTTGGGTCGTGCCAGAAACCCAATCAACAGGATTTACAGGATCTACTTTTGCCTCTACAGAAGGCAATTGAAGCATTCAACAGGGCCAAGGATACCAATAGACGCGATCGAGAATCATTTGGACATCTGCAATTCGCTTCTGAGGCAGCCGTTGCTGTTGGTTGGGTAGTTAATGTAGGTACCTGACATCAAATTTTGAGACTGGGCAGTTCACAGATGGCATTTAGGATAATCCGTCACAATTCATTAAGGACGTTAAAGAATCCTCAGAATACTATGGTAACAGAGTTATGAAGGACTACAAGGAAAAGTAGGTGATTTTGAGACTTCACCTTGTCAATATCCAATCCGCTTCTAGGGATCCTCGACATGTTGAGTGGTGTCGTGGCTTAAATGGTATTCTCGACTCCGTTGGTGAATATTCAGCTGGAAATCCCCTCACATGGAATGCATCGGTACAATATCATCTATATTATGTCGTTCCCCTTCAGACTGATAAATGGAATTCATTAGGGTCCTACCGTCCAGGAATACAGGGCCACTACCGCGTCACCAGCGGTACCTCCAATCGATGGAGTTGCGGCTGTATTCGCTGAGCTCAACCGTGGTGAAGAGGTCACCAAAGGTTTGAGGAAGGTTGATAAGAGCGAGATGACGCACAAGAATCCCTCTCTAAGAGCGGGCAATACCGTCCCTGCGGGACCTTCTAGTCCTGCTGGTGCGTAAAGTTGATCTCGGACCTCAACCTTGGCTGATGTACCGTCCTAGCCAACAAGAAACCTATCCGTCCAACAAAACCCGCGGCCCTAGCAGGAAAGAAACCCCCCAAATTTGCATTGGAGGGCAATAAATGGATGGTTGTGCGTTGATCAGCATGCTCCGCTAAATCTCTGTTGGATGACACGCTTGGATACAGGAGGAGAACGCAAATCCCATTAAGGTTGAAGAGACATCGTTGAACCAATCTGTCAATCTCTACAACTGCAGTAATACCACTGTCGTCGTCGAGGGCAAGATTAATGCCTTAAACCTGAGTATGTTTTTCTCCGCTACATACAGAGCACATGACAATTTTTATGCCCTAGTCCGATGCACGAAGACATCCGTACTTATCAACTCTGTGGTAGCCTCGATTTCGATCACTGCTTCCCCATCCTTCACTATACAGGTCATTGGTACGGTTCCCATGATCCAGGTAGACACTACAGATTCCGGTCAGATTTATCTCTCCAAGGCAAGTCTGACTGCAGAAATCACCACTGCAAAATGCAGTGCGATCAATGTGAGTTTGCCGGTTGAAGGAGAAGAGGAGGGTGTCTTTGATGAACACCCTATCCCTGAGATGTTGAAGACTGTCGTGAAGGATGGCAAGCTTTTTACGACTGTTGTGGAGCACGTTGGATAACTGTTACCTGATGTTCCGGAAGTGCTGTTGTCTGGAAAGTTTCAATTCTGTGCAGTATACCCTCATCTCTTGCTCACTACCATCTGTGCATCAAATACTCCTCGTCAATAATTGATAGATTCTACATATGTGGCTCTCGACCATTGTTCCGTCGAAGGTGTCGCTGCAACTCCAATGCCGGTGTGAAAAGCAACTTTCGTCTTGGAGATGGCTTTTCCACCAATGATGTAACGAGTGCCAGATAATTGTTTTCTATGGATTTGATGATATTTCGGTAATGTTTGGAGATATAAAGAAAGGACCCGTTTTACTGCCCCGAAACTGCAAGGTTTTCGGTGCGCGGAACGAGTTTCCGTTGCCCCCTCTTCTTCTATCTGAACTCAACAGATGGACAGTTGAAAAAAGCAGCCGACAGAAACTCCGAATGAATTTTGAACGATCTTGACCTTTTCCGTCCAGAGAAGAAAGCTTTGCCAAAGCCGACTGATGTCGGTGGTTTTTTGGTGTTCATTCCATCACAGGAAGTGTTTATAATAATACTCCATTACGTCGTGATCGCAATCGTCAATTTAGGGAGGGATACCATGTATTCGTCATAGACAATGTGTATTGTGCAGAGAAACTCATTCAACGTGATGACGGTGCTAATCTCGTATGATGCTTCCTATGTCGAAAAGTTGTCTCAAGACGGAAACGAATTGTCGGCTCCCAATTATAGAAGTAACCTGGAGTCAGTAAAGAACCCCACCGGTTCGGCTAACATCAGCCGTATTTTTGACATTCAACGAGATCACCAGCAACCGTAAGTTAATCGATACCAGGTTCAATACATGCCCTTCATGGAAAATGTGATATGACATCATCTCTATGTTCTATGTTGCCTACGGGAGTGGGGTCCTATTAGATGCCAAAATTTTTTGTTCAGTCATCCAAAGGTCGGCTATTCGGCTGACATCGGCCATTCTTCGGATACCAATATAACATTGTGTTTCTAGCATACTTTATGTTAGGAACCGATAAGTGCTGACAATGATCTGATCTTAGCCGAACTGAGTCGGCCAGTACGGTTGCCGGGTCTATTTCCTTTGACAATCAATATAACTGATGCTAACCAAGCCAATGGATATTCGAATCTTTTTGGATGCTGTGTTTATATCATCAACCAAATGACTCTAATAATTTGACTAGCCCGACTTTGACGCGGGCCTTCGTACAGGCCTAGAGACAGTTGAGTCAGGAAATTTACATATGAAATATATTTAGGTATCGAGAGATCATTAATACCATCATCTTGCGGATCAATCAACGATTACAGGATAATGTAGTTTCGATGTCAGATTACCGGGAATCCATCGACATCTGAGACTGAAAACAGAGTTTATTAATTGCGGGCTCATGAGTAAGGTTTACGATCGACTCTGAGATAACCTTCAATAACCCATACTCCGTAATAATCAATAGATTTCTTCATCTCTCAGGTTAATTACTAGTTGATTACTAGGTGTTTCTGACCTATACTCTGGTAAACCTTATGTCCTGAGCCTTCACCAACTGCTCTGGATTATCTGAGAGTCATTTGTGTATATGCTTTTAGATGCCAATTCAGTGAATCCTCATGAATAATTTCTGTCCCGGGAAACCCGCTAAATGTATCATAAACTCGCATGAGAGTTACAATCAAGATAGATCACGGAGGACGAGCATACTAAGCAACTTGACAGATAGACGTTTAGACAAGAAAGTAAGCGGAATCATTCACGAGAACTAACTAGGAATAGATATTACACATTAGTATAAAGTAGCACAGAGGTCACTGAAGATGAAACACATGGGAAAGAAATTTAAAAATGTATGATACATTTATGGTCTTCTAGATGAGATATCACTGCCAAGTGTCAATACGCGTGAAAAAAGAGTGAGAATGAGAAAAACATAATCAGAAGTCAGTAGGTGCCTTTATCGGGCCTTTTGACGTCAGGTGAGGCGAATAATCCAGGCCACCGGTCCCGGTCGACATTTAACCGAAACTTGATCTCCTCTTGTGTAAAATCTTGCCAGAGACAGGACTAGTTCGAGTACTTCTCAACTCCGCCGATTTCCCGCTATTTTTGCCGAAATTGGGTAACAAGCGTTGCAGGAGAGGTTTCTTCTTCGGCAGATAGTACTCGTGAGGCACTTGGAACAGTTCAGGGTGCTAGCCACAGAAGGTCACCAAAGAGCGGTGCAGATAGGAATGGGACATACCTGTAGAATTCGCGACCTGTCTGCATTTGGAGGGTTCATGTACAGTATCTTGCCGTTAGGGAAAGTGACTCTGATAGAACCTGGCTGTGGCTCCACACTGAAGCCCGGTGAAGGTGGTCGAGAGGATGATCGGGAATATGACTGGGAGGGTTGGAGCTGATGCCAACTCTGCTGGTGTGAATGTCCCGGAATATTGTAAGGATATGAAGCGCTATCAACAGGCTGGTGCATCATATGAGAAGGTGTAGCATGCGATAGAGATTTCTCATGCTGACGAACAACATCAGAGTCTGAGTAATGTTGGTACGGCAGAGGATAGCCGAAACGGTTCGTGGAGGTACGTGACCCAAGTTCGGGTCCTGGTCCTGGTAGAGGCATGACGGCCACTGTAGATGGGAAGGGTGAAGATGGGTTGTTAGCAGAGTGATTACGAAGAGACGAGTGATGGGGGGTATTGAAGGGGTAGTGAGCCACTGGTGACAAATTATTCAGCGGCCGACTAGCGGCCACGGAGAACGACATGGAACGCTTTCTAGCCGCTCGCTCTTTAGCATAAGTATTATCTGAGTCATATCCAGGGAGATAACTAGGACGGACAGGTTCTGAAAGCTCCCTAGAAATTACATTGTAACGAAGCGAGGGACGACTACGAGGAACAGAAGAATCCCGACGCTCATGTGGAGTGGACATTCGACACGGTTCTGGAGAAGTGGTTTCTGGATGAGGTGTAGATGCTTTTGCAGACTTGGGAGACCATGGGTGACGATACACTGGACGACCAGGTGAAGGAAAATCATCAGGTGCCACTGGAAGTTCTTTCGTGTGTTCGAATGGTGTCGGTGGCCGAGCGGCTGTAGACCTAGAAGACTTTTGACCAGAGGGCTTGGTAGATTTCTCAGGCCGAGAGCGAAACTTGCGTTCCCTATTACGAGGTAACGTTATGTTCTCATCGGGACCAACCGGTGTTGGGGGTACGTCTGGTCCTACGAGAACTGTCTGTTGGGTGGCATCTACCCAACGGGCTATCCGGGACTGTGTGGCAAGGTATTTCTCGTAGGCTTCTGGGGAATAGTCATATTCTGTCATGGTAGAAATAGATAGAAAACAGAAAAGAGTTTAGGGCGTTCATTGTGATCGGGGTTACCCGGTGGGAATTTTGAACTGGATCAGGATCGTAGAGGCGCACTGAGATCTGACGCCAGAAATAAAGACAACCGTTTTGGATCTCGCTGTCTTTCAGACATCTCCACCATGGACAATGCTGGCTGGCATGCTCAAAGGCGTGCTGCAAAGGTTTTCTTCTCAGCGCTCAGACAAAGCTGTTACTGATCAAGTGGTCCAGGGATTTCAGTATTATGACCCAGCTGAACAAGTAGGGCCGATGGAGCCCTTCATTGGCGGTTTCGTCAATCCTCAGCTCTCTCTCGTTCCACCGCCAATCCCGCCGAAAGATGGCTTGTTTGTGCCCCCACAACCTACTGACGGGTTACTCGACGTAGGACCTTTCCATCATCACGGTCCCACGCATCACCCTCAATCTCCACCTCAATCCCAGCTTACAATTGCGACCGATCAGCTCTCACTGTGCACCGCTGTCGAACGGTCTCAGAAGTTTCAAGTTGCCCGAATGGATCCTCATCTACAGGCACGTTGTATACATGTTTCATGTTAGCCACGATATTGATCCGAAATATAGTTCATGTGTGGACCGTTACTCAAGTCGGTTTTTCTTGTGGAAAAAAAATGGCATTCTTTGACATTTTTCCTAGATTTGATACAATCGACTCTCAACAAACCTGGCTTGGCGCGGCACTCATCGTCACCGCAGATTCTGGGTCCATCTATCAGCCTCCTCCCATGCTTTCATACCATTGGGACCCTGACAAAACGACGGCTACGACTCTATCTTCTGGCGAGCGGGGGTATCCTGCCTCAGATCGGTCATCCTCTAGCAGCCCTCAAAATGGAAACGGACAGCTTTCGTTCAATTTGGGACCTCACCCCGCAGATCCCCACTCTACTGGGCACCCTGGATCGCCTATAAGTGTATCTACCTCCACCAGTATGATGGCCAGCATGCCAGGTCCCAATTTCAGGAAAAAAGACGCATACGGTCAGGACATCTGGTTTTATACTGGTCCTGGAGCGTATGTCACCCTTATCTCAGTTCCTACATTTGTCAATTAACACGAGTTTCTCAGTACCTATACTTTTTGGCGGTTTATGATCCGAGTCCCGCTAAGTGATCACGAAATGGAAGTCACATACCGGATCAATAATGGACTAACGATGAATTTTTATGTACCCGGCCGACAACAGAACATGAGATGGGCTGCTCATTCTGTGCGTATATTGTGCATTCTTATCTCCATAGCTTACTTGTCTTAGTGTAATGGTTTTTCTGCCGGCGTCAATCCTGATAATTTCAGAGGTCCTGGATTTCAAACAGGATATGATCCGCTTTGGGTTGATCTTCTGAGCCATCATGCCCGATTGCCATTCCATGCTCTCGTCGGGGGTGGCGATCAGCTATATTGTGATCAATTAACTCGCGAACCAGAAATGCAGGACTGGGTGTCGAAAATGAGACCTGAAGAAAGGAAGCAGTATCCGCTGTCAGAGGAGATTAGGGTTTGTATCGACAGGTTCTTGTTCAATCATTACTGTCAGTCTTTCAGGCGAGGTGCCTTTGCCCGAGCCAACAGCTCCATGTGTGTCCTCTAATCCCTTGATGTCGAAAATGCTCATTCATGTTACTAGCCCAATGGTGAACATGCTTGGTATGTAACTTTATATATTGTGTCTTCTTATAATAATGTTCCGGTCTATCGCCGAATTTCTAGATGATCACGGTGTGTTGCCATGAATGCCTCTCTCCTGATCCTGCTTAACTGATTCGTATCTTTTTCGCCAGACCTTGTATGCTACAAATGCCATTTAATCATATATCTGATTCATTGGTTGCTCCAAGATTGATGGTTTTGGCAGCTGTGAGATAAATCAACGATCCTGATTCATCTCACTCAATCTCACTGTAGATCCTGATGATATGCAGCAAGCACCAGTATTCCAACAGTAGGTGTGCTGTATATACATGAGAGAGCAACATTTTGACAATACCTGTAGTATAGGCGCGCGTGGTTATTTCTTTTTCCTACTGTTCCAGTGTTTCTTAAATCGTGAGTTTGGTTCATTCATACATCCTTACGCTATCACTTAGGATATCAGCTGATGTCGACGGATTGAGCGATGCACCTGGAAAGCATGTTTATCAGTCACTTATACTCGGCGAAGTGGGTCCATATATCAAAGTACCTTCACATTCGTTTTTGGTCAATATGGGACCGCAGACAGCGTTGTTGATGTTGGATTGCAGGTGAAAAAATTTCAGCAATAAGTGCCGGTACTTATTACTCTCACAGGGCTGAGCGGCGTAAAGACCAAGTATGTAGCCCGTTCGAATATGAGAAGGTATTTCAGCGGATAGGTACCTTACCGTCAACGATGGAGCATCTCATTGTCCTGCTTGGTATTCCTATTGCCTATCCTCGCATGGTTTTCCTAGAGTCCGCTCTTGAATCCAAGCTCAATCCGTTGGTTGCTCTCGGGCGAAATGGGAGCTTCGGTCTATCCGGATTTGTCAACAAGTTTAATGCTGATGCTGAACTATTGGATGACTTGAATGACCATTGGACGGCTCGGGCACACAAGGTATTCGGACTTGTCGATTGTGCTCACTTGCGTGCTGACATTTGGCAAATCTATGAGCATGAGCGTAATTGGCTTATTAAGCAAATGCAAAGATTAGCCTTGGCTCAGCGAGTGCGAATATCGTTCTTGTCTGGAGATGTTCATTGCGCTGCTGTTGGTGTGCTGAAGACGCATCGAACTAAAAAAGAGGCCGAGATACCTATTGGTCTAGACCATAGGTACATGCTCAACATTGTGACAAGTTTGTGCTTCTTTGTTCGATGTTCGCGTCTCCTGTTGATGCTATTTACTTTCGCTTCAGGTGCCATTGTTAACACACCTCCGTAAGCTCTACCAATTGCTCAATAAGTCATGCTGAGCATCGAAAAACTGTCAGGCCTGGTGGTGTATTAGCCATGGTCAATTCGCTTGCCACCAAGACACACAAGACTCTTCATCACGCAGAAACTGACGAAACTATGGTGCGCTTTTCCCTCAGAAACGAGTACATTTAACCTAGTGATGTTCTACTCTCATAGATGCCGCTTTTTGAGTCAGATACTGATAACTCCTCACGCAAGCAGAAATACATCATGGGAAAAAGGAACTGGTGTGCCGTTGACTGGGATTGTAACGACGGCAAATTGCATTTCACATTGCAAATTGAAAAAGACAAGGGCAGTGGAGTGACCTTGGCGTGAGTTTTTTCTTTGAAGAGTAAAATCATTATTTATTATCGGATAATTAGTTATCCTACATATTCGCCGCCTCCTGGTTGGGCTCGTGGGCCCCATTAAAAACTTGGCACCTCATCCAAAAAGTTTTCTCTGTATTTAATATTTAATTTGTTGAAATTCCACATGGTTCAGATAGTGTATTCGTCATTTCTATCTGACTGTCGAGAACGAGGAAAGAAGGGGAGGGGGGAAACTCGCTGCAGATGCACAGCGAGCCTCATCTCCCTTGCTGGTATTTGTCTCTATCTACCATCTTGAACTGAAACATTTGGTAGCTGAGAGATGAAACATAACCTATTTTAAATGTAGCGTTCGATATTCCAACATGGTTCCCATGCCATCTCTTCCTGCCCACACCCTTAGGATTTGTGAGAGGAGGGTACAAGAGCATAGCGCAGTACACAATTGCACCGGCAAACTCACCTAGGTAAGCCTTGAGTGATATATTGTGAGTTAAAGGCAAAGCGAAGTCACTTCCATTATTTTATTGTAAAGATGAGTTATATACAAAACAGAGAGTAGTGATAGTAGTGCAATAGTAATGATGAGAACAGCGAAAAATGATCTCAGAATCTATAGATAGCGTCCTAAAATAAACGCGTTGGATTTGAAGCCATGCTAGGTGGGTTGTCTCGTATCTTTAGCACCCAATTATCTGTCAGGCAGGAACAAAGAATGATAGAGTATTTAGACATAAGAATGTCACTGTCTTTCGATCAGTCTGACCCAGATACTTGGACTAAAGACTGTCCGAAATCGACGACTCTGGTAAAGTGCAAGGCATGGAAGGATCCATTGACAGATTCGCGATGTTATTGGGAGTTCTTGTTGTCTTAGGTGCGATCGTGAATGGATCGGTTCTGCCTCGAGCTAGCGATCCCTGTGCGGCCATAGGCGGACAGAAGTGGGTTGCTCCTGGAGCTGTTAGAGATTGTTACAGTGCGGTCAAGGTCAATGAGACTCTAAAAAATAATGTTAGTCATTTTCATCAGTTTCCTCCTGCTTTCAGTGACACTTTAGTTGGTAGATTCTCGACGTTGTCGGCAGAACGTTGAATTTCCATGCTTCTGTGAACTATCAAATTCAAGCACCTCCACCATTTAACAACGACGTCCACGAGGACCTTTTTAAGGATTTGGATAGGATTAGAGCGACAGATTACGCTAGTGATTATGACCTGCACGTTGATCTTTCCCGAACTCTCAAGAGTCTAAACGATGGGCACTGCGTCTGGGTCAACAGTTGCTATGTGAGTGCCAACTCAACCACTTTTCGGAGATTTGCTCATTCGTCATCTTAAACTATAGGACAGTATGTCTACCACTCTATCTGACTTTGAAATTGACTCGAAAATAAATCAGGTTTTTTCATCAATTATCTTCCTACGCCCTTGGTTCTGCTGTCCGACTCTTGTGGAAAACAAGCAGTTCACATTGCACCTGAAGCATTCGCAGTCGCCTCGGCCGAATTTCCTGATCAGATTGATTTCTGGCAAGATGCTCTACCAGGAGATTTGAAAGGCCAGCTTGAGTCTGTGTGTGATCTTTTTTTTTGTTTGACCAGTCCCCGTTTGACCTTGCCACAAGCTCTCCGGTGCAAAAGTTCTAACTATCAATGGAAAAAGTCCCAACGTCGCGATTGATGCCAATGCTCTCATTACTGGCACCTTCCAGGGGATCGGTACCCGCCAAAACTCGTATGTTACGCGGTGGATGATCTCTTTGGTAAACTGAAGAATACTCTAGGTTTTTTGCCAGCTACTTGGCCTCGGGATCTACGTGGACTTACATTTTGGGGAACTTCGCTCAGCAGGCACTGCCGCTCAGTGATCAGGTTACTCTCGAGGTTCAACTAGTCGGAAGCTCTCACACGGATACAATCACTGTAAAATCCAATTTGATTATAGCAAAACACATAACTCATCATATGGAAAGCTGCCATACAGGTCTCGAATCTCCGGGTCTGGGAACTTCACCGATGTTACAACCTTCTTTGATAGCCACTGCCTCGCTCAACTGGGCACAAATGGAGTTGATCTCAATGCTCCGAATTCCCAGGAAGTCCCACCTCAAGAAAAACCAGTGGCTCGATTCCAACAGAAACCGGCCTTCTCTTCCCCAGATACGTCTAAGGGACGAATCAATGTCATGCTCGATACTTCACCTTTAAGTGATGTCGTCCTTCCTCCACACTTAACACCTATGTCTCCAGTCAATGGAAGTAGAAATGTTGCACAGTTTTTCCTGTTGGATGACAATAAGACAGGAGTTTTGGCATTGGGTAGTTTCGATGATCCAGATTATGACTCATTCCTGGATAGTTTACTGACCGGCTTGATTACCCTGAAGTCTTTGGGTGCAAACCAACTCGTGGTGGATTTGGTACGTTTTTCCCTGTGCCTTTGGAGTTAAAATGATGAATTACGGGTCGTTCCAGTCGAACAACGGAGGTGGTTTTGTCTGCGCCGCTTATGTGAGTATTCTTTTCCTATTCGATCCCTCTCTGAGATTGACAGAAACATGATAGTACTTGCACCGTATCGTGTGTCTTGTTGATTTCTCCAGCCACCAAGCTGTTCACAGTGGAGTTAGATTATAGGGTCAAAGGCTACCACTGTTCCCCAGGCTGGTTTCAACACCACAGTTCGTGATGGAACCCTCGCTCGAGAGATCGTGCAACAGCTTGTCGACCACCCAGATCTCGACCCCGACCTTCAATTACTCTACAACCCCCAACAATGGAGAGATGAGAACAACACGTTCTTCCCTGCAGATGATAACTGGTTGCTTCCGCCGGTCCAAAAGGAGATCAATGGTCATCCGGATGCTTTCAGTCAGCAGTAAGTCTCCACCATGTTTGGGCCGACCCGAGTGCTCAATGTCCTTGTAGGCTAGGCGAGGAATGTCAACCTGAATACTTTACCTCACCTACTCCGAATGAGGCATTGTTCGACCCTAAGAAGGTTGTCATCATCAGCAATGGAAGGTGTGCGAGCTCGTGTGCGTTATTTAGTGTGTGTATATCATATTTTCTTGCCCGCGCGACTTTCTGGATGAGTACATTCAGGTAACGATGGCAAAGGAGGAAGGCGTCAAGACTGTTGTATATGGAGGCAGGAAAGGCGTACAGCAACATTACTGCGGTACGGTTGGCGGCCAATCCACAGACTTCTCAACCATCGACACAGAGATCAAGGTAAGACCCATGAGTCCAAAGTACAGGTTTGAAAAATTTGTTCATGTCTACCCTGTCAAGACGACACAGCTCAAGAACGATCCCCTCGCACCATTTGACCTGTGAATATATATTTTTTCAATTTTTTTCTGTTGGCTGACTGGCCGGCAGCCTCGTTAGTGGTGTACAAGGAATTACATGGAGACTTGCTTTTGGCATCGATGATCCCACACAGCCTGAAGGTTGACTGTCTACCGGAACATAATTTGAGTTTATCACTAACGGTTCTCTTTTAGAGTGGCAAGATCGTCCAGCCGACATCAACTTACCACTAACCACAGAAATGTAAATTGATGATTTCCATGACATGTGGTCGACATTAACTTCCTGTTACAGAGTTAATAACCCAGTCGCAATCTGGAAAGCAGTCGTCAAGAGAGTTTTTTCATAAATTATATATGATACCGCGAGATATGAAATCTAAGTGCATCTCATATCTATTTGTTATAATTCCTGATGTAGCTAGGACTTTGTTCCACTGTGGAAGTGAAATCACACTAAATATCACACAGTCTTAGTTATTACCCACTGTTGCATTTGGATACCGGAGTCCACCGGTAGTTCTCTTTCCGAAAAGGGTCATCATCACGCAATATTTTTTATCTATACAATGTAGAAGCACCTCTCCATCTTCCACCTACTACTGCAAACTATGGGGTATACTCTCTGTGTCCTTGGTGTGCTCTTAAGGTTCCCCGAATCTCAGCAATGTCGATTCTAAAACACCGTGTGTTAGGGTGTGGTACCATGGGCATCGCCATCACCTCTGGCATGATTGAATCCCTTGATACTGCCAAACGGTCCCTCTCCAATGGTGCTCCAAAATGGGAGGTGCACACGCCGGGTACTCTTACACCTTCCGGCACACCAGATCCTTCGATGCCCTCACGCTTCCTCGCCTGTGTGAAACGTGAGTCAACTGCACAAAGGCTTGTCAACGTGTTTGCGACGAATGGGAGCGATAAAGTCGAAGTTTATGCCTCGAAAAACGTTCAAGCTGTCACCCACTCTGATGTTGTACTTCTCTGGTAATGTAGTTCCCATCCAGGTGCTTGATGAAGAGACATTAAATCAAAAACAATCCTCTCTTCTTCTTTACTACAGTTGCAAACCTCAGCTGGCACAAACTATTCTAAGCGAGGAGGGAATGACCGAAGCACTGGAAGGAAAACTTCTCATCAGTATCCTCGCGGGTGTTACCATCCGCCAACTCACAAGCTGGGTTTTGCCCTCAACTCGAGTCGTTCGAGCTATGCCTAATACCCCATGTAAAGTATGTCATCTTAACCTCTTTCTCACATATGCAAAAAAAAAAGTCCACACCCTCCTGATCATTCTCACTTTTTTTCATTTTTCATTCATCCCATAGATTCGTGAAGGCATGACCGTCATATCAAATCTCCCACCCTCTCCACACCACGAGACCGACAACAACATCATCCTCAACATATTTTCGTCCATCGGTCGATGTCGTTTTCTGGATGAAAAACACTTTGATGCATGTACGGCTTTGGCGGGTTCTGGTCCGGCGTTTGTATGCACCTTTTTGGAAGCGATGGCGGATGGTGGCGTGATGATGGGGCTGCCCAGAATGGAGGCTTTGGAACTTGCTGCTCAAAGTGAGTAACAATGCCCTAATAAAAAAATTCTTTTTTGGCGATGTGTGTATGTATAGCGTTCCAAGGTGCGGCTCGAATGGTATTGCAGGGAAACATCCACCCGGCACAAATTAAAGATGCAGTCAGCAGTACGTTCTTCTCTTTCATCTAATATCAAATCCAAAAAAAAATAATTCATCTTGCAATATGAAGCCCCGGGAGGATCTACCATTGCTGGAATTTTAGCCCTAGAAGACGGTCGCGTTCGATCGACGATCGCGCGTAGTATCCAAGTCGCTACAGAGCGCGCTAGTCAACTAGGCCAACCCACAACAAAAGAAAAATCAAATTGAAGGTGACATCTCAATCTGTATGGAGATATATATTCATCTGTTAAGACCATTGTACACTGGAGAGAGAGAAAAAAACTTGTCACCCTCAGACTTGCCATCCCCTTCTTTTATCCAACGAAGGAAGTTAAGCAGAGTACAGGGGACTCGAAAGTCAATTGTCACTTTAGCTCCCGTAAAATGAGAACGTCCGTAGTTGTTGTCAACGTCGTTCAGAGTGTTGAGGAGCATAGGTTGGGCATGGACAAACGAGAATAAAAGAGGAAATCTTCTTTTTTCTTTTCTAAAACACAAGATATATAAGCCGTCATCGACAATGCATCAAAAGTAGGTCCTACCTAAAAAATCATTCTGGCTCCCTACTCTTAAAATACAGACAAGCAGGTGATAACAACAAAACAATACCGTCCCAAGTATCTTGAGAAAGTACCATCACATGAATTTCACGGAAATCACAATCAGAGGCACAATTCTCATCCATTGTCAAATCTACAAAGAAACAGCCACTTGAGCCATCAACAAGAACACAAAAAAATCGGTACTCACACACACACGTACATAATCTCTTCACAATCTAAAGGAAAAAAAATGTAATTCAACTCTGCAGGGTTCAAACCTCTTCCTACTCGGCGCAGTCAACTGCAACACCAAGCAAAAGTTCAAATCGCGAGTCAAAACAGAGATCAATCAATCACTTTCATCTTGCTCATATGAAATGAGCATCCATCTGTGGGCAATTTTCGGAAAAAGAAAAGCAGATAGATGCCAAAGTGAAAAGAGCGAATATCAATATCATCAGAGGGGGGCCACGCAGGAACATCAAGAGAGAGAGAGAGAATGGGATTGCAGATAGATAGAATACATGCGAAAAGGGAGAGGAGAAGGACCTGGTGATCCATCAACATCAGCTCAGAGTTCAATACGAACAAAAACGAAGGGACACACCAGTCAAAAAAACATCACCGATCTACAAAAAGAAACGAGTCCACCCATCAGACATGATCAACGGGTAAGATAACAGAACTTACAAAACTCGTGTGTCTCATCCGTCCTCTTGACCGTTTGCTATCATCGTGGGGGAAAAAGGTAAGGAAGGAAGTAAGGAAAACACGTCAGCTCAAACGTGATGGAAAGCTGGCGCCAATCACAGCCAAACAAGACACATAACACATACCTTCCAAGCTTCCTCAAAATCAACCGGAAGAATGACATATCTATTTTTTCGAACCGCTAATAAAATCATGTCATCTATCAAAATCCTCAAATAAATAAAGGTTTCGTTCGCTTACCCTGAAGACCAGCCGCTTGAGCTATCGATGCAATTTCCGCTGACGAGAGACGATCTGGCCTTGAGACATCTTTTGAAAAGAAAAATCAAAAAATACAATCAACGAGAGGCTTGAAACAAAAACACACAGTCTTCGAGATCAACGTCAGGACCAAGGTTCATCTTGCTAGTCACAGTTTGGAAAATCAATCGCTTCTCTCGTCTAGCCGGTAGTGGAAACTCAATCTTTCGATCAAGTCGACCAGGTCGGAGTAGAGCAGGATCAAGGGTATCCGCACGATTCGTCGCCATAATAACCTTGCGTTTATTTGATCAAAGAGAACGAAACGCGAAAGAAAAAAACAACCAACTTTGACATTACTCCCCTGATCAAACCCATCCATCTGGTTCAACAACTCCAAAAGAATACGCTGAACTTCACGATCAGCACCTGTCTGCGCATCAAACCGCTTCGTCGCAATAGCGTCAATTTCATCAATGAAAATAATCGCAGGCGCATTCTCTCGCGCCAGTCTGAACACATCTCGAACCATACGAGGCCCTTCACCTAGATACTTTTGTACGAATTCACTGCCGACGACGCGGATGAACGATGCGGTCGTATGGTGTGCGACGGCTTTGACTAGCATCGTTTTTCCCGTGCCTTTTTCGAGAAAAAAAAAAACACAAGTTCACTCGCCAAGCATCATAAGAATAATGAAGAGTCATACCAGGTGGACCATACAGCAAAACACCTCTCGGCGGATCAATCCCAATCTTCTTATACAAATCAAAATGAGTCAACGGCAACTCCACCGCCTCCCTAATCTCCTGCTTCTGCAAATCCATACCCCCCACATCCGAATACGACACATCCGGCTTCTCCTCCTGCCCCAACATCGCGATCGACGAATCCGCTTCCGGCGGCAAAATATCCACCAACGCATTCGAATGACGATGCAACGCCACCGACGAGGACGGTTTCAACAACTCCCGATCCAGCGTCGACAATATCCGCACAACGTAGTTCGACCCCGTCGTCGATCCCACAATCCCCGTGTGTTGGTCGATCGGCTCGAGGAACTGCCCAATGACGAGCGGTACGGATTGGATCCGCTTTACCTCTTCTTGTGCGCGGATGAGCTCGCGTTTGAGGTTGGCTTGTTCGTCTTTAATGTAGGATTCTTGAATGTCCAGCATGTCGAGGTGACGGGCGAGTTTTTGGTATTTGATGTAGTAGTCTTCTTCTTCTTGGAGTTGTTGGTAGAGAGCGGTTTTCTCGCTCACGACCGACTCGAATGTCGGTTCCTGTACAGTGTTGTCAATAAAAAATAGACACCACAGCGAGAAAAACGTGCATTGCGCTGTATCTCGATGCCAACCTGGTCCATGGTGAGGAGACAAGAGTAAATTATTTTGTACGCAATGACGCGTCAGATCGTGGGAAAAGGTATACTAAATGAATTTCCAGCGCACAGCACAGCTAGCACCATGGCTCACACTATAGCGCCTCTCGACCAGCCCTCCAACTACAAAGACTCTCAAGCACGTCTCGACCGAGGAAGACAGGCCGAACTATTGTCCAAGTCAACCACTCTCTACGTATGTCCTCATTTTTCTAATCAAACAGGAACTAACAGCGAACAGATTGGTAATTTGAGCTTTTATACTACTGAAGAACAGATCTATGAATTATTCTCAAAATGCGCCAACTCGGAGGACGGAGGAGGTATCAAGCGAGTCATCATGGGCCTCGACAGGAACTCTCGGTGCGTCCGCCCTTTCGTAACAAGCAATTTATGGATATGATACAGGACACCGTGTGGATTTTGTTTCGTGGAGTATTATACCCACGCCGAAGCACTGGCATGCATGAGATTCGTCAGTGGAACAAAACTCGACGAACGTATCATCCGCTGCGACCTCGATCTGGGCTACAAAGAAGGCCGACAATTCGGTCGTGGAAAAAGCGGGGGGCAGGTTCGTGACGAACATCGACAAGATTACGACCCTGGTCGCGGCGGCTGGGGTGCTCAAGCTCAACGACTCGAAATCGAGAGACGAAGAGAAGTCGAAGAGCGGTATGCAGATGTTCAAGATGGACCTGGGGCTGTCGCCGGCGGGGGGGACGACTGGAAAGACCAGGGCGGTTCTCACTATGAAAATACGCGGAAGCGTGGTCGTTCGCCTGACGACGAGGACGAGAGCGCACGACTGGTGAGGGTCGTTCTCTGATAATCTAGATGCATTGCTCAGCGTACGCCACAGGCACAGCGGGTACGATTGGAGGACGACATAGACAACGAGCGTATGTAGTTATATATACTAAAGAATGATTTTTGCTGTGACGAGGTACTTTTCCCACAAAAAGGTAAAGTACGACGCGTGCAATTTCCTGACGAACCGGTGGGCCTCGGTGACTGAAGTGAGCGTGACCAAGTACTTGGCCGATAAAGAAAAAGATTTTGGAGGTCTAGACGACGTCAAGCATAGAGACGTCTTGTGAATCAGGAAAAAACTCACAGAGGAAGTCGGACAATCTGCGGATCCCCCTTGTCCGAGCGTGCAATCTGGAAATTGGCAAGTAGGTCTTCCAACCATGATTCAGACGAGCTGCGTGAAGACAGTCCTCCGAAGACGACGGTCCTTCCATCGTTCGTAACCCCAGCACTAGGCCCACACCCAACCAAGACACCCCTGCGCGCAGCCTCAGACCGGCCGCGTTGACCTCTGGTTCTCAGTAGGATGCGGGGCTGTGTCTGAGGGTGATACGGGGACGCGCGCACTGGGATGGCAGAGATGGTGAGATCCTTGAGTGCTTGGAGGTTGTCTCGCATGTAGTCGGGAGAGCTGAGGGTGAGGATAGCACGCTCTGCAGGTTTGAAATACTCGTAGTCTACGGCGACTAGAACAAAAAATGAGAACAACAAAAACGCAAACAAGCAGACTGACTGTCAACGACGCCTTTTGCGCCAGCCTTGTTGATCCCTTTCAGGATATCGCGGGGAGTAGCTGTTCTCGGGACATTTGTCAAAAGAATCTGGCCCGATTTCTTCAACACTGTTATTTGTCAGTTTTAACCAGGGAGGAACAGCCAACGACATGCCTCTATCCAGCATAAGATGAATGTCACGCTGTTGTGACGGGCGACATGTCCTCTCGCGGAGAGTATCGCAGGGACGAAAAAGAGCGGGGGCGCGGAGAACGAACAAGAGAGCGCCATTCTCGCAGTGAAAGACACAGAGACGAGCCGAGGCGAAGAAGATCCAGTCGCTCGCACAGTCCCCGGGATCGTCGAGGACCAGACCGACGAGACTACCGCAGAGACCGAGACCGAGACCGAGACAGGGACAGAGACAGCGAGCGGCACCGCGAAAGGGAGCAAGGAGGACGAAAACGAGAGGAAAAAAAAGAGGAAAAGCCGGCAGCACCGACAGACGAGCCAGAAGAGGGCGAGGAGATGGAGACCGCCAACGAGGACACTCAAGCCATGATGTCTGCGATGGGCATGGCTGCCTTTGCCTCTACCAAGGTCACCCTCTGCACCATTTCTCTCATCCATTTCCAATTTTTTTTCAAGGGAAAACATGTCACCGGCAACCAAGAGGGCGCCGCCAACGTCAAAAAGTCTCGCACCTGGCGACAATACATGAACAGGTCCGTCTCTTTTGTTTTAGCTTGCAATCACTCATGTGTTTCCAGACGTGGAGGCTTCAACAGACCACTCGACAAAATCAGATAGAAAAACATTAATAGTACCATGTACACCTCTTCTCAGAATCCGTGAATCTTTATAGACGACCTCTCTATCCCATGTTCAACCAAAAAATTGGACACATTCGTACGCTGGTCTCCCTGCAGCTGGATCACCGTCCCCATCGCTTCATCCTTTATAATCGTCCCATTGCATGCAAAGTCCTGCCAAACACGTCAGTCTCTCCATTCTCAGGAAACCAAATCCCTACCTTCTTGAACGCCTGGAGCAACTTCTTGTGGTTGTATTCTTCAAACCCTGCAATCAGCAATCCTCATCACCACCCCAAGATACACACATACCCTTCTGCAAACCCTGTAGCGTCGTCAGTGTCTTGCGTCCATTGCGTTGTTGAATGCGGATATGAAGGTGATGAGACTGCGATCCGACGTCCTGACTATTAGCAAGAGGATCACCCTCGTTTGCAAAAGGATCTCCACACAACACATCAGCCAGCCTGTCGCTCAAACAAGCACACCCAAGTACCTGTCGATGCAAAGCTCATGCGAAGAAGGAACTCTTGAGTGCGGGGAAAGAGGGAGGAAGAGAGAGCAAGCCTCCACCTAATAAGTCCTGTCATCATTACGTAACTGCACTGCTTGTCTCGGCTTCCGCTCTTTTTCAGGCCGATCGACCATGCCGCCTGGCAAAACACCTCCTACTTTCCGCTATTTTCCGCCCAACAGAGGTACAAACCCAGCTTTCACACTTACTTCAAATGCTCATTCTTTCTCCCCAGCGAAACAGCTGAAAAAGGCATGGATCGAGACAGCCAAGATCAAGAGCAGATGGAAGGTCCATAAACGGGGAGAGGCTGTTCTGTCATCGCATTCTGGACTTGAGGGCGATACTGCTATGGCCGATCAAAGTGACTCTGAAATCACACACGAAAACAAGTCCCGTCCATCACACGAAAAAAAAACAAAAACAACGCATCCCGAGGGCAACGCCAACGTCACAAACAAAGAAAAACAACAGTCGCTGCGTGATCTTTTCCGAAAAGCTTATTCAAAGGAATCTCTGCATACGTACAAGTCAGATCCCTTAAAGAAGGGACGACGACAACAACAAGGAGCAGGGCGAGGTGGCAATGCCGCTTCCAGGGGGCAGCCTAATATGAAACTCAGGATGAATGCCATGCTGGAAAAGATCAAACAAGATTATTCTTGAAAGTCGTAGATAACCTCTGTCATTAGATATCCTCACTTGGAAGTTGTAGACAGTCATTGATCACTCCTACTCAGACTGATTATTCTCCTTATTCTCATCCACTATCATCGTATCCGACGCTGGTCCCATCAACCCAGACCTGACAAACCTCTGTTCTAAACTCCCACCAAATAGCGGACGAGCTGTACCAGGCCCAATCGTTGGAGCAGCGGCAGACTGCTGCAGAGTCGACGACGACGACGACGGAGAGGTAGGACTAGACACGGAGACCGTGGCGCCATGATGAGCTGCGGATGCACGATACTCTCTGTTCAATCCAGTAACAGCACTAATCGCCTGAAGATGATCACTCAAATGTCCAGGCCTAGGATCATCCATCTCATCGACCAAACCCAGCGCCCTAGTCTCCAACGGTTGTATATGAGCATCACCCATCGATCCCACCGTCGCCAAAGCCAACGGCGAGGGCGGGGGGCTAACCGACTGCGAGCGTCGAGCATCTTTATGTAGGAAAGGTAGAGGCGAGAACAGCGGCGTTGCAGGTGCCGATTGACGTGCTGGTCCGAGCAGAGTCGCGCCTCGCCCGAAAGCGTCTTTTTCTTGTTGTTCTGTGAGCGGTGGGAACGCATCGTGGGTAGAGGTGACGAGCGTCGATCGTTCGACAGCACGCAGGTATTTCCCGACGCAGTTGTAATGAGCCTTGGGGTTGACGCAGAGCTCGCAAAGGCGTTGGACAGAGAACGGAGTGCTGAGAGGAGGAGGAGGAGGAGGTTCAATCATGGATATGAGACTCCAGAAGAAAAGAACATACGAATCGAAACTGTCCAATTGTTCAAAGATGTATTTTTTGGCGTCGTGCGCTTCCTCGGGTTGCATGAAACTGGCAGGTTTTTCGTTGAGATGAACACGGAGTGCTTTGTGAGGGGGGAACGGGGCGAATCGAAGGCCTCCATTTTGCGTTGCGACCGGGTTGAAATAAGGAGGTCGATGAGTCGGTCTCGTCGTCCCCAAGAAGAACTTGATGTTCTAAAAAGAGACAAGAAGAACATTCAGTTCACCGGGGGGCGACCTTGATAAGAAGATTTTTGTTATGAAACGGACTTCGTTAATTTTATGCTTCACGGCATCGCGTATGACAGACCATTCATCTCTATATATCCGCGTGAAAAAGATTGATGTGATGGTTGTAAGGGAAGAGCAAACTCGACTGTGTCGCTCGAGGCTATTTTCTCGAGGAGAACCTGATGTTCTGTTTTGTGGTGAGATTTAGTCTAACTGATTCTGGATGCGGGTTACAAGTGATTTTTCTAAATTTTATTCACCTGATTTCCATTTGAATGTGTTGGAAGTCATGAGGGAATGGGTGGGAAACAAATCTCTCTCTCTCTCAAGTGATCTATATTACTAGTTGGGCGCGTAACTAATGCCTAGATATACGCAGCTCGACGATCACACTCTCCACGCTCCTCGCCAACATCTTCCTACCTCTCCTCCCCCTCCTCCCCTTCCCTCGTCTTCTTCATCCTCACGAACGATGCGCTTCTCCGTCAGGCCCACAAACTCTTTTCCGAGGATGCCAGTTATGTCTTCGGCTAGACGGAAGCGGCTCATATGGTCTTATGCCCCCGACTGGTGAGTGTTTTTTTTTCTGTCTTCTTGTCGTTGCATTGCGAGGAGGACATTCGAACCGTTTTTTTTACTCATTATCGCCTTGTCCCTCCCCCTTGAGAAGGATAATAACCATTCTTCTGGCGTGAGTGTTCTGAATGTCGAATTTCACCAGATCATTGTTGAAAGGCTATTATTTGCCCTTTAGTGCCATTTTTTTCTCGTTAGATCAGGTTGAAGGTTATCGAAGAGTCTTTTCTGTGGAGGACACGTCGTATGTGTTTCTCTTTCTTCCTTCGGCTTCAGTTATCACTCACCACATCGTCCTTTCCGCAGTATACGCCACCCGTATGTGTCATGTTCCCTCTTCCCCCCTGGCATACTCACCTCGGATTGTAATCTAGGTACGCAGAGCATGAACGCATTCCGGTATCGTATCCCACTTTCGGTTTCTCTCTCTCACTACTCATCGTCAATCGTTCATGGTATATCAGAACGTCGCGTTATATTTCATCTGCTTCTTCACTCCGGTTCTCCTTCAACCCATCGTCAATTTCATCACTGTCCGCTCGTGGTGGGATCTTCATAACTGTGAGTGTGAAAATGAATCGTTTTCACGTCAGGACACTTTAACGGGCCTTGGGTTTTTTTTTCGGCAGCAACGTTGGGCTGTACGTTTTTTTTCCATTCATGGCCGCTTGTGTTGGCTTAGCTTTTTTTTCTTCAACTTACAAGTGATTTTTGCGTTGTCGCTGACTGGCACAGTGACGCAATTTGTGAAGATCACGGTGGGCCGACCTCGCCCTGGTACGTCAACAACAAGCTCGCCGCTCTCGAAGTGTTGATCTTTTTGTCTAGACTTTCTTGATCGCTGTAAACCTCTCAGTGGTGCTACCGACCCTGAATTTGGTGCCACTAACTGGACGATATGTACCCAGACGGATAATTGGATGATGAGAGATGGTTTTCGCAGTTTTTTCTCAGGACATTCCAGCCGTAAGTAGATTTATTTTTTTTCTTACAAAGAAATCTATATCGTGACCTATGGTAGTGTCATTTGCGGGGCTCGGCTTCTTCTCCTTTCATCTTGCCGGAAAAATGCACTTGTTCGACACACGTGGACGGACGGTTTGTTTATCTCAAGGCTATCGACATTTTTCTTTTTACTTACAACTTCCGGATTTATTTTAGGGCAAAGGATGGCTCACTCTTGGGCCTTTTGCAGCTGCTTCTTTGGTAGCTATTTCCAGGACCATGGATTATCGTCGTGAGTGGTGACACTTGTACCTTTTTTTTTTCAAGGGTCGCTAACATGTGAGAATGAGAGACCATTGGCAAGACGTACTCGTTGGCTCTATCGTTGGCACCGTGTTTGCGTTTTTCTCGTATCGGCAGTACTATCCATCTCTCGGGTCTGAGTTTTCGCATCGGCCGTACTCTCCTCGTATTCAGAGAGAAGACGAGGAAAGGCTAGAGACGCATGACGATCCTTTCGAGGGTGGTGGGGATCCTCAGCCGCATGATCACCACCACGACGATGAGGAATATGAATTGGAAGGAACTGTACTTCGTCCTCATCCTCCCGAATCGCTCGAGGAGATGTGGAAAGATGATGAACATGCTCCTCCTGTTCGAGAGCGTTCTGTACGTTTTGAACAGCAGGATGATGGGCTGTTTTTGAGGGCTGAGGATGGTACATCTGCGTTGCGAATGACACGGTCGAAGGATTCGCCCCAAATTCGTCCTCCGGATCATGTTTATCGTGGGGCGGAAGATCTTCGTTGAGCCTTTATGGACGCTTTTGTGTTGGCTTGTCTAGTGTGTTGGAGAGTGAGTGGGGGAAATGAGTCATTCTTGTCATGTTTTTCTCTCTTTCTCTTTGTCTCTGTCTCTGTCTCTCTCTCGCGATTGTATCAGTAGGGGCTTTCGTCTTTGCACGTCTCTTTGGGTTATGGACGAGGTTTTTTTTTTTTTATCATAGGTGATAGGTGTGTGTCTGGGCGGCAAAAGTGGATAGGAGTGAAAAATGGACGCTGTTGTTACCTTTTTTTTTTTTAATCTCGAGGCCTAGTTCACTTTCTTTCATTTGTATGACAAAAAATGCAATGTAATGTTGTCTGCATTTGAGGCTAGGGTACCACCGAGAGTAACCTTGATTAAGAAACTATTCTCTTTTACTCTAGGTTTTGTTGTTACACGAAGTTCCTTTTGGACTTGATGTGTTTTTTTTCTGAGGATTGGAAGAAGATGTATTGCAGTACCTCAAGGAGTCAGAAGACACATTTTAGATACACAAAGTAGGAGGTAAAGCTGGGCAGAGCATGTAATATGACTTACTCTCTCTATGACTTACTGTCTCTCCTTCTATAATGCTATATGTAGTGTGATTATAATCTGGGATTTGGATATCGGATATGGATGTTGCTTGTTTATGGAATTTATTTATATAACATGCTTTTGATGTTTCCTTTTTCATTCTCATCTCTCCCATCCCCAAGTTGTCTCTTTCCTAGGTCGATCCTGTCACCGGATCAGACACCTTCCTTTGTTATTCGGCGTAATTTCATCTTCCGCTCTAGACCTTTTTTGTTTGTTTATTAATTGTATTATCCCTTATTACACTACCATCCCTCTGACATAAAGACCTGAACCTAAATCTAAACTTGCATCAGAACTTAACTTGGACGTCCCCAATGCCACATTAGTATCTAATCCCCATCCATCCTGCTCACCATTTCTTCACGTATCCATTTCATACCATTATTTTACAGGATCAGTTCTACTCTGTATTGACGACGGAGGGGGTAGGAACATTGCAACTGGATATATATGGGTATCATGGTGTGACTGTGATTGTGACGGTCCACTTCACTGCAAAGAGTAGAATTAACAGTCTAAATGTCTTGACACTTTCACTCTACCACTGTCTTCAATCTGGACATGTGATGCAGAGTAACATGATGTCATCATTTGGTACGTTTTTTGACGATAGACCATCTCGCCTCGACAAAAAAAGTAATTGCTGGATGGGGATATCAGAAGCCGACGCTCTTCACACGATAGAAACATTATGGAACACTCACCCAGGAGCATCAAATACCCCGATTCGTGTCTCTTATCTAGTATATGCCTCCAAGAAAAGGATGAATTCCCACCACAGGTGATATAGGTGATGGTGTTGACTCTTCACAGAACCTAGTGACGGACATAGCCGCGCTGTGGGTGAACAAGGGAGACTCCCTCGTCTCCTTCACATTTGAACACAGCTTAATTTAGTGCTGCTTGATACCCGCCGACAGAGTGTTCATATAATCCCGCATTACTGGCCCTGTCTGTATATCTACGAGCTCTCTCGCACCTACACGTTGCCTCCTCTGTTTGAATTCCTTTGCTCGGAATTTTTCTACTTGAATTCCACTACGCTCCTCAGAAACTCTATGAAAGAACAATACACTATCCAGCTCCTCAAATCCCTCAGCCCCCTCCTCACCGTACCTGACACCTCTTACACTTGTACTCCGCACGATTTGAAGCGTCTCCAGCATCATGTTCAAGTTTGTGACAACATCGCTGATGAGCTCAAACAGGCTAGCGCCCAGGTTAAGAACCTAATTAACATTAGCGCTTCGCCCATTTTTCGCCTCCCCAACGAGATCCTCTCAGTGATCATGCTCTGGGCCTGTGACATTCCAGAGCTCACAACCTTCAAACCACTCAAACATCAAAGATTCGGTAAATGCATGTCGCCTGTGGTATTAGGACAAGTTTGTCATCGATGGCGGAAAGCCTCGACCAGGGATCCCAGGCTTTGGACGTTTCTCTGGATTGATCTCACGTTTGAGACAAGTGTGAGGGATCTACAGAAAGTGGATTATTGGTTCAGGATGGCAAGAGAGTTGCCGTTGACGGTAAACATTACCCAGAACGATGATACGAGGCTGGTGGATGAGGTCCATAGCGAGAAACTGTTACCTGATTGGAAGCCGTGTCAACAAGTGCTCAATACTCTATTCGAGGACTACGCACATCAGATCGGATCTCTGTTCTTCGGAATTTTGGATGGGGGTTGGGGAGACATGTTGAGGATCCCTGTGAACTTTTCCAAGCTCACACATTTGACAATTAATGGGGAACTTGATCCGGTGTTTGCTCCATCGAATGTTCACATGTTTGCGAATGCTCCTCAGCTAAAAAGTGTCGACTTGTGGGCGATGAATCCTACGAGTCTACACCTTCCATGGAACAGGATATCTAGCTTTCGTGGTTGCTGGATGGCGTTGGATGGCCTAGTGACCATACTCCGACTCTGTCCCAACCTGGGTTCTCTTCGCATCCGCAACATGGAGGGTGCAGAAGATGGCAGTATGCAGATTCCTCGATTAGATCCTCTCCTGCTTCCTCGTCTCCACACCTTTGAGGTAACCGACGTTCCTCAGAACGAGAGAGTTTTCAATCTTCTGCAGTCGCTCTACTGTCCGTCTCTCCTAAAATTTAAATATAATACCTTCGGTTCTCGCGCACCTTCATCCACCATCATCTCTTTTCTTCTTCCGTTTCTCAGGCGATCCAACCCCCTTTCCTTGGACGTTTCTGGGGTTCTCTTCCAGCGGGATGATCTGGAGATTTTCTTACGCTCCGTTCCATCCCTTCATCATTTAATCCTAGACCTCAGCAAAAGACCAGGGGAAGCAGGTGCTGACGATTCCGCAATGAGTTTTGTTCGTCTGTTCCATCGGCGTGACGTTAGTGACCAGTATGACGTTCTCCCTAAGCTATGTCATCTAGAGCTAGAAGTCGACCTAAAATTATCTTTCAAAGCGCTTTTTGTCGCCTTCGAAACTCGGTGTCCGCGGCAGGTACTCTCTTTTTATCATGCTATTAAACTTTCTGGGGCCCCATCATCTGTGGACGAGATTGAATGTAGTTTGGTATCGGCGCGGATTAATATTCATGCTCCCGCAGGTCATGTTGCTCCTGCTGAGTGGAAGACTTGGTTGGATTCGTTACATCAGAGGGGACTGCCTGTTCGATTGAACATTCCCTTTGCGAAGACTCCTATCGCCTTCACTCCTGCTCTTGTCGTAGCCTCTGCCCCAGTCCCTGCTATCACCTCTTCTGAACCACGTGTATCCAGTTATATCTGATCATAACATTTCTTGTACCTTCACTTGCGCTCATCATCCTGTGAATACCTATCTGTATCATTAGCATGCTTGTCGCTGTGGAAATTATCCTCTAATTTTATGGATTATATAAGTTCATCGCTGAAATTACAACCCGGGTACTGATATCCTCAAGTGATCGATTGATACGGGCTGAGATCCAAGTCTCTTGGACATCTTGATAGAAGGCGTGCGGAAATTGAAAAAAAAACACGAGGCATTTTCTGATTTGTTAAATGACTTGTCTCCTGAGTACTTTGTCAACATCAGCTTGTTTTCTAGTTAAATCAAACATCGTATGGTTGAGAGGTATCTTAAATTGCATTGGATCTCAACTCGGAGCCTGATCTCCTAGACATACCAGAGCCTATGACATTTGAAGTGCCGACTAGCGGTGTATGCACTCGGTTCAGTCTGATACAGCATTCTAGAAAAACACAGGAGCTTACCTTGAGCAAAGAAGCATATTTCTGGAAGCTATGGGTCCAACACATGTTTACATCATGTATCCTAGATGAATCTCAGCTTAAGCATATAATTGCGTCAGAAACTCTATCCAAGCTTTGAACATTTTTGCCGAGAAGGCTAGAACGGGAGATCCAATTGATAGACGATTATCCGCATTTTTAAAGTCCAAGCGACAAAGGAAACTGAGCATCAGACTTTGGATGCCAGGATGGGGACCAAGGTTCCCCAAAAGGAAGGATAAATATACATCAGAATACAGGTAACTTCCATCTTCTGATGAACGACTAACTAACCTTGATATTGCCCAAGAATTCAGCCAGGTATATCAAGATGTGCTGCGCTACAGATGGATGTCCATATTGGGGATCATTCGTCCAAGGACAATTTCGAGGCCAGCAAGCGTCAATGACATCAATCGTAAGACTCTTCATACCGGTCATCTCCAACGATGGTGCCACATCCCGGGGATACGGGTCGCCAGTCTTCAAGTACAAGTTCTTCATCAGAAAACACTCTTGCACTCGATGCTAATGGACCAAGCTGGAATTTATCTGGCACATTGTCTCCGAATTCACTTTCAGGACCTGAATCCATTGAATCAATCGCATCAGAATCATATGCTGCTCCCAGCAATCCGGTGGAAGGTTGGTCATCTTGCACATTTTTGTCACTGAGAAATCTAGCTAGGGCATCGAGATTGATGCGCTTGCGGCTTTCTTGGGTCGTTGATCTGCCTCGACATGTATACTGATTTGTTTTTGATGTTTGAAAAACAAAGCCAAGGGCGGTTTCCGGATCGGACGTCGTTTCGGCGTCCACGTTCCAATCATATAAATGAGCCATCATCTTTATTTCTTCTTCATTCCGCAGCAGGCTCTCTATCTCATTTTCTTCAAATAATTCGCTGTCGGAAATCTCGTCCGCTCCTCCGCGCGCAGCGGCTAGCAACTGTAATCTCGTCGGTCGTTTTGATGGCATCGGTGCCGAGAGACAGTAGATTAAGAGAGAGGAAACAGATTGCGGTAGCATCACTGGTTTAGCCGTATCAATAGACGATGGTTGAAAACCTGGCAGCGGACCTGCGACCGGGTCAAGAAGAAATTGCATGCCAACTTCAAGCTGAGTTTTGCGCTTCTTTCGCGGGTAAACGCAGTCTCTATCGCCAGTCGATCTATCTTGATCAAAGAGCCGAGTGTCATTCTCGCAGATAATGTCCAAGTTAGGCCTCTCAGTTTGCTTCCAAGAGTCGTTGTAAAAGACGACAATATCTTTAGTTGCGCGTGCCACGACATTTCGCTTGGCAACCTTGGCTCGACCGTTTTTTGACTCGTATTTGTCGAGCCAGGGGACATTCTCGGCTAAGGAAGCAAGAGTGTTTTGTATCGCCTTATAGAAAGTCATGACGGCACCTTTCCCAACGTTGAGACGGTTACCTAGCACTTGCGCGAGGGGGGACAAGCACTTGGTAGTACTGCGTAATTCTGATTCTATTGAGATAATGAATATTGCGCAGGCGATAGAGGGTAAGGGTCCTTTGATGGTTGACAAAGTTCCGATCCGCGCCAGGATGTCACTGAGGTAAGTGGCAGTCTTAGTAACTGCAGGAAAGGAGATGGAAGACAATTCTTGTCTGAGTGACGTTGGAAAAGTCTGGAGGGAAGACATATGTTGATGAAGGATAGGAATATAGGATGCAGTTTCAACGTGATCCAAAACAATATTGATTGCGCTGGTCACCGAAATAAATGCTCGGGAGAGAGCGGGAAATGGTTCATCCAAAAGGAATGAGATATCCCGAAGGCAGTCTGGTCGATTTGATTCTCGTAAGGCAACAGCCAGACATGCCCCAGCGACCAGTTTCGCACTCCGACCCCACCGAAAATGGATTGTTTCCTTGGCTTTATGAAAAATATTCATTGCACGAGAAGATAGACCGGTGGCATTGAAGGAATGGGAAAGGGAACCCATGAATTCAGTCATTGCTATCTATGCGCCAGAAGAAACTCAGCCCTTTGTTAGCTGAAACTACGGAATCACTTACCGAGTTACGTTTGTCTCTTGCTTCTTTGCCTTGGTCTGCTAGGGCCCAGTTAGAGAATCGGGCCCGCTTGCCTAAGCCGCTACTACTACCATATCGATTGTCGTCTTCTGGAAAACCAAATTGTGAAGTCAAAACTGATTGCGAAGGGTCCGTTAGAGTACCACAGGAGGTGCATACGGCTGAACCGACATCATCATCCCAAGTGGTGAACCCATCACACTCTGAACAGGTTTGGGTCATTCTATAGTATGGCTTGCGTTTCCTAAAGGCTTGATCTATCAATGGCAGTGGTCGATGGGGATTAACAGGAGGCAAGAAGGTAGTAATGGGCGGCACGTGTTCAATGATCACTAGGAACAGAACCGAAAATAAGACCTCTTCACTTCTTCTGATCAATTATCACAGATACTCAATATCGGTGCAGAGGATGTTAGCGAACATCTCAAGACGTGTGAAATAACATGTTCTACTTGCCTAAATGCAAGCTGAGATCAGGGTATCAAAGATGTGAAATCTGCCATGACTGGACTTATCTAGCTCCTGTACAGAATTTGCGCGAATATGACAGCTCCAAGAAGAGAAGAGTATACCTGAAATGGGATAGAGGATGAAATCTAGAGGAGATCTATTTCTCGATGTACCCGGACTCCCATCTTCCCCTTTGAACTTGGTCCCAATATAAATCTGACAGGCCTCCTTTCTTCCCTCCCACCTTTCCACACATGGCTCAGCTCTCCCAGCCATTTTCTTCAGTCCCCTCTGCCGCCGTGCGACGCAGATTGTCGTCCGCTGTCTCGGCAAAGCAAAAGCCCAATGTCACCTCCACGTTCTCCAGTCTTACAGTGCGTTTACAAATCATCTGTGTACTCACATTGATCATCTCATGTCGCTGCCTCTTCAAAGCCTATGTGGGCCGGTATTGCAGGAGCTGTCGTCGAGAATAACAAAAAGTTCGAAGTTGCGGTTTCGATTCACGATTCAGTTTATAGCACCGACTTCTCGTCGGCTCAGATCGACTATGATCCACGCACTCCGGACAAAAATGCAAAGAACATCGAGCTATTCGTACTTGAAATGCTCCGAAAATTCTCAATTGAGCACCTCTGCAAGTTCCTTGGTGCTGGTGTTACTCTTACTCTGCTTCGCGAGGTAGGTATTGGCTTCGTCATCCTTATCGAAGCTTATCTCATATGATGGACTCAGTGCCCCAATATTTGTACGAGGCTCTGGCTTGACTTGGATATTGTCCCTTTTGTGTTCAATATCAAGCAATATCACACCGACTCTGTAACACGTCCCAATGTTAAACACCGTATCTCGTCTACTACGGGTTCATATGTTCCTTCTGGGGCAGAGACTCCCACCATGTATGTAGACTCGACCCACTTGACAGCTGTCTCGGGTCTGCAGGCAGGTGCCGTTGGGAAGCTTCCTATTCAACGAACCCTGGACGAGCAGGCTGATTCTGCTGCTCGCAAATGCCTCATGAACTTCGGTCCTGGAAACAATCCTCGATTAAGCATAGGACCTCGTAATCAAGTCACTGTTGACGATGCAGGTAGGATCCATCTAATCGATGACATCGAAGAATACCGAAAAACCGTTGGCTCAAGGTCAACTATTTTTACCTCGATCTGTCCTACACGTGCTGATATCTTTTCCAGGACATGGAACGCGGTCATCAAACTTGCGGATGAACTTCGAGAGAAGAAAGTCAAAATTGGCTTCTTTTCCTCAACTCCACAGGGAGGTAAGTTCCAAATCCTGTAGTTCATTTTACCCATTTTGACTTGAATTCGAGGTGGTGTCGCTCTTGTATGTCTAGTGTCACATCTCAGCCTATGAAGTTAATTTCTATTCTAGATGCGGCATGCTTTGATTCGTTTCTTGACGGCGCTTGATGTAGATGTTGCTTGGTAAGCTATTTAGGCTCGCAAAGTAGACACACCCTGATGATGTTGCAGGTATGTTCCAAACCCGTCCCCAGCTGTGTTCAGGACTACCAAAAACAACCACAATATTTTGCAAGGCGTTGCGGCTCCCGATCTCCGGCTTACCCGACAAGCAAAAGATAATTTTGATGCCTGGATTCTCAAAAATGGTCTACGCTGGACGGCTGAAGGTGGTCCCCTGGCCCCCGGTGGTGTTGACGTTGCTTTCATCGGTATGCTGCCTCATTGCGCTACATTTCCTCTACTCAACTTGTCAAATTTCAGATGATCCTCAGATGCCTGGTCTGATTCCACTCATCAAGAGGATCAGACCTGATCTCCCGATTGTCTATCGCTCTCACATCGAAATTCGTAGCGACCTTGTTCATGTCCCTGGCTCTCCTCAGGAGGAGGTTTGGAAGTACC
>Ga0153924_1000097_pt1 | contig 64926 bp, 70 predicted proteins | sample TSNJ008MetaG_FD_104709 | JGI IMG/M metagenome (GOLD analysis project Ga0153924, IMG submission 104709) | Attine ant fungus gardens microbial communities from New Jersey, USA - TSNJ008 MetaG | ecosystem: Host-associated > Fungi > Mycelium > Unclassified | place: USA: New Jersey, Wharton State...
ATTAATGGTCATGAGTCACCTCCTGTCCAGGACAGAAATGTGCAATTGTCTGCGCAGTTTTTGACTACCATGGAGACTATTGAACATCTAGTACAAGCCCTTCTATTGACGTCCCTTGTTCCTTCAACTGTTCATCGCTTTTCTGGAAAGCTCTTCCATGCGTACCTCTCTGGTAGCCTGGCCCTACCAGACAATATTGAACAGATGTGGCAAGCGTGCCATGTCGGTTTGATAGAAGCTTTCAGAGAAGATTGGGTAAAAGGAAAAGAAAAAAAGCGATCTCCCGCTGACAATGCTACTGCTGCCGCTTCTTTGAGCCAGAAAACAAGACAAGCAGGCAGGAAGGCAGGGTTTTCTCTGTTAGCCAACTTGAATGAATAAAAATATGGTGTTGCAGCTCCTCCGTTTTCCCGTGATTGTATCAACATGTGTATAGCTGACTTTATGTGTGTATTTGCGGTGACTGGATTTGATTCAAAGTGGAATTTCTGAATGACTATCAATGTTTTGAAACCTAAACGTAGCACTGGGCAGTGCTCTTGTTCGATGAGGATGTTGTTGATATCAGGGGTTCTTAGCATTGCCTCGTCGCAGCCCCAGATCCGATTCGTCGCTTCAGCCCGCGGTGATCAAGGACGTTGAAACTTTTGCTTTATGAGTCTAGCACATCCACATATTCACACTGAGCCAATAACCGTCCAGTAAGGAAGCAGCAATTTTTTCTCTCTCCATCGATATGTTTGCAGGATTAATTGTCACAATGTTTTTTCTCGGTAAAACAATGGATCAATAGAGTTAGACACCTAGATCTACAGGCCAGACACGTAAGTATCTAAACCAGATAAGAATTGGCACCCTTTTGATCATGGCGCTCCCAAGGACCAGCCAGCTAGCTGCCCAGTTGATTCCATTCCATGTAGGACATGAAGCGAGATAGCATTGTGTGTCCTAACTCCGAGTCAAGAGGATGCTTGGCGGTGGACACAGCTGTGGCAGGTTGGCATTCTGTTTAGGTACGGCTATGTCGTAGCAGTGCCTTGCTTCGAAAGGTAGCGTTGTATTGAAGTAGATTATTAATATCTCGAACCCAGTCGTCGTCCTTACCGGGCCCAGCACTCTCGTGGTGCTCACCTTCATCACCCGGTTCAATAATTGAAGATCTGTTGATACAAGGAACGGGATACGGTGATGCTTGGACATTGACATATTCACCGGGACTCAATACATGTGAGGTTCTACCATCCATGGAAACTCCTGCAGGAGACCTACTGCGGTCCCCTACCTATCGAAATGTGTCATGAGATGAGATTTAAAATTAGAGTTCAAACACCTACTCGTAACGTTATCACAGAAGATGCAGGGAATACAAGGGGCCGAAAGGACAGACTCCGAGGGCAGATTGGGGTGAGGACCAATGCACTTAGTGAAGGGTGAACAATGGGACCACCAGCAGACAGGGAGTAGGCCGTTGATCCGGTTGGAGTCGAAACGATGAGGCCATCAGACTGACCGACGTTGAATGAGAAGATATTACCTGACACATGTAGCGAGGAACACTCACGACGGCTTCGGTCAAATGCTGGCCATCTACGAAGATATCAATAGTGTTGAGGTGAGGGCTTGAGCCGCGATGGAGGGCAATCTCGTTCATCACCTGCCAATCTTGCACAGTGTGAGCTGTACAGGTACCAAGGATAACTTAGACCAGCTATACCATCTCCATCGTTCCCTTTTTTTGCGAGGTCTTTATTATAAAAAGTGCATGCTAGACGCATTCGGTTCAAAATTGTTGCCTGGCCTTCAAATACACATTCTAGTGCCTTGGCAAAATCATCCATGTCTTATGATAGATTAAGTGTCGGTGGGTCACTTGGTAAGGCACAGGTGACTTACGGAATGGCAAAAGAAAACCGAGGGTGCCCATTGAAAAGCTGAGTACTGGTGGAACTGCACCAGCGCTGAACAACGAGGAGGCATGGAGTATTGTTCCATCCCCTCCGAGGGTCACGACGAGGTCAATCTTCTCAGCATTTGGACCTACATCGAAACAAGGGATTAGATAGAAAACTTGACAACCCTGGACCTTGGGGGACTCGCCTGGTTTCCAAACTTCTGCACCATGTGGGATCTCTGTCTTATCTTCATGAAAAACACGCACTCCCGGATAAGTAATATCAACATGTCTGTGATGTTTGAACACAACTATGGTCAATGCTGTCGGAACCGAGACGACTTACTCAACGAAAGCATCAATTGCAAGAATTACAGGTTGAGTTCGCATTTTATTTACAATAAGTATGCTTTTTGGCCTCTCGATGACAAGCTTCCTGTGTCTCTATGAGGGGAATGAACCCAGCCATGAAAGCGTTTCCTCACGGACGTCGGATGTAGTAGTGATAATGATGATTTCGAACTGGTCGAAATCGAACGGGTCGGTTGTCGTGGGGTTCTTGTTTTGTATAAGAGTCTTTTCGGTACCAAGCGTTCTGCGGATAAGCAACGCAACTCTCCGACACAGGCAAGATGGTGGACGAAGGAAAACATTTCGAGGCTGATCTAAGAGCTGCAGTAAGAACTGCAGCTTTAACGTACCAATGGCTCACGTGATACTGCCAACCACAGCGGTGGTCTGCCACACTTACCCGACTACTCCCATAACTTCGTATGTCTTTCTTCAAATTCAAATCGGGGTTAAGCAACTCACTTTGAAATTTGTCAGAGTCTTATGCTACTGCGTTCTAGATGACGACAAATCCTTTTCCCGAAAGACGAACGCGGTCTCAAATCAGACTATCAGATGATATCTTCAAACATACTGAGCATTCTCCTATGAAATATGCTCGTAGTGTTGCCCGTGAGAACCCGGAATCTCAGAGTCTTACTGGGAAAGTCAACGAGGACAAGGACGAATTCTTACCAACACTTCCTAGACCTTCGGGATCTAAGCGTTCCGTCTCGCCTCTTCCCAATGACGAATACGACACTGGAGTTGGAGGGGATATACATGAAAGGAGTTCGAAGAGAATGAAATTGCAAAACCAGGAAATTCAGAATCCTGTTAATGGTTGCATGACCAAATTAGATCATTCTCGGACGAATTCAGAGCCGAATGTTGGTTCAAACCGCAAAGCGCAATGTAGGCGGGCGGGAACTGCGACGGCCAGCAATAAACCGAATTCGATGTCCTCAATCTCCGAAATCGATACTCTAGCTGGAGAGCCAGACAAAGCCAGGGCGCGGTCCTTGCCATTGTTTCCATCATCTTCATCCTTACCGTCCCTGTCATCCTTCCCAATACTTGACCTTAGAAATCCCCCTATGTCTCCGATACACTCTCATTCGCCCTCGCGTGCTATAGATAGATTCCCCCGACTAAAGGTGCATCCTATCACACCGAAACTTCTACAGCCACAAAGGCCATCTCACGATAAATCTGGAGTGTCGATAGATATGAATAATAAATCAGAGACGCGGCTTGTTATTGAATCAGTCACGAAGACGGAGAATGTTTATGAGCCTGCCACTCCCAAAATGTTACCTGCAGAACTTCCAAAAGTCTCCATAGATCCTCCAGAATCTCCGACAGTAGCTGTTCCTCTGTATGTTCCTGTTTCATATCCTGCAACTCCTGCACCCAGTGCGCTATCCTTTCTACCTCCAATGTCTCCATTGACTCCTCTTCCCGAAACCCCGTCACTATCAAGAGAAGGAGGAAGCGGGACTATTATGAAGGAGAGTCGGAATTTTGATGCGAAAGAGGTGAGTGTAATTCGCAGTTTTGAACCAACTTCCAGGCTGAAATTTATCGCAGGGACACGATGCTAAGCCCTCGTTACATTCAATACCACAGCCTAATTTTGGCGAGCCGAAGAATACTTTCGGCACGCCAGTTGCCCCTCCCTCACCCCAAAGTCAGATACCTCGGATTGGGGAACCCCTACCACCATTTCCTGTCCTCACCAAGTCTAGTTCCGGAGGAGCAATAGGGAAACCATTCAAATCGGCACGCGAGGACTCGGACAGTGTGCCCATCAGAAACACCAAATCCTATACTAGGCTTAATGCCATCGAGTTGCTCATGCAAAATGCATCCAAACAAGGGGCAAGCCGGCAGCAGGACGAAGGCAAGAATACCTCTCAACTACCTAAGACGGTCAGTAGTACTGGCAGCATTGCAAAAGATAGAGGCAAGGTGGAATCCAGGGTCAGCAAACCTTCGCTTGAGGACAAGACGCACCTCAATCAGAACAAAGGAGCTGAAGTATCTTCAAAATTTATTCCGCAAGTTACCAACGAACTGGACGAGAAGAAGGCAGAGGTTTACGCACCGATCCCACCGAATTCTGAAACGAGGGAATGTATTCTCTCTTCGTCCGCTCAACTAGAGACTCGAGATCAATCCGTCGTATCTCCTCTCCGTTTGCAAAAGGATTTACCAGCATCGGGACCCACAAAAATAGTGGGAGACGTAGATTCAGCACCAATCTTGCCAAAGACTTCATCATCATCCTCAGACATAGAGCTGAACTTTGGTACCAAGCATGATCATATAAATATGGAGCCAACACTCATTAAAGACCACTCAGTAGTCGGGGAGAATATTCATGGTGCTTTAGAACCGGTGTTGTCTCACGGTCCACATGGGAGAGAAGGTATTTTCGCGACAATGACTTCGACAGCATCACAAGCAGTCGAAAATTCGAAACGGGTTGAGGTCCCCGTCCCCTCTGTCCTCAATGTTGATTCTTTCCAAACTGACAAGCCAAAACCTGCCTCGAAGAAACATAAACAAAGCGGTATACCCACTTCAATGCGAGTCACAAGAAGTGCCCTTAAGCCCCCATCCGAGCTTGGTCCATCCAAGCCGATGCGTCGTAAGTGTGTCTTCCTGACTTCACCTCTTGAGGCTGATGGTTATCTCAATTAATCAAGGCATGAGAACTAACAGTGTCGGAGGTGGAAAATCTTTTCTCGGCGGTCAAAAGCCATCCTTAGGCAAGAGGCCTTCCAAAGAATCTGATGATCCGTCGGTCCCTCAGGGTTCACCCATGCAGAAGAGTTCTCCCATCCAGCGTCCTAGGACCCCCCGATCAAGTCCTGCTAAAATTTCGCTTTTAAAAACACCATCCAAACCAACTTTTAGGGCGGATTCCATGGAAAACTCGCCCTCACCAACGAAGATTGCTAAAGCTGTGTCCATGTTCAATCATTCTGCTGGTGAGCCCCTGGTGATTTGAGCGTTGCCTTAATCGACTCAAGTTGAATCAGATGTTTTCGCAATGGATGATATCAGGGTGAAGCCTAACAGTTCTTCGTTATCGACGTTATCAACGGCACTGAAAAAGCTGGAAATGCCAGCGCCTTCTCGACCTAATACAAGCTTAGGCTTTAATCATGATGCCAGCTGCGATGATAATGAAGCGATTCCTCCTAAAACCGTTGACAAACCCGGGTTGCGCAATAGCAACTCCCTAAAACGCTCCTTCACAGTCGGACATGCTGGAACAAAAACCACGTCTTCAGACCCGCTGCTCAATCAAATGTCTCCATCAACAAAGAAACCACGGCTTGTTCAAAAACCAATGACAATGTTCTTTTCTAAATCGGGATCGTCGTCCGCTTCAACATCGACCTTGTCAAACTCCTTTTCAGCCGAGAAAACTATGCCTGGAGGCGTGAGGTCGTCTCTGATAGGTCCTGGTTTCAGAGATAAGGGCAAGACATTATTCAGGGGTTTAGGCAATAGAAATGGTCTGATGTTTCCGACCGCAAACAGGCGTTTAGTACAGAAAGCAAGCAGGAAAACAACTCTTCCTACAGTTGAAGCAAGTCCTGTCAAGGGTGGTAGCAACAATGTCCTCAGTGGAAGTGTTGGGAGCGAGAACGACATTCTCGATAGTTTTCCCCTTACGAGCGGTTCTGGAGGGCTTGAAGGAATCACAGCCGCCGACAGCATAAACAATATGTCCTCAATGCCACCTTCCGAGGAAAATGACCAAGTTCATGCATCTGGAGGTATTGACGGAAAGTCTGCTGAGAAAGGAAAGGAAAGAGAGAAGCTGAAGCCCAAAGACTCGTCAAGGCGAGCATCCATGGCGCTTTCTCAACTTTCGGAGTCGCTATGCACAACTTCTCCGTCCAGTCCCAAGGCTAAGGTAATCATGGGTCCTCCTGTTACACCTCGAAAAGTTGCAAGGAGTGTCAGCAGCACTTATCCTGGCCCTTCAAAATTTATTATCGAGGAACCACCAGCAGGCACTGACATAACGACCGCGACATCGAGTACTTCGCCTGATCGATCCTGGGGCTCAGGAGGAAAACGCTCCAGTGCACGCCAGGCAGCCAAAGCAACCTTGAATGCCGAAACTAAGAGCCCTTCCATGAGTGCAGGTTTTTCCGGTCCTGCTCAGAAGGGAGGCACAGATAAGGAGAAGTCATCTGCAAGGAAAACTGAAACATGGGGTGTTCTGAAGGATTGTAAGATATTTGTCGATGTGCGGACTGATGATGGAGAAGAGGCTGGTTCACTATTTATGGAGATGCTTGAGAATCTGGGTGCCAAGGTTCGTTGTGTTTTGTATTTTATGGATATATATACCATACCCTTTGTTCAGATACAAGCTCGTGTGGGCCAAGCGTGTACTCATGTCATATTCAAGAACGGACTGATGAGCACAATCAGTCGCTACCGGTGGGCCTCTCTCCCGTCCTGATAAGTCTTGTCGCGACTTACAAGTTTTCATGTGTCAGTTTACTTCGAGAACCCAAACCTTCCGTCGTTGGCATTGCCTGGGTTGTTGAATGTGTCGAGCAAAGAAGTCATGTCGACGAGACGCCTTTCTTGATTGATCTCAGTGAGATGAACATTGCCGGAACGAACAAGGTACATCTTTCCAGACACCTTGTTCAACATACCATTCTTAAAGTTTGCATCTAGCGTCGTCGGTCTATGCTGCCTAAGCTCATTTCGAGTGGCTTGGTAGATTCCGCCGCCACAGACGTGGAGCCGGAAGGCGGTCGCGACGGTGATGTATCAATGGATAGCTCCCAGTCGTGTATGTCCAGTATCGTTGTTTCCGGCTGTAGATTGACAATCATCCTAGCCACCGTACAAGGTGATGATTTGACCCCTCTTGAAAGAGCCAGACGCCGACGCAGCATGATATTTGGCCCAACAACTTGAATCAGGATTCCATTTTCATTTTAGAAGTCCTTACCTCCGATCGCTTGCTTGATTCTGATGATAGATCCTTGGGTAGCCATGTTACAACTTTCCTAATTACACTTCTATCCTTAATTCTTTTCCCCCGATTTATTTTCATCGGTGAATTGTAGAGTTATTCCTTGCTCAACCTATCTCCCTGAATTTTCATGTGTTCATTTTGACATGTTTTCATTATCGGGTTTTGTGTACTATCAAAATATGAATGTGCCAATATAAATGATATCCTGGATGGACAGGGTGGTGCTGGCCCAGCCGTTCAAGTGGGAACTGGTCCAATCTTATGGGTCAATGCCAGGTCATGGTTAGTGGTGACCACGAGTATGGTGAGTTGTTGGTCTCAAGAGACTATCAACGTACTACATGTCATCGACACTCCAGTTATACCTTTCTTGGCCTTGGCGTTTTTGAGCATTGAGAGCCTGGAAAAATTTCTTCTCGGAACCATTTCCACGATCTGGATAAGATACTTTTATCAATCGTACCCAGAAGTAAATAAATTAATGACGTACCAACCCCGTCCCAGCGATAACCTGGCTTGATGCCAAACCGATTGGGTGGTGGGGGTGGACCACTGTACTCCGGTCTTTGAGGACCTTTAGATTTCTTTTTCTGTGGGAACAGCTCTATGAAACATGATATATTCCACAAATGAAGACGGACCGTCAAAAAGGCAGCCGCAGGGTCATTCCAGAGCTCTTTTGACTTTTGCTCCTCGTTCAGCTCCTTGTCATCTGCATGCCGAGCAAATGCCTTCCCCTTTTGTTTCTCTAGTTCCAGCCTCTTCTTCTCTTTTTCTTCCTTCTGAACCAATCCTTTCCCCCATTCCATCTTTTGAGCCTCTTGCTCTTCTCGCTCTCGTTTTGCTCTAGCAGCAGCAGCCCTTTGAGCTTTGGTATCTATCCGCTTTCCACTAGAGTCTCGGTATACAGTCTCCTGTGCTTGCGCAGTTTCCTCTTCCGTCGCCGCCTCATGTTGAGGTGCCCGACTGGTTGGCATCATCTTGCGTAGTTTCTTAGCAGTCATTAATCCTCCCTTGGGTGTATCTGTCTCCTCTGCATCCACAATCATTGGCCGTTCATCTGCAGGAATTGGTTCCTCCAGAGGTTTTTCACCCTCTTGTACTGTAACCCAATTGGAACCGCCTGAAACCGCAACCTTACGCTTCTTGAACGACCTGTCTGCCGCCACAACTGCTCCGGCGAGGTCATCTTCCTCCTCCTTAGTCTGGTCCCAATCCCAACCAGCATCATCATCATTGATAAAAGAGGTTACCCCTGCTGAAGCATTCTCTGTGCCCTTGCGTTTCTTCTTCTTCTTGGGAGCGGTGTGTGATAGAATGGCATCTGCTTTGGGACCTGACATATATCTCTCCGCCAGGTATGCTTTATGATCGGCCATGATATCCACGAGTCGAGGTTACAATATACAAAGTGCATACTTTAAGGTAAACATCACGTCATACGGCGTGACAAGGACAGGGGTATCATCATGCTACATAAGAAAGATAGTCATTCTATCTAGACTCTCTTGTAAAGTTCCTCGAAAAATCAGATTTGAATTCTCTTGAGAATCCCAAGCAAATTCGGGTATATATGTGATACATTAGCTTTCCCTGTGACAACCACCAGGAAGCAAGAAACGGAATTTCTCCGCGTTCTCAAGTAGATAGCGAGGTAGGCCAACCGCGGTCCTCAATCTTGATCTTGATGAGCGTTTACTTCTGGAATGCACAGCAGATGACTTACGGACTGAGGCTCATTTGTGAGACTAAATCCAGGTACTAGGACGCTCACATCAGATTTAATCGCATCTGTACCAGCAAATGGAGACTCACACTGTAAGCTTCAGGTAGCATACCAAAGATGTCCTTGCCCTTGCAGATGGTCGTTTGGATCCTCTTGGGATCCAGGAGATCAATTCGACCACCGATGCGATCCGCGTGCGAGAATCCCTTCATCTTGACAATATACTCTGGAATAGTTCTAAAGCAATAACTACAGTGCCAACCAGCATCAGCGAGGATACGCTCGGTACTTTTAGAGTGCCGATAATAGCTGTCCTTGTTCCAAATGTGTGCACTTGCACGCCAACTGTTAAAACCCAAGAACCACTCAAAACTCCAGAAGACGATGAGTCGGAAGTTTTTACGATATCCTCCCTTGGCTTACCTATATAAGAAATTTCGCAATTGAAGATGAATTGAATCGCCAAAATCGCAGGCTTTCAAAAGTTGGATAGTTTGAACTGAAGGTATCTCGTCCAAGTCAGACATCACCACCAAATATTTCATTGTAGTGGGAAGTGTCTTCATATGTTGATTCAACATGGTGGTCATGATACTTCGTGTGTGCGCTTCAACTTCCCATGCATCTTGACCACCAGACAATGGGTATCCCGGAATACTATCGAATACACGTTCAATTATGACAATCAACTGGCTAAAGGAAGAAGCGTACAATGAATATATGATTTTATCTCGAAATCTATCGAATCTCGCACTATTTTTCTTGAAATATGTATCTTTTGGTAGCCCCGTGAAAGTCGCATTAGACTCGACGATGAGGAAGAAATCTACGACAGGATCGAGTTCGTTTAATCGTATCTCCAACAGGTCAAGTTCAGTGCTCATGAGAACAGCATCCAACACTTTGACCTTGTCCTCATCCTTCCGCTTTTGCCACCCGTGTAGGTTACAGGTATGAGAATCCATCCGAAGTCCTTCAGAATAGAAATGCGGTACAACTTTGCTTGGTCCCTCATCGTGATCCCATAGTGGTCGGCTGGCATATGATAACGTATTTCGGATTTGATACTGATACTGATATCCGTAATAAAGAGTGGGAGCGGAGATGAGAAGGAGTGGAACAAAAAGCAGCAGGCGACGAATGGGCATCAACATCATTGGGTATAGCAGCCAAAATGTCTCCGCATTGATGGCGCATTGATGGCTAGCTTACTCGTGATCATTCGTCACGCCAGAACACTTCTGCCAGAAAAACCTCCATATTATTCAAGAGTTGATATTTCCAGAAACATGTGTTGTGATCAATTGTATCATGGGCTCAAAATTCAAGACCAGCTGCAACAGATGCGAAAGCTAAGCATTAAAATCTCCAGTTCAATCGATGATTAACGGTGGAAGTAGTTTTGGAGCCTGAGCCTTCGGACATGGTGGTGGGACCAAGAGCATTGAAATCTGCTTATTGAGTTATACACGAGTTGAGCTAGACTTCTGGTGCCGTGAAAAATGAAGGCGGCTCACCTGCGGCAAAATCGGATCATCGATTGTGCCACCATTTAATTCGACGATGCTTGTCAGTCGAGGCTCAATCGGCAGAGAAACCATGAGCGGCGAAGACTGCAAACTGGCTGCAGGTGTCTTGATAGTGGTTCTTGTCTTAGTCCATTCGGCTATGGATGCAGATATCATACAATCATTGCTTCTCATACATCCTCTGTCTTCTTCGAAGCAAAGGTTGAGGTTCCTGGACACAAGCGGGGATATAACCTCAGACACAGGGGACAGCGCACCGACTTGACCGTTTCTCAAAGGATAAACCATAATGATGGGTTCATTGATGATTGGCGTAGGTGCAGGGGCACTTGGATAAGCTGTTATAGGAGTGGCACAACCCGACGCACACCTAGAAGGTAAGGTATCATGTATAACATGTACCGGTGATTGTTCTGGGGTAGGCAACGGCCGAAGCAGGAGACGAAGAGGACCTGCCACTGGAATAGGGGAGGGGGGAGGGGGTTCGTGTTCTTGAGACTCATCAAATAACCTATGTGAGAATGAGAATGGCTAGAATGATGGGTGTCATTCAGCGGCGCAGTGGCGTACAGTACTGGCATCCTGGCTGATGGATGAGAATCGTGCTCGCTTAAAAATAATGGGCTACTCGGTTCTGTCCTGACCTCATTAAAGTCGCTGAAGAGGTTGCTTTCTTCATCGTCGGTGGCACCATGGAATAACCTAAATAAATCAATTTCCATCAATTCACGGCCTCCTAGGACTCACAGCACAGGTACTCTTGGAATTCTAAGATCTTCTGGAGAAGGTAGTGGAGTATTTGAGTTTGATTTGTACCTCTGTTCTCGTGTCGCGAGGTACTGGATTTCTCCAGAATTCACCGGAAACCCGTTGAGCTGCGAGGGAGGAGCGATCTACCGTGGCGTCATTTGACCATCAGACTTGGGCTATAATATACATGAGGGCGCTAACCTCTTGCATAACCCGCTCTTCTACCTCATTTGCAAGCCTTTGATGTAGATCTGTTTCCAATCCAGCTCTCCTCAGCCTTCCACAGAGATTCTGCATCCCTGATCTTGAACCTGTAACGTGCCCTTCCTGCTCTTCAAACTCAACTTTGAGTGCTCGTACCTGTTATGACATGGTTGATCAATACCTGCGAACGAAATCATAATTCGGAATGACTTTCCTCTTCTGCGCGTTCGACTTCTGAGGGAAGTGAAGACAGCTCCTGTACTTGGTCTCCAAGGCTATTGAGTGCTCTCGTCAGGAAATCCAATGGTTCTTTCGTTGTGGACATAAAGCTCGCAACTACCCAGAGACTAGGGGAACCAATATTTTCGGCTTTGGGATTGGATGCGAGTTTGGCCACCGTCTCCATCTCTGAACTCATCATCGTGGTAGTGTGATACAGGGGTTTGGTAAGTGTAGTCCATCGATGGATTTGATAGTCGGACTGTAAGCATCCGTCATTGCCATCGGCATCATTCTCTCCGGCCGTCCGAGTTTGAGTGGCGCTAGAAGGAATGACGACGGAAAGTTTTCTGGGTTTGTTTTCTAGTTCCATCGATCTATCCATGTGGATCACTGAAAAAGTCGTTTTCAGCTTGGTAAACGAGGGTGTAGGTCACAGTTGGAGTCAAGAGTTTTGGCCGTGTCAAGTCCCAGTTCGACGATGAAAGATTCAAGACTGCTTGTATATGAAAGTAAGAAATGATTACCAAGTGCTAGTGAACAGGAGTTTTTAGTCCCCGTGGGTTATGACCCTAACAGGCAGGAAGTTATACAAAAAAACGCGACCGCAACGTGGAGAAGGGACATGTAGCAGCGGGGGATCGCCCTGAATAGGTCCCCAAGTAAGAAAGCGACCTTCATATCATCTTGTTCATTGAGCTTCAAATTTTATGAGGTCAATCTTCTAACAACTGAGTGAAGGTGAGAGCATAGTATTAGTGCTTTCATGTTTTGTCGATACATACACGTTGTTAGGCTCCGTAGATCAGATCATGCGCGTCTTAGTACTAAATTGCTTGCTGCCGGATAGATACCCTTAATCACAAAAGGTTTGAAACATGGACTTGGCAGGTTTGACCGTGCAGCGTATGTTGTGGTGGGTTGCTTGTAACAGCCAAGTGCGGTGACACTGGAATGTTCCGTGTCCTTCTGAGCCTAGAAAATATCGTCAGGAAATCATCAGTGATAAAGGGATCAGCCATTCGAATAGGCAAAAAGGAAATTGTTATGATTCTGTACATTTGTTTTCTCTCTTACAGTACATCAAGTATGGGTATGTGAACACAGAACACATGTCCCTATTCTGCGTGTATCAGCAGGAAGTGCGTGGACTAAAGGGAAACTTTAGATTCCCCTCAGAATCATAGATGCCGTAACCCGGCTCTTGGTTGTCATTATAAATATGGGCGAACCATCCTACGCCGCCGCCGATAACTTCCTTGAGATCTTCGCAGTGAGAATCGAGCAAAGTGTAGTAATCCTAAGATATCAGTACTGAGTTTGCCTCTCGGTATCGTTCACTAATAACACCCACATGTTCATTCTGGACATCGGCCACGGCATCTGGGCTGTTGGGCTGTACACCTTCGGAAGTGACAGATGGCCATCCGTTCTTCGACAATTGTCAATGATCAGTCTAAGTCACAGAACGAAACTAACCTCGTCAAAATACATTTTCTTTCTATTTCCATGATCAACGAAGAATTGGAGGTCTTTCAATACTAATGGCCAAGCTTTCTTCGCTAGGATATTGTTTGGCTGCATTTAACAATTGATAGGCCGACTCATACTGACCAGTAGAAGCAGTCTGTGCAAAGAAGGGCAGCATGTGAATATTGATCGAGTCGATGGCATCGAGGACATCTTGAGCTCCTTCACGCTCCTGATAACTGCGTGCACGATTGCATTAGATGTGATGGACAGACACTGACAAGATATCGATTACCCATATGCAAGCTCAGAAACAGTGACAGGAATGTGAAGGCTAGACAAGTTACTTTTTGCTTGAATTACTTGTTGTGCCAACTGAGCATGTGGTAGGACATTGTCAAACAGAGGTTCGGAACCGAACTGCAAGACGCGGGTAACCCATTTAGCCTTCGGGATCGAATGTAAAGCAGCCAGAAGGGTATCCCGCCGTCCGATCCAGATGTCGTCCAGATTGAAGCCGAACTGCGAATTGTGATATTCATTTCGGTGTCTATAACTAGGAAGCAGGTGACTTACCCAGATAAGTGCATGAACGCCCAGTCCAGCCTCCCAGGCAGCATCAACAATGTCCTCACTTCGTACTCACGTTGATGCTAGCAATATGATCAGAGTTAATAAACTCACTAGAATCCCTTCCTATCACAGGCACCATAGAGGCGCACATATCGGGAGTTGAAATGGTTACGAATATCTTTGAACTCAGAGATAAGCTGTGATCTGTTCTGGCCTAATGAAACCACTCAATGTCAAGGATACCGGGAGGAATACAAGACACCGACATGCTGTGACTTCATAACTAAAACCTACAAATGCGTATTCGTCCGCCGGGTCACACCACCACGATGAAAATTCCGAGTCTGGAGGAACCTCGGATGGCATTTTAAAACCAAGTGCAGGAAAACAGGATCCATCCGGTTTCCTGTGGCTGGGGAGTTCGACCGATGGAAGCCTAGCTGCAGATACAAGACCTATGCAGGTCAAGGCAAAAAACAATGGACGATACATTGGACGAAAGCTCCAGACTGAGCCGCAGTTTTATATTGCTAAATTTAACATCTTAGTGCATTGTTCCATTTCATTAAGATCCCAGCGAGCCTATTCAACCCATCGTCTCTCGAAAAAGGTTTCCGAAGCTCGAGTCCTTTGTTTCATCAATGGGTCAGCAGATGATTTGACGGTTTCCTACCCGATGCAATAGGGGTAAGTACCACGGCAGCCCAAAGTGTTAGTGTTCCAGGTGACGGCCTGGTCATATTCACACAGCTAAAAACAGTCTAATCTAAATAGGAGGAGGTAAATTTAAGATAGAGCGCTAGTGATTTCAACCTAATCGAGTAAGATACGATTGAAATATGCATGGGTCTAGGCAATTAGCGAAATCTATGAGAATTTCATCGAGTGTCTAAAGCCGACACTCCTAAAGGAAGCATCGTCTGGTCCTGCAATGCCAGGCGCTCCCACGCATGTTGACGCAACTGTATCTAATGGCTGAATATCGAATAAGGACGGATTGAGCAGAAAACGCACGTGGCTTTCCGCTTGAACTGAAGATAGAAGATTCATATGATCAGGCACCTGACCATTGTTCTGTTTTATAGTGACAGGATGAAGAAGCGAGCGAACAATGAACTAATGCGCACTTACCATTTCGGAATCATCTAATCCCCGCAAATTCAGACGAAGATCCAGGGGCAATTTGGAAGGAAGCACAAGGACATGGACAGGAGGCGCAAATGGTCGTGAAGAGGCGGATGTCTCCGAAAACCGCTAAAAAAAACCTCGACGGTGAGAGAGCGCCCATTTCATCCGAGAAACGCACCTTGGCTGCGCTCAAAGCAGCCTTGATATTAATACGATCTCCTCTGGCCGCCGCCCCGACCAGGACGAAAAGTTCCCAGATGCAGTCAATGATATAGATAGATCTTTCTGGCATGGATTCCTCCCGTAGAGACGCCACCGCAACGATCTAACTGCGACATCAGTTGCTAACCGTGAGTGAGGAAGCATGACGTGCGGTAGGATAGATTGTGGCATTAATCCGCCAAATGCGAGGGTCGACATCGGGCGCATTTCTCCTCCACTGCCAATAATCAGCCTTTGCAAACTCCTCGTCTCCAAGCGCCATCCAAAATGCTTCAACCTGGTCGTTTTCGGCCTCGAACATTTCAATGATGTTCGCTCGTCGATCACAAATCCGTGACGCATATTTGATAGCTGCTTGCCTTTCGATATCGGTAGACCCGCAACCATGCCAAACATACACCGTGCCTAAAATTGTCAGGCAATAACTGAATGCCGAACATAAACTCTTAACACTCTATCGACACGTGAGATCATCAAAATGATTCAAACGGCTGAAAAAACTCACTGGGTTGTGTTCATCGATGAATTTAACCCCTCCAAGACTTCGTATCGAGTACATCGCGGTGTTATCTGCAGACCAACGCAAACGAGTACCCTAGTGACCCAGATGAGGCTTTGAATGACGCTATATCTACTCTGGCTGACAAACCTGTCTAATAATCAGACACCCTCCTAGTAGGCGCACAAGTGTGGGCAGTTCCGAGTTCTGATGAACAATTTCCTGAAGAAACCAAGAGATAAGGATCCATTATCTTAGCGACAGCTTACCGGCTCTGTATCATATCGCTTGGCAAATTCCTGTACCTTGCATTTTTCTCTTTCTCCAGACATGCACTTCTTTCCATACCAAACCCAGAGCTGTGTCGATGCCAACCCACTCGATGTTGACGCGTAACGATGGGCAATAGCCAGAAGCTCCGAATCGTAGAATACGTCCGTGTCATGAGTAACAGCATCGCAAGAGTTTCCCTCGACAGAGAATACATCTACAGAAATGGTTTTAGAGTCCGAAGAAGATACCGGAAATGTTTGTTGCGGTTGTAGAAGCTGAGAGATGTCAATCAAGGGTAATGGACCATCATCAAATTCTAGGACATGGATGAGAGCTGTATCACAGCAACCTGAAGCCTGAGACAGACCTAAATGGATTTTTCCTTGTCCCATTTTATCAGCGCAAATTCCAGGCTTTGGAAATCTAGATTGATGAGTGTCGAGTGTCCGCATAATCGTTCCGACAGGTGTTCTATCGTAAGTAGCTTCTTCGAGGGATGCCCCAGGCACTAATTTGGCATCAAGAGACATTGCCTCCTCTTTGAATTGAGTATTTCTACTGGCAGCATTTGCATTATCGCCATTAGACGCTGGGGTGATGTTCATCGCACGACCTCTATTTTTTGCGCTAGAAATTGATATGTGCGCGGGTGAAAGAGATTTTGGGACTCGATCATTCATGAAAACACTAGATGATCTCGTTTGACTCTCAGTACTAACGAGTGAACCTGTGCCTCCGGGTGGGTCAGAAGGACTAAGGTTGCTGGAACTACGTTGCACAGAATCGTTGGCTGGTTGGAGAGTCGATTTGGGTGATGAGAAAACCGACCATGGAGTATGCAGGCTATCTGGACCCGCTAATGCAGCCCGCATCAGATTTGGGCCAGCTTTGAGTCTGGTCTCAGACTGGAAACCTTGGACTTTAGACTGAAATGAAGTATCGATGTTGATGGGCACGCTGACACCCCATTTCTGGGTGGCTTGAATTACTTTAGAAGCAGGTTCTTTCTCTGTGGATTGCGTCGGAATTGACGAAATATCATAAGGGGTAGAAGAAGATAATTGAGGTGAAGGGTCATCCCCATATCTGGAGGATTGTGTAGGGGAGAGCTGCGACACTTGTGGGAACGAGAAGATAGTTTCGCTCGTTGGCCCAAGGCCTCTCGCAGGTTGAGTCAACTTAGCTTTTGATGACGAAACACCATTACTCTTCTTAGGTTTTCGGGCTCGATCTTTGGTTGGCTGAGGTTCCAACATAACAATTATGATTACAAATGCCAATAATTGGGTAATACAGTAAACAAGCATTGTAAGTAAGCACCGACGTAGATATCACCGGAATGAACGCACATGGTTTAGCGGCTTTCCCGAAGGACCAGGAAGTTCTGAGGGAACGAGCGACCTTGGTCTACCATTCCCATCTGAACTGGAATTATGATCGTGCTTGACACCAAGTTCGTCAACGACAGAAGGTGGGTTTGCAGCCAAAGGTTCTGGAGTCTTTGGTTTATAAACGACCATGGTTGTCGCCGAACCAAAGCTAGGGCCGCCTTCAGGAGGAAGCATCTGCTCAGCTAGTTTGGCGCGACGAGGGCTCAGAGGTTCCTGAGGGGACAAAAGATCGGGGTGTAGATGCGGATGAGATGCCTTTGGTTTCAAGGTTTTGCTTGGCAAGGGCGGGGGCGTTGTAGACACCAGGGTGGGGATGTGCGATTGCCGAGTTTCAAATCTTACTGATGTCTCTGAATAAGCCTTACGAGGCGGGGTAGTAGGGCAAGATATGGTCGCTGGTGCTGGAGAAGATGGGTTAACATTTGTTTGCCAACGATCCAAGACGGAACTCTTGCGTGCACTGCTAGGCCTCGATGCCGAGGGACTCGGGAAAGATTTTGATGCATTCTCCAGCTGAATACTGGCTCTAACCATGTTTTGCACGAAACCGCGACCTTGAAGCCGACTGATAGAAGGGGTGAAGTCCTTGGGCGGTGGGGATTTCTGGAAGGCAGGCGAAGGAACTGTGTTATTGGGAATGAAAGGTATTTGGAGCGATGAACGAGGCTCAGGTAGAATGGCACGGGCAAGAGAGGGTGTAGTGATTGAAGATTTGTTTGATGGAACCGGCGCGATAACGCTGGATAGAGGCTCGCGAGGCGTGGTTGGTCTCTCGGACATGCCTCTAGACGAAGTCATTGGTTGTGAGGGTGTCGATAGTCGGTCTTTGGTCGAAGATGCCGGTCGTTGCCCGACCTTTGATGCTCCAGTCTCCAGTCTAGAAGAGATTGGTGCATTCTCACTCGACTTTGGTGTTGATGGAACAGGTGTACTTAGAGTTCGTTCACGGACTCCTGACTTTTGAGGGGATGGTGGACGTGGCTGACTCTGCTGCAAATATTTGGCAGCTGAAGATGTACTGATAGTTCTGTCGCGCTGACCTGACTTTCGAGGAGAGATGGGTTGAGGTAAACTTTCTTCCTCCCGATTTGTAAACGAAGGTACTGATGTTCGCTTTGTCAAACGAGGTTGATACCGCTCAATAGCCCCAGACGCGTTGACTGAGTCACGAACAGAATTGCCAAACTTGGTGACCATTCCTGGCATGGCCACGCCACCTTTCCCAAACACAGGGTGAGGAGCGTTGATGATCCGTTGCTCAAACTGTGTAGGATCATGAACATTTTGTTGCGGCGCATGGCGATTGAGTCGAGGCCCAGTTGCTCGCCCTCCGATGAATGTAGCCAGGGAGATTGGCTCTGGTCGCTGGGATGGGGGAGGTTGAGTCGCGGGAAAATGACCTGATTTAGGCAAAATTCCGCGAGTAATAGATGATGTATCGATATTTGAGGAAGATGGAGTGCTGGTCAGTTTCCTCGGAGGATCTTCACCAATCGACTTGTCCAATGGAGAGCTGAACATTTCGGCTGAGGGTGACTTGTGTGAAGGGGTCTTGATACTAGTCGGAGATATCGCTGATGCGTGCAGGAAACGTGATCAATTTCATGTACCTTCGTGGTCGGGGTGCATGACTTACAGAAATCTATACTGTCACCACCGTAGCCAGCACCTCGACTTCTTCGAAGCCTCGCTCGACGGGCAGCTGCAATCTCCTCCTCTAGTCTCCTTTGCTCCGCTTCTTCATCAGCGTCAACTTGTCTTTGAAGTGCCTTGATTTTAGTCATCCACTCTGCAAGTCCAGCTTCTGGCTTGGGAAGATCGAATGTCCTCCGGCGAGGGGGTGCTGAAGGCTCCATATGTATGATCTACTGATAGTCAAGAAGAAAGCTAGATGGGTACCCTCAATGTTTCAACAAATACGATGAAATTCGAACCGTGCTGATGTACACGTGACCTTTTATCTTGTTTCAGAACTAGAGACGCAGCATCAGAAATCCAATGAAGACAGTTGATATAACTTGAATCAGTATAGCCATAAATTGCCGTCACAGTTTTATCGTACCATATTCATATTTATTGACCTTAGTGAGACAGAAACCCAGACAGGAGGGCAGCAAATACTGATGGGCACGCAATGCCACACAAGACCAACAAGGAAAAACTGTCAAGTTTCATTTGCTACAGACCAACTTGTAATAATTGCTGAGTGAAAAAATTCAGAGAGTTTGGAATGAGCATAATAAAGCCTGGGATTATGATGAAACACCAGTTTTACACTCACAACATGCTCGTAGTGTTCTCATAGCTTCGCTCCGGTTAGTACACCTACATTGTCTTGAAACGAGACCCTGTAATAATCTCCAGTGACCGAGCGTGAGAATTAAAGCAAAGTTTAAATGCACTACATCCATCATGGGCCATCAGCGTTAATCTTCTTACGAGTCATTTTGCAGTATCCTCTCATGCACTTCCAGAGATTTCGAAGATTTCTACAAAGGTTCATATACAACAGCCCAACTAGTTTCCAATGTGCAAAAAGATCTTGATAAGCACTTCAAAGACTTGGAACCCAATCGACGAGGAATTTCTGCATACAAACTCCTTACTGCCATGCTGGAGCATGCTCCCACTGAATCTGGAAAGAGATCTGTTGCAACTGTTTTACATATCGCTTACACTAAGGGTCTGGAAAAAGTGGCAGATGCATGGTTGGAGCATATATTTTTCAAAAGTGAGCAATCCGCTATCTACCTGTTTCAGGTACCTGATCTGATATTCAATAGCGTTAGCCATTTCAAAGAAAGCCACAACTGAAGTCATAAGGAGTCCCGCTCCTACCTTCGATAACACAGCGCAGGAAATTGAGAATGCTGGTTATACAGAGCAGGAAAAACTCCGAATTTCTGTGAGGAACATGATAGTATGTCCCTTCTCATTTCTAACCGTCTTCCAGGTTCAAAAGCGGGAAAATAATCGTTGTGCCATCACTGGTGAATTTGATCGTGACCTTCTTACTATGCTACAGGACCAAGGAAGACCCGCCCTCTCGGGCTTGAATCTATCCCTTCAGGCTGCCCATATCCTTCCACTCTCATTGAATAAATTTCAAACGGCTTCTGAATTTGTAGGTCTTGACATTTTGTACCTTTCAAATATTTTGACCCGTCCCACAGCACGATGCTGCTTTAGCATGGGATATGCTACGATCATGGACCGAAATTGATGTGACAAAACTTGCTGGATCAAATATTAATTCACCTGAAAATGCTATCTTGATGACCAGTAATGAAGATAAACAATTTGGACGTTTCCGGTGGTATCTTGACAGGGAGGCAGTAAGTTTTCAATTTATTCTACCTGAGTGATTGATTGATTATTGGTAGTATCCTGATAATCCAAATAAGTACAAGGCACGGAGGAGTCTCCCAAACCATCCATCCACTGCTGGAGAGTTCAGTTATGATGTAGAGTTCCGAACGGAGCATGAATCAGGAGTGAAGCCACCTGATCCTCAATTCATCAAGACTCATACTACTTTTGCTCATGTCCTGTATGAATCTGGTGCTGGTCAATACTTTAACAAGGTAGAATATGGTGCTGTGGAGCTAGGGGAGCTCTCTACTGATGGAAAATCAGATTTGGCGTTACTACTCATTAATCGGCTAGCAAATTGGTTTCCAACAGCAAAAGCACATAGCTTGTCATATGTAGATATTGAAGTTTAACAATTTCATGATTGATACTTTCATAATTCATTGGCCCATGCTTTCATTGAGTTTCACCCACACAGTTCATAGATTGGGTTTACATGGCAGGACCAAGGCAGTGGTCATTTGGTACTTTGCACTGTTAGAAAAGAGTTCAATGGGGACAAAGCAACGCATGGCGATTGCAACGGTCCTGTAGATGAAAGGAAAAAGCATGAGCTTGACAGCACCTGGGAATGAAAGAAGAGTATAAATCTCTACTTCAAAACCAATGTATGATCGATGATAAAAATGAAATTTGGGCCCCAAAGGATAGTCACGGAGCATCTGGTGAAGGGTGTCCCTTGAGTGGCAATCAAATAGGTTTGGCGCTTTTGTCTGACTGGTTGAATGCATTCAAATGGACCCCTGTATTAACGATATGAGGCAAGAGGGCATAAGCATTCATGAGGGTGAGTGCCTTTGAAAACTCTCGTTTTTCGTTTCGCCCAAGCTCCTGACGGTGTTCAGGAGGAGGCTGGAATAAATCTCTCAATATGACCGTGATACTTCTCTAAAGAGTACGTCAATTACCATAAGAAAAGCTAGACAGAAGCGCTCACTTGTATAGCAACTATCTCAAGTTGCTTTATCCTGCCATTTGTATCCACTTCCAAACAAGCCCCCGTAAAAGCGGCGGTCAAAGCCACAGCCTGAATGGGGCACACACCCGCTGTTGGGTCATCTTGATAGGGGTCAAATTTCTTCTTTATAGCACATTCAAAATCATCTTAGGTCTGTTGTTGCGTCGTCGCTCCGTTTTATGTGGTGATGAAACATAAATCATGCTTCCATGGCCTTTCATAAGGAGCCAGAAGGTTTCATCACAATAACGTCTCCGGTAATAGCTAAAATGACCTTTCTCTTACCTCAAGACTTCAGTACCCCGCAGATAGGAAAAATTTAGGGAGTGCTGAACTATGATATTTATCTAAGTATCTATACAGCAGACTAGAATTGAGTGTACTAAAATTATGATGCATTGGTAGCAAAGGGAAATCTCCAAAATAAGTAGCATATCAGATGGCAGTATGAGGATCCAGTGCATACAGCAGGTATCCGACACATATTCAGTGGCTTGGAAGCATCAAGGGGGATTCTTCTTATCGTCTTCATCAGCTGTCTCGTCATTCTCCTTCCAAAGTTCGTAGGTTTGATTGAGCGCACGACTTGCAAGTATAAACGGCTCATTCGACCGTGCCATCTCCCAGACACGTTGAGCGAACTGCCTCTGTTCCCCTGACTTGAAGCTGTCCCTCAATATACCGAGGACATGGACAGAAGGGGTCAGCAACTTATTGATCCTCTCCCAAAAGGACAAGGAACTGGGAGGTAGGGGCACAAGCAACGACTGAGAACTACAACACCGAAGATTCATTACCTGCCTTTAGAAACACAGGCGAAACACACCTTGTATCTGGCACCGGTCGAGGTGGAACATTAGGCACCCACGTTCTGACATCCTCCTTGCCAGCAGCATTTTTTTGTCGAAGACTATCTTGATAATCCTGCCACACCTCCCTCCGCCGCTCCATCATTTCTACGACTTGCCGCTGGTGTTCAAAGTCCAAGGACATCGAGTCTATCTTCTGATGAGCAGCCATTGGTCCTTTCCCAGTCCAAAAATAGAGTCCTTCGTCCCAGTTCTTTGGATTATGAAGTGGTTGAGGTTTATGATTCGAATCATCTTCTGGAGGTTTTCCGCCGAGTATACGAGGTAGATTAGCTGGTTGACCTTCGGTGGGCAGAGGGTATGCTGCTTTCCCACTTTGATCCACTTGTTTGTGTTGCTTGAACGCGATGACATTACGGACCTCATGCGGAAAGACCTTGCGCACACATAGCGAACGGCAGTATGGCTCCTTGCCGTGTATGCGTCCAGTAACAGATTGCGAGCAATACGTCATACACCATTCATCGTTTTCCAATGAGAATCGGCCTAGATACCCAACCAGGAGTCAACATTCTGATATGAATCAGAAATAGCAAACGTTTTCACCTTGAGGAGGAGTAAGGATCTTGATTGTTGGCCAGTCAGCGAAAGGTGGTTTATTGACTTGCTTTTGTTGTTTCTGGGAAGCAGGTTGAGCTTGGCCGGTAGTCATAGGTGCGATGAAGAGCGATGTTCAAAGTGTAGAACGATACAACAATGGCGTCTGATGCCCAGAATCACAACTTCCAGGTACGCTTACCTAATATGCCTGCGTCAGCGATTTGCCGGTGTCGGAGTTTGAAACTTGATTCATAATTTTTATGGTCAGATTTCTTCGTCAAACGATCTTGCGCTGTCCAAAGTATCGTCATCGCAGCTTCCGCACAGAGAGTCATTTTTGACTCTCAATTTTGGCTGTGGGGAAAGTCCCCGGAGATCACAGAGCATGTCCTCGGTCTTTTCCGCGGAAAACGACTGGCTCCAAGCACGACAGTTTATGGACCGAGTGACAGTTCAAGAACCCAGGTTGTTCTGTATTGAATGTGCGCCTTGTCGTATGTTCACTATTGACGCCTGCTTGAACACTCTGAGCTTGTCCTCGAAGGCTGGTCGGCGGTGAATGGCATCAGGAATGCAAAGATACGAGTGTTCTTGGTGCTCGCTGACCTTGACCTGAGAGGCAGCATTCCGGTGCTCATAATCGACAGTTATACGATAGTCGACTCGCATTTAGCGTGTCTTCAACACAATGGGGCTCACTCTTGGTCAGCGTGGATCTCAAATCATATTTTTTCCTATCCCTTTGAACTTTGTTGTTCAGAAGTCTGGTCTAGATTTTTGTACGGAGTGAGTTGTCTATTGTTTTTTGTGTTTATATTAAATGATGTTTCATTGTATACTTTGAATTTCTTCAGGGTGTATCTCGAACGAGGGGAAATGCACCAGAACTTGACAAATCTGATTTTTCTTTCTCTTTCTCCATGCTGATATCCTTAACTAATCTTGCATCTCTAGATTTGAGTTTGCTCAGGAGTGTCTAGCTGTACGTCTATGTAGATCGTCAATGAACAAATTTCAATCTTAGAACCATATTGTCAGAATATATGGTTGTATCAATATTCCCCAACAACTGAAGTTCAAAACTTGCATCTGATTTTCACTTCTAAATTTGGGATCCCGTCAATAGAAGTAGTAATTGATGGTTGACTGAGAATCAGTTCATTCAGGCTCAGGCGACGATAAAACCTTTTTATCATGCTTATTGAAAGATGGTCCAGTGAGATCGTCTAGGGACGTTCGAACAGGTTCCAGCAACTGAGTGTTACTGATGACATCAAAGGTACAGCGCTGAGGGTCAAAATGAAGGTAGACTGCGCCCAAAGTCTGCCATAACTCACAAGACTCTCTCATGTCCTGTATCAATATGGTGCTGGTCACGACTTTGACGATGTAGAATATGATGCTGAGGAACTCTCTGCAGACGGCAAATCAGACTTAGGGTTATTATGCATTGATCGGCTAGTGTTTGACCATTATCATTATTGCTTTCATAATTCATTAGCTCGTGCTTTCATTGAGCTTCACCCACATAGCAATGGAATGGTTATTTGGTACTTTTCAATAATGGAAAAGTATCCTGTCAGATACATCATACTGGTTTGATCATTGAGAACACAAAAGTCAAACTCCTGTGTGTTGTCTGTTGACAATGTCATAATTGGATTGGAGACAGGAGACGGCATGGAATTGGACAAACACATTCCAACATTCTCTTGGGCTTCCCAATTGTTCTTAGATCATATTTCAGAAGAAAAGCTCATCAAGTATTTGAGTATCTTGATGGAAATGCGTACCTGAACTATAGCAAAGGTAAACAGTCTCGAATGCGTTCTTACCATTAATCGTTCCTCCGTTTGGAGTGCCCTTGCATCTCTATATTTGAGCTTGTTCAAGATACATGCATACGTAGATTGTCAATCAACAGTAGTATACAATCTCAGAACTATATTGTCAGAAGATACATTGATAAGTGTACTGATGTTCCCCAACAACTGAAGTTTAAAGCTTGGATCTGATTTCCACATCTGCGGGATCACGCCCAGCAAGCTCCCGTTCCGCGATATCACGGAGTTGACGACGGAGGATCTTCCCAGAAGAGCTGAAACCAACTGTTAGACTTTTTCAAAGCCTGCAAATAGAAAAATACCTTTTCGGTACGGCATCAATTACCACAACACCTAGATGAACTGCCTCTAACACTGGTCCCAGAACCAAGCTAAAAAAAAACGCACCTCCTCTGAGGAATTTGTAGTTTGCAACCTTTCCTTGCATCCAACTCCTCACATTCTGTGAAAATGCGATCTTCTGGGCCTCATTTCTGATCTCTTCCGGTCTCGCATGGACGATATATGCTCGAGGTAACTCTGTCGCTTCCTTCTCACACTGTATCCCAATAACAGCGACATCAGCAATATCTGGATGGGTAAGGAGTACACTTTCAAGTTCTGCCGGAGGTACTGCGGGAGGGGTCGGTGATTCGATCATGGAAGATTGGGAGGTAGCAGACCTTGAAATCCCTGGTGAAAGAAAATGGTCAGAATGCATCAGTAATCATATGAACGGGTGATAGGCACTTTGTACTTGATCAGTTCTTTACGGCGATCAATGATATAAAAGTAACCTTCTTCGTCCCGAATAGCAACATCACCAGTCTTGAACCACTTGTCGGGAGTAATGGCTTCTTTAGTAGCATCTGGGCGATTGAGATAACCCTAAGCTCTGGTTCAAAGCACCCTTCACAGATACGGACAGATAATGAACAAACCTTCATGACAGTAGGCCCACGAAGCCACAGCTCTCCAGGGTGGCCCTCTTCGGCATCAACTCCGCCTTCTTCGTCAACAACAAGTCGAGCTTCAAGATTGGGTAGCATGAGACCAACACTTCCATACTTGTGGGCGCCACTTGCAGGTAGGATGTGAGACGAAGGCGAAGTTTCGGTTAGACCGTAACCTTGGGTGATACACAACAGAAGTCCATTTGTGCGCTTGGCTTCTAGACGGTCTTTAACCTAGGTTTTACAACAAATATCAATTATGTGAACAGCAATGATGAAGCAGTACAAGTGAGCCCACAGCTTTTATCAAAAACTCTCCCAGTGGGGCGGCACCCGAGCTGAGGACCCTGAGAGTCGAGAAATCATACTTGTCGACAGCTGGAGATAAGAACGTAGGAGAGGCATGAAAATGGTGATTTATGAAATAGCCTACCAGAGTGCTTAGCCACGAGAACGAGAACAGGAGGTACGACCAATGTAATGGTTATTTGGTACTTTTCAATGCTGGAAAAGAATTCAATGGGGTCGAAGCGAGGCATGACGACTACAACAGTGCCACAGATGAAAGGAAAAAGCATGAGCTTGACAGCACCTGAGGAATAAATAGGAGTAAAAATCTTGACTTCAAAAAATATATCATAAAGGTTTCTTACCGTACATATGGAAGAACGGCAATATCGCAAGTAGCCTGTCGGATGTATCGATGAGCGGGAATACTGATTTGATCATTGGGAGTACAGAAGTCAAATTTCTGTGCGTTGTCTGAGCACAATGTCATAATTAGATCGGAGACAGAATACGGCATGGAAATGAACAGGCACACTTTAACACCCTTGGGCTTCCCAGTTGTTCCTAGATCATATTTCAGAAGAAGGTCTCATCAAGTATTGGAGTATCTTGATGGAAGTGCATACCTGAGCTATAACAAAGGTAAACGGTCTCGTATGCATCCTTACCATCAAACCGTTCCTCCATTTGGAGTGTGCCCTTTCCAAGCAAGTCTCCCAACTCAAGAAGCCCGTTAGCCTCGGAGCGCCGTGGGGCGTCGGGCCCCCCAGCCCATTGTAAGCTTTGAGGGAGTACGACAATGCGTCTGTCGCCTTCTTCCTTGCTAAAACCGAGCTCGTGAAAAGTCTGGCGAACAGTGGGAAGGCCTTGTTCGCTTGTGAAGATAAGCTTAGCACTACTGTCGGTGTATTGGAAGGCAAGTTCACGGGAAGTGTAGGAAGTATTTGCCAGTGTACATCTCAAGCCGGCTGCAACTAAGAGATAGTAGATACTATTAGAAAAATTTGAGGATATGTTGGATGCACATACTTGATCCAAAGACAACGACGGGCCAGGCGACTGAGTTTTGTGAGTAGACAAGAATTACATCTCCGCGCTTAGCACTCAGTATGGAGCGCACACCAAAGGCAAACTGAAGTGCAAGGTTTCTGAGCTGACCGCGAGTGAGAGTTGTGCCAGTACCAGCGTCAATAAATGCGGGCTGCGATGCGGGGAAGGGTCCGACGAGTCCCGGGTCATTGGAGCTGAGCAAAAAAGTAAAAATGGATTGTTCAACAATGGGCACAGGTGGTAGATGGGAAGTATAGATTTTCTGGGGTATCATTGTAAGTAAGAAACATGATAGATAGAGTGCTATAAATTCACATATTTGGCTCTGCCAAACAGAGACCAACGCCGTTCGCCTTTGCCACCTTCTTCATCCTTCTCTCTGATATTGTCGCCATGGCCTCTCTTCTTGAGCGCATGAACATCCCCCCCAGCTCTGGACCAGTTCGTCGCACAGGATCCAGTCAGTCGGCGGGCCGCTCTTCAACCCCATACGTGTGTATTCCCTCATTCTACAAACTCGATTTTCCGACACCGGCAATGTCAGAGCCGTCCTCAGCCTCCCAAAGGCAATAGTGACGCACAGTGGTCTCATGACCTCTATGAGTCTCACAATTCTCTCTCTGCGCGTCTCAGTGAAACAGGCCCCCCAAAGGCCAACATCAACAATCTCGCGCAGCGTGCACTGCGGGAAGCTACCGGCACCAAGGAACCAGGAGGCTTCTCTATCAAAGGCGCTGGCTCTTTGCAAGGCAATATCATTGAAGTCAGTGGTTTGGTATCAGGCACCACAGCTGACGACGTGGCTGCCATCTTCAAGCGCTGCGGTGCCATTTCTTCGTCAAAGCTCACTCAAGGTGGAGATGACGTCAAAGTTAGATTGACATTCAAGTCTGCCGCGTCTGCAACTTCAGCAGTACAGAAATTCAACAATCAGCAAGCAGACGGAAAGATACTTTCTGTACGGATCGTGGGCACCACACAGTCGGGTACAACGCTCGGCAATAGGCTAGGCGGGCCAGATGGGCTGGGGCTGGTGCGTGACGAAGGGAGCGTTGATGTACTTATGAGTGACGGAACTGGATCGTGAATTTCTTTGACCTTGTGCATGAGAAACTATTGATTGTTAAGCAGGAAGATGCGATCAGATTCTATCATCAAGGAAGATCGTCGTGCACAAGTGTTGATTTGTCCTCCAGGATCAAACCCTGCCGAATATACTCAAATGAATCTGGGTCGGGGCGGACGACGCGGAAGGGGCCGTGCTGTCCGTGGGCGACGTGGTGGGCGACAGGGATGGGGTGGTAGAATGGATGTTGACTAGCCACGAATAATTTCTTTTTGCTACTATTGTCCCATAGCGCCCTGTTCTTGTTTGTGCCCTACACTTTCTTGAGGCTATTATCTTATGTTGTCTCTCTCACTCTTAAAATCTGTTTTTCTCATCCGGGAAGAGCGTGACTGTGACAAGAAATATAACACGCGGCTTGAGCTTATCTTGAGTATACGCTCCAGCCCAACCCGTTTGCGGTTTGAACTACTGACGATCATGTCCAGTGGTGTGTTGATATCTTTTTCCCTGTGAAGCAGATCTGACGTGCTGTTGATTTGAACAAAATGTACTGTATTTGTACCGTCTAGGCTGGCTTTTCCTCTTCGCGCTGCTATTGACTGGCGCGCTCTTATTTACCATGGTCTTTTTCGTGAGCTTCTTACTCCCCGACACTAAATGCGTCCTCTGAATTCAATACTCGAATGGCCTGCTAATCTTTATTGCTCAGCTTATAATGTATTCGGACCTGGAGAGCGATTATATCAATCCCATCGACCTGTGTAACAAGATAAACCAGGTGTTTTCGATACCCAGCTGATATACATCACAATAACTCACATTTTTTGAATGAACAGTTCGTCCTGCCGGAACATGCTGTACATGCTTCCCTCACGGTGGTGTTTCTCCTGAGTGTGGAGTGGACGGCACTCTTGATTAACCTTCCCCTCGTGGTATGGAATGTCAACAAGTGAGGCTTTGTCCTACAACTGGAGGAGAGGCTGTATTGACGTCTGTTATATGCAGAATTGTCAATAAGAATCACATGCTCGATGCGACAGAAATTTTCCGCACATTGGACGGACACAAGAAGGAAGCTTTCTTTAAGCTTGGCTTCTATCTCCTTTCGTTCTTCTACTACCTATACCGGTGGGTATTTCCTGCCAAATCATTCTTCAACCCCTCTTTATAAGCATCCAGGATGATCGCTGCCTTTGTTGCAGAGGAATAGTAGATACAGCAACCGGAAGGATAATCATAGATTGCATCACTAAGTCTTTCCAACGTCGTCGATGATATTCTCGGTCGTATACCATTCGTACGCTTTTTTGGTCTACGAATTGCGCCCAGTCCAATAGGAGGGACGAGTGGTACGATGTGATGTGATATATGAGTATGGATATATTTTTCTTGCTTAAAATGCAGGCGGCTGTGTTATATGTGTGAATTTGGGATCAGTCACCCGGGCCGTGCTGTCATCCGAGGCGGTGGCTGGCGTGTTGCAAGGCCCTTCTTTAGCTTCAGCTTTCCAAGTCTGTCGTCCTCCTCTCCACACTCTACTGCATCTCATCAGTCTAGACTCTAGCTCACATCTCTAAGTCTTCCTTGCTATCTCTGTTTAATATTTTACTTCCACTGGTCCTTTTTCTGTTTTTAATTTTTTGTTTTTTTGCTTGATTTGGTATATCAAAATGGGTGGTGAAGGTGCGTATTCAATGCGGGGCTTCTAGCAGTTTGGTCGGCTGATAGCACTCTTTCTACCCATTTTTTGATGATTATTGTCCCTGTGCTACTCTTCGTCCACGCCCTTGTGACTCTGGTACCATGTAGGCTGGCTGTTTTTGTTCGCGGTGCTCATGGCTGCTGGGCTATTGTTCTGCATGGTGTTCTTCGTGAGTAGTAACCATCCTGTTCCTTGGGTACTGAACGGGGCTGACGCACGCTTCCAAGATCATTATGTTCTCAGATTTAGAGTGCGATTATATCAACCCCATAGACCTTTGCAACAAGCTGAACCAGGTATGTTGAACTAGTGTATGTGTTTGACGTGGTGGATTGACACACACGTCCTTTGAGTTTGTCCTTCCGGAAAACCTTGCCCACGCATTCCTCGCTACACTTTTCCTCATCTCAGCTCAATGGACCGCGTTCATCCTCAACCTTCCTCTGGTGCTCTGGAACGCTGACAAGTGAGCTGTTGCTGCGACGTTTATGGGGCCCCTTTCAGATTTGCTTTATAGGATCCGAAAGAAGACCCATATGTATGACGCTACTGAAATCTTCAGGACTCTGGGCGGTCACAAGAAAGAGACCTTTTTCAAATTGGGTTTCTACCTTGTTTGCTTCTTCTACTATCTCTATAGGTCGGTGTTCCTGCAAGTGCAGTGCCCATATCAAGCTGATTTCATACAGGATGATCGTTGCTCTCATTGCCGAGAGTGAGTGATTAGAGACATGGTTGTTTTTTGTGATCTACTTGCTATGATGCATGTACGAACTACCGACCCATTCTCTATGCAAAAAACATTAGAGCACTAAAGAAGAGGGTACTGAGATGTCCGAATTTGCTCAGAACACGGCCTGACACTCAAACAACCGCGTGACTGGCCCAGAGACCACGCTGTCATGAGCAACATGGGGAAATACATGGCCGTGCTGCCGCACAAGGATCCTGAAAATGTGCATGCCTATATATATACCTCTCTTCGTGGGAAAATTAGGGCCGGCACTACTGTTCCCCAGCCCGAATGGGGAATTGTCTGCCCCTCAGCCTTGATAATATGTGCCTCACCATTTGTCTGTCATACCCATATCCATGGCCTGCTTTCTCTGTGTCGACTGCGGTGGTAGCAAGACGGTCGCCGTGATTGTCAACTTAGATCGCACAGTCGTTGGTCGTGGATATGCTGGGCCGTCTAATTTAACTTACCTCACGGCTGATGCGTATACACAAGCAGTCAGAACGGCTGTGGTACAGGCGCTCGAGGCTGCATCTCTACCTTCAAACTTGCCACCTACTGGGTCTTCGCCATTCACTATGGCATGGTTCGGTGCTTCTGGTGCCGATTCACAAGCCGTGATCAACAGTGTCCTTGAACCTCTGTCTGCACTCATAGCTATACCAATCGGCCCTAGTCTGTTGGTCACCAACGACACTCATCTCCTTGCCGCTCCTATCAAACTCTATGATGATGTCTCTCATGCTGTGTCGATCATCTCTGGTACTGGCTGCATTGCAGTGTCATTCAAAGAGGAAAAAGGTCATATCATTGAGCTGGGTCGTGCTGGTGGGTGGGGGTGGATTCTCGGTGATGAAGGAGGTGGTTTTGATGTTGGTCGGGAGGCCTTGCGTCAGATCTTGCTAGTACATGATCAGGCCTCTGTAAAGCAGGGAGAGATGGGTCCCAGCACTTTGCGGGACAAGGTTCTCAAGAGGTTTGGAATTACGGATGTCTTGGAAATACTGCGATGTGTATACCTTCCCGATCCACCTTCAGGTGATGTCGCCAGCTCGAGCACAGGACAGGAGCAAATTTCCAGAGAAAAACGGCTCTCGACGCTTTGTCCGCTTGTGTTCGAGGCTGCGTTCGAGGACAATGATCCGTTGGCAGTCAATGTGCTGAGAACCTGTGCTAAGGCCTTGGTAGATACTGCCGCGACGGTGATTGGGGTACCGACAGCGGAGAAACCACGTCTAGTCGACCCAAGGGATGCGGTGCTGTCATTTGGCGGGTCATTGGCAGGTGTAGAGAGGTATAGAGCGATGATCCTGGAGGATCTGGCCAAGAGGGGTTTTATATTCAAGCACGTACTTTTTGTAGATGATGCAGCGTTGATGGGTGCCATCTCACTGGCTGCTGTCACAAAATCTTAATGTTATCTTGTAGATGATTGTAATGTCAAAACAGGGAGCAATACACTCATGTACGTAGCTATTTTTAACATTGTTTTCAACTTCTCTGACGCGTTTCTCTGTGAATCGACTCTAACTCATGCCTGTCGTCTGCTGTCATGTCCAACGGGTAGTGACTATCTGTCTTGCTATCTATGTCGGGATTTCTGTTTTGTTCACGACGAATGCGCTATTATCGTTCTCATTCAAAAAATCTACACCGGATCTTCCGTGGCTCGATTCCACACATGGCAAACAAATAACATTGGAATCGAAAATTCTGGGAAGCCACTCTATCGAGGAGAGCATAATTTTGTCCAAGGCGTTTCCACATCTTATGAAACCGAGTCAAATCATTCCGTATTATTATCGTGCTTCTGGTGCATTCCACAAGGAGGACGTAACAATAACGAGTCTTATAACAAGTAATAGGTTCCACACTCTAGCACGCCTAGTAGAACGATATCAAGGTATGCTATTCCCTTCTTCCTGAAATCTGAATTTGACTTTTTCCTCGTCGCATATACCAGGTCCTATATCCGTGACGTTCCACATAAACAACGTTACGGAAAATGTACCGCAACTCCTCGAATCCCTACACCACCTATATACAACGACGGCGAGCATGGCGACATACGTTGACGTACATCTTGTACTGGACACATTTGAAAGACAGTTCAACACATGGAGAAACATCGCGAGGTTGTTTGCGAGGACAGAGTACGTGATGATGCTCGATGTAGACTTCTACCTCTGCACTTCGAGGTTTAGAGAGGCTCTGAGGAGGACCATTATGAGTACGGGTGCGAGTGAAGTGGGGAATATGTTTGCGAGCGGGATGGCGGCATTTGTCATTCCGGCGTTTGAGTATGTCAGGTATGAAGAGGGGAGGGATTTCAGGGTGTTCCCACAAACCAAGAAGGTATACATACACAGGATTCTATTCGCACGCGCTGAACACGAATGATGCGGACAGGATCTCATACAACGGGTAAAGGAGCGCAAAATAGGGATATTTCATGAGACCTGGCCACCTGGACATAACAGTACAAATTACGACAAATACTATACCGCAAAACCAGGGGATGTCTATAAAGTCACGCAGTTCCAGTCATATTATGAGCCGTATACGATATTTCGGAAGGACGGTCCCCCATGGTATGGTTTTCCTCTTTTGAGTGTGGATCACCGATCACAATGGAAAAAACTAGGTGCGACGAGAGGTTCGTCGGGTACGGTGGAAATAAGGCAGCGTGCCTTTATGAAATGTACCTATCTGGGATGTCGTTTTATGTTCTTTCGGATCACTTTATGATACACCAAAATCATCTGTATGAAGAAAATGCGCGAAAAAATGAGGTGAGCCCCTCTTGTTCGTTCTCAGCTTGGTTGATTTATCGGACGCTCAGAGGAGATTTAACCGGAAGATATACTCTGAATTTAAGGAGGAGACTTGCCTACGGTGAGGCGGTTGTTAGGTCATCTTCGTTGAGTGTTGATTCGATGTATGCTTGTTAGGTATCTGAGGAATTTTCATGAGCTCGGTATCCTGAGGACTGCAAGAGCAAGGAATGCGATTGATGAATGTGGAAAAATGAAGGGGTTTTCAAGGTTGATTACTCAGGTGTGTCTAAAAGCAGTTTTTATGTTTTGACTGGGAAGCTGATGAAGCGATGAAGTTGTTGCACGCTAAAATATCGCTTTAGATATCACCGATAAACCTTTGTGCAGAAGCATAAAACTTAAAAAGTGTTTTCCTATATTGACTCAGATTGAGTTTGGTATATAAAAGGAACCGAGAAATGGCGAGAAAAGAGCGAGATGACCCTTCGAAATAGATCTGGAAGGCAAGAGATGAAAATGCAGATGGTTATGAGAAGAAATTCGACATGAAATGACGAGGCCCTCCGTCGTGGTTGATACCTATCTATGTCAGGGCTTTTTGTAAGATCAAAGGCTCGAAAAAAGAGGATCGTTGAAGCATACATATAAGTTTGGGCGTTTGGTCTGAACTGATTTATTTTTCTTCAGACGTTCAATACGACTTTATGGTTTTTTTTGTCTATGCAAATTCCGGAGAAATATGTGTGAATGTTTCTGAACCATGAGGTAAACAAGGCTTTGGAATAAAAATACGACTTCAGGTGCCTGTATGTTGCCATGGAACCGGGCCAGGTCCCATTATGATACCCTTAATCCTCCTGCTATTGTTTCGGGGTCATGAGCAGACTCAGATAAATTGACCCGGACCGGCTAGCCGGAGATAGATTATCCTTAAACACCGCAAGAAACTCGATCAGGTTCCAACGCTTGTACGACGTACTCGAATACTTCAGATCCCCTACAACGAAGAGCCACAGGCCAATACACGAAGACGCACCAAACAAGTCATATATCTAGCCGACCACAAAGTTTATTAAAAGATAACATTCTTCAGCTGCCGCAGTAATAATGACAGCCCGACCTAAAATTCTTATTTGCAGTACGAATCCAAGCACATCATCCACAGGTCTACATTCATCTATCTGACTTCTCACAGACACCATTGTATGGGCTCAAAAAGAGGCTGAAGAGCTTCTTGGTCCTCTGGCCGATATCATTGTGAGTATTATCAATCTTAGTCGTCATTGATTTTGCTGACGCTCATTACTCATGTGCTCTGAAATCAGTGGATGAAATCTCCTGACCGTCCTTCTTTCTTAGCTGAATGTAAACCAGGCGGAAAATATGATGGTATTGTAGGCATCTATCGCGTGAATGAATCGGCGCAGATCATCGGCGTTTATGACAAGGAGATCATTGGTGGACTACCTCAAAGCCTTCAGTGGATTGCACACAACGGGGCTGGTTATGACCAGATTGATGTCCTTGCATGCAAAGATCGTGGTACGTCTTTTTGTTCCTTTATCATCTGATCGGGGCAATCAACACTATAGGATCATCTCTATCAAGGAATCTATGTTTCCAATACTCCAGGCGCAGTGGATGATGCAACGGCCACTACAGCTCTCTACCTTCTGCTTTCAACCATGCGACAATATTCTATTGCGGAGAGGTCTCTGCGCATGATCAAATGGAAGCCTACAGGCCTTAATTGCATCGCGCATGACATCACAGGCAAGACCCTCGCTATTCTTGGCTTAGGTGGTATTGGCCTTCGCCTTGCAGAGCTCGTTCAGTCATTCCCGATGCGTATTGTCTATCACAACAGAAACAAGGTCGAAAACGCTCCGTCGTATTGCGAGTACTTCCCCAATGTGGAGGAAATGCTGGCTCAGGCTGACGTTTTGAGTATCCATGTGCCATTACGAAAAGACACGGAGGGACTGGTTGGTGAAAAGTGGATACGAGCGTTGAAACCAGGGGCGATTATCATTAACACTGCACGAGGAAAGGTCATGGACGAGGAGGCCTTGATTCGGGCTCTTGAAGATGGTCATGTGAGCTCACCATTCACACATTGATTGATAATGCTGGTGTCTGACGAGATCTATACTCCAAGTTGGGTGCAGCAGGTTTGGATGTCTTCCCTAACGAGCCTGAAGTGAACCCAAGGCTCCTCGAATTTCCACAAGTTACATTGTTACCCCACATGGGTACTGAGAACCAAGACACACAAAAGAAAATGGAAATAAGGGCTTTGGAGAACTTGCGTGATTTTTTATTGGTCGGAAAGGGTAGAGACATCGTTCCTGAACAGTCGAAATAAAAAGCAGCTGAGACCACATGGGCGAAGACCATGTCGCGTGAGTGCGCCTCAAGGCTTGGGCGGAGAGACTCTTATTGATACGAGCCTATTGTACCTCAGTGATTGTACATTTCACTGACCCTTTTTACCCAATGCAATTTCTTGTATTTTCCAGTCAATGGCTGCTTGATAGTAGAATGTTGTGGGTCAAGAGTCGAAATAGGACCTCGCATTGACATTCATAGGGACAAGATCCTGATTTTTGGATCAACATTGAAGGACAATGGTTTGCTCCCGATGTTCGTGACGAGAAAAATTCGGATATTCGGAGTTCATAGAAAACGAGAAGCTTTTGAGGCAAACGTGGAGATGGGAGCGTAGAAGTTGAGAATGATAGCAAAGAGAGCTCAACCAGGAATTGAAGCTCATCTGAGACCTAGGGACATAGGCAAAGAATCAAGCCGTAGCCGAAATCCGAGGACAAATCGAACGAACGGTCGGAAGGCAGCTCATACTTGCTCACTTGTGAATCTGTCCATACATTGACTGATGGAAGCTTTGACCGATATACGAGTGAGGTGAGGACAAGAAATGCGACATTGGACAGTCGCAAAAATGATCCACTGCCAGTAGATTCCATCTTACCTAGCCAATATGGGAAGCCTATTTTCGTAAGATGGTGAGTCGGATGCTTGATGTCGAGATGTCGAGGTCAAGGTCAGAGGGTCGTAAAGATACGAAGTTCGTAAGCAGGATTCTGCGCAACGATCAGAGCGTATTTGAGAGCAGCCACAGTAAGGAGTCAGAAGCTTTGGTCTATTCACGACACATAGGTCAACGGGACGAACGCAGTGTTATAGAGAAGCAAACACACTACTGCTTGGAAAGCAGGATCGACACATGGTAATTCGGCAACCCAGAACAAAAAGCCCCTCAAAACTTCTATACCATGAGTTGAGCTTCCCTGATGTAGAGTGACAGCAGTGATAGGAGCGCCACCCACTCGGAGGCGAGAACGAGGGCATCAGGACGGTCAGTAAAGCATTTGGGCGCTACAGATGTCTGGGGTATGGGAGCAAACTATTGTGTCAGCAGCAAAACATGGGCTGAATAACAAATAACATATAACCCGGAGCATGGGACTCCTCCGAAATCCGGTGCCGGCAGAAGGGTTGTCTGCCGTGACTAGCTCTCATCCGCCATCCGATACACTGTTCTCACCGGTCCAATTACCAGTTCGAGATACTCTTTCCGGTACCCTCGTGGCCTCAGTACCCGAACTCAGAAGTGCACAAGTCCACAGGCGGTACTTGGATAGCTAATCTCCGGAGGGAGTCTCCCGGACTTATGGTAGATAGTCAATATTCTTGCCGGTAGTTATACTATCCTTAATTCGTTACCCCTTGAGCTGGGGTTTGTACGTAGTCACTGAGCTGTGCTTGGGGTCTATCTATATACATAGCATATACATAGCTCGCCGCGTCCTCGCCTAATAAACACATCAACCGAATGCTTTATGGCCAAATAAAGTTGGATGCTTCTGTTAGCATCAACGCATTCTGTTTCTCTACTTCCACTACTTCATGTTGGTGGGTATCAATCGTCTCAGCCTCATCGTTTACTTACCTTGAGCTCTTAGACGGTTTCATCTCCGTTGTCTTTTGCTAGATCTGCCTATCAGAAACTTTCGCATAATGAACTCATTTTCTTTCTCAAAGTTCGCAACCTCCCAATTTCGGGGACCCACTCTGAGCTCGCTGTTCGTCTCGCCAACCACGACTATCATACTTATCACTTCCCCAATGCGACTACTGATGTCTCGCCGACCTCTCTTCTCCTGTCTCCGCATAGGACCGACAGCACCCGGCCACCGGCCCCAGATCTTCCTGTCGAGATAATGATAGTCATATTGGAGTACATCGGGGATTGGGAGCTTTCAAATGCCATAGGGATACCTACTTCCCTGACCCGACCTCTGGACTGGTCCCGTGCTACTTCAACTGACTATGCCACTCTCACCGGCCATACCCCAACTATCCGTGCCGCTAAACCCAGCGAGAAAAATTCCTTGACAAAGTTGGGCGCGACCGCCGTCATTAGATTTGGTTATGTCAACGTTTTGGAGTATTTCCTATCCCAACATCATGCTATGTTCCAGTCATCCTTCAAAGACGATCTTATCCCTATCAAGGCTTCTAGGCATGGCCGTGTCGCTATTCTCACGTGGTGGAAACATGTGTTCGAGCATCATCCTGGTCTTATACCTTCACCCACCCATGGGACTATCATTGAAGCCGTAGATGGAGCTTCAAGAAACGGGCAGATCGTGTCGCTTGATTGGTGGCTCGGTTGTGGCTATCCTTTTGACTACTCAGAAGCGGCTCTAGAATACGCGAGCTCCAAGAATCAGATAGCAGTACTGGACTGGTGGAAGAAACTGCATACTGACCGTGGTTTGCCTCTAAAAATTGGCCGGGTCATGGACATGGCCAGTACGGCAGGTCATGTTGAGGTTTTAGAATGGTGGGCTACCTCTCAACTCGAGTTCAAGTACGATCGCCATGTCTTGCATCATGCCAGTTGTCATGGAAAAGTAGAGGTGCTTCAATGGTGGCTGGATTCTGGCTTGCAGTTGATATTTGACCAGGAAGCTCTGGTGGGTGCAACGAGACACAATAGGCCTGAGGTGTTAGAGTGGTGGGACAAGTCGGGATTACCTATCCAATATCGTATGTGTGATATCGAAGAGGCGCTGGAAGATGCTATCGGAGGTGGAGATAATGCGAGGAAATGGTGGAGAAAAAAAGGTATAGATTTCAATGCCAATGACAAAGAATGGATGAAACTTCAAATTCTTAACTAAAAAGCGCATATTTACAATCTCGCTCTCATTCCTTGATCAATCCGTTATGCATTTTCCTTCTTGATGTCGTACTTCCCACATAATTTGCATTTGGTACACTTTGCAATGGTACATTAGCTATTTCAATACATGTCGTTTTTCCAAAATCTCAGTCAGTCAGTATAGAGTGTGCTATTAGGACATAAAGATTAATCGCAGCATTAGATGGGCGAGGCCACCGAAATTATTCGAAGCAGGATGACGAGTCTAATAAAAATACTACGCACTGTTATAACTAATCCATGTTGAGTAGTTGACCGCTGATGAAGACATCAACTCGGTAGCGACTGTACCATCGCACTTCGCCCACCAGGGATACAGTTTCGAATCCTCAGCCTTCGAGGAAGTGAGATTCCCAACTCGAAGCAATGTGTGCATTTGTTGCAGCTGTCCGGGAAATACCGCGGAGGGGACTCACCACACCGTAGGCGAAGGGATCTGAGCTCCGGAGGCCCTCTTCAATAACATAGGCACCCAAGCTTGAGGTGGCCCCTCCTCTGGCAATACGATGGTAGACTTCCTTTGACTTTTCATAGCCAGGGGATTCACTGAGAGAATGGAGCGTTATGACGAGTACTTCCAACGGGTGCGGAGATAAGTATTCGCCATAATACCCGACCTGATCCAATTCTTCTTCGTTCAACTCAGGTATCAATAGTACTTCCAAATGTTCCAACCTGTCTAGAAGATGAAATGGTATGGCATCCACCCAAAAAGGTATCCGTGGGTGCGAAGGAATGGGTACGGTACGATCCGTAATCCAAAGGGTGAGGTGGGTGATGCCTGCCAGAAACCGGATTCCTTGCATCGTGCTAGTTACCGAATCCCAATGGAAGAAGGGTCCACAGAAAGTTATGCGAGAGCAATATTCTGAGACTAGACTCTGGGACGTCACATGTGGATAAGATGACGAAGACAAGCTCGTGAGGTCGTTAAGAAGAAGATGGAAAGAATGTATCCCAAGGCCAAGGGACCGTACATTGAAAAACAGATCACGAAAAAGATCCCATCCCAACATCGTTTCAAAATCATGGCCATCGTACAGAATATTCATACTTTCTGTACACCAGAGCCGACGGACATGAAACTTGTATTCAAGAGCGAGACTCGGAAAATGTTGACGAAACCAACACTGTCTGAGGAGAGTTTGGATAAATAGATGGACGTCTTGAGACGTGCTCAGTACGACAGTGCGTAAGAGATGTGGCATGGCTGCTTGGCGGAAGTCATATGAAACCTTGGTGAGCGCTAATGCACTGGTGTATGTCCCGCGTCGACCATAAATTGAATTAAGGCAATCAACTTCAGGTGATGCGGCGAAGGATATGATCTCCAGTACCAGTTCCGTAGAAAGCCGGCTGAAAGGGGAGCTCATCTCGTGTGGACGGTGATTCTGCACCAAGGTAAATGGTAGAGGGAAGGAATGTCCTGGGATAGGAGATATCGATAAGACAGGGACCGAAAGCTTTATATCCGCTCACTCTGCTTTCACTGCCGTATGATGAACCACATCCTGCTTGAAGTCCTTGAAATTAGAGTCGAGAGCGCGAGGCATGCGCATGAAGCGATGGGGCCGATCGTCTCTGGCGGAGAGAATTGGGAACCAGAATATCCTTAGCAAGCCCTTCAAAGCGAGGACAACTTTCAAGATAGCGGCCTTGCCTCGGGATGTGTTGGATGGCTGTAATTGGCTGGAGGGATGGGGCAAGGAGTTCTTGTTGAAAAAAAAAGAAAGGAAATTAGGGGCCCGCGACAAAAAGAATCAACATCTGCAGTGGGGCAATGGAGAAAGCTTGAGTGGAAAAAGAAAGGCATCGTATGAAATGTTGACGTTCGCTTCTTACCGGCTATTGATTTCATTCCATCCCTCGAAACGGGCAATCTCAATGGTTTGTGACTTTATGATATGATAGTCCCAGAATTGAATCTCTCAGTACCAATTAAAGCAATAAAAAGAACATTCGAGTATTTCAGATTTGATACTATCAAAATATCGATAACCAAGTTTTGAGAATCAGATGGCTGGAATCCTTTCGTTTTCACGGATGAAGAATTTTGTGGAGGAACGATAGGTAGGATTATTGAGGATTCGCATCGGACGCATAAGCTGACTGAGTGATAATCTAGATGATAATGCAAAAGTGAGTGCATATCTCACCTCAGCCAATTGATTCTGTGGTGCAGTCTCTACTGGCCGAGGCGGAGCCTGACCTTCCTCGGTGATGCAGATGAAGCTTTAGCATTATAACATGATGATAGACGTGTGGCGAAGCGAGCAAACATTGACATGTGATTGATTCGCAGGTACGCACACAGTGCCTCCTCCTCTTTCACACTATTGGACTCAGTGGCTCTGGCGACGACTTTTGTTGTGTCTTTGGCTTATATGACAGGATATTCACCAAGAATACCAGCCTCAACTGATCATGTGATGTACTGTCGCATTTTCTAATGGGATGTCTCGCTAGAACCTCTGCCCTCACCTGGGTGTCTGATACTGTAGCTCACGAGAGAGCTTGTTTGGGGAAGTAAGGAGGTGATGCACATTTGTGTGGTCAGTGCAAGAAGTAAAGGGAGTAGAGCGGCGTTGTAGGAAGGCCACAATAACACTTGTCATGGGGCTGCTGACGGGCTCACTGATGGCATGAACATGGATGCGCTGTCTTGTCTTACATCTTTGACCTCGTGATTTGTGTTTCTGATTGGGCCATATGGGTTGACGGGAGACCGATTGGACGCTAGTCTTTTTCTGACAGCTTTCGGCCTGTAGGACAAGATCCCTATGTGATGACGTTATGTGTTCTGCGGATGGAGTCAGAATCGCAATTGTCTTGACCAGGGGCACAACAATAGACCGCGGGTTGAATCAGCACATGAACACAATGGTGCCCTGGCGTGTTTCATCTCGTTGTCGAATTTCTTTTGTTCTACCTCAACTTGGATCTTGGCTTACCATTTGCCGTACCCTACGCCCTGCTGACGTATCTGAAAACAAAAAGAAAGTAGTGCAAAGCCCAGACAAAGAATTGACCATGACCATATATCTGAGATTGCACGGTGGCCTATAAAAGCATGGTTATTGACGCCTTCCTACAACACCGCTCTACTTCCTTACTTCTCGCACTGAGCACACAAATGTGCACCACCTCCTTACTCCCCCAAACAAGCTCTTTTGTGAGCTACAGTATCAGACACCTAGGTGAGTATCTTGTATACTTTTTCTTTCTTCCTGGCATCTCAATATATCTTAGAGCAGACATCGACTGTGGTGAGGAATACTGGAATACAAGTCTGGGTTTGGATCTGACATGACCTCTATTTTAGTCTGTTACAGTGATGCATACACCGAAGGGTAATCAGCGGGCATAGTACACTTCGATCCTCAGATCGAAGAAGTAAGGTAAGTCAAGATATTTGGAATGGACATTTACTAGATGCTTATCATGACTTCTGTTCTGTAGTCCCCTCCTCAGATGGCCCTCCCTCGGATGAGTCTCTTGCTGAGGAGGAGTTTCTGAGGAACTCAGAGACGATTGTTATATCAATCGAGATTTCAAGAGACATCGTATCTCGATGAACATCATTGCATATCACTTAAACATTACTGTAAAAAATATTTTAATATTTTAGTTGTAGTATTCACATATCACTTAAACATCACTGCATATTTCAATTGTAAAATCCCAATATCACTTAAACATTACTCAAATAGTGAAATATTACTTAAACAATAATTCAAATACATGACATGAATATTGGCCCAGTCAATTCTAGAGGGATTTTCTCCATCAATCAATTTATCATTAAGCATCTAGTTCTGAGTGCTTCCTGAGGCAGTCACTATCGATATGGTTGTACAGTTCTGTGGGGTACCATTGTTGATTATCATAATAAAGTATAATCATGGTTTCTAGTAATTCAGACATGAGCACATAGCACTTGCACTTGTTCATCACCCAATGATTCACCCCACATCCCCATGGAATCATTTGGATCTATAAGGACCACCAAGCATGAGAGTTCCCATGGCTCATTAGGCACTTGTGTGGGCAGTAGAATATAGGTGACAGTGTAGACTACAAATATAATAAAAAAAACATATCGATAGGCAGGATTCAGTACGTCACTAGGAAGATGGCGCCCGAATGAATCCAGAAACAGTTGGGAGCTAGTAATTAAACCAAAAATTGTTTGGGAAATGCCCTAATATTGTAGGCGGTCCTTTATACCACCAGTCATCAGCTCTCAGGCTCGCGTAAATGCCTGAAAAACGTCAGCACGATGAAAACGGTCGAAACTTTTTCAAACACGAACTGGCCGATTAATTTGTTCATGGCGAACATGTCAATCTTGCTGACACCGAGAACGGCCTTTAAACGCTCATCACAGATAATTTCACGTTTATTGTCGGGGTTCTGTAGGTTATTTCTTTTGATATGATCCCAAATGCCCTTCACGACTTGAGGTCGTGAACTCTTGGAGCAATCGAGGAGATTTGACAGAGGCTCACTACATGGGAAACAAATGAAAAAGAAGCCAGGGTCAAGAATCAATCTTAGTTAGCATACCTCAAGTCGTACTCCTTCCCGAAGCCACCGCCCCCTCTCTTCTTCTTTTGACCGTCCACGCTTGCTTCGTTATCTGAGCCGACTGCTGATGCGCTTTTCTTTGCACGCCCTCTTTTTTTCGTAGCTCTCTTAATCTGGTTTTTACCGGCTCCTCTCGTGGCTCGGCCGTTGATTTCACTTGACAATTTCCTCGCAAGCTTTGCATCACTCTCCTCCTGCACACTCTCAACCCTCCTCTTTTTCGGAGCTTTATGCACCTCTTCTGCATCTTCATCCGCATTTTCTCCCTTCTGCTTGTTTGACCGAGCGTCATCTTCCCTGTCTTGCTGAGCCCCACTTATCTCACTGAAAACTTGAGATATCAGGGTATTAATTTCTTCTTTGTTTACCTTAACAACCTCTGGTGTTAACGTAGACTCCACCTCCATAAGCAACTTTCGGACGCGCTTTGCGCTTATCGTAGTCAGGTCCACGTCAGGGGCCGAAAGAAGAGTACGGATCTTTGGTTCGAGCATCGATACATCGTAAGACATGTTCAGGTCACGAACGGTTGGATTGGGTCTCGAGAGGCTGAGGTTCGGATTTTTTCTGAGCACGTGAGGAGAAGTATTTGTTTCTGAGGTATATGCCAAGTATGAGCACTGCCCTCGGGACTCCGGGTAATCAATGTGGAGGCCAGCCCGGAGTGAAATTTCTCCGAACTTCATTAGCTCCATTAGTTTCGGTTGACCTGTTTTCCAAACCTGTGTACAGCCCTGTCCTAAAAACTTTCCGCATTATAGACACAGTAAATTTTCAGGTCTATACTACTCGTCATCTGCCTTATTCGCATCATAACTCTGTTTGAAATCAACATGATGAATTTTTTCTACGCAAGAGCTCAAGTACTGAAGGGTTTCATCGGCTGAAACGTATCTCAGGCAGACGTCCGAACTACCGGGCTAACCTTCGCCTGCGGTGGATCAAAATGTGTGTGAGTCAAAACTTGTCGTCAGAGGGACAAAACAAGATTCACTTATGGTGATCGGAGAGCGGCATCGAAAGAAACCGAAAGAAACAAGAATGTCATAAATACATGATTTAGGGATATTACTTATTGATCAACTACCGTAAGATTGCCCATTCATCCCTTGCAGGATCGCCGGGGGGCGGGTATAGTCCTCTGTTCTGCGCCATAGCCGGTTCATCATCATCATTGTAGTCCTGCTCACCTCCAAAATCTCGAAACATCACCGCCCCAGGCCTTAAGAAGCGTATATAGAACAAAACGGTACCAACGAGAGCCACCCCGATAAATAGCACGTTGGCTAACATAGTATTTTTCTTTTCTGCACCGCGACCATTGCGTAAGGCACCCTCGAAGTAGTCTTCAGGTCCGTAATCACTGTCGCGTTCCTGTTCAGCATTGCGGCGTTCCCTTGCCCACTGTGATATCATACTTAGAGTTGGCTGGGAAAGGATATCTTACGAAATTTTTACCTCAACCGGATCATCTTCTTCATTGATATCCGTGCCTGCTTGCTGCCGCCGGTAGAAGTCTTCCTTCGCTTTACCCATATACCATGATGCGTCATCGTCATCTTGGGGGGCATCTTGTACCTGATCTTCAGGATCTACAGGATCCATCTCTTTTTGGTCATTGCCTATTTCCTTGGGTTCCTTCGCTTTTGCGATGAAAGCTAGGATTCATGAGCTGACAATGCAACACATTTGAAAAAGACTCAGGACTGACCTTTATCTTCCTCATCTGACGTCCAAAGGTTCAAACCATCCTTTCCACCACTCAGAGTATGCCAAACACTCTTTGCATACAATTTGAACAATGACAGTGTGACTGGCAGATAAGCATCGACATTGATCTCCAGAGCTGAATCGTAGTGCCTCTTCGCAAGATGATAGTCCTGCTGTACCCCTACACCATTCTCATACATCCAGCCAAGGTTCCACATCGCCAATGCGCTTTGGTGCGTGTCGGCTGCAGATTGATAGTAGACCACGGCTTTTTCGAGTCTACTTCGCTTCGTTTCGTCTTCGGAAACACCGAGTCCATGATAGAAATAATCTCCAACTTTAACAAGGGCATCAATGTTTCTCTGAGCCGCTGCACGAGTCCATTGTGTAAGAGCGAGCTTGGCCGTGTCATTTGAAGGCAACATAGGCGCGAACCGTGTAAGCCGTAGCATACTTTTATCTGGCATCTTGTTCAGCGTCGGCAATGTGAAGATGATCAACAAAATACCTTGATCAAGAATATAGGCGAGGTTATTTTGAGATAGCTCGAAACCACGTTCAGAGGCAATCCACCATTTAAGCATGGCGATCTCCTTGCCTAAATCAGTACCAGACATCCACCAACGTTCAGCATCCGTCAAGAAATCCTCGTCCCACGCTCCTCTCTCTGCAACAATCTTATAGAATGAGACAGCTACTGAACAAGAGCTTGAAATAATTTCGGGGGGAAGATTAGGATTTGCCGCTTGGTTTGCCTGAATCCTAGCAAGGTAGTAATATGCTTCAAATGGCGAACCATTACGGATTGCACCTTCAAAATAAGTTGTAGCAACAGCGATCTCCCCCCTGGCTGCGCAGATCAGATGTCTAGGATAAGAACCAAAAAAATCAAAGCAACTAACTGTAGTGGTGTTTACCCATGTTCACTTGGGCCTCTGCAAGTTCTTGACGGGACGCGATGGCAAAATGAGTCAATGCATCCCTCAGGTTGGCTTTGACACCCAGTCCATCGCGGTAGATAATGCCAAGTCCATTATGACATTCTCTATCGCCATGTCCCACTCCCCTGTCAAACCACAGCTTTGCTACTGCGTAATCTTGTTTCACTCCTTCGCCTCTCAAATACATTCTACCCAGGTATCCAGCACTGACCGCAGCGAAACCAGACAGATCAGACGGCTTATGCTCATCCTTTGCTTGAGCCGCCTGTGGCGAGTCCTGAGGCCAAACTTGCCTGGCTATATGGAGAAAGTAGTGACGAGCACGGGTGAAGTTCTGCGGAATGGTGCCAACACCTTCACCCCCGGATGCAATACCACCAGGTGAGGCGTATAAACTACCTTGGTAGAATATCCTACCCAAGCGGTAAGCGAAGTCAATCTCTCCTCTGTCAGCGTTAAACTGTCACGATAGTGAGATGCGCAACAATATGAGCACAGTAAGATAGCGAACCATGTAGTAATCAATGACATCTTCCCATGTTTCCCCCGCAGCTCGTGCAATACCTGCCTTTATGGCAGGCCTTTGTCCATTCGATCCTGATGAAGCAACACTTGCACCGGGTCCAAAAACTCCTCCCATCAAATCCGAAAGTCGAGTGGGAGTCCGTGTGAGTGTTCGACCACCCGGGGGTCCAGATAGGAATCTAGCCATAGCTGAGAATAAGTCATGAATAAGGTAATGGTATGTTGATGAGTACAGCGTGCGAACCTTTCTCAGCTGCTCTGCTATACCAAAAAGTTGCGCTTTGGCAACTCTCTGACACACCAATTCCGCTCCAATAACGATACCCCAGGGCCATTTCAGCTCCACGATCACCTCCGTTTGCAGCAAAAGTGAAGTATAATTGTGCCTTGGCCTGGTCTACAGGGACCACATTGTGGTACCCTGTCGCGTAGAAGAAAGCAAGATAGGCTTGTGCGCTCTCATTACTAGTTTGCGATGCCACTTTAGAGAAAGATTCGTACGCTAACGTGGAGTCCGATGGAAAATGCTGTGTAGGGGGAAGCTAAATCATAGCGATGTCTAGTGAAAAAATCCATTGAACAGAGTACAAAAAAAGTACTTACTAGAGAGATTTTAGCTAAAGTATACAACGCATCCATGCTCCCAAGCTCGACGGAATGATGCAACAGGTCGAGGACTTTGATCGCCTTTGTGCGTTGTTCCTCGTCCTTTTGCCGGAAACCCTTCCCAGAAGAATCTTGTCCTGTTCTCAAAGCACTGATGAGACACCGCATACTGTAATAATTTTTCATGAGCATCTTAAGAGCGCTGTCGACAGGACCTTGACCCTGAGGGTTTGGTAGGAACGCAGATAGCAATGACTTTGGCTTCGCAATTGTTATCAAGGTAGGATCAAATGTGAACGCAGGAAGGTGTGAAGTAAGCGTTGAGAGAGTCGACAGGGCTTGCTTATAGGCACGAGCAGCTATAGACACGCTGAGCCCGAAGGATGTAGAGGGGTAAGGAGAATCTCGAACCTTCAGCAACCTGATCAGACTCATACTGAGTATCACTCTAGAAGAATAGTTTCAACATTGGCTCAAAGATACACAAAAATTAGGACGCGCCAGAACATCATCCAGTGTTTCAGAGATCGACGAAGGGGCTGCAGATGTATCAGGGTCAGTGGTGATTGAATTGGAAGAAATCTAATGCATAGGTAGGTGAGAAGTTTTATGGGAGTTTTATGGGACCGATCAACTGTTTGTGTACCTGGGCGGTCGTTGCAAGAGACGTCTGATCCTTCTGAAGAGTCTCGCGCATTGCACTAGACGCAATGGCCCATGTTACAAGGCCAAACGCAATCCAAGAGACTTTTCGAGAGAGGCGCTTGCTACAAGTCATGATTAGAAGATTAATGAGTATGAGAAAGGGAAGGGAACATAAGAGTATATATTATTACCAACGAACACGTCGAAGACATCAGATCATCACGTGAGCCTCTGCTCTTTGTAAACCAGAGTTGCAATGTATTTTTCTATCGCGACAACAGGCGCATTCTCTCGATGTAATCGATTAAGCAAGCCTTGCATGACATCAGTTGTCGATAGAGAGAGAATGTTGCGCAAATATAACCACAGTGTTTCATGTGAAGGATAAGCTAACACCAGACTTAGAGCGTGCTCCCTGAGCTCGTCCACAAGTGTTCCTCCCCCAGACTGAGTTAGTTGATGGGCAATTGTGCAGTCAAGAGCCGCAAGCCTGCATAGCAGGTGTACTGCAGAATAATCGGAAACATGCCGTTCAATCCACTGCCGCAGCAGCAGCACCTCTTTTCGCAGGAAATGAGTATGATCCATCCTTGGAGGAATAGACTTCTGAACCGCGGTAGTTTTTACAACGTCCAAAATCCAATGATAGTGGGCCCAAGCATGATAATTCCTGGGATAAAGCTCGCATGCTTGTCTGACGAGCTGACACTCTTTTTCCAACGTAGGGAGGGGAATTATTGGAAAGGACGAAGTTTCCTCGGAGATGCTCCAACCTGCATATTCTCCTTGTCCTGCATCTCCATTGCGCTTATATTGATGTCTAAATAACCACCGTCGATGGTCCCAAATGATGGACTGCTTCGCAAATTCATTTAAACCTCTGATAGATAAAGCGGTGAAATTTAACTCCTCCTCCGGTCGCAGCAGCCCCGACTGGATGAGTCGTTTTCGAGCGTTCAAAGCAGTTTGGTGTGCGGGATTAACGAGCAGGATTACGGAGGACAGTGTCAGCTTTGTAAGTTGATCTGCGTTCTTGTATAACGCCACGGCAGTCATATGCAAATGATAAAGAAGCCTTTGAGGTATGCCCAAGTGACCATCCACGAGGACAAAAGGAAACTCATTGTTTGCTTGGGGCGCCCACTGCTCAGAGCTCCCAGGTAAAATCTCGATCGAGACTCTGCACAAAATTCCTTAAGAGTGCGCATAAACAAAAACAAAAACACCCGACTCACAATGATTTCCCAAGAAGTTCTGCCAGGAGAAAGAGAGTCTGTTTGTCCATACTGAGTACTGTCCAGAGCAGTGTTTGTCCGTGCTTGGATGCTCACTGTACCTCGCAGAATTACTTTCTTTGGTGTATGCGACCTTCGTTCTCCATCTTCCGTTGGTCTCTCCGGCCTCGATATCGCGCGCTCTCGTCTTTATCACTCGCTCACAGAATGTCCACTAGACCACTTGACTTTTATGCTGGCCCTATGGTCTGGATTGACTGCGAAATGACGGGCCTCGACCCGCGAAAGGACAAGGTACTCGAAGTCGCAGTGCGTGAACTTCTGGTCCTTTGGCAATGTATCTGGCAAACTATATTCCTTTCAGGTTCTCATAACGAACGGAAACCTCGACCTTGTTGACGACGGGCTTCAATACGCCATCAAGACCGAAAAGAATGTCCTGGACGGGTATGTCCCTTATAATGCATGAGACAAGGCTTTCGTTGCATCTCACCGATCAAGAATGGATCAATGGTGCACCACCCAACACGGCCAGGTACTCTTGGCCATTTTCTATGCGGACCTTGTGTGTCGACATCAGTTTATCAACAGTCCGGTCTTACAAAGGCCTGCTTAGAGTCCACACACACACGAGAATACGTTTCTTCTGAAATCTTGAAATACATAAAAAGGTGGATACCTCAGCCCAGGAGCGGTGTTCTGGCTGGTAGTTCAGTTCATGCAGACCGCGCTTTTCTGGTGGAAGAAATGCCGGAGGTCATTGAACATTTACATTACCGGTTAGTATTGGCTCTTTTCCTTTCTGGGCATCCGCTGATCCCCTCTGTGTGTAAATCACAGCGTTGTTGGTATGTACACGACTACTATGGTTCTAGATTCACTTGACTCTTTCTACAAGATGTTTCAACCATCAAGGTATACATACATCTACAGATTTGCATGGTCTGACGCTAACTGTTCTTGCAGGAACTCGTCCGCAGATGGTTTCCAATGAAATTTTATCCCAAGCCAAAATCTAGCCACCGGTAAAAGCATGCATCTCGTGCTTTGTTAAGATCCAATGCTAACATCTTTGCAGTGCACTCGATGACATTCGGGGGTCCATTGAAGGCAAATCTCACTTGTCAACCGGCTATAGTTGTTTTTACTTATCATAAATCTTAGAGCTCCAATGGTATCGCGAAAACGTCTTCATCCCTCCAGGGAATTTCAGAAAAGAATGAAGTCAAAATCAGTCTCCGTGACTCGCCAAGGAACCATATTTTTTTCCACGTGGGACTGACGGAGCTGTAGTGGGATATACTCTTTCAGTGAGAGCTAGATATTGTAGCTATGTAGCGGAGCAGTCATTTCAACATAGAGTTGAACGAATTCCAACAATCAAAAGTCCCAAAGAGTTCCCTACGTCATTTCACATCAGGCAAACCAACCGAAGAATACAAATTCGACTGACGAATGCAGGAATGCCCGCTTCCTTGCAACCCTCCATCATTTCCTTATTGCCCGCTCGGTTTGAGGTTATAAAAACGACCTCGGCGTTCCAAGACACGTATGCTTCTTTTATCAATTTCATCACATCTGGGCGGCCGCCTTGTGATACCGATGAGATAAGGACAAAGAATGATCTTCAGGAACATGTACCTCGTTGTTTTGAATCCCAGAGTAAATACTGATTGGGATCCAACCTGTTATGAATAAGGCCAGTGATTGTAGGACCAAAAGTTTTTTCTTGGTCTGAACCAATCCATATAAGGAACCAGTTTGGACTCTGAGAATAGTTAACGAACGGAAATTTTATTGTGATCCATTGAGTCGAAAAAAGACAAGATGCGCACCTGAAGACATGTTGATAATGCAGCACCAAGACCTGTCCCGGTACAAACTCGGATTCCCCGATTGTACAAGTAAGATGTATTTGAAACCCCAGCGAACTAGAACAGAAAACAGATTCTCATCTAGGTTTATATTTCTGCGCAAAAAAATGGTGAGAACTGTTTTTACCTTTAATTGTCGAGTCCAAATATGCTTGGGCGGATTATCAACCAGATTGCGCGTAAAGTCGCCTTGTACACCACAGATCAGAAAGTGTCTGTCTGATTTCTTCCCTTCCCTAAATATCAAAAGGGTTAGAGACAGTCGCAGAGGATATTTGGGGAGAGTGAACATGCGAGATGATTCCAAAAGCGTGATATTCCATGATAGAACTTCGGCTGATTCTCGCCGAAAGACCTTGTTGCATACCCCGTTCGAAATGGAGCACCGCTACCTTGGGTGAGGGCTGGAACAGTTATTAAGTGACAAACAAACGCTCAACAGAAAGAGTAGCCAACAATTTCAACTTCCACTTCGACCTCACGAGTACAAGCCCATGGGATTAGGACGCTATAGAAATAGAGGGACGAGATCATAGGGAAGTAAAAAATCGTGCCGTGAGAGTAGAAAAATGTGATGCTCACAAGATTGTCATGCCCGCTACGAACCAGAAGTCTTGCTGGCGAATGACATGCATTCCATCAAAATTCCATTGATGTAATTCAAGGTCATAGCTATCGCCGAGGACCACAAATACCCAGGCTACGGAAGATATCAGGATAAATCATGAGCTGATGTTGGACTCCGCACTGAATAATACCCCAACCCTGATGCGGATATCTTAAGTTCCGAGGTAAAAGATCATATTCCATTCTGAGACTTACCACCCTGCAAAACGATGATGTCTTTCAAAAATGCTCATTTGCGGTCATATTGGCGTTGGTATTGTAAGATTGATGATAGTGGCTTACTTGTGATGGGAATCGCGGATCCAGGGAAGGGCGGAGGCAACGGACACTGCGACGACGAGATTGGTTAACGTCCCAAACGCCAGTATTACCTCGTGATTTAACCGATGCTGGATAAAGTTGAAAGAGACCTTGAATATAAGCCAGAAGAAGCCAGACAGCGCACAACCGGAGTGAATCCCGCCCAAGTGTTGAAGGACTGAAGTACAGCCAAGTCGAAACCATAGAGGAGGCCACTGAGAATATGTGTCAACATTGAATACACTGGTTCATTGGCCCGTGTAAATCCTACCTTGGCAAATATAGTATTGATAATAAGATAGAGAATCCGTCCAAATAATTCGTTCCGAATTAGAATGGCCGTGAAGAGGTTCCCAAGGACCAGTGCACCAGTATACTTTCGAGCATAGACCCAAACATTGAGCGCTGCCAAGAGAATACCGACGAAATTGAGCATCATTACAAATGTGAAAAACTTCCTAAGATCATATTTCAAGCGAGAGGGCTTGAAAGCATGTTGGAGGATACCAACCTGTAAGTGTTAAACCAAAGTTCAAATTGAATCAACCGGCTAACTCGTCTCTTGGAAACTACTTTCTTGTTTCCCGGGTTAGAAATGTTGACAATGGGTGGAATTCTGGAAAACTCCTCTGCCTTCTTCCGATCATTCATGACTCCTCCCTCAAGGGTGGCCGGATCAGGTGGAAGAGAAATGGCCTGGGGGTCCGAAAGATTGGACATAGATGAAGAAGATGGTGAGTCCAGATGCTGCACAACTACTGCGAAAGATATAGGAGCCGAATCCTGTTTCAGAACACCTCTCTCAACATCGTTTATGTTTGAAGCAGAAGACATGATGTCAGGCACGATGTTCCAAGAGGGACTATTGTAAAAGATGGTCAGAACTGAGGTTCAGATATACCCAAATTGAGCAAGAAGAGCATGAAACTTCACATCATGAGGGGTGAGATAGAGTTAGTGTCGTGATATTACCGAAAAACTCAAGAAGGGTATGTTCATCCGAGGTCATTGCGTGTGTCATACTCTGTGGAAAAGGCTCGGCCGTACAGACAGCGAGTGAAACTATCTACAGAGCCTGAGCGATGATAAATTGTCAAGTCCAAGCATAAACGCTGAATTACCAAATTGAGGATTTTGCAGTATGAGCGGAAGATGTGTCACTCTGATGATAACAAATGTTGCAGTTCCAAGTGAAGTTTTTCTTGTAAAAAAACTCGCAAAAGTGATGCCAAGCCTGAAGATAGCCATGACCTTTCCGGGTAGCTTCGGAATTCTGCGCAGGAAACAAAGATTCCCAGATCGGGGCTCGAGACATGGGTTGTGTACGTATTTCAGCCTCAGCGGTCGAAAAGTTATTCAAGCATAATAACTCAGTAGTAAGCTTCTTAGCAAGCTTCTCCCTTTACAATCATATAAAGCACTGAAACTAGGATACACAAAAGCGTCAGAAATCCAAGTGAGTCCAGTCTTGGGTCGTCGAGCGGACAAGAACAGTCATAAGGCAGATGGAGTTTCTAGCGTCCAAGAACAGTCATAAGGCAGATGGAGTTTCTAGCGTCCAAGAATATTCCTAGTTGAAAATGTCGTCTGCTGCCTGACAAGCTCAGATTTGAAGACATTTGGTACACAGACCAATTCCGTAGACTGTTCGGTACTATGATTGCGTATCGGACGGCACTTCACAGCAAGAAGGCAACTGGTCCAGTGTGAAGAATAATCACAGGCACAGTTGTACAGACCTCGACTTGGTAAGAGGAGTCCCTAGTCATGATGATCAACCACGGAGCCAGTGATACAGAAGTCGGAAGAATATTTCCCCAGAAATACATTACATACAATGGCAAATGCCATGTGACCAAAGATGTCACATCGACAAAGAAGCGCCTGTTCCATTGCGACTAAGGAGCTTGGAGCACGTCAGATGCTCGCTTTCAACTTCTCTCATTCTCGTCTGCTGACCCGAGGGTCAGCATCGAGGCGTTTGGAGGTACTGTTCGAAGCAGCAAGGAATCGTGAGAAAAGATTTCCACTTCATTCACAGGATCAAAAAAAATCGGATAAAGGCCGACTCACTCCTCCCCTAATTCACTATTACCTATGAGCCTCCCAGGACTCAGGACTTCCTGGTTGAGGGGCATTGCGAGGCCATCTGTTCGCTCGTTTCACTCCCATGTTCCCGTTTGCTGCGCCTTCAATCCTTCACACACTCTTCGAGCAGTAGCTGCACCGGCAGTCGGTTCATATGCTCCCAAGGAAGGGGAGCGTGTTCTGAATTCGCCGTCTGAACTTGCACGTAAAATATCTGCCAAAGTCCTCCCAAAACTTCCGCGCCCCAACGTTAAAAAAGTGGTCGTTGTTGGCAGTGGAGGCCTTAGTATCGGACAAGCTGGAGAATTTGACTACTCTGGCTCTCAAGCACTAAAGGCACTCCACGAAGAGGGTGTTGAGGCCGTTCTGATTAATCCCAACATTGCTACATGGCAAACCTCGCACCAGTTAGCTTCAGAGGTGTATTTTTTGCCAGTCACTGTTGACTATGTTGCATATGTGCTTGAGAAGGAGCGACCAGATGGTATCCTTCTTACTTTTGGTGGGCAAAGCGCACTTAACGTCGGCGTTGAACTCGATCGTATGGGTGTCCTTGAACGATTAGGAGTTGAAGTACTGGGAACACCTATTCGGACCCTCGAAGTATCAGAAGACCGTGACCTGTTTGTACAAGCACTTAAAGGTATACACTTTCCTTGGCTTGATCGTGTGACGTCACTAAAAATAGGTCTATTCAAGAAATTAACATCCCTGTCGCCCAATCAACCGCGGTTTCTTCAGTGAAGGATGCCCTCGCTGCAGCGGAGGAGATTGGTTATCCGGTTATTTTGCGTTCAGCTTTCACACTTGGGGGGCTTGGTTCTGGTTTTGCTAACAATCCCGATGAACTCCGTGACCTTTCAGCGAAGAGCCTCAGTTTAAGTCCTCAAGTCCTGATCGAGCGTAGCATGAAGGGTTGGAAAGAATTGGAATATGAAGTGGTTCGCGATGGTGCAGATGTATGTAACATTGCTTCATGCCTAATCTTCACTGTTTCATATTTTCTTGTCCGTCTAGAATACGATTATCTGCTGCAACATGGAGAACTTCGATCCCCTCGGGACGCATACTGGTGACTCAATCGTCGTGGCTCCCTCTCAAACACTTCCGGATGACGAGTATCATATGTTGCGAAGCGCTGCTCTGAAGGTCATCAGACATCTCGGAGTCGTTGGTGAATGCAACATCCAATATGCCTTGAACCCCACCTCCCGGGAATACTGTGTTATCGAGGTCAATGCGCGGTATGTCCAATATTGCTGACAAGAATCCAGGGTTGACTAGCATGTCAATTAGTTTGAGTCGGTCCTCTGCCTTGGCTTCAAAGGCTACTGGTTATCCTTTGGCCTACACTGCTGCAAAGATTGCCCTGGGTCATACTCTCCCTGAGCTACCAAACGCTGTCACTAAAACGACCACGGCATGCTTCGAGCCCTCGCTGGATTACATCGTGACGAAGATTCCCAAGTGGGATCTCGCAAAGTTCTCTTCGCATGTGAACCGGGAGGTTGGTTCTTCCATGAAATCAGTCGGTGAGGTCATGGCCATCGGCCGTACCTTCGAAGAAAGTTTGCAAAAAGCTATTCGTCAGGTCGATCCTCGTTGGAAGGGCTTTGAAGCGTATGTCGCTCCAGAGGACCTTGACAGGGCTCTCTCCAAACCTACAGACATGCGGTTGTTTGCCATTGCATATGCCATGTACAAGAAGAACTACACCGTTGACCAGATTCATAAACTTACTAAAATTGACAAAGTGCGCCCTTCAGTGATCTATTCCGACGGTTATTGACCTTCGTGGCAGTGGTATTTGTACAAGATTGACAATATCGTCCAGACTCATAGTGCACTGAAGGTCGTGGGTTCTGCTCAAAATATTGATTATGACCTTATGCTCCGCGCCAAGCGTATGGGCTTTGCCGATGCCCAAATTGGTGATCTCATCAATGCCACTGAGGACGCTGTTCGCGCTGCTCGTAAAGCTCTTGGTATCACGCCTTTTGTCAAACGTATCGACACACTTGCTGCTGAATATCCTGCGCACACCAATTATCTTTACACCACATACAATGCCTCGTCACATGATGTGGAATTCAATGATAAAGGTACCATGGTTCTAGGAAGTGGTGTCTACCGTATTGGAAGCAGCGTCGAGTTTGATTGGTGTGCCGTCACTTGTGCAAGGAAGCTCAGGGATATGGGCAAGAAGACGATCATGGTAAATTACAACCCGGAAACTGTCTCAACGGATTTTGATGAGGCCGATCGACTCTACTTCGAGGAGCTCGGTTATGAACGCGTGATGGATATCTACGAACTCGAGGGTGCTCAGGGTACCATCGTGAGCGTTGGTGGTATGTCACATAGTCGTACTCGACGAGCGATGAGAGTAATGCTTTGTGCCCTCAGGTCAACTGCCGCAAAATATTGCCTTGCGCCTCAAGAATTCTGGCATCAACGTCCTGGGTACTGATCCCAAGCAAATTGACATGGCTGAGGACCGTCACAAGTTCTCGTCAGTACTCGACTCCATTGGTGTTGATCAACCCGAATGGTCCGAAGTCAGCTCTCTCGAAGCTGCTAAGGCGTTTGCCAACAAGGTTTCGTGAGTATCATGTTGTATATTTATTTATATTTTTGGCTCATTGTAATCGTTCAGCTATCCTGTTCTCATTCGTCCTTCTTACGTCTTGTCTGGTGCTGCTATGAACGTCGTCTATGCCGAGGAAGAACTAGAGGAGAAGCTCTCTAAGGCTGCTGATGTCTCACCTCTTCATCCCGTCGTTATCACCAAGTTCATCGACGGCGCACAAGAAATTGATGTTGATGCTGTCGCCCACCAAGGCAAACTTCTCATCCATGCCGTATCTGAGCACGTTGAAAACGCTGGAGTCCATTCTGGTGATGCCACGCTCGTCCTTCCTCCTTTTTCGCTCAATGATAACGACATGTCTCGTCTCAAGACCATCGCTGAGAAAGTTGCAGCCGGTTTCAAGATTTCTGGTCCCTACAATATGCAGATCATCAAGAGACCTGCCGAAGATGGCTCTGAGGCCGAACTTAAGGTGATTGAGTGCAATCTTCGTGCTTCTCGATCATTCCCTTTTGTTTCCAAGGTTCTTGGTCACAATTTCATTGAAACTGCCACAGCTGCTATCACTGGCCACCAGGTCCCTGCGCCTGTTGATCTGATGGCACAAAAACGCGATTACACTTCAATCAAAGTCGCACAGTTTTCCTGGACTCGTCTCGGTGGTGCCGATCCTTTCCTCGGCGTCGGTGAGTCGGGTTGATTTTCCTCGAATGAATTATATTCTTATATCATCACAGAAATGGCTAGTACAGGTGAAGTTGCCTCCTTTGGCAAGGACATCCACGAAGCCTACTGGGCTTCTCTTCTCAGTACTACTGGTTTCAAGGTTCCCAAAGCCAATTCTGGTGTCCTCATCGGTGGTGACGTGACCAAGTCAGAAATGGTTGCTATTGCTAAGCAGCTTCAGAACCTTGGCTTCAAACTTTATTGTTCTTCTCCTGCGGTAGAAGAATACCTAAATGCCATTCCCTATGTGACTGCCAAACGCATCATCTTCCCTACGTCTGACAAGCGCAAACTCCGTGAAGTGTTTGATGAATTTGATATCCAGTGTGTCATCAATATCGCCCGCTCACGTGGTCAATCCTTTACCGATGAGGATTATGTTGCTCGCCGGTGAGTATTGATCACATTTTCCTCGCAGTCACTGAGATGTTGGTGCTGACTGTCGAATCTAGGAATGCTGTTGACTTCGGTCTTCCCCTCTTGAACAATGCCCAGACTGCCAAATTGTTCGCTGAGGCATTAGCAAAGAAGATGCCCCAGGGAGGTCTGAAAGGTTACACGGAGGGCCGTGTCCCCTCTGAAGTTCGCTCTTGGCGCGAGTTTGTTGGCTCGCGCCCATGAAAATTATCTAACTAATATTAGAAATGTGGTGTGGACCTATGTACGTTTTGTTTTCAAGGCAATATCTCCGAGCAGGCAAGATTTTGACAGTGTGATATGTACAAACCTCGATATAGATACACAACTCTCGAAAGAATAATTGAATAATTCTGCATGAAGTCAAAAGTAAATTTACCAGTCGTAATCCAACGTATCCAAATCTTCGAGTGAGCAGAGCTGGTTCAAATCAAGCTCAACGGATGGACCTGAACGAGACTTGTCAGTCTGCTCACGCATCCGTTTCACCGAGAATTTCTCGACGAGACTAGGTTCCATTTTGTCTTCGATAAGATCTGCGACTAAGCAACCGATTACCGGAAGGAACTCCAGACAAACACATCAGCAACGAGTACAAAATTTTGATTTACTCTGCCGTTAGGACTCACCTTGTATGCATGACCACTTCCAGCAGTGGCGAGAATGAGGTTGGAGGCTCTTGGATATTTGCTAATGATCCAATTAGCGTCTGGGGTGTCATTGTACCTGGAGTTATGGTATAAACATCAGTTGTGAACGCAGAAAGTAATTATGGAGAGAAAACTCTCTGGAAATTGGATGTGGGGAACAGGACATTTTTTGGTACGACACTCACCAACAGAGACGAGTGGCGCTGAAGGGTTTCCGAGCAAGATCCGGGTAAATTGCGCCTAAACCTTGACGAAGTTCTTTTAAGGCTTGTTTAGGTATGGCCAAACCAGTATCGGGGTCCGATAATATGGTACGAGGCGTTGATATATCGGAGTCCGTCATAGTATGCGTGAATCCTGGGGTATGTATTGCTACCTTGAGGACGTTCTTAGCGGTGGGCTATAGAAGAAGTTTATCAACTACCCCACGAGGATATAAACAGATAACGCACAGGGAATACATAAAATCCAGAAGCAAAACCTAGAACCACGGGGCAATCTATGTACTGCTCCCCCTCTGACTCTGTAAGCTGGATCATCGCAACGCATTGACTATGTCACCTCGGAAATCAGAATAAAACTATAATTTGAGTCAGCATCAACTTACCCGGTCGCTAGACATGTGTGTTGGAGGCCTAGGTCAGGAAATGCTGAGGGTGACCAAGAACCGGTAGCGATTACCACCAACTCAGCCTCGTAGAAATTACCATCGGTACACGATACGCCCGTCACTGTCTCATCTTTCTGTTGGATGGTGCAGACGGATTTTCCAGCATGAATCACTGCTCCAAGACTTTGAACTTTCGATAACAAAATTCGGACGCCTTGTCCTGCATCTGCCCAACCTCCATCGCGATTGATATAACCCTTGCAGTGCAAGTAAGGCCAACCAGTTTTATCAAATGACCCGACAGGGACGCCAGATGGAAATGCCGAGCGAATGGTGCCTGGGTCAGGAAGGGGTACTAAACTACATCCGAGCTTCAGGTCATTTCTATATGCTTCGTCGGCATACGAGGATGAGCCAGACGAGGGGACGGTGCCATTGTCGCCTCCTGCTTCCAGTGCTTCTGATTTGTCTTCCGCAGAGCTGTTGTGGTCCAAAACAAGCACACCAGATCTTACGTGGGGAAAGTGGAACAAAGGTAGGGAGGATCAAACAGATAAGAATGGAAATCCAATTGCGGATTATACGTTGAGGAGAGGCAAAATCGATATGAGCGTAAGTCGAGAGTGATTCTCGGATCTTGAGAAAAAACGTACTCATGATAAGTATCACCCCAGATTCTTCTATCTTTCCAAGCCTTGATGGCTTCACGGGCCAGTTCAGCATAGAATCTATCGTTATATGAAGATCTAACAACTACGAACAAATAGATCAGTTACACACTTCAATATTGCTGAATGGATGGACGCTCACTGCGATTGATGTCATTACTTGATGCATCGGGAGCAGGTAACACAGTTGAACGGTCGAGTATTGTGACATTTGTGTAACCACGTATCAAGAGATGATAAGCAGTGGACAATCCAAAGCAACCTGCCCCGATAATGACCACTCGTTGGTGCTGTTCTCTGAAGTGTTCCTGCTGTAGATGATCATCCATTGGGAAGGTAGATTAGCAGTATTGGTCTTGTGGCCAATCTCTGTGTCCCATTAAGCCTATGATTTGAAGTTGTACAAGACAAAAACATTTGCATCTACTCACCGCGTGAACTTCTAACTGGACCAACACACAATGAAAGCATTTGGGCTCTCACTTGGCAATGACGTTTATACCGTCTCCAGAAAGATCATGTAAGCTAACCGTCATGAAACTCATGAGAATAGTGGACTAGTGATCCAGTTAATCCCAGTGTTTTATTCATCTTGATTTCCCACCCACTGAGATTGGCCTGCATCATATCTCTGGTGCTCTCTTATGTCCGACGCTGAATCAGAACTAGATGAATTCTAGGGATGTCTGAAAAAAGAGGTGTTCAGACCACCTGGTACCTCATTCAAAATTTCAACTCGACAGCTCACAGCCCAATTATATCAAAAGTATAATCCCTCCCAAGACATCTGGATGACTGTTTGCTCGGTGTTCACATGGACCGCATGAAACGAATAGTAATAAAGTACATATGACTCGAGTTCTTGCTGCGCTTGATGTGAACCCCGGCCCGTCTATTCCCACAGAGCAATCCGGCCATCGCCATTTCAAAAAAGGTATCCGTAGGCTCGTAGGTCATGTTTCATATCGGTGCACCTTGATCTGGCAGGCGCTCTATTGCGTATTTTCGGTTGATGACATACATCAACGGAACACCGGGAATTTGTCGTATGCGTCGTCTGAGTTCACGATCACAAGTTGCAACGATATAACATTTATGTGATGTGACTCGTTGGACAAGACAGTCATCGGCATAGGTACCTCTATGGGAACAAGTGAGTCGTTCAAATCTTGGATCGCGCGCTACACTATTGTCAGTAATCAGCTAAATTCATCTCCGTTTATGATCGCAAATTGAAGAACTGACCAGAGTGCAAGGCGGTATTTTGAACCTAGTTTCTCAAGCTCAGCGAGAACACAATCAGTGACACACGGGATACCTGCGATATGAAAGGACTAAGATGAATCGCTTCCAATCCTGAGAATGAATTCTCCTACATTTGGCATAGAGACAGTCCATCATTCCACTGACCAGTTCTAGTTTATTTTGTAGGCTGAAGTTTATGAAATTCGTGTCAATGAGAACACGGTATGGCGGAACAAGCGCAGTATTATGAGCAAGGAAAAGCGAGGAGGCAGTTTGTGGCCTAACAGAGTCAGATGTCAAACCAATGAACAAATGGCCAAGACAGAACACTGACAGTCTACGGACTGCCTTCTCTTTCGTTTCCTTTTCTTTTTCGGCTTGCTTGACCATATTTTCTCGTCTGTTCTGGAGAATGAGTGACTGGAAGCCGATCAGGAAGGATGAATTCAAATGCGTACAGGCGTATGTCATTTGGGTTCAATAATCGTTTGACTTGAGCAAATTTTCTGGTCTTCTTTGCTTTCCCCTACAATTGGGTTTCGTCAAAAGTCATGACACTGATCATTGATGATAAGATCTACCATGTTGAAGGGATGTGGAGAAAAGTATGGGCATCACGCCCTTGCAAAAATATGGTATTACATAAGCTGGTTCTGACTAAGCGCGGTGGTGTTGCACTCTGTTTGGCATCTTCCATAATTACAGAGCCTTCAGTCTAATGAGAGCGAGGTATAAATGCTCTATGACGAAATGAATTGAAACACAAGGCAGTATGACGTTGGCTGTCCCACGCATTTCTACTTGTCAAAAAAACAATTGGCTCAAACATCTCGCCAGAAGTAAAGCAGTGTTGATTTTTTTCATAGATTCTCGTGAGAGCAACTGACGTACCATTATCGAAGCATAGCCCATAGCGCTCAGATGAAACTGATGAAAACAACTTCGATCCTCTGGTTACTGATACTCGTTGTGGAGCACAGCAAAAGGGTGTTAAGAAAGAGGTCCTCAAACGCTTAAGTCCTCCGCTCCGAGGGTAGAGATTGGCGGACTTTGTTCGGCAGTTGCCACGACGTCTTCACATCTGTCACAATGATGACTTCTCGTGAAGTAAGATGCGACGTGGCTCTGTCACATCATCGCGCGACACAAGACAAGTAATTTAACCACATTTGTGTGCAGTTGCGATTGATGTAAGCTTACTGTATCCATCTAACACGAGGGAGTCTGACAGTTTCCCTCCCTAGATCATGTCATCTGTAAATGGTTGAAGTACGCCACTATTTTTGTGAAATGATTGACATTTTTACATTCATTCTATTCCTTCATCTAAAAAGAACTTTCTGGTGGTCACAGTGGAAGGCGCATAGAGAACAAGGCACATCCCATCCTGTCCGTATACTTTGATCAGTTCCGGGCAGGGCAAAAAAGTGACATTCATATGCACAATCCATGTTGGATTGACCTGTAAATACGGACTGGAAATGCCGTGAACACAGCATCGTGACATTGCAAACTAATTCCGACGCTCAGAGCCGATCCTAACTATGTTACGGTACATTAATTAAAATCCTTTTGTCCCGCATATATACATCTTTTGTTGCAGTGGCTCCTTATTCTTCCGTCTACTTAAGCTATGACGATCCAGACTATCGTACACGACCCTTCCACATCTATGTCCTGTTCACCGTTCAGAAAGCCATCCGTTCATAAAGAGGATCCACGCATGATTTCTTCCCACATGCGGCCGAAGAATGCAGAATTGACTTCTTCTCTCCTCAAATCATTTGTACAGTCCTTTAAGGAGCTTGAGGAATTCAAGTATATCCCCTATTCTACATCTGACACCATTTCATTCTCATCTACACAACCATCTAGGCAGGGCAAATCCGTTGTTGTTGATGGCCAAAGTCTTTCCATTCCCGCAGTCACTGCGGCTGCCCGATATAATGTATCTGTGTCGCTGGATAATTCATCTCTCACTCAAGCTAAAATGGCTTCAAGTCGTCAAGTAATAGCCGATAAGATAGACTCGGGGATGAGTGTATACGGTGTCTCCACGGGTTTTGGTGGAAGCGCCAATACTCGCACGAATCGGCCTGTACTGCTTGGGCAGGCTCTTCTACAACACCAACATTCCGGTGTTCTGCCCTCATCGCAACATCCCCTCGGTGTCCTCCCACTCAGTGACCCCCTTAGCTCTGCGATGCCAGAGTCTTGGGTACGCGGTGCAATCCTCATCAGGATGAATTCCCTTATCCGAAGCCATTCTGGCGTTCGATATGAATTGATCTCAAAGATGAATGAGCTGCTCCGTGCCAACATCACGCCTTTCGTCCCCTTGCGTGGCACTATCTCAGCGTCTGGAGGTGAGTAGCGTCGGTCAATCGATTGTTGTGCTCAATCTCACCAATCTTATGTAAGATCTGTCACCTTTATCTTACATCGCTGGCACAATAGTTGGTAACCCTTCCATCCGTTGTTTTCATGGTCCCCCTGCTTTTGGGTGTCGCAACATCATCTCTTCTTGTGAGGCGTTGGCTTTACATGGTATTGAACCCATTCCATTAGCCTCCAAAGAGCACCTTGGTATCCTCAATGGGACCGCCTTCTCTACTTCTGTCGCTGCCCTTGCTCTTAATGATGCCGTCCACATGGCTCTTCTCACTCAAGTGTGTACGGCAATGGGCACTGAGGCTCTCGCTGGTACTCGAGGATCTTTTGACCCATTCATCCATAATGTTTGTCGTCCCCATCCTGGACAGGCGAGCGCTACATTTCTCTGTTCTATTTTTCGATCGTCTAACTATTGCTTAGATCGAAGTTGCGAAGAACATATGGGACCTCCTTGAAGGTAGTACATTTTCCCAGACACACGAAACAGAGCATACTATATCTGAAGATGAGGGCACTCTTCGGCAAGATCGTTATCCTTTACGCACCGCCCCTCAGTTTATTGGTCCTCAGATTGAGGATCTGCTTGAGTCCCTAAGAATTATCACTATCGAATGTAATTCGAGTAAGCCCAATCTCAATATTGTCGCGTGTCTCTCCTGATTGTATCTCTAGCGACTGATAATCCCCTTGTTGATGGCGAGACCGGCAAGATCCATCATGGTGGAAATTTCCAAGCAATGGCTGTTACCAATGTTATGGAAAAGACTAGGTTGAATTTGCACCACATGGGGAAACTTCTTTTCGCTCAGTGTGCTGAGCTGATCGATCCCTCCATGAACCGTGGCCTGCCGCCTTCTCTCGCAGCTACGGACCCTTCCCTCAACTATCACTGCAAAGGCATCGATATTGGCACTGCTGCACATGTTGCCGAGCTCGGCTATCTGGCAAATCCCGTCTCCACCCACATTCAGTCAGCGGAGATGCATAATCAAGCAGTCAAGTGAATTCTCTTCCAGTAATCTCATTTTACCTCTGCTGACCTCCGTGTCAGTTCTTTGGCATTGATATCTGGTCGTCAAACTATCAGCGCTTTGGAGACACTCTCAATTCTCATCTCATCTTACCTTTATACTCTCTGCCAGGCTTTGGACTTGCGTGCAATGCAGTCGGAGTTCCTTTCAGGCCTACATAAAATTGTGTCCGAAGAACTGGATAGTTCCTTTGCAACTTTCCTCAAAGCCTGCGAGAAAGTGGCCATCGCATCCGAAGTTTTCAAAATTATGCACGACATCCACGATTCGACTAGCACTATGGATGCTCAAGAGCGCATGCACAAAATAGCTGCCTCTAGCACCACTGTCCTTTTGGACTACATTACAGGACCTACCTTCAAGCATTTGAAGCATATTGGATCTGTAATGAGTGCTATCCCTACTTTCCGTTCTCGGGTTGCTACCAGGGGCTACGTTCTTCTGGACAGTCTTCGACATGATTACCTTTCCGGAAAACGCGGTCCTGCACCTGCCAGCAAGTACCTGAGTCGTACTCGGCCGGTCTACGAGTTTGTGCGAAAGGAACTCGGCATTAGGATGCACGGTTCTGAGAATTATACTTCATTCAAGAACGGTTTGGGTGTTGATGATGTCACGATCGGCCAGAATGTTTCTTTCATCCACGAAGCCATCCGTGACGGGAAATTACAATCCATCATTGTAAACCTCTTTTCGTGATACTATTTTTGTACAAGCATAATTTAATTTAAATATATACTATTAAATCCATTCCTAATTGGACGTTAGTTCGGTAGTTTGTGACTTGTGACTTAATCGGCGGGTCAACAGTGGGTCATTGGGGGGCGTTGATGAGCCCCGAGCA